>Ga0334722_10006805_pt1 | contig 11212 bp, 12 predicted proteins | sample C3_bottom_MG_FD_207210 | JGI IMG/M metagenome (GOLD analysis project Ga0334722, IMG submission 207210) | Sediment microbial communities from Yellowstone Lake, YNP, Wyoming, USA - C3_bottom | ecosystem: Environmental > Aquatic > Freshwater > Lake > Sediment | place: USA: Wyoming | collected...
AAGCCGTAGACAAGGTGGCCAAAGAGCTGACGGCTAAGTTCGACGAAGCCGGCGGCGGCTCGGTAAAAATAATAAAGATAGTCGGCAACCAGATCTACATTAACTCCGGCAGCGCGGACGGTGAAAAGACCGGACGGACCTACGTGATCTACCGGCAGGGCGAAGAAATGACGGACCCCGACACCGGCGAATCTCTCGGTTCGGAGCTGGAGAAGATCGGCACCGCCAAGGTGATCAAGGTGAACCCCAAATTCTCGATAGCGGAGACCAAGAACCTGAACGTGAACAAGACCGACATACTGAAAGCGGACTAGGCCATAAAGATGCCCGATTTCGTCGCCATAGATTTTGAGACGGCCGATTACGGCAGGGATTCCGCCTGCTCGGTAGGGCTGGTGCGCGTCGAAAACAATAAGATAGTCCGCAAAGAGCATCACCTGATCAGGCCGCCCAGACAGACCTTTGTCTTCACCGAGATACACGGGCTGACCTGGGCGGACGTAAAGGACGCGCCTACCTTCGAACAGTTATGGCATAAGCTGGACGCCTTCTTTAAAGGCGCGGAATTCTTCGCCGCGCATAACGCCAGTTTCGACAAGGGCGTGCTGAACGCCTGCTGCGCCCTGGCCGGCGTTCCCATTCCGGAACAGCCCTTCCAATGCACGGTAAAGCTGGCCCGCAACGTCCTGAAGATCTCCCCCGCCAAACTTTCCCACGTCTGCCATCACCTGAGCATCCCGCTCAACCACCACAACGCCCTCTCCGACGCTGCGGCCTGCGCGCAGATAATGATAACGGTGCTGGAGCACCAGGCCGAAACAGAAGCGGCTAAGCGCTGACCGGCCCCCCCATCAGAATAAAAAAAAAGCACCCGGACCGCCGGGCGCTTTTGCTTTTAATTTCTTTCTAACGCAGCTCTTTAAGGCGGGCTATGCGCTCGTCGAGCGGGGGATGGGTGGCGAACAGCGACATAAAACCCCCGGACTTGCCGGATATCTTCAGGGTAGCGACCGCCCGCTTGCCGGTGAGGTCCGCATAGGGAAGGCTTTGCTTGAGAGCTTCAAGAGCGGAGATCATTTTCTCCCTGCCGGCCAGCCCGGCGCTTCCCGCGTCGGCCCGGAATTCCCTTCTGCGGGAAAAAGCCGCCACAACTATCATACCCAGTGCGCTGAACACTATTTCAAGGAGCATGGTCAGCAGGAAGCTGGGGGCCACGCTGGAATTCTCATCGCGGCCGCGGTTCGCTATAAAGAAAGAAATGACCCGGGCCAGGAACATGACAAAAGCGTTGATAACGCCCTGAAGAAGGGTCATGCTTACCATGTCGCCGTTGGCTATGTGGGCTATCTCGTGCCCCAGCACGCCTTCCAACTGCTCCCAGTCAAGGGACTCCAGCAGGCCGGCTGAAACCGCCACCAGCGCCCGGCTTTTTGTAGGGCCGGTCGCGAAAGCGTTGACCTCGGGACTATCATAATAGCCGACCTCGGGCATTTTGGGCAGATTGGCGGCCTGCGCCAGGCGGTGAACGGTCTGGACCAGCCTGGCCAGTTCCGGTTCTCCGGTGCGGGGATCTATGACTTTCACCCCCATCATCCACTTGGCCATTATACGGGAAAGGCCGAGCGAGATGAAAGCTCCGCCCATGCCCCAGACAAGGCAGAACATCATCAGGGCCTGGTAATCCAGGCCGCGGGCGCTGAGATAAGGCCTTATGCCCAGGATATTCAGCGTTATGGAAAGCGTGACCAGTATAAGCAGGTTTACGGCTATGAACAGCGAAATTCTTTTTACCATTCTCATGATTGACTCCTTCAATGTTCAACACTATTCGCGTTATTGTGTCCATGGGTGGCGCAGGACTGCAGTAAAGTCCACCCCTTATATTCACCGATACGACAATTTTATCAAATAACCGATGCCGTCGTAACCGGCAGTAATGTAGCTGGAGCGGGTGGCAGGGGATCCGGATAAGCGGAAGCGTCCGGAGGCCGAGCATTCGAAGTGCGGAGGCCGAGGATCGCAGGCGCGCGCACGGTGTGCGCGACGCCGGTTCCGCGTTCCGGGCCCCTGACAGGACCCGCGAACCCCACACTGGAAATTACACTCAGACGTCCTTTTTACCGCCGGCCCTGTAGATCGCGCCGCGGCCGAACTTTCCGCGTATGGCCTCCACGGCCTTATGGACTCCCTCGAGTTTTTTATCCTCCGTCCCCTCGAAAAGGGATTCCCTGATACCGGCCGGCATCAGGCCTGAAACTTTTACGCCCAGGAGACGCACTTTTTTCCCGCCGTGCTCGAACGCCCCGTACAGGTCCCGTATCCGCTCATGTATCACGTCGGTATAATTAGTGGCGAAAGGGATTGTCGAGGCGCGGGTAAAAGTAATGAAACCCTCCAGGCGGATCTTTAACGTTATAGTGCGCCCCTTTAACCCGTCCGCCCGCAGGCGGGAGGAAACCTTGTCGCACAGGGCCAGAAGCGCTTCTAAAATTTCGCGCTCCTCGCCGGTATCCGTTTCAAAGGTATACTCGTTGCTTACGGATTTCGCCTCCCCCTCCATGAGCACTTCCCGGTCGTCATGCCCCAGGGCAAGCTCGCGGAATTCCGGGCCGTGTTTGCCGAAGAGCCGGCAAAGTTCGGCCGCGCTCGTTTCAGCCAGCTGCCCGATGGTATGAATGCCCTGTTCCCGGAGGATATTCGCCGTTTTGGGCCCCAGTCCCCAGATGCGCCCGATATCCAGCGGTCTTAAAAACTCGCGGACCTGTCCGGCCTTCACCTCGACAAGCCCATCCGGTTTTTCAAGGTCGGAGGCTATCTTGGCCGCCATCTTTGTAGGGGCCAGACCCACCGAGGCCGTTAATCCGGTTTCGGCTTTGATGCGCGCCTTTATCAGGCGGCACACGTCCAGGGGCGACCCGAACAGTTTATAGCTGTTGGTAATGTCCAGAAAAGCCTCATCTATGCTGATCGGCTCTATGTCCGGAGTAAAATCATAGAAGATCTTATGTATTATTTCCGAAGCGGCGGAGTATTTGCCGAAATCCGGCGTCACGAATACGCCTTTGGGACACCTGCGCCAGGCCTCGGAGATAGGCATGGCCGAGCGGACGCCGAATTTGCGGGCTTCATAAGAACAGGTGGAGACCACGCCGCGCCCCTTTCCCCCTTTCGGGTCGGCGCCGACGATCACTGGTCTGCCGCGCAGAGAGGGATCGTCCCGCTGCTCAACGGCGGCGAAGAACGCGTCCATATCCACATGTATTATATAGCGCTCGCCCATGTTCTAATACTATTAAACCTGTCCGCTAAAATCAAACCGCGGCCGATTATGTTAAAATTACGGATATGGCTATAATTAAAAAGATACTTTACTACATGGTCTTCACGGCCGCGGCCTACGCGGTGATCAAAGCCAGCACTTTCGGCTGGCGTTTCTGGAGCCCGTCCTATCCGGGCGGCGCCAGCCAGTCTCTGACCGAGACGAACCTCAAAAAGCATGTCGCTAAATTAGCCGGCGAGATAAAATTCCGGGACGTTCTCCGCAACAACACCGGCCGCCTGAAAGCCACTGTGGATTATATCAGTGCCGAGCTGAAAAGTTACGGCTACAAGGTCGAGTACCAGGAATATCCCACATCCGGCGTAACGGTAAAGAACATTATAGCCGTAAAACGAGGCGCCGGCGCCCCCGGCGAGATAATAATAGTAGGCGCCCATTACGACAGCTGCGACAACCCGGGCGCGGACGACAACGCCAGCGGAGTCGCCGGCATGCTGGAACTGGCCAGACGCCTGGCCGCCAAGCCCTCGGCGCGAACGATAAGATTCCTGGCTTTCGCCAACGAGGAGCCGCCTTTTTTCACAAAGAACGATATGGGCAGTTTTGTCTACGCGACCGAGGCGGCTAAAAAGAAGGACGATATAAAAGCCGCCATAGTGCTCGAGATGATAGGTTATTACAGCGAACAACGGAATTCTCAGAAATATCCGCCGCTCATAGGCCCTTTCCACAGGAACAAGGGGAACTACATAGCCCTGGTGTCCAACTTCAAGTCGCGCGAGCTGGCCGGGCAATTGGACGACTCTTTTAGAGGCGCCTCGGCGCTGCCGGTCGAGACCGCCATCCTGCCCGCCTTCGTCCCGGGAGTCGACTTCTCCGACCACCGCAGTTTCTGGAAATACGGCTACCCGGCCGTCATGTTCACCGACACCGCTTTCTACCGCAATAAAAACTACCACGAACAGACCGACCTCCCGGAAACGCTTAATTACGCCTATATGGCCGCTTTTGTGGACGGACTTGAAAAGGCCCTTCTGGACCTGGCCGGAACGGCCCCTGCGGCAAAAAAATAGCGCCCGTCCCATGATGGCGGGCGCCGGTGTGCCCCGCGCTTTTTCCGCGGAGCGGACAAAGTGCGGGATTATTTTTTTTCGGGCAGGCCGTGCAGCTTTGAAAGCAGCCAGGCCATATTTTCGCCCAACACCTTCATGGTCAGCATGCCTTCCTTGTCGTTCTCCACTTCGCCTATGGCGCGCCCCACTCCCACGTTCCAGTAATTGGAGCCCGGGATCACCATCTGGCTGATGGTGAAGAAGTGATTTATAGTGTCAAAGGCATGTATCGCGCCGCCGCGCCGCACCGCCACCACCGCGGCTCCGGCCTTGCGCCTGAAAAGCCCGCCGTTGGCGATGCTGACATAGCCGGCCCGGTCTATGAGGGCCTTGGTCTCGCTGCTCACGTCCGCGAAATAGGTCGGCGAACCTATCAGAATGCCGGCGGAAGCTTCCATTTTGGCGATATAACCGTTCAGACCGTCGTCCGGCTGAACGCATTTTTTGTCCTTGTTCTTAAAACAGCCGTTGCAGGCCAGGCAGCCCCTTAATGGCCTGCCCGCCAGCTGGACCAGCTCGGTCCCAAAACCGGAGGCCTTAAGTTCCGCCAGCGCCGCGTTCAAAAGGATAGCGGTATTGCCGTCCTTCCTGGCGCTGCCGTTAAAAGCTGTTATCTTAAGCATTTACCCCCCTATCTTTTGGGCAGGATCTCTATCCAGTAGCCGTCCGGGTCCTCTATGAAGTAGATACCCATGGCCTCGTTCACGTAGCAGATGCAGTCCATCTTTTTATGCAAAGCGTGCGCCGCCTTGAAATCGTCGGTTATAAAGGCCAGGTGGAACTCGTTGTCGCCAAGCGCGTATTTCTGTTTGCGGCCTTTAAGCCAGGTAAGCTCCAGTTTATGCGGAGTAACGGCGTCGCCCAGGAACACCAGGACAAAGCTGTCGTCCTCGGCCTTTATCCTGCGCGTCTCGGTCAGACCCAGGGCGTCTTTGTAGAACTTCAGACTTTTGTCCAGGTTCAGCACGTTGAAATTATTATGAGCAAAAGTGAACTTCATTGCGCCTCCGTTCCTTCCGATATTTTTTCATGCAGAGCCTCGTAACGCTTGACGCTTATCGGCTTAAGGGTTTCGCTTATCAGCGTGACGCGGCCGTCGGGCTTAGTGAACGTTTTCTTTGTGACTATCCCGGCGGCGGACAGCCGGCCCCCGCCCTTCAGACTTCCCCCGTCGGAAAGTTTGATATCGTACCGCCATTTGGTCCACGCCCATTCCGCGCCGCCCGTAAAAGTTATGGTGCCGCTGAAAGAACCGCCCAGCTCCGTGACGGTAAAAACGGCGGTTTCGTCCATGCGGGAAAGCTCCGCCGTGAATTCCTCCGGCTTGCCTCCGGGCCGGCTCGCGGGCTGGAGCGCCGTTTCGATTATTTTTCCGTCCTCAGGTAGCGTCTCGCGCTTGACAAGCGAAACCGTCCGCGCGTACTTGGTCTTGCCGTCAGCCGAGGAATAAACCACCGGACCGTAATAATACCTGGTCTGCGTTTTAGCCCCGTCCTGAGCGGCCGCCAAGGCAAAGGCGAGCCCGATAGCGGCGGCACCCGCCAGGAATATCTTAAGGTTGATTTTCATTAAGGCCTCCGTAACCATTTTACCAAACATTGCCGGTCCGGCCTCAAAATTTTATATGCTAATTAGCGGAGGATACCAATTATGCGTTACGCTTTAATGACCCTTTTACTTGCGGCCGCCGTGCCGGTTTTGGCGCAGTCGGCGCCGCGCGACATCCGCACCCAGAGCGTTCAGGAACTGAAGCAGACCGCCGCGGAACTTGAGGAGGCCGTTAAGCGGCAGCCCGGCAACGCCGAGCTTTATATAAAGCTCGGCTTCACCTACACAAGGCTCGAAAAGGCCGATGACGCGCAGAGAGCCTTTGAGAGCGCCGTACTCCTGGACCCTAAGAGGGCCATAGCGCACTATATGCTTGGCCTTATATATGAGAAGAAGGGTCTTAAAGACAAAGCCATCGCCTCATGGCAGGCCTGCCTGGATAACGCAGCGGAACCGCACCTGCGCGAAACGGCCCGGAAACACCTGCATCATTTATCCGCCAACTAACCTCATGAAAACGACTAAATTGTTCTTTACGCTCCCGTTCCTGGGTTTGTTAGCCGCCTGCGCCACCCCGCGCGTGGCCGTGAACCCGCGCGCCGATTTTTCCGCCGTAAAACGGGTGGCTGTGCTGCCGTTCAGCGGCCCCAAAGGCGACCTGGCGGCCGATATGCTCACCCAGAGCCTGGTGGCCCAGGGCGCCGACGTTATAGAGCGCCAGCGCCTTGACGACGTGATGAAGGAGCACTCGCTTACCTCTTCAAGCGCCTTCGACCCCGCCACGGCCAAAGAACTGGGAAAACTGCTGGGAGTGGACGCCCTGTTCCTGGGGACCGTGGCCGAAAGCACTCCCGCCGAAACCTACCTGGTCAGCGCCTCTGAAAAACCGCGCATGACCAGCGTAACGCCGATCTCTAATACCAATATGTATTCCGAAGGCTCGGTCATGGGGATCCCGAACTCGCAGCTGCTCAGCACCACGGCTAACGTGTCGCTGGTCTCCCGCATGGTCGACGTGCAGACCGGTTCCATAATGTGGTCCGCTTCGATGACCTATGAGGGGTTCGATATATCCTCGGCCATGGCCGGCATAGCCGACGCGTTCATCCGCTCGCTGACACCCATCTGGCCCGGCCTCTACAAAGTTAAATAACGCGGGCGCAAAAAAGCCGGCCCCATTACGGAGGGCCGGCTTTTTCATACCTGACCGCCGCTCTTGGAACGGCCGGGGCGCGCTTTTTATCCGGGAACCGCCCGCCCTACGCTTCGCATAAAAAAGCCCGGGCCGGCTCCGCCTTCCCTTTCAATTTTATCACCTTTTCTTCGGCGGACCTGAAAATATCGCCCGCGTCCCTGTAGACATCGGCCGATACCAATACTTTGCCGGGGTCGCAGTTGGCTTCAAGCCTCTGAGCCGTGTTGACCGCGTCCCCGATAAAGGTATATTCCCTCCGGCCGGGGGCGCCGACATTGCCGCGCACGGCCCTCCCGCCGTTGAGACCGATCCTGACGCTGAACGGACCGACGGCACCCCGCTCATTGAAAAGCAGCAAGATCGCGCGGGCCGCGGCCGCGGCCTCCCTGGCGGAATTAAAGCAGGCGAAGATACAGTCGCCGATGAATTTGTCCACGTCGCCGCCGTGTTTATAAATAAGTTCGGTGGCCGGCGTGAATATCCCGTTCAGCGCCTTCACGACTTCGGCCGAAGTATGAGCCTCGCTGTAGGTCGTAAAGCCTTTTACGTCCATGAACATGAAAACGCCCGTAAATTCGGCGTCTTTCAGCTCCTGGCCGCCGGAGGAAGCGACGGCGCCGGCCTTTTCCCACACGCCGTGCGGCGTATAGGCGTGGATGATCTCATGCTGACGGCGCAGGAGTTCTCCGTCCTTATAGGATTTACGGCTGAGATTAGTGAGAAAACTCTCAGTACTGTCCAGCAGTTCCTCGCTGCGGTCGAGCATATTCTTCGTCCTGGAGAGCTCCTGGCCCGTATCGGCCCTGGCCTCGACGGCGGCCTTCGGCACCGCCGTTTGTGCCGGGACTCTCCCGTAGAGCGCCATCAGCGCCACGGTAGTGGCGTGATAGACCGAACCGTGCAAACCAGCCTCCGGACCGGTCACGGCGCCATAGGTGTTCAGCCACGGGACTATCTCGCCGCCGGAATAGAATCCGAAGACCGGCGTATCGGCGCCGAAGACGGACCTGACCGCGTCCACCTCGTCGTTCTCCCGGCTGTGCAGAATATGCGAGCGGGAACAGCAGCTCACCATGAAAACGAGGTCGGGTTTCCTTCCCGGGAACGCTTCGGCGCATTCTTTGGCCGCCTCCCGCGCGCCGGCTATCAGGCTGACGCGATTGGCCTGTATCAGCCGCACTTTTTTCCCCAGCATATCCTCGGCCGGAAAATAGCGGATGGAACCTCTTTTAAAATCGCAGGAGACCGCCAGTTTTGAAAGGCTTTTTCCGGCGCGGGGGGCCTCGATGGAGAAACCGTAACGCTGGATCAGCAATTCAAAGAACTTCTCTTTAGCCTCGCTGCCCAGGAACTGGCGGTAAAACTCTATCACAGGGATACCGTCGACCTCGAAAACCTCGGGACCTTCCGCGCGGGTCACCGTCAGTTCGGAACCCAGCGGTTCCCAGCCGTGGCCGTAACCGAAGGCCAGATCGCATCCTTCCGGCAGTTCCAGCGCCGCCAGCCGCGCGCCGGTCTTGTTCAATTCGCAACCGCAGTATTGATAGTTAGTCCAGAAATCGGGATGGTTCATACCCAGGTCGTAATTCCCGCAGGTCAGCCCGCCGAAAACCGCAAGAGGGCCGAGTTTTTCCCCTACGGCATCCACCATATTCTGCTCATAACCCGTGCTGATGGAGCCGAAAAGCAGCCCCAGCTTCTTCGCCGCGTTTTTCGAAAAAGGCGGCACGCCCCCGGCCAACGCGGCGCCGGTCTTGCGGCAATCCTCAAAGACCCTGGAAACGCTGAAGGAGGTTTTAAGGCCGTCGAGAGAAATGAGCAGCACCGCCACGCTGTTCTTGGAGACTCCGGCGTTGGTAATTTCCGCGTAGCAGGAGCCGCCGGTAAGCACTGCCGGGTCCAGGTGCCGGCACAAGGCCTTGTGCACTTTCTCCTGATCCAGATGTATGGACGCAAAAGCGACGGCCAGGTCCGGTTTGGGCACCAGTTTCAGGGCTTCGGTTACGGCTTCTTCCGCCGCGGCTCCGGATTCCCCCGCGCGGCCAAGTCCTATAGCGATCTTCATATTAACGATATTATCATTTTCCTCCATGCTTTTTATAAGCGCCCGGCGCCCGACCTGCCTGGATTTCACATCAGGTTCCTCTGCTTAAAGCTCGAGAACGCCTCTTTGGTCACTATCACGTGGTCCAGGACCTCTATCCCGAGCAGTTTTCCGGCCTGCACCAGGCGCTTATTGAGGCTCAGGTCCTCGTCGGAAGGCTCCAGACAGCCGGAAGGGTGGTTATGCGCCAGGATAATCCCCGCGGCCAGGTTCCTCACCGCCGGCTCGAACACTTCGCGCGGATGGACCAGGTTATAGTTCAGGGTGCCGATGGAAACTATGTCCCGTTTTATCTCCTGGTTGCGCGTATCCAGGTAGAAGGTGACGAAATGTTCCTTCTTATTTTCCCTGATATCCCTCATTTCATCCCATACGTCGCGCGGCTTCAGGTAAACATTGGTCTTCTTGCCCGTGAAGAACCTGCGGCCCAATTCAAAGGCCGCCACTATCTCGCATGCTTTCACCGGGCCCAGGCCGGGATGGTCCTTTAACGCGGCAAAGCCCGCGTTGGTGATGTTCTCGGCGCGGAACCCGTTCAGGATATCCGCCGCCATGTCCAGCACCCCGCGCTCTTTCGTTCCCGTACGCAGCAGTATGGCCAGCAGTTCGACCGGCGTGAGTTTTTCGGGCCCGTAGCGCATCAGCTTCTCCCTGGGACGCTCCAGCTTTTCCAGTTCCATTATGTCCTTGCACATATCCCCTCCTATCCCCGGCTTTGGCTTTATACGTCAATAGTATAGACCGGCCGCCCGACAGCGTATTGTCGGGTTCAAAAACCGTAAGTTTTCGTATAATATCCTTAACAGGAGAGGGGTCCGCATATGGAAGAGAACAAATTTGAGCGTTATGCTCCGGTCAGGAACACCATAAACAAGGCGCTCTGCGTGGTGCTTGCCGTAGCCGGCGACAACGTGACCGTATATACCAGGACCGGCGATAAGATGACGTTCAAAGCCCGCTATCTGGAACCCGTACCGGAAGCCGAAGCGCAGCCGCTTAACCTGCTGATAGAGCAGCTGAAAAAAGAGGAAGAAAGCAGGAAAGCCGGCGCCGCCAGGACGCTGGATCCGGAGACGATACGCCTTGAGTGCGACAAGTTCATAAGACACATAGCCCTGAGGTATCCCGGTCCGGCCGAGGCGTTCAAGACCTTCTGGACCGAACTTCTGGCCATCGCCGGCGACCAGCCCGGCAGGACCTGGGAGATGAAACCCAATACCACCAGCAATCCCTGCCCGGTGCTGAAGGTCTTGAATCCGGCCACTCAAAAATGGGTGTATTGCCTTAACCTGCTGGCAGGCTACGGCCTCAGGATGGAGATAAAGAAAGAGTTCCTGCCGCCGGGTTGCGAGGCGCTGTTCCCCATCGACCACGCCATGTTCGGCGCCGGCCGCGCGGTGGAGCTGAACTACAGGGATTTCACGCCGGAAAAACGCAGGCCGTACCTGGACTGCGTTAAACTGATCTACAAGAACGCCGCCGCCCCCGGTCAGCGGGGATAGATACCGGCGGCCTTAAAAAATAAGAGCGGCCGTCTTTTTTAAGACGGCCGCTCTTACGGCTTTTCCGGCGAACGCTCAGCGATAATACCTGTCGGGATTGTAGATATAGTAGAAGTCGAACGGCTGCAGACGCGGCAGCGACACATAGCGCTGCCCCTTTTCGTCCGTTTTTTCGTCCAGGGTGAAGGGCGCCTTGACCTGGCTGTCCGCCGCGTCCGGGTTCTTGGTGAAGCCGGTCTCGTCTATTTCGTCCACCACGCTGGTGGCCCAGTGGTAGCCCACGGCCTTGTCGCCGAACTCCTCCCAGTCTCCGTCCGAGTTTTTCTCGTACATCTTCTTGCGGAAGTCCTCCAGCGATATCCCCATCTTCTTGGCCACGGGCACGGCCAGACGCCTCTCCCATTCCTTGGCCAGTTCAAGCTGTTCCTTCAGCTGGGTCATATTACCCCAGTTCATGGTCGACATCTGGTG
>Ga0334722_10006806_pt1 | contig 11212 bp, 8 predicted proteins | sample C3_bottom_MG_FD_207210 | JGI IMG/M metagenome (GOLD analysis project Ga0334722, IMG submission 207210) | Sediment microbial communities from Yellowstone Lake, YNP, Wyoming, USA - C3_bottom | ecosystem: Environmental > Aquatic > Freshwater > Lake > Sediment | place: USA: Wyoming | collected...
TGTCGATTACTATGCGCGAGTCTGCTTCTGTGGTCATTTCTTTGTCACCTTACGATTGACCATCAATATTGCAATGCCTCATTCTGCCCTGTACCTTATGTCCTTGAGTACTTCCTGGAGCGGTGGAGCTTCTAAGGAAAGCCCTTGGCGCCAAGAGAGGAAATTGAAAGCCCGTGCCGACGAAGTAGGCATGGGCTTTCACGAGTATTACCAGGTTGTCATTCCGTTCGACATCATTTCGCCATGGTCCCTTTCCCGAGTCTCCAAAGCATGAAGAGCGACAGAAAGACCATGCCGATCGCAATGATCTGCGATGTGGAGATGATGCCGCCGAAGTAGAGGCCCCGCACGGCGTCGCCGCGATAGAATTCGATGATGAACCGCAGGATGGCATAGAAAAGCGGGTAGAACCAGAACACCTGCCCGTCGAATTTCTTACCGCGCCGAACCAGCAGCAGCAGGCCGAATACCAGGAACTCGCCGCCCGATTCGAGCAGCTGCGTCGGGACGAGCGGTACGCCGAGCGGCGCCAGGGAATGGGGGTCGCTGAAGGTGATGCAGAAGGGGCCGCTGCAGGGAGCCCCGAAGCAGCAACCGGCGAAAAAGCAGCCGAGCCTGCCGAAGCCGTGTCCCAGCGCGATGTAGGGCGCCATGATGTCGGCCGTTTTCCAGACCGGAAGTTTGTGTTTGCGCACATACCAGATGCCTATTGGCACTGCCGCGAGCAGGCCGCCGTAGAATACGAGGCCGCCTTTCCAGATGGCGAAGGCATCGAGCGGATAACCGGAGAACTCCTGCCAGCTCGTGAGCACATAGAGGATGCGGGACCCCACGATCGCGGCGAGCAGCAGGTACACGCCCATGTCGAGGATCCGGTCCGGATCAAGCCCTTCTTTTCTGGCTTGCCGCGAGGCCAGATACATGCTGATCAGGAAGCCGATTCCGATCATGAGACCGTACATCCTGATCGGGATCGGTCCCAGGACCCAGCTGCCGATGTCGATCCTGGGTATTTCAAACAAGATGGGATGCATGGTCTTCCTTCCGGGATAAATCCTTACTTCTACTCAAAAGGGAAAAAGCATTTCTCGCAAAGCTCGCAAAGTTCGCAACGGGAACCTTGAATCAAATCTTTATCTGGTTTAAAACCACAAGCAAGCCGTAGCTTGATATTTTCTTCACGCCCTTTGCGAGCTCAAGGTGGCCCTCTTCTTGGCCATTGCGAGAGATGCCTTGTGGTTCAGACTTGCCCGGGGTTGGCGTTTTCTTGATGTTTTTTCGTGAACAGCATCTCCACGACCAGCAATGCCACGCCTGCGGAGATCGCCGAGTCTGCGATATTGAACGAAGGCCAGTAGTAGTCTTTCACGTACCACTGGATGAAGTCGACCACCTCGGTGTAGCGGACCCGGTCGACCAGATTGCCCACCGCCCCTCCGGCGATCAGGGAAAAGGCAATTACCTGGAGACGCTCGTGCGCGGTCCTGATGAGAAAAGCGATGACCGCCACGGCTATGATCGTCACGGAGATAAAGAACAGGCTCCGCCACATGCCTGGCATCGTGGCAAGTATCCCGAACGCAGCGCCCCGGTTCCTGACATGGGTCAGATTGAAGAAGCCCGGCACGATCGTGATCGTCTCATAGAGACGAACGTGCTTTTCGACCAGGTATTTCGTTGCCTGGTCGAGAATAAGAACAAGGCCGATGATCGAACCGACCCAATAATATTTATTTTTCAATTCAAAATTCTCCGCAGACGTTGACGTTCATTCCGCATTCCGCATTCCGAATTTCTTAAAGATTTCCTGCGCATCTGCTGCAGACTTCGGGATGGTCCTTCACCGCACCCACGGTCTCGCTGTACATCCAGCACCGGCCGCACTTGACCCCTTTTGCAGGGCCGGCGGAGATGCGGAGCCCTTTCACGGCCTCGCTCGTATACGCGTCGGACGGGGCGTCAGCTTCGTTCGCGATCGTCACCGACGATACAATGAAGATGAACGCAAGGTCGTTCTGATAACTGCTCAGGAAGGCCGAAAGCTCCGGCGAAGCGTAGAGCGTGACCCCGGCATCGAGCGAGTGGCCGATCTTTTTGTCCCTGCGGAGCCCTTCGAGGACCTTTGCCGCTTCGCCGCGCACCGCGATGATCCTGTCCCAGCGCGCTTCCAGCGCCGCGTCGACGTACTGATCGGCTACCGCGGGGAAGGACGCCAGAAACACGCTTTTTCCCTTCGAGCTTGCCGGCATGTAGCTCCAGACCTCGTCAGCGGTAAAGGAGAGCACCGGCGCCATGAGCCGGACCATCGATGAAAGGATCGCATGCATCGCGGTCTGGCCAGAACGGCGCTCGATCGACGCCGTCTTTGCCGTGTAGAGCCGGTCCTTCAGGATGTCGAGATAGAAGGCGCTCATGTCAACGGCGCAGAAATTGTGGATCGCATGGAAGACCACGTGAAACTCGAAATCATCGTAGGCCTTTTCCACGCGCGAGATCAGCTTCTGGAGACGCATGAGCGCCCAGCGGTCGATCTCGCGCAGGTCCTTGTCCGCGACCTTGTCACTTCCGGGATCGAAATCGGACAGATTGCCGAGAAGATACCGGCTGGTGTTCCTGATCCTGCGGTAGGCCTCCGCCAGATGGGTCAGGATCTCCTTCGAGATCCGCACATCGTCGCGGTAGTCGGCAGCAGACACCCAGAGCCTGAGCACTTCGGCCCCGTACTGGTCGATCACTTCCTGGGGGGCAACGCCGGTGCCGGCGGACTTGCTCATCTTCCTGCCCTGGCCGTCGACGGTGAAACCATGGGTCAGCACGGTCCGGTACGGCGCCTGGCCGGTGGTTGCGACCGAGGTGAGCAGCGACGACTGGAACCATCCCCGGTGCTGGTCGCTGCCTTCGAGGTACATATCGGCAGGCCAGGAGAGCTCGGGCCGCTGCCGGAGCACCGCCGCATGGGAAACGCCGGAATCGAACCATACGTCGAGGATGTCCATTTCCTTTTCGAGGTCCCTGCTGCTGTTGCATTTCCTGCATACCGTGCCGGAAGGAAGCAGCTCTGCCGGCGTCCGGACGAACCAGGCATCAGCGCCTTCCTTCTCAACAATATTTGCAACATGATCCACGACCGTTTTGTCGAGCAAAAGCTCATTGCAGGCTTTGCAGGTAAAGGCAATGATCGGCACGCCCCAGGCGCGCTGGCGCGAGATGCACCAATCCGGCCGGTTCTCCATCATGCCCAGGATGCGGTCCTTGCCCCAGGTCGGTACCCAGTTCACCTTCTGGATGTTCTCCAGGGTCTTTTTGTGGAGCTCGTTCGCCTTCATGGAAATGAACCACTGCTCCGTGGCGCGGAAGATCACCGGGCTCTTGCAGCGCCAGCAGTGCGGATAGGAGTGCGATATCTTTTCTTCCGCCATGAGCGCGTTCTTTTCCTTCAGCAGCTCGATGATCCCCTTGTTCGCCTTGAACACATACTGGCCGGCAAAATCGCCCGCCTCTTTGGTGAACACGCCTTTGTAATCGACCGGCGCGTACACCTCCAGACCGTATTTCAGGCCGACCTCGTAGTCTTCCTGACCGTGGCCCGGCGCGGTATGCACGGCGCCCGTGCCTGCTTCCAGGGTCACATGGTCGCCCAGGATAACGAGGGAATCGCGATCGATGAACGGATGGCGGGCTTTGAGGCCTTCGAGCTTGTTGCCTTTGAACTTCTCGATGACCGTAAAATCTCTGCTCCCGAACTTTTCCATCGACTGCGTCAACAGCCCTTCGGCCAGGATGAGCACCTGTCCCCCTGCCTCAACGGCAACGTAGTCGAATGCCGGGTGGAGCGCTATTGCCAGGTTCGCGACCAGCGTCCAGGGCGTGGTGGTCCAGATAACGATCGAGACCTTCTTGCCCTTAAGCGACGGGAGCGCCTTCCCTGCCTCAGGCAGCTCGAAGCGCACATAGGCCGACGGCGACTCGTGGTCCGCATACTCCACCTCGGCCTCGGCAAGCGCGGTCTCGCAGGAACCGCACCAGTACACGGGCTTCTTGCCTTTATATACTCCCCCGTTCCCCACGAACTTGCCGAACTCGCGCACGATGGCAGCTTCGTAGGCGAAGTTCATCGTGAGGTAGGGGTGGTCCCAGTCGCCGAACACGCCGAGCCGCTTGAACTCCTCGCGCTGGATGTCGATGAACTTCTCGGCATACTCGCGGCAAAGCTTGCGGATCTCGTTCTGGCTCATGCCCGCTTTTTTGGAGCCCAGGTTCTTCAGCACCTGGTGCTCGATCGGCAGGCCGTGGCAGTCCCAGCCCGGCACGTAGGGGCTCCGGTAGCCGCTCATGGTTTTGAACTTGACGATCACGTCCTTCAGGATCTTGTTCAGCGCGTGGCCGATATGGATATGGCCGTTGGCGTAGGGAGGCCCGTCGTGCAGAATATAGCTCTTCCTGCCTTCCGCCTGCGCCAGCATGAGCTCGTAGGTTTTCTCCTGCAGCCACTTCCCGATCATGCGAACCTCGAGGTCTTTGAGGTTCGCCTTCATCGGAAAATCCGTCTTCGGCAAATTAAGGGTCGTCTTATAATCCATCAGCACGCTCTCCGCTTTTCAAATCCGCATTCCGAATTCCGCATTTCGAATTCGTCGTCATTAATCGTCCGCTTCTTCCTGTTTCTTTTTCGGCGCGGCCTCTTCGCCCTGGTCGAACATATAGAACCCGCCCGCCTTCTGGCCGTTCTTCACCTCTGCGTACTGCGTCGGCTCCGTCCCCTTGCGGAACACGTCGGTGATCGCGTCAGCGGCGCCTTCCCGCGCGAGCAGTCCCGACGCAGGGTCTATCTTGACGAACACCACGTCGTCGGGCGCGACAAAGTCCTCGGCCGGCCTGTCTGCCAGCGCCCGCGCCATGACCGGGATCCAGATGGGAAGCGCCGCGCGCGCGCCGGTCTCCTTGTCGCCCAGGGACGCCTGGGAATTGTCATACCCGACCCACACGCCCGTCACCATGCTCGGCGCGTAGCCCACGAACCAGGCGTCCACATAGTTGTTCGTCGTGCCCGTCTTTCCTGCCAGCGGTTTTTCCAGGGACTTCGCCCCGCGCCCCGTGCCCTCTTCCACCACGCTCTTCAAAAGGCTCGTGACCAGGTAGGCAGTGGCGGGACTGATTGCCTCCTTGGGCTCGGGCTGGTAGCTTTCGAGCACCGTGCCCTTCCCGTCGACAATGCTCGTGATGATGATGGGCTCCGCGCGAACACCCTGGGAAGCGAAGGTCGCGTAGGCCGAGGTGAGCTCCAGGGGCGTCACTGCCGACGAACCCAGGGCTGTCGTGAAATCGTAGCTGATCGAGCTCTTGATGCCTGCCTTCCGGGCGAACTCAATGGTCTTGTCCAGCCCGATCTTTTCGAGCAGTCCCACGGTCACCGCGTTCCGCGACAAGGCCAGCGCCGTTCTCATCCGCATGGGGCCCAGGAACCGCTCGTCGTAGTTCGTCGGTTTCCAGGTCTTCTTTTCGTATTCGCTCTTCTCGTGGATCACCGGCAGGTCCATGAGGATCGAGGCAGTCGTGAACCCGCTTTCGAGCGCAGCGCCGTAGATGAACGGCTTGAAGGAAGAGCCGGGCTGCCGCAGCGCCTCGGTAGCGTGGTTGAAACCGCCTTGCACAAAATCGTAACCGCCGACCAGCGCCCGCACATAGCCCGTATAGGGTTCAATGGACACGACGGCGCCTTCGACGAGCGGCGACTGGTCGAGGAAGAACGTCGCCAGCTGTTTTTTCTTGTCAAATTCCTTCAAGCGGACTCGGACGATGTCCCCGGGCTTGACGATCTCGCCGGGCTTCTTAAATTCGTCGGGGTCGTCCTTGTTCTTTTTCGGTTTGATGAGCGCCCAGGCCATGCCGTCCTGCAGGATGTGGCCGATCATGCCGCGGCCCTTTACTGTAATGTAGTAATCGCCGATCTCGAGCACATGGGCATTGAAAATCTCGCCTAGCTTCACCAGCACCCGGATGGCGCTCATCTGCAGCGGGTTCGGCTTGAGCTCCTTGAAGCCGACCTTGCCGCGGAAGCCCTGGCGCTTGTCAAGGGCACGCAGGCCCTCCTTGAGCGAAGCCGTGGCAGTGCGCTGCAGATCCATGTCAATGGCGGTAGAGACCTTGATCCCTCCGTTGTAGAGCCTGTCGGGGCCGTATTTGGTTTCCACATACTTGCGAACGTAGTCGACCACATGCGGCGCGGGGTCCTCCTGCGCCCGCAGGTTCTCGAGGTTCAGCGGCTGGTTGTAGATCAGCGTGCTCTGCTCCTCCGTCAGGTACTTCTCGTCCACCATGCGCTGCAGCACCTGGCGCTGTCGCATCTTCGTCAGGTCCACGTCGCTGTAGGGCGAATAGGCCATGGGCGACTTGGGCAGGCCGGCCAGGAGCGCTGCCTCTGCCTGGTTGATCTCCCAGATATTCTTGCCGAAATAGGTCTTGGCCGCCATCTGCACGCCGTAGGCGCCGTGGCCGAAGTAGACCTTGTTGAAATAGAGCTCGAGGATCTCGTCCTTGGAGATCTCCTTCTCCAGCCGCCGGGCAAGGATCACTTCCTTGATCTTGCGCGAGAAGCTCCGCTCCGACGAGAGGAACACCACCTTGGTGAGCTGCTGCGTGATCGTGCTGCCGCCCTGTTTCAGCCTGACCGCAACGATGTCCTTGAGCGCCGCGCGCAGGATGCCGCGGTAGTCGAGGCCGGTGTGCTGGTAGAACCGCGGGTCCTCGGTGGCAAGCAGCGCGTCCTTCAGGAACTTCGGTACGCGCGCCAGCGGCACATAGGTGCCTTTCTCAATCTTGATCTGGCCGAGCACCCGCCCGTCCTCGGCGAGGATGACCGTGCCGGCGCTCGGCTTGTAGTCCTTGAGCGATTCAACGGTCGGCAGACCGAAGGAAAAGTAAAAGAACAAGAGCGCGACCAGAAGAACACCGATACCGAACGCGATCCCCAGGAGCTTCAATGCTTTTTTGGGGGTAAGGGCATTGAGCCAGGGCACCGCGATCAGGAACCAGAAGTCCTTAAACTTTTCCCAGGCGAACAGGGCGAACTTCTTTATTAGTTCAAGGATTTTCAAGAACAGTTGTTTCAACATGAATCGTAACCTCGGGATAATCCAATCGTTTTAGGCAGTGTCGGGGATATTAGCATCTGGGCAGGATAAAATCAAACGAAAAGTTTAATGCAATAGCGATGTGCGGGGAAGAGCAGGCCAAAAAGCCTTGCAAGACAGGGTCGTTTGCATGCGCGGGAAAACCCAGGACTATCCTATGGCTGAAAGTTCTGCCTTAAAAAATTCAAACGCTTCCTTGTCAACAATGCAGAACTCGACGAGTTCGAGGGTCGTCCCGGGATTGCTTTTCAAAAAACCGACGCTCCCGGTCACCAGGATCTTCGCGCAGCGCTCCTTGGGGAACCCGAAGATGCCGGCGCTGACGGCCGGCATTGAGATGCTTTTGAGCCCCTTGTCCGTGGCGAGCGCAAGCACGCTGTTCACGGCCCTCCTGAGCTTGGCATCCTCGTCGCCTTCCCCCATTCTCGGCCCGACCGCATGGATCACGAACCGCGCCTTCAGTCTGCCTGCGCTCGTGATCGTTGCCCCGCCCACGGGAACGTACCCGATCACGTTGCTTTCGTCCTGAATGACCTGCCCGCCTTTCCGCACGATCGCACCAGCCACGCCGCCGCCATGCTGAAGATGGCTGTTCGCCGCATTCACTATGGCATCGACGTCGCGCTCCGTGAGGTCCGCAGAGACGAGCCGCAGGGTCGTGTGGTTTATCTTCTTTTCGAGAATGTCCATGAAGCCCCTAGAAGGAACGCAGAACGACCAATGGTTGCTTGTAGGAACATAGGCGTAGACGGAAAAGCTGACGCGGTTTATAGGATGCAACTATCTGATGGTAAAGGGCGTCGTCATATTCGATGCGAGGTTTTCCCGGCATGACTGAATGATACCAAGCCGCTATAAAATGTCAATAACTACAGATTCAAGTCTGACTCGAAAAGCACGCGAAGCATTACACGATGAGCAGATTAACGAGGGCACTGGATAGACTGGCTCCTCCCGTGCCGATTTCTTTATTGAGCGCTTACCTGTTTAAATCCCTTTTTCCTGAGCTCGTCGCCGATAGTATTTATTGGCAAAGGCATAAAACGTCCCATCAATGAGCTAGTTTGACAGCCGCCAAGATTGTTAACTGGTTCCAGACTGTACGCAAGAATACCGTGTTTGACCGGATGCAAAGATGTTTTTTCCGTCTTTGTCAATTGTGTGCTGACCGAGAAACCAACCACCTTTATTAGATATTGTGCTGCTTGTGCTCCCATATCTGCGGAGTCCCCGACCCACGCTCGGGTCACATAGTAATATTTATCATTGCAATATTTCCGTCCGAAAATTGCGCTTTCAATGTTTGGTTGCCAGATCTCATGTATCTCGACTTTTTTATCCATCTGGTAAACATTGCTTGCTGTTCCCGTAAAAGCCGACATCACCACGAGACCGGCGCCATCGCCGGCATTGTAACTGTACGCATTACTGAACTGCACAGCGTCTTTTTTTATGTTGGTGCCGCCCAATGTATTGAAAATGCCTCCCTGGGCAAACTTAAACGCCGTGAAGGTTTGCGGGGCATTCTTAATCTCTATCACGATCTTTTCGTAGACTGAACCAAGGGATGAGTCTGGCTGAGGCGGGTCCTTGACCCAATACATATCATTTGCATAAATCAAGTCTGTGTGGCTGAGAAAATCTGCGAGCTCGGCATTTATTTCGACCGGTTGAACAGTCCTGCTGATCGAACATCCGCAAGAAAACAAAACCCAAAAAACCAACGCAACGTACGTTGCTGCACGCCCCATACCTTCTCTCCTTTGTTTCCTTGTATTCAGTATTCACGCTGCAGAAAGTCCGACTGAAACGACCGAATGGCCACTATTTTCTGCGGAACACAAAAGCAGTTGACGTCATTATGGGACAATCCCGCATTTCCTGTCAAGCTCTTTTCTGTTCTGGGGTCATCCAGTGGTGTAGGGTGGTACGCGATCCGACCTGATTACCGTGCGGACTACTCTCTGGCGGGCTCTCCTCGTCATCACGTTTTAATACAAAAACTTATTTAGACAGTGACCTCACTGCCGGCTCTTGAAACTCGCCTTATGCACCGCCATCTCAACAATGGGGATGGTCGGCGCGTGCTTCAGGCCGTAGATCCTTTCCAGATTGATGTCCGCAGGCACTTCTTCGAGCAGTTTCATGGCAACCTTCTGATCAGCCTGGCGGTACCGGAGCTTCACCTCGACTGCCACCAAACCGGGCTTCTTTACCGTTCCCACGCCGAAATAAAAATCCTTGTACCCGCGCGGCGGGATCGTATCGTTGCGCGAGATGGCGGTCACTGCCCAGGGGTCGATGGCGAAATGCAGGTCCATGCCCATGCCCTCGGAGTTCATGACCCGCGTATCGCGAATGAGCGTGCCCGGATTTTCAAGGCCGCCGCTCGCAAGCACCACGCTGCCTGCCGCGTCCCTGGCGATCACTTCGAGCCACATCTCGCGTACGTTCGTAAGCGAGGTCGTGAGATTATGGCCGGCGCGGACGTTCTTCACCCGCACCTTGATCTCCGTGAGGGCGCCTTTCTGGTATACGGGAAAGACCTCGATCTGGGCCGCTGCCCTGAGCCGTGCAATGGCGGCATCGAACTTCTTATGGATGTTGGCGGCAAGCGTTTCGTCCCCGGCCTTGCGAGCTGCCGCCTCGGCCAGGTAGAGCAGGAGATAGTTGGCGCCGCTGAAGCTGTGGCGGTATTCGGAGCGCTTCGGCCGGGTGAAGGTATCGGCCGTGCGGATGAACGTCGCTATGTCGACCATGTGGCAGTCCTGGCACTGGATCCCCTGCTGGGCATAGGGGCTGTGCTTCCATTCCTGATAGGTTGATTCAAGCGGAAAATGATTGTCGTAGTGGTACACCTGGTGGCATCCGGCGCAGAGGTCCGCCTGCAGATGGAGCGGCGACTCGACACAGTCGTGGAATCCGCCGCCGCAGCCTTCCTTCGGACTGTTCGGCCCCCGCTTGATGAGCCGCACCCCGTCCTTCGTATCTACGCCGGGGGTGAGGATGAAAGAGCCGTTCTCCGGTTCGTGCGTCGGCGTCTGCCAGTGGGTCACCCCGCTGATGGAATGGCAGATGTCGCAGGAAACGCCGGCCTTTGCCAGGGGGCTCAGGCCCTTGAGGCCCGGCCCTTTGATCTCGCCCGTGACCATGCCTGCAGGCGAATGGCAGCCCTCGCACTGGCGCGTGACCTCATGCCCCACGGTGTGAAAACCCTTGTTCAGCTCGCCCTGGTAGAGGGGGTCCTGGAAGGCCAGGGCATGGACCGAGCCGGTCCATTCTTCGTACTGTTGCGGATGGCACCCCGCGCAGACCTCGGGCGCGGTGAATTCCGCGTTCGATTTGTTCCACTTGATGAGCGACGGGTAAAAGGGATAGAACTCGCGGTCCACCGGGAAGGAGTCCTGTCCCGCAAATGCGGACGCCGCAAGGAACAGGCCTGCAGTCAGAACACAAAAACATACGGCAAGGGTGGCATTTCGTTTCATACTGATCTCCTTCGTTCTCTATGCAACATTCTCCAACAGCCCGATCACCAGGTCTCTCCCGGACGATGCCCCCTGATCATACTAGGCCTTCTGCTTAATTTCCATTCTCAGGAAATAGCTCAGCACGGTCCGGACGGCAACGATCGAGGCCAAGATGCCGACACGGTCCCAGGTCGGACTGGCCACGGAACTGATGATGTCGGCGGCGATGAAGATCTCGAGTCCCAGGAGCAGGTGGGCGCCAAGCCCCTGACGGATCTCCTCGCTCCGGCCGATCGGGTCTTTCGCGCCCCGCGATACCTTCATGACCAGGAAGGCGGCGGCTGCGTCGACGATGCCCCAGAGCACAATGACCGCGCCGGTAATGCTGATCGCCATGATCACGACCTGCAGAACATCGTGAAGATCCACCATGAGCAGCCCCTTTCACGCGCGGCAAAGTCAATGACCGATTCCGGCCGCGCTCTTGCCTTATTTTATGATATGAGTATATCAGAATGGGGTAAAAATCAAAAATTCTTTTCTGGCAAACACTAAACAACGTTGTTTCTATCGGGGAATCTTTGTAACAGTTTAGCCCTTTTTGACTCATCA
>Ga0334722_10006807_pt1 | contig 11210 bp, 6 predicted proteins | sample C3_bottom_MG_FD_207210 | JGI IMG/M metagenome (GOLD analysis project Ga0334722, IMG submission 207210) | Sediment microbial communities from Yellowstone Lake, YNP, Wyoming, USA - C3_bottom | ecosystem: Environmental > Aquatic > Freshwater > Lake > Sediment | place: USA: Wyoming | collected...
AGGGGAACCTTGACAGGTTCAAGGGCGATGCGCACCTGGCAACCGGCCAGGGAGCCGTATACGGCCAGTCTGTGGACAAGGGCGAGGTCAACGCCGTGCTGTCCGAGAAGTCTATTACGTTTCCCAAGATTGTGGCAGTGAAGGACCGGGACATCGTCAACGCATCGGGCGGGATAGGCTTCGACGGCACATTTTACGGCAAGGCCACATCCGCGAGGTTCGACCTGGGGAGCTTCAACCTGCTTGCCGAAACCGGGGCCCGGTTCACCGGTAGCGCCTCGTTCTCCGTGTCGGGCGACGGCAGCTTCGACAAGCCGGACATCAAGGCAAACGTACAGGCGTACAAGCTGTACTTCAGGGGTGTGGACATGGGCGCGGGCGAAGTCAACGGGAGGATTGTTAACGACGTTATGACAGTCAGCGGCTCGGTGCTCGACAAGAAGGTTGCCATGGATGGTTTCATGGGCCTGTCAAAACCGTACACGTGGCGAGGGAGGCTGACTTTCAATGGGGGCGGTTTCGAGCACTTCGTCAGGCTTGAGTACAAAGACCTGCCTGACGACGTTGCGCTCGTGTCGACGGGAGTATTCACCGGAGAGGGTTCTCTCGACGACTCATCGCGCACCGTGATGTCGCTTGACTTCTCCAAGGTCTCGGCGAGCATTATGGGACGCACGCTGGAGAACGTGGGCGACGTCAGCTTCAGCTACAGGGACGGCAGGCTCTCGGTAAAGTCGTTCAAGCTGAAAGGCAAGGGGGTTGAGCTTGGGGCCGAGGGCGTCTCTACCGGCCTCGAAGAGTTGGACGTCAGGCTGAGTTTATCGGCAGACCTTGAGATAATGAAGAAGTTTGTGGAGGAAAACGTCGACTACCTGGACGGGACATGCCAGGCGGAGCTTGCGCTCAAGGGCAACCTGAAAAACCCGACCCTGTCCGGGAGGGTGAAGATAAGCAATGCAGGGCTGAAGTTCAAGGAGTTCCCGCAGCGCTTCGACAACATCGCGGCCGAGGTGAAGCTCGACAAGGGCGAGTTCACCCTCACCAGGATGGACGCGAAGCTCGGAGGAGGCAGCGTCACCGCGAGCGGCAAGGGCGCGCTGAAGGGGCTGACGATTGACACGTTCTCCATCAGGCTTAACGCTTCGGACGTCAAGGTCAAGTACCCGGAGGAACTGCTCTCGACCGTAGACGCGAAGCTCCTGTTAGAAGGCGCGGAGCAGAGCAGGGATATAAACGGAGACATTATAATCAGGAAATCGCGATATACCGAGAGGCTGGACTGGAAGACCTGGATAATCACGCTCCAGAAGAAGAAGACCGAAGTGGCGAGCGTCGAGGAGAACCCGGTCGGCGCCACGTCGCTGAACGTCCATGTGACCGCCGACAGGAGCATAAAGATAGACAACAACGTGGCAAAGATGCCGGTCTCCGCCGACTTGTACCTGAGAGGCACGATAGAGCATCCGCTATTAATCGGCAGGCTCGAGTCAGCCGGCGGCACTGTGTTTTTCAGGAACAACGAGTTCAAGCTGATAAACGCCGTCGCCGAGTTCGCGGACCCGAGGAAGTTCAACCCTATAATCGACCTCCAGGCGGAAACCAAGGTCAGGGAGTACGACATACAGCTGAACCTCACAGGCAACCTGGACAGGATAAAGGTATCCCTTTTTTCTGACCCGCCGCTCGAAGATGCGGACATCATAACCCTGTTGACCGTCGGCCGCACGTCCGAGGGGATAAAGGGGCACGAGTCCGCGCTGACCACGGGCGAGGCGGCGTCTTTCGTCACGGGGCAAATACAGGACGCAGTCGAGGGCAGGATGAGGAAGATAACGGGTTTCGACCGTTTCCAGATAGACCCGTACTTAACCAGTTCCGGTGTGTCCACCGGTCCGCGGCTGACCGTGGGCAAAAGCATACTGTCCGACAAGTTGATGATAACATATTCCACCAACCCAGGCACTTCTGTGGACCAGTTCGTGAGGCTCGAATATACATTCAACAAGAACCTCTCCCTGGTCGGCGAAAGAGACGAGCTTGGCCGTGTGGGCGGCGACATAAAATTCAGGTTCGAGTTCAAATGATGAGAAATGTATTGGCTATTATAACGTTATTATCCGTGTTGTTAATTGCGGGCCACGCAATTGCCGGAGGCGCGTCTTTGATTGTCGGTCAGCCCGTGGCCGGAGTCGTGATAGACTACCCCGGCGAGGCCCCGCGTGACCTTGCCGGCCTTATAGACATCAAGAAGGGGGACGGCTATTCGCCCCGCAAGGTTAGCGAGAGCATAAAGCTGCTTTTCCTGAAGGGGATATTCGACGACATAACCGTCGAGGGAAAGGAAACAGACGGCGGCCTGCTGCTTGTGTACCACCTGGTCCCGAAACTGAGGGTTACGGAAATCGACATAGCCGGCAACGACCTGCTGTCCAAAAGGAGGATATTGTCCGCGATAAGCATGCAGGAGGACGACTTTGTCGAGGATCCCTCCATAAACAAGGCAAACGGAGACCTCTCAGCGTTTTACATGGACGAAGGCTTCAGGCACGCGGAAGTATCCGTAACATACGCAAGGCTCGACCCGCTGAGCGCCGCGCTCCATATAGATATAAAGGAAGGCCCGCCCACGGTCGTGAAGGACGTTACACTGAAGGGCGACCTTGTGTTCCCTGAAGACGCCTTGATGAAGGAACTCGACATAAAGCCCGGCCGGGTTCTTAGAAAGGAAGACCTCGATAAGTCGGCCGCGTCTCTCACCGGTTATTACACCGGCAAGGACTATGTGAAGGCCCAGGTGGGCGCGCCCGTAATTACCTACTCGGACGACACGGCGGACGTCGAATTTGACATAGAGCCCGGCCCGAAGCTTGAAGTATCTTTTGAGGGGAACGACTCCATATCGTCGAAGAAGCTTAAGGGCGTGCTTACGTTCTGGGACGACAGGGACCTTAGCGAAGAAAGCATCTCCGAGAACCTCGACAAGCTATCGGACTATTACAAGCAGGATGGTTATTATTTTGCCGCCCTGACCTCGAGGTCGGAAGAGACCGCGTCCCCGGCCAGGGTCTCGGTGAAGTTCATAGTGTACGAAGGCCCCAGGGTGTGCCTCGACAAAATCGAGTTCAAAGGAAACGGGAACGTCGGCGGCGACAAGCTTAAAGGGGTCATGGAGCTTAAGGAGTCGTCGGCCTTCACGTGCAACACAGTAACCGACGGCGCGGTGAAGGGCGACCTGGACAGGATAACGACGTTCTACGAGTCGAACGGCTACCTGAAGGCCGAAGCAAAGTCCGAAGGCATCGAGTTCAGCAAGAAGGGCAACAAGGCGACGCTGGTCATGGCCATCGATGAGGGCCCGAGGACGTATGTTACAAGCCTCGAGGTGGAAGGCGTGCATGGTATCCCGGCAGACCAGGTCAGGTCGGCCATCAAGGGGAAGGCCGGCGACGTATTCAGCCCTCAGCGTCTCAAGGAGGACCAGGACGGCGTCCTCAACCTGTATTCCGAGAAAGGCTATATCAACGCGACGCTCGACGTCGAGAAGAAGTTCACCGAGGATTACAAGGGTGTCGGCCTGGTTTACCGCATCCAGGAAGGTGCCCCGGTAACAGTCGGGAAGATAATACTTAGGGGCAACGAGCATGCAAAGGACGTGGTGCTGACACGGGAACTGCTCGTCAAGACGGGCGATGTCTACGACTACGAAAAGATACTCAGGAGCCAGCAGCGAATATTCAAGCTCGGGTTCTTCAGCAAGGTGAGGGTGCAGCCGGTCGAGCCCGAAAAGGTCGAGAAGGTGAAGGACCTGCTCGTCTCCGTAAAGGAGAAAGAGGCGGGCGTGGTGGAGTTCGGCGGCGGGTACGGCGACTTCGACAAATACCGGGGGTTCGCCGAAATCTCCTACAGGGACCTGTTCGGTTATGGCCACAGGATATCCCTCCGGGGCGAGGTGAGCACCAAGCAGTACAAGGTGCTCCTCGGGTACAAGTGGCCGTGGTTCATGGGCTCGGACATGGACTTCAGGGCAAACCTGGCAAGACTCGACGCCCAGAAGCCGAGCTATACCGTAAACGACCTGCTCGCCAGCGCGGGCTTCGACAAGAGCATAGGCAACTGGTTCAACTCGTCGCTTTATTTCCAGTACGAGAAGATCAAGCTCCACACCGTCAGCCCGTCCGCGGTCCTCGCCCCGGAGGACAAGAAGAAGTCGAACATCGCGAGCATCACGCCGTCGGTGGTGTTCGATTTCAGGGACGACCCTATAAACCCGACAAAAGGCTCGGTCCATGCGATAGTCCTCAAATGGGCTTCCACATACCTGGGCTCGACCGTCGATTTTACGAAGGTCACCGCCCAGACCAGCTGGTACTACCCGTTATACAGGAGTATTATATTCGGAGTCTCTGCAAGGGGCGGTTACGAGGGCGGGTTCACCGGCAAGCTCGAGGTGCCGATCAGCGAGAGGTTCTTTCTCGGCGGCGCCTCTAATCTGAGGGGATTCAGGTTCGAGACCGTTGCCCCAAAGGGCGCCGACGGGACGCCGGCCGGCGGCGACATTATGGCACTCTTCAACACCGAGGTGCGTTTCCCGCTGGTTTATGGTTTCGGGCTCGTGACGTTCCTGGACGCGGGGAACGTATGGCTATATAACAAGACGGTCACCGCGGCTACGGTCAGGCAGACTGGAGAAAACGGCCTCAGATACGGCGCGGGCGCCGGTCTCAGGTACGATACGCCTGTAGGGCCGCTCCGGCTGGACTACGGCGTCAACCTGGACCCGCTTCCGGGCGAGCCGCACGGTGTCCTGCACTTCACACTCGGGCAGGCGTTCTAACAGGCGTGAGGAAAGACGATGACTAAGGCGATAACCATTCTGGCTGTTTTACTCCTGACGTGCGCGGCGATTGCCCAGGCCGATATCGTCGACCGTGTCGAGGCGGTCGTCAACGGCAAGGTGATAACCAGGTACGAGGTGGAAAAGGCGATGGAGGTCGAGGCGCTCAGGCGGGGCGTCGTCTCGAGTGAGGACAGTGCAAAGCTGAGAACGGAGGTACTCGATACCCTGATAGACCGGCTGCTGCTGCTGGACGAGGCGCGCAAGTTCAACATTGTGCAGGTCACAAGCGGCGAGGTGGACAAGGCCCTCGAGACCATAAAGAAGGGCTTTGCATCACAGGATGAATTCGAGGAAGCGCTAAAGAAAGACGAAATGACCGAAGAAGAACTGAGAGACGACATCAGCGACCAGATATTGGTCGCCAAATACGTGGACCGCAGGATAAAGTATTTCGTGCGCGTCACCATCGACGACCAGAAGGAATACTATAAGCAAAACGTGGACAAGTTCGGCGGCAAGAGTTTCGACGAGGTGAACGAAGAGGTCTACAACCTGTTACTGGAAATGGCGACGGACAAAAAACTCGAAGAATATCTGAGGGACCTACGCGCCAAGTCCGAGATTATAATAAAGGGCCCCGAAGACCAAAAGCCCATTGTAAAATAAGGGTTTATAAAAGCATTTCATTGACATTGCACGGTTCGCTATATATAATTAAACAATCGGATTCATTTCTACCATCCCTTCCGTGACAGGGGGCCGTCGAGTGGCAATGTTCAGGGTTATAATATTCCTGTGCCTGGCGGCCTTTGCCATGCCGTTGTTCGCGGCCGGAAAACCGGCGCCATCCGTCGAGGTCGTCCGCATAGACGGCCCCATCATCCCCGTATCCGCGGAATTCCTTGACAAGGCCCTCGGCAAGGCCCGGGACGACAGGGCCGAGGCGCTCATTATACTTCTGGACACCCCGGGCGGGCTAGACACGTCCATGCGCCAGATGGTGAAGGCGATAATAGCCTCTCCCGTCCCGGTGGTCACATACGTATCTCCGAGCGGGGCGCGGGCCGCGTCTGCGGGAGTCTTCCTGATGATGGCCTCCAGGGTCGCGGCCATGGCTCCCGGCACCAACATCGGCGCCGCCCACCCCGTCCAGATGGAGGGCGGGAAGATGGACGAAGTCATGGCCACGAAGGTCGAGAACGACGCCGCGGCATATATCAGGAGCCTCGCCCAGAAAAACGGCAGGGATGCCGCATGGGCGGAGGACTCGGTCAGAAAGAGCGTATCGATATCCGAGCAGGAGGCGCTCAAGCTCAAGGTGATAGACCTTGTCGCGGACAACCTGGACGACCTGCTCAATAAACTCGACGGCTGGAAGGTCAATACCGATTCCGGTGTCAGGGTATTAAGGACAAAGGGCGCGAAGACGGAGCGTTACGAGATGAACGCGAGGCTGAGGCTGCTGAAGGCAATAAGCGACCCTAACGTTGCGTACGCCCTGATGATGATAGGGATAATCGGGCTGTTCTTCGAGCTGTCGAACCCCGGCCTCATACTGCCCGGGGTGGTGGGCGGCATATCCATAATACTCGCATTCTACTCGTTCCAGACCCTGCCCGTAAACTACGCCGGGATGCTCCTCATACTGCTCGCCATAGTGTTCTTCATTGCGGAGGTGAAGGTCACGAGCTATGGGTTGCTGGCCGTGGCCGGAGTGGTGTCTCTGCTGCTCGGCTCCATCATGCTGATAGAGTCGCCGCTCCCGTACATGCGCATATCCCTGAAACTGATACTCCCGACCGTCGCCACGCTTACGCTGTTCTTCCTTGTCCTTGTCAGGGTGGCGTTGAAATCGCATCGTGCGAAGGCGACCACCGGCAGCGAGGGGCTGATAGGCGAAACGGGCGAGGCCAGGACCGACATCGCGCCTGAGGGAGACATATACTTGCAGGGCGCGCATTGGAGCGCATATTCCGATGAGCCTGTCGCAAAGGGAGAAAAGGTCGTCGTGGTAAAGGTGGAGGGGCTCAGGCTGAAGGTAAGAAAAACGGGTTGAAAGGGGGCGTTTATGTACGGTATATCGGGCGTCGGCGTGGCTGCATTCATAGTGGTCCTGATATTGATAAACAGTATAAAGATACTCAAGGAATACGAAAGGGGTGTCATATTCACGCTCGGCAGGGTCGAGAAGGACACGGGCGTAAAGGGCCCCGGCGTTATAATAGTCCTGCCGGTCATCCAGAAGATGGTGAGGGTGAGCCTGAGGACGGTGACCATGGACGTGCCCTCGCAAGACGTCATCACCAAGGACAACGTCACGGTCAAGGTGAACGCGGTGGTCTATTTCAAGGTCATGGACTCCAGGCGCGCCGTTATAGAGATAGAAGACTTCTACTACGCCACATCCCAGATAGCCCAGACGACTCTCAGGAGCGTGCTCGGTCAGAGCCTGTTGGACGAGCTTCTGGCGAAGAGGGACGAGATAAACATCGAGCTTCAGAAGATAATTGACCAGCAGACCGAGCCCTGGGGCATAAAGGTAACCGTGGTCGAGGTCAAGAACGTGGACCTTCCTGAGAGCATGCAGCGGGCGATAGCAAAGCAGGCGGAGGCGGAGAGGGAGAGGCGTGCGAAGGTGATAAACGCCGAAGGCGAATATCAGGCGGCCCAGAAGCTCACCGACGCGGCGGCCATCATACAGACACAGCCTGCTGCGCTCCAGCTCAGGTTCCTGCAGACCATACTCGCCATGTCCGGCGACAGGAACACGACAACCATCCTGCCGTTGCCCATGGAGCTGTTCAAGCCGTTCTTGAGCATGTTGAAGGAAGCTGGAAAAGACAACAGTTAGAGGCAATGGATGCAAAATTCCGGCGGGTTCAGGGTGTGGTTGAAGGCGGGCGTCTTGTTTGTCGCCCTGATGCTGGTTTTTCTTAGCGTAAGCAGCCTCAACGTCATATCGAGGACAAGGGACTACCTGTTAGACGATTCGGAGAAGAAGCTTCTCAAACTCTCCGACCAGGTTTCTAAAGAGATAAACAGCCGCTACAGCGACGCGGTCAAGGACCAGTATTACCTCTATTCGATATATGTCAGGGAGTCCCTTGCGGACCTTGTGCTGATTGACAAGGAAGGCAGGGTTATCATCGGGGCGCTCCCAAGCCGGAAGCAAGGCAGCACATACAACGACGGCTGGTTGACGCCTGTAATCTACTCCGAAGTCTGGCAGGGCAAGACGAGGGTATCCCCATTATTTAAACGCGAAGGCAGGACGGTCAGGTCGGTTTGTTTTCCGGTCAGCGGCGGGCTTGGCAGGGCCGAGGCCGTCGGGGTCGCGACACTCGACGTAAACTACATTGACGAACTCACGCAACAGGGAAGTACCTATATCTTCCTCAAATCTCTTGCCTCGGTATTCCTGCTCCTTGTCATATTCTATCTGATAAAGGCCCTGATCCAGTCGGAAAAAAGTATGCTTGGAGTGGTTAAGGGCACAGGCGGCAGCGGGGGGCGTTACGAGTCCGGAGACAATACTACCTTCATGGTAGATGCGTTTCACTCCATGGTCGGCCAGCTTAAGGAAAAGGAGCGTGAGCTCAAGGACCTGAAGGAGAAGGCGGAGGTCAGGGCCCGGTCCATGGAAAGTTACAACGAGAACATCCTGCGGAACATACAGAGCGGGGTCATAACATTTGACAGGGACGGCCATGTCAGGACGGCAAACCACGCAGCCGAGTCCATACTGGGTGTAATACCCGGCTCGGCGGACGGCAAGGGGGCGGAAGACCTTTTCGGGAAAGGCAACTGGGTGCCGGGCCTTGTAGCCCGGACACTCGCCGAAGGCAAGCCCGAGAGAAGGGCCGAAGGCGAGGTCGCCGTCTCGGACAAAAGCGGCAGGTGGGTCGGCGCGGGTACTTCCCCCTTGATAGGCGATGACGGCGGCATTGAAGGTGTAGTCCTCGTATTCACGGACATAACCGAGGTCAAGGAACTGAAGGAGAGGATGGAGCTGAAGGAGAGGCTGACGCTGCTCGGAGAGATGTCGGCGGGTATCGCCCACGAGCTGCGGAACCCGATGGGCGTCATTTCGGGTTATGCTGATCTCCTGGCGAGAAGGCTCAAGGACGACGAAGCCTCCATGGGGGCGACCAGGAGCATCCACGCTGAAATAAAGGTTATGGACGAGATAATCAGCGAGTTCATGAACTTCAGTCAGCCGACCGAGCTTAACGTAACTGAGGTGGACACGAAAGGGCTGGTCGAGGATGCGCTTAAATCCCTTCCCTGGATTGACAAGAGTATAATCAGGGAGGTCGTGCTCGACGACGGGCTGCCTCCGGTTGAGGGCGACGCGGTGCTTCTCAGGCAGGCCTTTGCCAATATAATTAAAAATGCGGCCGAGGCAATGCCGGATGGGGGCAGGCTTTCTGTCAGCGCAAGGCTTGTGGAGGCAGGCAAGGGAGACCCCCCGGGGGGCGTGATGCTTCCTGGCTACAGATACATTAACATCGAGGTGTCCGATACCGGCATGGGTATTTTTGAGAAGGACCTGAGAAAGATATTCACCCCGTTTTTTACCACCAAGGAAAAAGGGACTGGCCTCGGGCTGGCGCTTGTGCAGAAGATTCTCGTTTATCACGGCGGCAGGGCGACAGTCAACAGCACGCAAGGCAAGGGCACGACATTTAACGTGTACCTCCCGGCGTCCACTCCCGGAAAGGCGGCCGGATGAGCCGGAAATTCACGGTCCTGGTTATCGAGGACAAGCGGTCGATGGCCGAGATGCTGGCAAGTACCATCGAGTCGGAGGGCTACGCAGTGCTTATGGCGCCTACCGGAGAGGACGGCGTCAGCACAGCGTTGAAAGAGAGGGTTGACCTCGTCCTGACCGACCTCAAGCTGCCCGGCATCAGCGGGCTTGATGCGCTCAAGGCGCTCAAGGCGAAAAAGCCGCACCTGCCCGTAATACTGATGACAGCATTCGGGACCATAGAGACCGCCGTCGAGGCCGTAAAGGCGGGCGCATATGATTTCCTGATGAAACCTTTCGACACGTCTCACATGCTGCTCTTGATAAAACGGGCCCTCGATGCCGTCAAGCTGGAGTCCGAGAACCTCGTCCTCAAAGAGGAGTTCGCGGAGGAGCTCGGCTTCCCGAAGATTATAGGAGGGAGCCCGGAGCTTATAAAAGTGTTCGAGCTGGTGAAGAGGGCCGCGCCTACCAAGGCCACCGTTCTTCTGACGGGCGAGTCGGGCACGGGCAAGGAGCTTTTTGCGAGGGCGTTGCACCATCTTTCTAAAAGGGCGGCAGGGCCGTTCGTTGCTATAAACTGCGCCGCTATACCCAAGGACCTGCTCGAATCGGAGCTGTTCGGCCACGAAAAAGGTTCGTTTACCGGGGCCGAGGCGCGCAGGATGGGCAAGTTCGAGTTGGCCGACAAAGGGACGGTGTTCCTGGACGAGGTGGGCGAGTTGGACATGTCTCTTCAGGCCAAGCTCCTGAGAGTGCTTCAGGGAGAACCTTTCGAGAGGGTTGGAGGTTCGGAACCCATAATGGCGGATGTCAGGGTTGTAGCGGCCTCGAACAGGGACTTGGCACGCGCAGTGTCTTCCGGGAGCTTCAGGGAAGACCTCTACTACCGGCTTAACGTCTTTCCTGTGCACATACCGCCTTTAAGGGACAGGGTGCCAGACATACCCAGGCTTGCAAGGTATTTTATAGAAAAGTACTGCAAAGAGATGAAGAAACCGGTACTGGGCATATCGGACGAGGCCCTGTCGGCCCTGTCGCGGCAGGGATGGAAGGGGAACGTGCGCGAACTCGAGAACTGCATGGAAAGGGCTGTAATCCTGTCGGACGGCCCGGATATACTTCCCGAACACGTAGGCTTCTTCCCTCCCCCTGACGAAGTCATAGAGACGGGGCTTGCCTCTTCGCCTACCGTGGAACCGCTCCAGAGTGTGGCCGAGAGGGCGCTCAGGGCGGCCGAGACGAAGGCTATAACGGCCGTGCTCTCGGTATGCCAGGGCAACAAGACGCGGGCGGCCGAGATGCTGGACGTAAGCTACAAGACGCTTCTCACCAAGATAAAAGACTACGGCATTGGGTAGCCGGTGACACATTCTGTGTGTAACGCGTTACTCATCGCGTAGTTTCTTAAATACGTTTAATTTGCAACATGTTGATAATCATGGTATTATCCGAATCCAGCGGGTTTGGCATATATCTTGCTTATCTTAACCCTGATATACTGCCCCCCATATAGACAAGGGGTGATTTAAGAGAGTAAAATGTGGCTGGAGAAAAGGAGACCACCAGCCATGGACAGACGCAAATGGGATGCAAAGACCAAGACTGCAATCGTTCTTGAGG
>Ga0334722_10006808_pt1 | contig 11209 bp, 10 predicted proteins | sample C3_bottom_MG_FD_207210 | JGI IMG/M metagenome (GOLD analysis project Ga0334722, IMG submission 207210) | Sediment microbial communities from Yellowstone Lake, YNP, Wyoming, USA - C3_bottom | ecosystem: Environmental > Aquatic > Freshwater > Lake > Sediment | place: USA: Wyoming | collected...
CTCCTGGGAGGGGCGGGGTTCTCCCTCATCCCGGACCTGATCCTGAAAGAGACCGGCGCCGATTACGGGATCGTCGGCGAAGGCGAGGTCCTGGCGGTCCAGTTCGCCGACAACGCGGCAAAAGGGATCTACCCGGAAGAGACGCTCATCCGTTCCACGACCAAACTGGCCGGCACGCATATCAATGCGGCGTTGTATGATGAACGGCTGCTCGAATTCTATCTCCACAGCGGCAATATCGCATCGATCCAGACCAAGCGGGGCTGCACCTATAAGTGCGTCTACTGCACCTATCCCGTGCTTGAAGGCGCGGAGCTCAGGCGGCGGGACCCGAAAGCAGTGGTGGACGACATCCTGATCCTGCGCGACCAGTATAAGACCAAGTATGTCTTTTTCGTCGATTCCGTGTTCAACGACGACGACGGGGCCTACCTTGAGGTGATCAGCGAAATGGAGCGCAGGGACGTTTCCATGCCCTGGACCGCGTTCATCAAACCGGGCGGCCTCACGGACGAGATCGTGGAACGCATGAAGAAGACCGGGTTCGCGGCAGCAGAGGTCGGCACGGACGCGGCCTGCGACGCCACGCTCAAAAAGCTCGGCAAGAGCTTCACCTTCAGCGATGTCATCGCAACGAACGACCTCCTGGTGCGCCACGGCATCGCAACATCGCATTTCTTCATGTTCGGCGGCCCGGGCGAGACCGCAGAGACCGTGCAGGAAGGCATCAGGAACATCCTGAGCCTGCAGAAGTGCGTGGCCTTCATCTTCATGGGCATACGGATCCTGCCGAACACGCCGCTTGCCCGTCTGGCGATCATGGAAAAGCTGATCGCAGCCGAGGACGGACTGTTGAAGCCGATCTACTATATCTCACCGACGGTCGATAAGAAATGGCTCGAGGAAACGCTCACCCAGGCTTTCAAAGATGTGCGTCACTGCGTGTTCCCGCCCGATGCCATGGACAACAGCCTCCAGGTGCTGCATAAGCTGGGCTACACCGGCCCCATGTGGGACCTGCTGCTTCCGAACAGAAAACTCCGGGAGAGGGCGCGCAATGCCGCAAAGTAACACCCTGCCAATGGACCAGATCTGGTGCGTGGTCCCGGTCTATAATAACGGGACGACGGTAAAAGGCGTCGCTGCCGAATGCCGCGGTCTGATGAAGAACGTCCTCGTGATCGACGACGGCAGCATTGACGTCGATGTCTCCCGGCTTCTGAACGGCCTTGACGTGACCGTGGTGAAGCACGGGACGAACCTCGGCAAGGGCCGCGCGATCCTGACCGCTTCGCGCTATGTCGAGGACCACGGCGGCAGGTACATGATCACCATCGATGCCGACGGACAGCACATGCCGAGCGACATCGCACAGTTCCTCCCGCTGCTGAAAGAGAATGAACCGGCCATCATCATCGGCAGCAGGGACTTCGCTACCGACAATGTTCCGGCCTCAAGCCGCTTCGGCAGAAGGTTCGCGAACTTCTGGCTGAAGGTAGAGACGGGCCGGACGATCGATGATTGCCAAAGCGGTTTCCGCGCCTATCCGGTGCAGTATCTCAACAAGCTGCAGTTCAAGGGACTGCGATACGATTTCGAAGCAGAGGTCCTGGCAAAAGCAGCCTGGGCCGGGCTTGCGCTCAAGAGCGTTCCGATCTCCGTGGTGTATCCGAAACCGGGCGAACGCATCTCGCATTTCAAACCCTTTCTGGACAATTTGCGCCTGACGGGGATCCATTCCATGCTGGTGGGCCGGAGGCTGTTGCCGCTCCCGCATAGAAAACTGGTGGATGACCCGAATGCCCTCACGCTGTCGCTCCTGCGCCACCCCGGCAAGGTCCTCAAGATGCTGCTTCTGGAGAATGCGACGCCCGAAGGGCTTGCAATGTCTGCAGCGATCGGGACGTTCCTTGCCGTGTTGCCGATCCTGTTCGCCCATACGCTGGTGATCCTGTACGTGTCCATGCGTCTGAAACTGAACAAAGTGGTGTCCCTGAACGTTCAGCATCTGGCCATGCCGCCTTTTGTGCCGGCGCTCTGTATCGAGACAGGTTATTTCATGCGGCACGGCCGCTGGCTGACCGATCTGTCCTTTGCCACGGTCTTTCAGCAATTCTCGTCAAGGCTCTATGAATGGTTCCTGGGGTCGTTGATCATCGCGCCGTTGTTCGCCCTGCTGATCGGCGGCGCTGTTTTCGCGGCGGCCGCGGTGATACAGAAAATAAGGTACGCCAATGTCTCCAAAGAAGGGTATTGAGCGGAAGCGGGGCAACCGCCTGGGATTCTGGATCTTCCGGATCGCGGCGAAGGTCTTCGGACTGCGGGGCGCTTACGGCCTGCTCTATTTCGTCAGCCTCTACTATCTGATTTTTGACCGCGCCGCTGTTGCGGCGAGCATGGCCTATGTGAAAAGGCGGTTTCCGGACCATGGCGCTCTCCGGCAGCGATTTGATGTTTACCTGCTTTTCGTGAGCCAGGGGAAATGCCTCATCGACCGGTACTACGTGGCCGCCGGCGGCAGGGACATCGACCTCGAACTCATCGGGTACGAAAAACTGCAGGAGCATCTCGTTGACGGGAAAAAAGGGATGATCCTGCTGACCGCCCACGTGGGCAACTGGCAGATCGCGACAACGGCGCTTCAGCATCTCGGACGGACGGTCTACCTCATGATGCGTCCCGAGGATAATGCGGCGGTCAAAGAGGCGCTGAACATCGACGCTGAAAAGGACGCGGTCCGCATCCTGTACACGGACGGCTCCCTGGGCGGCGTGGTAGAGGCGCTGAAGGCGATCAGCGAGGGAGGTGTCGTCTCGATCATGGGCGATCGCACGTACGGGTACGCGTCAATCGAGGCGTCCCTGCTCGGCGAGAACGTGCGGTTCCCCTACGGCGCATTCAGTCTTGCTGCCGCGGCCCGCTGTCCCGTGGCCGTACTGCTGTCGGCCAAGGTCGGCACGAACAAATACCATACCGACGTTTCGCAGGTCATCGCCCCGCCCGCGGGCGTTCGGGGCAAAAAGGAAGCGGAGATCAAGGCATGCGTGCAGGAGTTCGCCCGCATCCTGGAAGCATATGCAGTTCGCTACCCCTACCAGTGGTTCGTGTTTCGCGACATGTGGCAGGGAAACGATTAAGGGTTTACCTATTTTATTGCAAGGAGAGAACGATGGAGATGAACAAAGAGCAGGAACTGGCAGCAATTCGAAAGGACCTCAAGGAAATGATCGTGCGCGATCTGTCGCTGGAGGACGTCAATCCGGCGGATATCAAGGATGACGAGGTCCTGTTCGGCGAGGGGCTCGGGCTCGATTCTCTTGATGCTGTCGAGATCGTCGTCCTGCTGCAGCGCAATTTCGGCATGGAAGTGAAGAACATGGACGAGGGGAAAGAGATCTTCTATTCCATCAATACCATCGCCAATTTCGTTTATGAAAACAGGAAAAAAGCGTCCTGATGCCCGGATAGCAGTCTCCCCGGCTCGGCTGCTGTCCGCGTTTCTGGTGTCGCTGCTCATAGCCGCCTGCAGCAGTATCAGCCGCCATGAGGTCGTCGTTCCCGGCGCAGCCATCCCGCTGGTGTCCTTCGTGTTCGACGACGGGTTCGACACGGACTATCTGGTGGCGCGGGAAATATTCGCCGAACAGGGGGTGGTCGCCTGCTCGGCCATCGCCACGGACCTCATCGACCGCCCGGGATTTCTTGAGCCCGCACAGATCATCGGCCTCAGGGATGCAGGCTGGGAGATCATGGGACATACGGCCTCCCACAGGAACCTGCGGTCCCTTACCGCCGCCCAGGTCGAGGATGAACTGTTCCGTTCCAAGACGATCCTGGAGGGAATGGGGGTTACGGTCAAGAACCTCGTTTATCCCTACAACAAGAACAACGAGACGACCCGCGCCATTGCCCGTAAATACTATCGCTCGGCACGGGGGGGCGTTGATGCCTTTAACCGGGACGTTCTCGAACAATATGACCTGCGGTCCGTGTCCAATAAGAAATTCGGCCTCTCACAAATGAAGGCCCGGGTGGACAAAGCCTATGCAGCGCGAGACTGGCTGATCATCCATGGCCACCAGATAGATGTCAAGATCACCCTGACCAACGAGACGGGCACGTTCAAATGGGGCGAGCAGCTTGTCTTCAGCCCTTCGGGTGCACGGGGCAGGCTTTTGCGGGACCGATGGTTCCTGACAGCAGGGTATCTTCATTTTATTCCGCTGGCAGGTACGCCAAAGCCGGGAGACCGGGTCGCGGGCGTATCGACCGGAGCGGCGGCCCGCCTCGACAAGGTCGTCTATGATCAGCGCGAAGAAATAGCAACATTACTTACGTATGTGCGCACAACCTATCCGGACATGAAGATCGTGACGGTCGACAAGGCCCTGGACCTGCTCGGAATTCCGGACATCCCGGCAGTTACGGGAAAAATTCCATAAGTCCCTTTGTTGCCACGATGCCTGTTGGGTTGGGGCGGGTTTTAAAGCCGTTCCTGCATGTAAAGGTTAAATGATGAATATCTCTACCATGGTAATTACGGGAATCGGGGTGATCTCGGCCGCGGGCAACAATGCTGCCGAGACGCTTCAGTGCTTTAAGCGGGGAACAAGGAATGCGGGTCCGGTGACGCTCTTTCCCACGATCCTGAGGTCTCCCGTGTTCGAGGTGAAACATCTGCCTGCCGGATACTTCATGGAAGGTCTGCGCACGCTGAGCCTTGCCCTGGTCGCTGTCGATCAGGCCCTGCAGGAGGCCCGTCTCAGCGACCTGTCCCGCCTTCGCGTCGGCGTCTGCATGGGAACGACCGTGGCAAGCCAGCTGAACGATCTGTCGTTCTACCGCTCCTATCGCGAGAAAGGTTCTGCGCCCATGACGGCCATAGACCGGTTCCTTACCGGCAATCTTGCCGAGTATATCGCGCGCAGGACCGGGGCGCGGGGGCCGCAGGCATCCGTGGTGAACGCCTGTTCTTCCGGGACCGACGCGATCGGCATTGCCCTGTCGTGGCTCAAAAGCGGCCTTTGCGACATCGCCATCGCCGGCGGGTCCGACGAACTGAACCATGTGCCCTACTGCGGCTTCAATTCCCTGGGAATTGCCAATCCCGGTCTCTGCGCGCCCTTCGACCGCGACCGCAAGGGGTTGAATCTCGGCGAAGGCGCTGGCGTGCTCGTCATGGAGACGAGGGAATCGGCCCGCAAACGGGGAGCAGCAGCGGACCTTATGCTTGCAGGATACGGCTCATCGAGCGACGCCTATCACCTGACCGCTCCCAGCCCCGAAGGAGTGGGGCTGAAGGCTGCGCTTGCAGCTGCTCTGGAAGAGGCCCGCATCGAGCCGTCTGCAGTCGGTTTTGTCAACGCCCACGGCACGGGCACGCACGACAACGACCAGGTCGAAGGAAGGACGCTGGCAGAGGTCTTCGGGCCCGGCCTCAAGATGGTCTCTACCAAGGGGCTGACGGGACATACTCTGGGAGCTGCCGGCGGTATCGAGGCGGTATTCACCGCGCTCGGTCTTCGCGAAGGCTGGATACCTGCCAGCGCAGGCTTTCAAACGAGGGACGAGGCGATCCCGCTTGAGCCGGTGCGCGAAGCGACCGCGATCACCGGGAGCTACGCCGTCTCCACCTCGCTTGCCTTCGGCGGCACCAATGCCGCCATCGTGATCGGACGGGAGGCAGGCTCATGAAGATCGTCGGCATGGGTTTGATCTGCTCAGCAGGACAGGGGACAGCCGGCCTTGAAAAGGCATTGCAGCAGGGCTGGAAAGCGCCGGGTAGCGTTGCCACACCCCATATACCGGGAGGCTCCGCTCCCGCATACCTCGTTGATTTCGCGAACGTAGCCGACAAAACGCTGCTCAAGAAGATCCGCCGCTCCGATGCAGTGAGCAAAATGTCCGTGCTCGCCGCGGCAGACGCTTTGGTCAACAGCGGCATCAGGGACATCACGCAGAAAAAGCTTGGCATCATCCTGGCAACGGCCTTCGGGCCCCATGTGACCACGTTCAATTTCCTTGACGATATCCTGGACCACGGGGACGCTGCGGTCTCGCCGACCACGTTCTCCAACTCGGTGCATAATGCAGCGGCCTCCTATATCGCCATGTCGCTCAACATCAAAGGCCCCACCATGACCATTACGCAGTTCCAGTTCTCGTTCCAGTCCGGCCTGCAGCTGGCGCAGGCCTGGCTTGACCAGGGGCGCTGCGACTATGTGCTGGCCGGAGCCGTTGACCAGTACGGCGACGTGCTGGGATATGTTGCCGATCACAAACTGACCACGGCAAAGGACGGCAGGATCAGGCCCTTTGCTTTCGAACGCGCCGGACAGGTCCCGGGAGAAGGCGCTGCGTTCTTCCTGCTTTCCAACAAGCAGGAAGGGAACGTCTTCTGCAGTGTCGATGCGATCCATACCCAGGACGACCCTGACCAGGACAGAACGGTGGATATCACGGTCATCGACGCCGACGGCATGCTTCCCGATGAGTCGGCCTACCTGCCGCTCCTGTCAAAGGATATTCCCACAACAGCCTATTCGCCGCTTTTTGGAAGCATGATGGTAGGCAGCGCCTTCAATATGGCGGCAGGCGCCTTGATGCTGCAGCAGCAGAAACGGTATGCCGCACCGGTGCAGGACAATCCCCAGGGCATTCGTCTTCTGACGGAAACCGGGAGCGGCCCCGTGGCATCGATCCGCTGCCTGGGGCTCGACTGTTACCGGCAGCGATCGGTCCTGTATCTGCGAAGATAGAGCAGGGGAACAGAAAGAGTAAATCCAGATCTATTCCGAGGTTGACATGACGACGGTACAGGAAATTGAGCAAAAATTGACGGAGCTTGTGGCGTCCATCACGAACCGGGACCTGAGTACCATCGGGCCCGATACGCCGTTCCAGGAACTGGGCATCGATTCGCTCGGCTTTGTCGAGGTCCTGGTGTTCATTGAAAAGACCTTCAAGCTGCAATTGATCGCGTCCGACCTGTCCAAAAAGGACTTCGAGACGATCCATTCGCTGGCGTCGTTCATCAGCAGAGCGCGCTAGCACGGAATTATTATGTTACTATCGAAACGCAAGCGTTATCTCTCGGGCTCCGACTGGGTGATCAATACGCTTGACTACATGATGAAGTCCCAGACCTGCGCAGGGAACCTTTCGCAGATCGTTCTCCTCGTCGATGGACCGCTTGACGAACAGGAGGTCCGCAGAGACCTGAAGGGGTTCCTGAATCAGTTCCCCGTGCTGGAAGGGAGCGTTGCCCGGGATTGCAAACTGACCCCCTACTGGGCCATTCCCGCAACATGCAGGCGCGAGGTGCAGGTAACGGTCCACCCTGTCGACGACGCATCGTCGTGGCAGCAGCTGCAGCCTTATATCGAAAAGAGCGTCAACAGACCTTTCCGGAACAAGAAGGACCATCTGGCGTTCGAACTTTTTACCAGCCCCGGGCGAAGCGCCCTTTCCATGACCTTCGACCACCGCATCTTTGATGCGCGCGGTGCGGAGCTGCTGCTGAACCTCTTTCAGCAGCACCGGAACAACGGGGGAGGACCGATGGCCGGGGATATTACCTTTGCTTCGTCCATGGCCCTCACGGAGTGGTCTAAAAAGTTCCTTGCAGGCAGGAACGTGAACCGCCGGATCATTGCGCTTGCCAAGTCGACACCCGCAGCATTGCCCGTTCCCGGCGGGTCCGACAGGCGCCATTGCTATCATCGCCTGGCGTTCAGCGAACAGGAAACGGTCGCGCTCTATGAGCGGGCCTATCAGGAAGCAGGGTACTTGATGGAGTCGCCGTACCTGTTGTCCGTCATCATCCAGAGCATGCACCGGCTTTTCAAAAGCCGGAACAGGGAAGGCAGCAGCTACCTTATCCCGGTTACGATCGATCTGCGGCCGAACAAGGACCCGCTGCAGGAGACCTTTTTCAACTACGTTTCCTATCTCTTTTACCAGGTCCCGGCAGACGAGGTCGCTGATCGCAAGGGGCTCATTGCACTCTTAAAACAGCAGATGTTCGATCAGGTGAAGTCGGGATTTCCCAAAGACCTTGCAGAGGCGAGCCTGTTGACCCGCATTGCGCCGCTGCCCGTTCTGGGGAGGCTGCTCCATATTCCGATGAAAGGGAAGATGGCCACGTTCGCCTTCTCCCATCTGGGAAAGAGCTCTTACCAGCATCCGCTGTTCATGGGCAGGAAAGTTTCTGAGCTTTTCCATATGCCCCGGGTGCCCGTGCCTCCGGGGATCGGGTTCTTCAGCAATTATTACAACGGCCGGCTCAGCCTGGTCATTTCCTATCTGGACGGGTTGCTCTCGGACGATGAGGTCCTGATGCTTGAACAACAGATCCGCTCGGGATTCGGGCTGGGGAGTTCCTCATGAGCAGTTCCTGTGACGTGCTGGTGGTCGGCGCCGGTGTCGCCGGCGCAGCAGCGTCAGTTGCTGCGGCGCGGGGCGGGGCACGGACCATCCTTGTGGAAAAAGAACGGTATCTCGGCGGGACCGGTTTTGCAGGCCGTTTTCAGCATATCTGCGGTCTCTACCTGAATGCTGAAGCGATCCCTGAAGAAACGCTGAACCCCGGCCTGGCCCGCGAGATCGCCGCTCGTTTACGCAGCGCTTCGCCGGGAAAAGGGATCAAAAAGATCGGGCAGGTATATGTTCTGCCCTATCAATACGATGACCTGCAGTCCGTTCTTACCTCGCTCTGCTACGGCGAGAGCAACATCGCAACACTGCGCGGCCATGAAGCGGTGGCGGTCACCCTGGACGAGGGCGAGGTCCGGTCGGTCTCGATACAGGGCATACACGGCAAGCAGGACATTGTGCCGAAAATGGTGATCGATTGTTCCGGAAGCGGTTCCGTGGCAGCGCTGGCGGGAGCGACCTTCGAGCTCACTCCCGATGGAGAACGACAGCTTGCCGGATTTGTGGTCCACGTGAAGGGTCTTAAAAACGTGGACGACAGTTTGTCGCTCAAAGTTCCCTATTCTCTTGCGCAGGCAGTGAAGCTCGGAATGTTCCCAGCTGTCACCCGGTTCACGACGTTCAGCCCCGGCGACGCTCTAGACGAGGGGTATTGCAAAATGAGCATTGCCGTCACCGAACCCGCAGGCGCAGAAGAAAAGGCGCGTGTTGATGCGGAAGGCGTGGTCAGGTACCTCGCATCGGTGCTGCCGGCTTTTGAAGATGCCTATGTCGCCGGAACGTCGCTCAAGGTGCTTGAACGCGAAGGCAGGCGGATCAAAGGGGCCTATACCCTTACGAAAGAGGACGTGCTCGCTGCCCGGAAGTTCCCAGACGGCGTGGTCCGAAATGCCTGGCCCATCGAGCTCTGGGACAGCGAAAAAGGCACGATCTACCGCTACGTGCCGCGCGGAGAGTATTACGAGATCCCGTTCCGCTGCCTGATGGTCGACGGTATCCCGAACCTGCTTACCGCAGGCCGGTGCATATCGGTAACCCACGAAGCGCTCGGCTCCACTCGCGTCATGGGCACGTGCATGTCGCTGGGAGAGCAGGCGGGCAAGGCCGCCGCCTATTGGGTCAGGCACGGGAAGTATCCGGATACTATAAAGGACTATTGAACAGGACAAAATCATTTGGACACGGAAGGGCCGGATTAACGTCGGATAACGGCGGATAAAGCCCTGAGTTAAAGAACGTATTGATCCAATTTTATCCGTTTTTTATCCGCCTTGATCCGTGTCAGAAGATGTGTTTTATTTTTTCGCTTGAATGTTTTTTTAAAAGGAGGTATTCGTGCGCATATTACTGGTAAAGCCGAATCCGCAGCTGCTCGTGGCAAAACGTCTGCAGGAGGGGTTTTTGCATCTCGAACCCCTGGAGCTGGAAATGGTAGCCGCAGGCGTTCCCGTTGAGGACGAGGTGGTGATCCAGGACCTGAGCTTTGAGCAGGACGCCATCCTGGGTTTTCAGGAAAAGCTGCGGACCTTTGCTCCGCAGATCGTGGGATTCACCGGCTACAGCAGCCAGTCGGCCCTGGTCAAAAAACTTGCCGCTCTTGTCAAGCAGCACGATCCCGACATCGTGACCATCGTGGGCGGCACGCATGCCACGATCATCCCTGCGGATTATGCGGTGAATTGCGACAGCCTCGACATCGTCGTGCGCGGCGAAGGCGGCACCGTGTTCGGCGAGATCATCAGGCGCTACAAGAACAAAGAACCCCTGGCGTTCGGCGATGCCGTGCTCTCGCCCAGGGCGGCTGATTTTGCGGAGAAGGCGGTAGCCCCGCCGCCGGAGTTCCCGCCGGTGGAACAGATACCGCGGGCTCGTCGCGAACTGGTCGACCGGTCGCGCTATTTCTGCGTCTGGACCTCGAGCTCCAAGAAAAAGCTCGATACGATGTTCCCGCGCATGGCCAGCATGCGGACCTCCACGGGCTGCGCCTATTCGTGCTCCTTCTGCGTGGTCCACTACCTGATGCGCGGCAAGTATCTGCAGCGCCAGCCCGAGGACGTGGTCGATGAGATCGCCAAGGTTCCCGAGGACTATATCTACTTCGTCGACGACGAGACCTTCCTGAACAAGGACCGCCTGACGAAGATCGCGAACCTGCTGATCGAGCGGAACATCAAAAAGAACTACATCAGCTGGGCCCGCGCGGACACGATCGTGAAGTATCCCGAGCTGTTCCGGCTCTGGAAACAGGTGGGCCTCGGCGTGGTCTATGTGGGGCTCGAGGCCATGGTCGGGTCGCGGCTCGATAAATACAAGAAGCGCACCAACGTTGATACGAACCGCAAGGCCGTGGAGATCCTCAAGGAGATCGGGATCACGCTCCATGCGAGCTTCATGGTGGACCCGGACTTCTCGGTCCAGGACTTCAAGGACCTCGAAAAAGAAATCATGCTTGTCTGCCCTGCCGAAGTGACCTTTACGGTCTTCTCGCCCTCGCCGGGAACCGAGCTCTGGAAACAGCACAAGGACGACTTTATCGTCGATCCTTACCTGTACTACGACTGCATGCACACGATCCTGCCGACCAAGCTTCCCCTGAAGCTTTTTTATGCCCATTTTTCGAAGCTGTCCCGGGTCGCCTTGCAGGCTAATCCGCTGCGGGTGCATAAGGTAAAGGTGCCGTTTAAAGAAATGATGAAAATCATTTTTCTCGCCACACGCTATATCTTCTCGATGCGAAATATTTATAAGGACTATTTGCCGAAAAAGGGATGAATAT
>Ga0334722_10006809_pt1 | contig 11207 bp, 8 predicted proteins | sample C3_bottom_MG_FD_207210 | JGI IMG/M metagenome (GOLD analysis project Ga0334722, IMG submission 207210) | Sediment microbial communities from Yellowstone Lake, YNP, Wyoming, USA - C3_bottom | ecosystem: Environmental > Aquatic > Freshwater > Lake > Sediment | place: USA: Wyoming | collected...
GCTGGTCATCGCGATCATGTGCGCGCTGGTTGGAAGCGCACAGTTCGCGTATGCCCAGAACGCGACGACCGGCACGTTGGTCGGCGTGGTGATGGATGCGCAAAAGGCCGTGTTGCCGGGCGCGACGGTGGTCGCGGTGCACGTGCCGACGGGCACGACGTACGAGACGGTGACGCAGGCCGATGGCCGCTTCACGATGCTGGCCGTCCGCGTCGGCGGGCCGTACAAGATTACGGCGTCGATGGCCGGCTTCAAGGCGAAGGAACAGACCAACGTCCAGGTGGCACTGGGCGAATCGCAGAACGTGGAGTTCGTGCTCGCGCTGCAGACCGTCCAGGAATCGGTAACGGTCGTCGCCGAGGCGCAGCTGATTGACACGACCCGGGCGGGCGCCGGGGCGAACATCGCCAGCCAGGCGATCGAGTCCCTGCCGTCGATTTCCCGCAGCATCAACGACTTTGCGCGCACCTCGCCGATGGTCAACGTGACGCAGGACGCGGCGCAGAACGACCAGCAGATCAGCGTGGCGGGCCGGCACAACCGCTACAACAACATGCTGATTGACGGCGCCGTGAATAACGACGTCTTCGGCCTGTCAACGACCGGCACGCCTGGTGGTCAGACCGGCACCCAGCCGATCAGCCTGGACGTCGTCCAGGAAATCCAGGTGCTGGTGTCGCCGTACGACGTACGGCAGGGCGGGTTCTCGGGCGGCGGCGTCAACGTCGTCACCAAGACGGGCACCAACAACTTCCACGGGACCGGCTACTACTTTGCGCGCAATCAGAAACTGATTGGCGCCATCCCCGCCATGGCCTCGTATGCGAACCCGAGCCCGGCCGACAGCAAGGTCGGCACGTTCAAGGACGCGCAGTACGGCGGAACAGTCGGCGGCCCGGTGCTGAAGAACAAGCTGTTCTTCCTCGCGAATGCGGACTGGGCGCGCAAGACCACTCCGGTGGGGTATTCGCTGGACGGCAGTTCCGGATCGCTGTGGAACAACAATCTGGCCGACGTGCAGAACATCATCAACGTGCTGAAGAACCAGTACGGGTACACCTCTGACAACGTGGGCGAGATCAGCAGGCCGAACAACAGCAACAAGTTCTTCGGCCGGTTCGACTTCAACCTGTCCTCGCGCAACCAGTTGACGCTGCGCGTGAACTACGTGGACGCGAACTTCTGGTCCGGCACGCAGTCGGCGTTCACGTACAACATGCAAGACCACTTCTACTACATGCGCGACAAGATGCTGTCGTCGGTGCTGCAGTTGAACTCGACGATCGGCAGCTCGATGTTCAACGAATTGCGCGTGACGTACCAGCGCGAGCGCAACAACCGCTCCGGGCAGCCGGGTTTCGCGGCGTTCCCGGAAGTGCGCGTGTACATGCCGGGCAGCACGAGCAACAGCGTGTACTTCGGCACCGAGTACTCCTCGATGGCGAACAAGCTGAACCAGGACATCATCGAGTTCACCGATGACGTGACGATCGTCAAGGGCGATCACACGTTCTCCATCGGGACGCACAACGAGTTCTACAAGTTCTACAACCTGTTCATCCAGAACTTCTACGGCGCCTACACGTTCCAGGACGGCGGCGGCTATACCGCCCTTCAGAACCTGCAGTCCGGGCTTGCGCAGCAGTTCTACCACTACTTCTCCAACACGGCGAATCCGCAGGAAGCGGCGCGCTTCAACGTGCAGCAGTTCGGGCTCTATGCCGGCGACAAGTGGCGGGTCGCGAACAACTTCACGCTGACGTACGGTCTGCGGGTTGACTTCCCGCACTTCCCGCAGAAGCCGGGCGCGAACCCGCAGCCGTGGGTGGACTTCGGTTACGGCACCGACGTCGTGCCGCATCCGGTGATGTGGTCGCCTCGGGCCGGGTTCAACTGGGACCTCAGCGGCGGCAGCGCCAAGCGGTCGCAGCTTCGCGGCGGCGTCGGCATGTTCAGCGGCCGCACGCCGTATGTGTGGCTGTCGAACCAGTACGGCAATACGGGCGTGCAGTTCACGAATATCTCGACGAACCTCAGCAGCGCCAACCGGATTCCGTTCGTCACCGACCCGTTCAACCAGCCGACGACGGTGGTGGGCGCGAACACGTCCGCTGTCTTCAAGACGATCAACGTCATCGACCCGAACTACAGCTATCCGGCCATCCTGCGCAGCAACCTGGCCTACGATCGCGACCTCGGGTTCCTCGGCCTGGTCGGCAGCGCCGAGATCATCTATTCGAAGACGCTCAAGGACATCCGGTACAAGAACCTGAACATGCAGGCGACCGGCGTCTTTCCGGATGGGCGCTTCCAGTGGAACGGCACGGGCGCGAAGGCGCCGGGAACGGCGTGGTCACAAGGCAACACCGCGAACCGGCCCGATCCTACCCTGGGTAACGTGCTGTTGCTGACGAACACGAACAAGGGTTATTCGTGGGCGTTTGCCGCCAAGATCGAGCGGCCCTTCAAGAACGGCTGGAACTTCGCCGTGTCCTACCTCTACGGCGACGCGTACTCGGTATACGACGGCACGTCGAGCGTGGCCAACTCCAACTTTACGGGCAACCCGGTTGCCATCAACCCGAACGACGCGCCGCTGGCGCGCTCGAACTTCTCGCCGGGCGGGCGCTTCAACGTCAGCCTGACGGTCCCGATTCGGTTCGCGAAGTCGGTGACCAGCAGCTTGTCGATCTTCTACAATCTGCAGTCGGGCCGGCCGTTCGACCTCCGCGCGAGTTCGGACATGAACGGTGACTCGGCCAGCGGCAACGACCTGCTGTACTTCCCGGCCTCGGCGAGCGGCGGCGTGTTCGTCAACGGGAGCTACGAAACACTGGTCGGCTGGTTGCAGAACTTCGGCGGCAACTCGATGGACTACCTCGGGAAGATCATGCCGCGCAACGCGCTGCGCGCGCCGTCGATCAACCAGCTCGACATGCGGTACGCCATCGTGATCAGCACGCCTGGCAAGACCAAGGTCGAGTTGACCGCGGACATGTCCAACGTCCTCAACTTCATCAACAAGAACTGGGGCTGGCAGTGGTGGGGGCCGTTCCCCTCAACCGGTGGCGCGGTGGGCTACGGCGTCGACACGACGACCGGGCTGATGCGGTACGACGTCAAGTCCCTGACGTCGAGCATGTATGGCGGCATCCTGACCCGTGACGATCTCCGCTCGCGGTGGCAGGCGCAGTTCGGCATCCGCTTCCGCTTCTAGTTCAACGCGGACGGTACAGACAAACGGGGCCGCATCCACGGGGTGCGGCCCCGTTCTCTTTGTGCCGGTGGAGGAGCGATCCGCTCAGGATGCCTTGGCGGACTGCCAGTGGGCAGGCAGGATTGCCGTCCCCATCGCGCGCGCGGGCTGAACCGTATGGTTCCGCCGGTGGGCGTGCTGGGAACATTCATGGCCCTTTTCTTCCACGTAGGCCACCTCGCGGTTGGTCGCCAGTTCCCGGTACCGGCCGACCACGCATCCGCAGGTCATCGTCGAAAATCCGAGGAGCCGAACCAGGCTCATGGCAATCTCCTTCTTCCCGGGATATCGGCGCTTTGAACGCAATCTTGAGCGTCCGGGGGGGGGAGGGGCTGTTCCCGAACCCCGCTTCGACCGATAACCCATACACGGGAGTCGTGTGAGGAACAAACTCTTCGTGCAACCGGGGTGTCCGCACTGTGCCGAAGCGCGCGCCTACTTGAACGCGCGCGAATCCGTCTTCGTCGAGTACGACATTGCCGCGGATCGGCGGGCGCTGGGGCTGTTGGCCACCCTGACGGGGCGCACCGAGGTCCCGACGCTCGTCAGCGGGTACCAGGCCATCATCGGTTTCAACCGGGAACGATGGGCGCTGGCGCTGCGCCACGGATCCGACATGGAAGCCCACGACCCGAGCCGGCTCCCGGAGTCGCTCGGGCCGGACCCGTACGACGACGAATGACCCGCACCCGGTCGCCATGGTTTCCCGTAGGCGATCGTGGCGTATTTTGCTAGACTCAGGCTTCGTGTCTGCCACTATGCCGAACGAGACGATTCGCGCCGCCCTCGCACTGCGCCGGCTGACGAAGGCCGCCGCCGCAGCCGCCGTCTCTGCGGCGCTGCTGGCGTCTGCCCCGGTGCCCGCGGCGGCACAGACGGGCCATGCGGCGAAGACCTCGTCGGCGGCCTATTCGGCGGCGGCGTCCCGGCTCCGGCAGGCACGCGTGGCCCAGGCGGAGGCCGCCGCGCGCGCGCGTGAGGCGCAGGCGGCGCAGCCCCGGGTCAAGGTGGACACGCAGGGTGAGACCGTGCCCGACATTCGGGCCGAAGCGGCCATCATCTACAACCCCGCGACCAACCGGGTGCTCTGGGAAGAGAAGGCCTTCGATCAGCGGTCGATTGCCAGCATCACGAAGGTGATGACGGCCCTGTGCTTCCTGGAGGAGGCGCCGGACATGAGCCGCCAGGTGGTGGTCACCTGGTCGGACATTCGTGGCGCTTCGGTGACGCACTTGCGCGCCGGCGAGAAGGTGTCGCTGCAGAACCTCCTGTACCTGATGCTGGTGTCGTCGGACAACGTGGCGGCCCGGGTCATCGCGAGGGTCTCCCCCTACGGCGCGGCCGGATTCGTGGTGCGCATGAATCAGAAGGCCGCCGAACTCGGCCTGACCAGCACGGTATACGCCGACCCGTCAGGGCTGCTGCCCGAGAACCTCTCGTCGGCGTACGACATGGCGCGGCTGATTTCGTACGCGGCCGACGACGCGCTGATCTCGGCCATCATGCGGACCGAGGCCTACTCCTTCAAGACGAACCGGCGGGCGCTGACCATCCACAGCACCAACCAGCTCCTCCGGTCGAGCGGTGTGGACGTGCGGGGCGGCAAGACCGGCTTCATCAGCCAGGCGGGCTACTGTCTGGCGACGCTGCTGCACCTGCCTGACCTCGACCAGACCGTGGCCGTGGTTGTGCTGGGGGCGCGATCGAGTTCGGGGCGGTTCACCGAGACGCGCAATCTGCTGACCTGGATCACCGGCAAGGCGCAGGCGCTGCTGGGGAGCCACCACCAGCCGCCACAGGCGCCGCAGATCCCACCGCTCCATACGCCGGGCGGTCAGGCCGAATAGCCGTTCTGCGCGGCGACCGCGTCGAGCGGCAGCGTCGCAATCGTATCCACGTCCAGCATCACGGGCCGGTCTGCACCACGGGCGATGTACGCCTTGACGTAGCGCCGGCAGGCATCACAGGCAATCAACCGGTAACGGCCGTCCCGGCTGGCGAACGACGTGCGCCGCGAGACGTCCCGGCTGTCGCAGTGCGGGCAGATGACCTCGTCGAAGGGCCAATCGCCCGCGCAGCGGCCGCACAGGAGCCGCCGTTCTCCGTCCACCCCGATGGCGGCCAGTTCGGGGGCGCCGCCGCAATAGGGGCAGGTGGGCCGCATCCAGTCGCTCAGGTTGACGAGCGGCCGGGCGACATCGACCGCCCGGGCAATGAACGGGCGGGCGGCGAGCGGCAGGATTTGCGCGAGGGCATCGGGGATCTGGCCGGGCGACAGGTCGGCCCCGGCACCGCGTTCGTTGTACCACGCTTTGCCGTCATCCGGGGACGGCCGGCCGGCCCTGACGAGGGCGTGGACGGCGTCCGCGTCCGCCTGTTCGATGACGTCGAAACGGCGGCACAGGTCGACGATCTGACGGATGAGACCGCGGACTTCGCCCCAGTCGAACGGGACGTGTTCAAAACGCACGACGGGCCGCCCCGCGCGCAGCCCCGCAGCCACGGCGTCGCGATCGAATTCCAGCCACGGCGTCGAGATGCGGCTCTGGACCCGGCGGTAGAGCGTGACCAGGTCGATCTGCATGTCCACGGCCGGACCGAGCTCGGGATGCGAGATCTTGAGGCGCCGGAGCGCCGCCACTTCGGGCGGGTCGGCACGGGCGAATCTGGGCGGCATGGCAGGAACGGTCATGGCTCATCGTGTCCTGCTGCCGCCCGGGCGTCAACTGCGCGCGAGCGGCCGGACGGCGCGGCCAGCAGTGCTAGACTGCTATCCGTGAACGCCAGCGTCCTGTTCGTGGTCTCCGAAGCGCTGCCGTATGCAAAGACCGGCGGCCTCGGCGACGTCGGCGGCGCGCTGCCGGCTGCGCTCGCGAGCCTCGGCTGGGACGTGACGGTGGTCATGCCGCGCTACCGGGGCATCGACGGCGCGCCGGAGGCGGCGTGCTTCGACGGCGCCTCGTGGGCAGGCGGGCTGGCGGTCCGGGTGCTCGAGCGGCGGCACGCCGATGGCGTCCGGATGTGGTTCGTGGACTGCCCGTCCTGCTTCGATCGTGACGGGATCTACGGCGAGGGCGGCGTCGACTATCCCGACAACGCGGGCCGCTACGCACTGCTGGCGCGGACGGCCCTGGAGACGGCCGCGAGCGTAGGCCTGACGCCGGCCGTTGTGCATGCGCACGACTGGCAGGCGGGCCTGGTGGCGGCGTATCTCCGGTCTGCGTGCGCCGCGTATCCGGCCTTCCGGCGCACGCGTTCGGTGTTCACCATTCACAATCTGGCGTACCAGGGCCTCTTTCCCGCCGAGGTGACGCCCTCGGTCGGGCTCGGTTGGGACATGTTCACGCCGGAGGGGCTGGAATTCTGGGGGCAGCTGAGCTTCTTGAAGGCCGGCATCGTGTACTCGGACTGCGTGACCACCGTCAGCCGTCGCTATGCGCGGGAGATACAGACGGACGCGCAGGGCTGCGGCATGGATGGCCTGCTCCGGAGCCGTGCCGCCGCGCTGGTGGGCATTCCCAACGGGATCGACGTGGCGGCGTGGGACCCGGAAACCGATCCGCTGTTGCCGGCTCACTACTCGGTCAAGGACCGGTCGGGCAAGGCCACCGTCAAGCGCGCGCTGCTCGACCGCTTCGGCATGCGCACCGAGACGCAGCGCCGGCGTCCGATCGTTGGAATGGTGTCGAGGATGGTAGACCAGAAGGGCCTCGATCTGATCGCGGGAGCCGAACGCGACCTGATGGCGCTCGATGCGACGTACATCGTCCTGGGAACGGGCGAAGCCACGTACGAACAGATGTGGCGGCGGCTGATGCGCGAGCACCCGGATCGGGTGGCGGCCACCATCGGGTTCAGCGAAGATCTCGCGCACCTGATCGAAGGGGGCTCCGACCTGTTCCTGATGCCGTCGCGGTTCGAGCCCTGCGGGCTCAACCAGATGTACAGCCTGCGGTACGGTACGATTCCGGTGGTGCGCGCCACCGGGGGGCTCGACGACACGGTCGAGCAGGTCGACCTCGCCTCGGGCCGTGGCACCGGGTTCAAGTTCGACGAGCCGACGAGCGAGGCCCTGTTGTCCGCACTGCGGCGGGCTCTCGCGGCGTATCAACGGCCGGGATTGTGGCGGCGCGTCCAGGCCAAGGGCATGCGGCAGGATCATTCGTGGGAGAAATCGGCGCGGGAGTACGTCAAGCTGTACCGGGGCCGGACGGCGCGACAGCCGGTTGAAACCAATGCCGCCGTCGTGAATCATTGAAGGGTAACGGCGCGCGCCCGCCACGGACGCGCGCAAGCTGAGGAGAGCACACACACATGGCTTCAGACAAGGTGCAGAACTTCACCGACAGCGGCTTCGACGCGGCGATCAAGGGCGCGGCAGTCCCCGTGCTCGTGGATTTCTGGGCGGAATGGTGTCAGCCGTGCCTGCGGCTCGGCCCGGTGGTCGAAGCGCTCGCGGCCGAGTACGACGGGAAGCTCGTCGTCGCCAAGATGAACGTTGACGAGAACCCCGTCACGCCGGGCCGGTTCGGCGTTCGCTCGATCCCGATGCTGATCCTGTTCAAGGGCGGAAAGGCCGTGGAGGAGTCCATCGGCGTCGTCCCGAAGGAACGGCTCAAGCAGATGATCGACGCGCACGTCGCGGGCTAGCGGCCGGCGCGCGTCCGCATCCCGGAGGCGAGGTACCAACGCAATGGCTGCACGAGAAGTCATCATCATCGGCTCGGGGCCGGCCGGCCTGACGGCCGCCGTGTACACGGCTCGCGCCAATCTCAAGCCGCTGGTCATCGAAGGGCTGCTGGCGGGCGGCCAGCTCATGATGACGACGGAAATCGAGAACTTCCCCGGTTTCCGCAACGGCATCATGGGGCCGGAGTTGATGGGGGAGATGCGTGCCCAGGCCGAACGGTTCGGCGCCGACATCATCCAGGGCGACGTGAGCGGGGTGGACGTGTCGTCCCGCCCATTCTCCGTAACTGTCGATGGAACAGTCCATACGGCGAACGCCTTGATTCTGGCGACCGGGGCGTCGGCGAAGCTGCTCGGCCTGCCTGCCGAGCGGCGGCTGATGGGACGCGGCGTTTCCACCTGCGCCACGTGCGACGGGTTCTTTTATCGCGGCAAACCCATCGCGGTCGTCGGCGGCGGGGACTCCGCGCTCGAAGAAGCCACGTTCCTGACGAAGTTCGCGTCGAAGGTGACGCTGGTCCACCGGCGAGGCTCGCTCCGGGCATCGAAGATCATGCAGGAGAAGGCGCAGCGCAATCCGACGATCGAGTTCGCCTGGAACTCGATCGTCGATGACATCCTGGACACGGGCGGCGTCGTGACGGCAATGGTGCTGAGGGATGTCGAGACGGGAGCCACGCGTGAGGTGCCCGTCGACGGCGTATTCGTGGCCATCGGGCACACGCCCAACACCAGTCTGTTTGCCGGCTCGCTCGAACTCGACGGCGATGGCTATATCCTGACGCGCGACGGCACGAGGACGAACGTGCCCGGCGTATTCGCCTGCGGGGACGTGCAGGATCACAAGTACCGCCAGGCGATCACGGCGGCCGGTTCCGGATGCATGGCCGCAATCGACGCCGAGAAGTTCCTGGAGTCCGAGGGGCACGGCTAGTCGATCCAGCCGCCCCCCAGCACTTCGTCCCCATCAAAGATGACAGCGGCCTGGCCGGGCGTCACGGCCGGCTGGGCCTCGTCGAATTCCACCTGCAGGCGTCCCGCGCCGACCGGCGACACGAGAGCCGGCGCGGGTGGATGCCGGTGCCGGATCTGGACGGTCGCCCGAATCGGCCCCGGCGGAGCGGAGCCGGCTACCCAGTTGACTCCGGACGCCGCCAGGGACGAGCGGTCGATCGCGCGCCGGGGCCCCACCGTCACGGTCCGTCGCTCGGCATCCAGTTTCACGACGTAGAGCGGTTCCGGGCCAGCCAGGCGGAGTCCCTTGCGCTGTCCCACGGTGAACCGATGGATGCCGGCGTGGTGCCCGACGACCGCGCCGGCCAGATCGACGATGGGGCCGGAACCCTGCCCGGGCGCACGACCCAATCGCCGTTCGACCAGGGCGGCGTAGTCGCCGTCGGGCACGAAGCAGATCTCCTGGCTGTCCGGCTTGTCGGAGACCAGGAGGCCTCGCTCGCGTGCGAAGACGCGGACGTCCGCCTTGCGCATTTCGCCAAGCGGGAAGAGCGAGTGGTGCAGCTGCTCCTGGGTGAGGCCGAACAGGAAGTAGGCCTGGTCTTTCGTGTCGTCCACGCCCTTCCAGAGCCGGTAGCGCCCGCCGGCGTCCCGCGTCACGCGGGCGTAGTGCCCCGTGGCCACCTCCCCGGCGCCGAGGCCCGCGGCGCGGTCGACCAGCGTGTCGAACTTCAGCTCGTGATTGCAGTGCACGCACGGGATCGGGGTCCGGCCAGCCGCGTACTCCCGGACGAAGTTCTCCACGACGAGCGCGTCGAACCGCTGTTCGAGGTTCACGATGTAGTGCGGAATGCCGAGCGCGGCCGCGACGCGCCTGGCGTCCTGCAGGTCGTCGAGCGTGCAGCAGGTGCCGATGCCCTGGGCGCCTGCCGGCTGCGGGTAGAGCTGCATCGACAGGCCGATAACCTCGCACCCGGCGTCGACGAGCAGCGCGGCGGCCGCCGACGAGTCCACGCCGCCCGACATCGCGACGACGACACGGCGCCGCGCGTTGGTCATGACCCGGGTCTCGCGGCCTGCCGCATCCGCTCGACCACGCACGGCACCACCTCGAGGACGCTCTCGATTTCCGCTGCCTCGGTGTACGGGCCCAGACTGAAGCGGACGGCGCTCTGCACCCGTCCGGGTGGCAGGCCCAGCGCACGGAGGACGTGCGAGGGTTCGTACGTGCCCGACGAACAGGCCGATCCGGCCGAGACGGCAATCCCCTCGAGATCGAGGGCAATGACGAGGGATTCGCCCTCCACGCCGTCGAAACTGATGCTGGTGGTGTTGGGCAGTCGCCGGACCGGATCGCCGTTGACGGCCGTCCCGGGAATGCGGCGCAGCAGTTCGCCTTCCAGGCGGTCGCGCAGGGCCGCCACGGCTGATGAACGGCCGACGCGGTCGATGGCCCGCCTGGCGGCAACGCCCAGTCCGGCAATGCCGGGCACGTTCTCGGTTCCCGCCCGGCGGCCACGCTCCTGACGGCCTCCCGTCAGCGCGGGGCTGAGCGACACACCCCGGCGCATCCAGAGCGCGCCGACCCCCTTGGGGCCTCCGAACTTGTGGGCGGCAATCGACAGCAGGTCGACGCCGAGCGCCGCGACGTCAAGCGGGACCTTGCCGGCCGACTGGACGGCGTCGGTGTGGAACAGCGCGCCATGCTCGTGGGCGATGCCCGCCAGCGTGGAAATCGGCTGAATCGTGCCTGTTTCGTTGTTCGCGTGCATCACCGAGACGAGCGATGCGCCATGCCCGATGGCCTGCCGGAGGTCGTCCGGATTGACCAGTCCTGCGCCGTCGACGGGCAACACCGTCGTCTGCCAGCCCAGATCGGCCAGCGCCCTGGCCGTCTGGCCGACGGCTTCGTGTTCGATGGCGCTCACGATCAGGTGCGGCCGAGGCGAGGCCGGCGACCGGGGCTGCACGCCCCGGAGTGCCAGGTTGTCCGCTTCGGTGCCGCTGCCGGTAAACACGACTTCGGCGGGCGAGGCGCCGAGCAGCCTGGCGACGGCCGTCCGCGCCTCGTCGAGCAGCGCCTTCGCCTGCTGGCCGAACGCGTGGACGCTGGACGGGTTGCCGAAGTGGTCGCGCAGGGCGGCCGCCATGGCGTCGGCCGCCTCGGGCTCGACGGGGGTGGTGGCGTTGTGGTCGAGATAGATGCGCACGATGCAGCCAAGATACCACTCCGGCGCGCGGAACCGGTAAGGCGCGGCCGGGGCTACGGCCGCAGATTGTGTGAAGTTGCGTGAATTCGGGCTAGACA
>Ga0334722_10006810_pt1 | contig 11207 bp, 10 predicted proteins | sample C3_bottom_MG_FD_207210 | JGI IMG/M metagenome (GOLD analysis project Ga0334722, IMG submission 207210) | Sediment microbial communities from Yellowstone Lake, YNP, Wyoming, USA - C3_bottom | ecosystem: Environmental > Aquatic > Freshwater > Lake > Sediment | place: USA: Wyoming | collected...
CACGATGGTCGTAGAGCGGAACTCCCGATTGCGCGGATTACGCGGATCGACGCGGATACATCATGGACCTTCTCATGAATTGATCCGCATGATCCGCGTTATCCGTGAAATCATGGGTTCCGCAGTAACAGTCCGAACAACCTCCGATGCCTGGGCACGGCACCGGGTCACACCACGAAGATCTCCTGCTGCGGCTCCGCCGGCGTCACCACCAGCGTGCGCCCATCGAGGAACGCGTTCACCTCGCTGCGCATGCCGATCTCGCCGGCGATGTAGATGCCCGGCTCGATGGAGAAACCGACCCCCGGCAGCAGCACCCGCTCTTCACGCGTCTCGAGGTTGTCGAGGTGCGCACCCGAGCCGTGCAGACCGCTCGCGTCAATGCTGTGCCCGGTGCGATGCGTGAAGTACGGCCCGAAACCCCGCTTGGTGATGACCGCACGCGCCGCGTCGTCGGCCTCGCCACCGCGCACCGGCGCGCCCGAGGCGAGCCGCTCGCGCAGCAGCGCGATGGCCGCATCGCGCGCGTCGCGCACCGCGTTCCACACCTCCACCGCACGCGCGCTGGGCGCGCCGATGCTCGCCATGTAGGTCTGGTCGGCCCACATGCCGCCCGGCGCCATCGCCCACAGGTCGATGAGGATGATGTCGCCTTCCACGAGGAGTCGCGGCTGGTCGGGCGATGGGTCGTAGTGCGGGTTGGCGGCGTTCTCCGTGGCCGAGACGTTGGGTCCGTGATCGGTCCAGAGACCCAGCCTCGCGAACTCGCCGCGGATCCACTCGGTGAGCGCATACTCGGTGACCGGGGCGCCGGCGCGCGCCGCCTTGCCCGCCCGCGCGAAGGCCGCGTAGGCAATGTCCTTCAGCTGTTCGGCGGCCACCTTGTGGGTGACGCGCTGGGCATCGTCCCAGACTGCGAGGAAGCGCGTCACCAGGTCGCCCGACGACACCACCGTGGCGCCGGCGGCACGCACCATCTCGAGCACGCCGGCGGGCACGAGATCCACGTACGGCACGGCGTCACCCGGCGAATACTCCATGGCGATGCGCCGTCCCTTCACCAGGCGCGCGACGGCCGCCTCGAACTCCTGCCACGCGCTGTACCGCACGTTCTCCCACCCGGCGGGCCAGGCGTGCCACGGCGCCTGCTCGATCACGTGCGTGATGACCGTCGGTGTTCCCGACGCCGGCACCCACACGAACCAGCGGCGCGAGACGAAGCCCTCGATGCCGACGAGCCCCTTGGCAATGGCGTTGATTCCGCGGAAGTCGTACAGCAACCAGCCGTCCAGGCCCGCTTCGCGCAGGGCGGACTGCAGGGGCACAATGGAAGCAGAGGTCAGCATTGGACTATCCCTTGCCGCGCACGGGGCGCCACTCGGCGCGCCACTCGCAGCTCCTTTCGCCGCGGGACGCGCAGCGGACGTGGTCGACGGCGCCCACGCCGCCAACCATCAATTGAATGAGCTCGCGCAGCGCCGACTCGTAATAGACGCAGCCGCCGAGCTTGGGCGTGGCATCGCGGGTCACCGAGTCGCCAATCTCCATCATGATGGTGCCGCCGACACGGCGCACCGTCCCCCGCGCATAGCGCTGGACAATGCGACGCACATGCCGCAGCGCGATGGGACGCGTGAACAGCGCGGGCAGCGATCGCAACAGGCGGCGCGTCAGCGGCGAGATGGTGAGGTACACCTGGCGCGCGAAATGACGACCCGCCTCGCGAAAGACGGCTTCGGCATCCGGGCGGCGCCCAATGAGCCGGGCGATTCCCACCGCCTCGGCAAAATCGGTGCGCTGCTTGCGGCGCACGGCCTCGCTGAAGCGCTTGATCTGCGCGAACACCGTGTCACTGAGTCCGAGCCGCTTGTTGCGCAGCTCGTGCACGAATTCGGCCTCGAAGTCGTTGTCGGGCATGTCGACCGTGCGGACGGCCTCGAGGAGACTCAGCGGAATGAGGGGATCGACGGGTTCAGGCATTGATGAAAAAACTAACCAGCGGACGAGGCGCGGAACAGTCGAGCGCCCGGCGTGTCGCACCACGCGATCTTGCGTGGACCGCAGGCACGGCAGAGTTTCCCACAGGGTTTCCGGCGGTTCCTCACCTGCAATCATGAACATCCTTCCCCGCACGCTCATCGGTGCCGTCCTCGTTGGGCTTGCCTCGGTGCGCGCGTATCGCCGCGGCCAGCTCACCTACGGCGGCCAGTACTCGGCGTTCGCGCTCGGCACGGCAGCCGTGGCGGGCGGCATCGGGTGGGCCGTCGCGCTCGCGGCGTTCTTCTACACGTCCATGCTCATCAGTGGCTGGCGCGCCGGCGAGAAGCGGGAACGCTCGCGAGACGTACTTCCCGATGAGCGCGCGCGCGACGCCTGGCAGGTGCTGGCCAACGGCGGCCTCTTTGCCGTGGCTGCCGTGACCTGGGGAGTGAGCGGAAGCTGGAATGCGGGACTTTTCGGTTTTGGCGCGCTGGCCACCGCGACCGCCGATACCTGGGCCACCGAGTTGGGCATGGCCCTCAATGCCGCGCCGAGGTCAATCCTCACCGGCCGTCACGTGCCACCCGGAACGTCGGGCGGGGTGAGCGCGTTCGGCATGGGCGCGGTGGTGGCTGGATCGTTCATGATCGCGCTGTTCGCCGTGGCCTCGTTCACGACGCCCTTCGACATCCCGCGCCTCGAGGCGGTGTTCGTGGGCGGCATCGCCGGCGCCGTCACCGATTCGCTGCTGGGTGCGTCGGTGCAGTCGCGCCGGTGGTGCCAGCAGTGCGCCGTGTGGACCGAGCGCCGCGTGCACACGTGCGGCTTTCGCAGCCATCACGCGGCGGGGCTGCGCTGGATGACGAACGATGCGGTGAACCTGATGGCCACGGCGGTGGGCGGCCTGGTGGCCGTGTACGCGTGGCCCCCGTGAGGACGCTGGACGACGCCCATTTCCGCTCGGCGCTCTCGCGATTCGCGTCGGGGGTGACGGTGGTCACGGCGCGTGCCGCCGACGGCAGCGACCACGGCATGACGGTGTCCGCCTTCCTGTCACTGTCCCTCGAACCGCCGCTGGTGCTCCTCAGCATCGATGCGGCGGCCACGCTGCTGCCCCACCTGCACGCCGCGGGAACGTTTGGCGTCAGCATCCTGGGCGCGGCACAGAGCGAGTTGTCACGACGCTTCGCCGACCAGACGATCGTCCGGTTCGACGGCGTCCCGTTCACCCGCGCGGCGTCGGGACCGGCGCTGATCGACGGCGCCGTGGCGCACCTCGAGTGCCGGCGGGTGGCCGTGCATCCGGGCGGTGATCACGAGATCATCGTGGGTGAGGTGGTCGGCGCACGCGCCTTTGACGGGGAGCCACTCGTCTACTATCACCGCCATTACGGGTCGTTCGAGCGCCAGCCGGATGTGCCGCACGGGAAGACCGGCGCGTTTGAGGGGTAGCTGGGCCGCTCACGACGGCCTAGCTTCGCTTCGCCCCCTGGTTTTCAGACGACTTCCACCTCCAGACTGTCCATGCGCGACTCCCTCCGGCACTTCCTGTCCGAATTCATCGGCACCTTCGCCCTGACGTTCGTCGGCAGCGCGGCCATCATGCAAACCTCGCAGGGAGGCGGCAATCTGGTGGCCGTCGCCCTCGCCCACGGCCTCGTGCTGTCGATCTTCGTGTCGGCCTTCATGCACATCGGCGCGCACTTCAACCCGGCGATCACCATCGGGATGCTGGTGGTGCGGCGCATCGAGCCCATGATGGCCGGGCTGTACGTGCTGGCCCAGCTGGCGGGCGCCACGGCGGCGGCCTTCATGCTCAAGTTCGCGTTTCCGGTGGCGGTCTTTGCCGCCACGCGCGGTGGCGGCCAGTCGGTGTCCCTCGACATCTCCACGGGACAGGCGTTCGTCCTCGAGATGGTGGGCACGATGTTCCTGATGTGGGCGGTCTTCGGCACGGCGGTGGACCATCGGGCCCCGAAGATCGGCGGATTCGGCATCGGCCTGACGCTGGCGGCCGACATTCTGGCGTTCGGTTCGCTCACTGGCGGCTCGGTGAACCCCGCACGCACCTTCGGTCCGGCGTTCGCCAGCGGCATCTACGAGGCACAGGGGATCTACTGGCTGGCGCCCATCACCGGGGCGATCATCGCCGCGCTGATCTATGAGTATTTCCTGCTCACCGACGAGCCCGAGCCCGTGGACCATGGCGCGATTGGGGCGCAACCATAGGCCGGCGCGGCCCGTAAGGAGCGCATGAGCCTTGAACTCGACCGCGAGCGCGCCGTGCAGGCGCTCGCCTCGCACTTCGCGCAGGACCACCTCAGCACGCAGGAACTCGAACTGCGGTTCGAGAAGGTCTACCGCGCCGCCTCCACCGCCGAGCTGCAATCGCTCCTCGGCGGCCTGCCGGCGCTCGTGCCGTCGCCGACGACGCAAGAACCGATGCCGCAGTACTCGGTGGCGCCGGCGGCGACCGTGCCTCGCGAGAAGCGATATCTGGCGCTCATGGGCGAGGTCCGCCGCAAGGGAAACTGGACCGTGCCCAGCCGCCTGCACTTGTTCTCGGCGATGGGAGCGATTCGCCTCGACCTGCGCGAGGCGCAAATCCCGGCGGGGGGCGTGGAGATTGACGCCACGGCGCTGATGGGCGAGGTGCGCATCATCCTGCCGCCGGGACTCCACGCCGAAGTCGACGGCCTCGCCGTGTTGGGCGAGTTCTCCGACCGGACGGCGGGCGCCGCCAGCACGCTCGATGCGCCGGTGATCCGGGTGAAGGGAGTGGCGTTCATGGGCGCCGTGCGCGTGGAGACGAGGTTGCCCAACGAAGGCATGATGGAGGCGTGGAAGCGCCGGTTGCGCGGGTAAATGGACGAATCGGAACCCGGATTCCGGAATTGGAATTCGAATTCTGAAATCGAACCTGAATGCGGAACGGAGTGGCAGCCTGTACTGGCCGTCACTCCGTCTTCAATTCCGCGTTCCGTGTCGACTTCCGCTATCGAATTCTAATTCCGGGATCCGAGTTCCGATTCATCGTACCTCTTCATCGACTCCACGATCACCTTCATCGCCTCCTCGCTCTTCCCCCAGCCGAGCACCTCGCAGCGCTTCCCTTCCAGGTCCTTGTAGATGTGGAAGAAGTGCTCGATCTCCGTCAGGTAGTGCTGCGGCATGTCGGCAATGTCGAAGTGCTCCTCGTGGTGCGGTGAGTTCACCGGCACCGCGAGGATCTTGTCATCGGGCTCGCCGCGATCGCGCAGGCGCAGGATACCGATGGGTCGCACATCGATGAGGCAGCCCGTGAAGGTCGGTTCATTGATGCGCACCAGCACATCGAGCGGATCGCCGTCCTCGTGCAGCGTTCGCGGGATCAGGCCGTAGTCGCCGGGATAGTGCACCGCGCTGTACAGCACGCGATCGAGCTTGAAGCACCCCGACTCCTTGTCGAGTTCATACTTGTTGCGGCTGCCGCGCGGAATCTCGATGACCGCCGTGACGATCTCGGGCGGGTGCGCGCCAACGGGGAGGTCGTGCCAGGGATGCAGCATGGAACGGAGGCTGGTTGGTGGTTGGTGGTTGGTGGATGAAGGGAAATCTTTTCCGCATTCCGCTTCGAATTCAGCATTCGAATTCCAATTCCGTCATCCGCGTTCCGGTTCGCTTCAGTATCCAACAGCGGCTCCATCCCGCCGCGGGTCGGCAACGCCGATGAGCTTCCCCTTCACCACGGCAATGGCGTGCACGCCGCCGAACATGATGTCCCCCACGCGTGAGAGGGGGTAGTAGCCTTTCGCGCGCAACGCGGCGTACACCTCGGGGGCGAAGCCGGCTTCCACCTCGACCGTGCGCCCCTGGGCCGGCTGCAGGCGAGGCGAGGCGATGGCAAGCCACGGATCCTCGCCCAGCGCGAGGTGGCGGAAGGCCACCTGCGTGGTGGCGGTGGGGATGTACTGCGAGCCGGCGGCGCCCACGACCATGCGCACGTCGTTCCCCTTGAGGATGATCGTCGGCGAGATCGTGGAACTGCCGTAACGGTTCGGGCCGCGGGTGGCATTGTCGAAATTGGATGCTCCCGAGTTCACGAAGTAGCCGTTCACGTACACGCCCGAGCCGAAGAGCACACCGACCGTGAAGGTCATGGCCACGGCGTTGCGGTCGCCGTCGACGACACTGAAATGCGAGGTATTCGTCGCGGCCGCGGCATCTTCCTCGCCCGGACGTCCGGCGCGTGCCGGCGCCGCGCGATCGGGGCCCAGCTTGCTGGCGCCCCAGCCGTCGAGGGCCACACAGGCGCCCGACGACGGTGCCGCATCGTCCAGCCACGGATCGCCGGGCTCAATGGCGCTGCCACCGTCGATGCCCGCCACAATTGCCGCGCGCTTGTCGGCAAACGAGGGGCTGGTGAGGCCGCGGGCCGGCGCCGCAAAGTCCGCCGGATCTCCGCGATAGCGCCCGGCGTCGGCACCAGCGACGCGCATCGCGCCCACAAGCTGCACCGCAGCGGCCCCCTGCGTGGTAGGCGAACCCAGCTGAGCGGCTGACGACGCGGCCAGCAGGTTGAGCGCTTCCAGGGGAGTGGCCCCGCCCAGCGGCGGTGCGGCCGAGAGCAGCGTGTATCCCATCCACGGCGTGCACAGCGGTCGCGTGAAGGCCACCGGGTAGTTCTTGAAGTCGGCCATCGTCGCCGGGCTGCCAAGTGAACGCAGCTTCGCCACCGCCCGTTCGGCCAGCACCCCTTCATAGAACGCGGTCTTGCCGTCACGGGCGATGGCCTCGAGCGTCTGCGCCAACTGTGCCTGCACCAGGCGCTCGCCCGGACGCAGGGCCTGACCTCCGGGGAGGAACAGCGCGGCCGCGGCGCTGTCGGCCGACAGCTTGGCGCGCGAACTCTCCGTCGTGCGCGCCAGCAGCGGCGAGACAATGAATCCGTCGCGCGCCAGCGCGATGGCCGGTGCCATCACCTGCGCGCGCGACAGCTTGCCCCACTTGGCATGCGCCTCGAGCAGGCCGGCCACCGCGCCCGGGATGCCGGCCGCCCGGCCGTTGATGGGACGACGACCTGCCGTGGTGTCGGTGCGCGACCAGTCGGCGTCGGCGCCACTGCGCGAGTAGAAGTCCAGCGCATCGGCGCGTCCGGTGCCGTGATGCCAGACGATCATTCCGCCGCCCGCCCCCAAGCCCGTTTGCGAAGGATCAACCACACCGAGCGCGAACGCGGTGGCCACCGCGGCGTCAATGGCATTGCCCCCGGCGCGCAGCATGGCGGCGCCGGCGGCCGCGGCATCGGAGTGCGACGCCGTCACCATGCCGCGCTCCGACTCGGCGCGCTTGGCGTACATCGGCGGCGGCGACACCGAGGGACGGGGTGCACAACCGGCGAGGAGGAGTACGGCGATGAACGCGGCGGGGCGAATGGAGAGTGTCATGGCTTGTTGGCGCGGTGAAGTGCACGGGGCAGGCACAGTGAAGTGCACGGGAACAGGCACAGTGAAGTGCGGAGGTACAGGTACAACGAAGACCGGGCCCGGCACGTTGGTGCCGGACCCGGTCGAAGGTCGTGCCCTACCCGTTGTTCGTCGAGCGGCGAGCAGTGCCCCGCACCGACGCCTGAACTGCCGATCAGTCCTCGAACTCGAAGAGCGACTCGAGCTGGGTGAGTCGCAGCAACTGGCGAACGCTCGGTGGCGTGTGGGTGAGGTAGGTGGCGAGGAAACTCTCGCGCGCCCGCTTCTGCACCAGGACGAGCACGCCGAGCCCGCTGGCATCGACCTCGCGCGTCTCGCGAAGATCGATGGTGATCCGCCGTGCGCCATCGGCCGTGGCCTTCGAAAGCCGCTCGAGTGCGTTACGACGGAAGTCGAGCCGGTTGTCCGAGACGAGGCGCTCAGGAGCCTGCAGGACGAAGCTGTCTGGATCGGTCAACGGAATCACGGGGGCCTCCCCTACGCCGCCTCCGACCATCGCGATCCGCAGGTGCATCCAGTCGCCGTGCGTGGTCCACTCGGACCCCTCGCTCACTTTCGGCAGCCGGACGATCTCGCTCTTCCGAGATTCCTGACTTTGCGGCCCCGCCTCGCGGCAGGTGTGCTCTTGTCGGGTGGTGCAGCGTTTCAGTTGTCGCCGATGAGTAATGCGAGAATCGTGCCAACTCGCACGATTTGGTAACTACATGTCTCATTGTCACTTACATGACCATCACATCGTGATGGCTGCTCTTCTCTGCGCGTCGCGCGCCCTCGGGCGCATCATGCCGAACACCGTCATTTTCGGGCACAGTCACACACGGAATTCGAACCATCACAACGCACGAACTCCCCCGCGGACGTGACGACGGCGCGCCAACGCGCATGTAAACGACGGGTCGACCCTCCGGGAGCCTGCCGCGGCGCCAACGCCCGTCCCTGGTGGCAGCACGAACGAGCCCGGACTATCGGTGTAAGCCAGTCTGTCGTACTCTCCCGTGATCTGTAGTGCTCTCCCGCGCTCCGGCGTACTCCGTCTCCCTACGTCATGTCCGACATCGACACCCTTCTCACCGAGAATCGCTCCTTTCCCCCGAGCGACCATTTTCGGCATCATGCCACCGCCAACGACGGCGCACTGCAGGCGGAAGCCGAGCGCGACTTCGAGGCGTTCTGGGCCCGGCACGCCAACGAACTCGAGTGGATGGTGCCCTTCACCGACACTCTGGAGTGGACGCCGCCGCACGCGAAGTGGTTCCAGGGCGGACGGCTGAACGTCTCCGTCAACTGTGTCGACCGTCACGTGCGCGGGGCCCGGCGCAACAAGGCCGCACTCATCTGGGAAGGGGAGCCGGGCGACTCACGCGTGCTCACCTACTGGGACCTGTATCGCGAAGTGCAGAAGTTCGCCAACGTGCTGAAGTCGCTGGGCGTCCGCCGTGGTGACCGTGTGGGGATCTACCTTTCGCTCGTTCCCGAGGCGGCCATCGCGATGCTCGCCTGTGCACGCATCGGCGCCATCCACGCCGTGGTCTTCGGCGGCTTCTCGCCGGAATCGCTGCGCGACCGCATGAATGATGCCCAGGCCAAGGTCTTGATCACGGCTGACGGTGGCTACCGTCGCGGGCAGGTCGTTCCATTGAAGCGCAATGTCGACAAGGCGCTCGAGGGCGCGCCGTGCGTGAAGGACGTCATCGTGGTGCAGCGACGCCCCGGCGGCATGGGCGACGAGTCCTTTGCGCAGATGAAGGAAGGGCGCGACCACTGGTGGCACCGCCTGATGCAGACCGCCAAGGCCAGCTGCCCGCCGGAGGCAATGGACTCCGAGGAAGTGCTGTTCATCCTCCATACGTCGGGAACGACCGGCAAGCCGAAGGGAATCGTTCACACCACCGGCGGCTACCTCACGGGCGTCGCCATGACCTCGAAGTACGTGTTCGACCTCAAGGACGACGACGTCTTCTGGTGCACGGCCGACGTCGGGTGGATCACGGGACACTCGTACCTCGTGTACGGACCGCTGGCCAACGGCGCCACCTGCGTGATGTACGAAGGGGCGCCCGACTGGCCCGAGCGCAACCGATTCTGGGAGATCTGCGAGAAGTACGGCGTCTCGGTGTTCTACACGGCACCAACGGCCATTCGCGCCTTCATGAAGTGGGGTGAGCAGCATCCGGCTCGGCACGACCTGTCGCGCCTGCGCCTGCTTGGCACGGTGGGAGAGCCGATCAATCCCGAGGTCTGGATCTGGTACAACCGGGTCATCGGCGGCGAGCGCTGTCCGATTGTCGACACGTGGTGGCAGACGGAGACGGGATCGATCGTCATTGCGCCGCTTCCCGGTGTGACGGCCACCAAGCCGGGGAGCGCCACCATGCCGCTCCCCGGTTATTTCGCCGAGCTGCTCGATGCGAAGGCCAACGTCATTCCGGTGGGCGGCGGCCTGCTGGCGCTCACCCGGCCGTGGCCGTCGATGCTCCGCACCATCTGGGGCGACGACCAGCGCTATCGCGACACGTACTTCACCAAGTGGCCCGGTCGCCCGGACCTGTATTTCCCGGGTGACGGCGTCAAGCGTGACGCGGACGGGTTCTATTGGATCATGGGGCGCGTCGACGACGTGCTGAACGTCGCCGGGCACCGCATCGGCACGATGGAAGTGGAAAGCGCGCTCGTCGAACACCCGGCTGTCGCCGAGGCGGCGGTGGTGGGCAAGACACATGAGATGAAGGGCCAGTCGATTGCGGCGTTCGTCACGCTTCGGGACGGCTTCCACCAGAGTCCGGCGCTGCGCGACGAGCTGCGCGAGTTCGTGGCTGAGAAGATCGGCGCCATTGCACGGCCCGATGATATTTTGTTCAGTGCCGACCTTCCGAAGACGCGCTCGGGGAAGATCATGCGCCGCTTGCTGCGCGACATTGCCGAAGGACGGGCGCTGGGGGACACCACGACGCTGGCCGATCCGTCGGTGGTGGCGTCGCTGAAAGACCAGTATGAGGCTGAAGAATCCTGACCGATTGAGGATGTGGAATCCGGAGTGGGATTCGGGATTTTCATTGAGGATTGCGATTGGCGATTGCCCCGACGTCGGGGCATGCATGGACACCAAGGGCACCCTGAGGTGATCAATGGCTGTTGACCTGCGCGCCGCATTGCAGGAGTCGCTGTCGTCGGACTACGTCCTCGAGGACGAGCTGCCGCGCGGCGGCATGTCGCGGGTCTTCCTCGCCGTCGAGCGATCGCTCAACCGGAAGGTCGTGCTCAAGGTGCTCGATCCCGAGCTGGCGGCCACGCTGAGTGCCGAGCGGTTCAAGCGCGAAATCGCGCTGGCGGCGCGCCTGCAGCACCCGCACATCGTGCCGCTGCTGCACGCGGGTGCGGTGAACGGGATGCTGTTCTATTCCATGCCGTTTGTCGAGGGCGAGTCTCTTCGCGAGCTGATGGTGCGTGAACGCCCGATGAGCATCGAACGGGTGACGCAGATCCTGCTCGAGGTGACGGGGGCGCTCGACTTCGCACACGCCGAGGGCGTGGTGCACCGCGACATCAAGCCCGAGAACGTGATGCTCTTCCACGGGCAGGCGGTCGTGCTGGACTTCGGCATCGCCAAGGCCGTCAGTAACTCCACGTCGAGCGGCGGCACCAACACCGCGCCGCGGCTCACGCTGCAGGGCACGAGCCTCGGGACGCCGACGTACATCGCGCCGGAGCAGGCGGCCGGCGATCCGTTGTTGGACCATCGAGCGGACATCTACAGTGTGGGTT
>Ga0334722_10006811_pt1 | contig 11203 bp, 9 predicted proteins | sample C3_bottom_MG_FD_207210 | JGI IMG/M metagenome (GOLD analysis project Ga0334722, IMG submission 207210) | Sediment microbial communities from Yellowstone Lake, YNP, Wyoming, USA - C3_bottom | ecosystem: Environmental > Aquatic > Freshwater > Lake > Sediment | place: USA: Wyoming | collected...
CTTCGAGACCGGCGTCAATGCGGGCGTGGACGTGACCGCGGATTACCTTCGCCGCTCCTTCGACGCCATCGTGGTTGCGGCCGGGGCGACCGTCCCCCGGGACCTGCCCGTGCCGGGAAGGGACCTCAAAGGGATCCACTTCGCGATGGAATTCCTCGTGCAGCAGAACCGCAGGAACGCGGGGGATTCGATCCCGGAAGCGGAGGAGATCACGGCGGCGGGGAAGCACGTCGTGGTGATCGGCGGCGGGGACACGGGGTCCGACTGCATCGGCACCAGCCGCCGCCAGGGGGCCGCGTCGATCACCCAGATCGAGCTCCTGCCGATGCCCCCCGAGGAAAGGCTTCCGACGAATCCCTGGCCCACGTGGCCGGTCGTCGTGCGGACCTCCTCCTCCCATGAGGAAGGATGCGAGCGGATGTGGAGCGTGCAGACGAAGGCGTTCCTCGGCGAGGAGGGCTCCGTCCGGAAGCTCTCCTGCGTGGAGCTCGAATGGTCCGAACCCGACGCCGCCGGGCGCAGGACCTTCACGGAGGTTCCCGGTTCCGCCTTCGAGCTGCGGGCGGACCTCGTGCTCCTCGCGATGGGGTTCGTCCACGTGGAGCACGGGCCGCTGGTCCGGGACCTCGGTGTCGCGACCGACGCCCGGGGGAACCTGGTGGCGGACGAACATTGCATGACGAACGTCCCCGGGGTGTTCGGCGCGGGAGACTCCGTGATGGGGGCCTCCCTCGTGGTCCGCGCGATCAACCTCGGCCGCCTGGCGGCGGAAGGGGCGAACCGCTGGCTCATGGGGCGCTGACCCCGGGTCCCGTTCCGGCCCCAGGGGCCGGTTTCTCCCCAGGCCGCGGGAACCGTCTCCCGGTCCCATGCCCTTGCGGCGGGGCCGTTCCCTCCGAAACCTGCAACCCGCCGCCCTCTCCAGGAATCTCTCCAGTGTATCCACCATTTTCACGGAGAAAAGGAGGGTATCGTATGCGGCGGCGGATGCTTCTCATGGCGGCGGCCCTGCTCTTTGCAGCGCCGGGCCTTCTGCACGCCGGGTCGTGGGAGTTCGACCCGGACCACACGGGCGTCCACTTCAAGGTGCGGCACCTGATGGTTTCCTCCGTGCGGGGAGAGTTCGAAAAAGTGACCGGCAAAATCGTGTACGACGAGTCGGACGTCACGAAGTCGACGGCGGACATCACGATCGACGCGGCATCGGTCAACACGCGCGTAGCGAAGCGCGACGCGGACCTGCGCTCCCCCAATTTCCTCGACGTAGCGAAGCACCCCACGATCACCTTCCGGTCGAAACGGGTCGAAAAAACGGGGAACGGCACCTTGAAGATGACCGGGGATCTCACCATCCACGGCGTGACGAAAGAGGTGGTGCTGGACATCGACGGACCTACCCCCGCGGTCAAGGATCCGTGGGGCAACGTGCGCGTGGGAGGCCACGCGACCACGAAGATCCAGCGGAAGGATTTCGGATTGACGTGGAACAAGGCGATCGAGACCGGCGGGGTGGTTGTCGGAGACGAGGTGGAGATCACCATCGACGTGGAGATATACCGGAAACCCGGATGACCTTCCGTGGAACGACCTTCCGCGCTCCGTTCCTGCGCGGAAGGTTGTTCCACGCCCCGCACTCGCTTCCGGGTTGCGCTTCCCGGCGGCCTCCGGGAACGGACCGGCCGGACGAATTCCGCTTCCCCTGCGTTCCTCCGGGCGTAGAATAACGGCATCGCCGGCAACCAACCCTGCGTACGGGCGGCCATGCCGCCATCGCCGATGCCGCTTGCCGAGGATGCCTTTCGCACGCTTCATTCGGTCCCCGCCGGGGACGTCCTCCCCCATCTCTCCTCCCGTCCGGAAGGACTGACGAGCGACGAGGCCGCGGATCGGATCCGCCGGTTCGGTCCGAACGTTCTCCTCCAACCCCGGGGGCGTCCCCTCCGCCGGAAGATCCTCGACCAATTCACCCACCTGATGGCCGTTTTGCTGTGGGCCGGCGGAACGATCGCGTTCCTGTCCGGCATGCCGCAGATCGGCGTCGCGGTCTGGGCGGTGAACCTCGTGAACGGCGCCTTCGGTTTTTGGCAGGAGTACAAGGCGGAGAAAGCGGTCGAGGCCCTCCGGCGGATCCTGCCGCTGCACGCCCGGGTCCGCAGGGCCGGCCGGGAGGAGCAGATCCCCGCGGAGGATCTCGTTCCCGGAGACATCCTCCTGCTCTCCGAGGGGGACCACGTCTCCGCCGACGCGCGGGTACTCGAGGAAGCGGAGCTGCGGGTCGACCAGTCCACACTCACGGGCGAATCCCACCCGGTCCGGAAGACCGCGGAAGCGGTCGCGGGGACCGGCCTCTCCCGCCTGGAACTTCCGAACCTCCTTTTTACGGGCACGGTCGTCGCCGCCGGGAACGGAACCGCGGTCGTCTTCGCGACGGGGATGTCCACGGAGTTCGGGAAGATCGCGCGGATCACCGGGGAGATGCGGGAGGAGAAGAGCCCCCTCCAGCGGGAAATGGAGAAAGTGACGCGGGTCGTTTCCGCGATCGCCGTCGGGGTCGGCGCGGTCTTCTTCGGACTTTCCATCCTCGCAGCCGGGATGGCCCCCGGGGAAGGATTCCTCTTCGCCCTCGGGATGATCGTCGCCTTCGTGCCGGAAGGGCTGCTCCCCACCGTCACCCTTTCCCTCGCGATGGGAGTCCAGAGGATGGCCCGGCGGAAGGCCCTCGTCAAGCGCCTCTCGGCGGTGGAGACGCTCGGGTGCACCTCCGTCATCTGCACCGACAAGACCGGCACCTTGACGCAGAACGCCATGACGGTCCGCGAAATCCGGATCGGCGGGCGCAGGATCGAAGCGACCGGAACGGGATATTCCCCGGCGGGCCGCCTGATGTGCGAGGGGGAGCCGCTCGACGCCGGGACGGACCCGGAACTGGCGGAACTGTTGACCGCCGCCGCCCTGTGCAACAACGCCCGCCTGCTTCCCCCCGACGGTTCCGGGAGACACGAGGTGCTCGGCGATCCCACGGAGGCGGCGCTGCGGGTCGCGGCGGCGAAAGGAGGGGTGGACGCGGAGGCCGCGGAGAAGCGCTTCCCGCGCAGGCGCGAGATCCCGTTCGACTCCCGCAGGAAACGGATGGCGACGATCCACGGGGACGGCGGGCGGTGGGCGGTGTTCGTCAAGGGCGCCCCCCTCGAGGTGCTGGCGCTCTGTTCCCGGGTACGGAAGGCAGGCACGGATCTTCCCCTCGACGTGGAGGACCGGCGGCGGATCGGGGAGGAAAACGACCGCATGGCCCAGGCGGGGATGCGCGTGCTCGCCCTTGCATCCCGCCGGACGGACGGCCCGCCGGGAGATGCGGCGGAGGAGATCGAGCGGGACCTGACATTCCTCGGGCTGGCCGGAATGATGGATCCGCCGCGCCCGGAGGTGACGGAAGCCGTGGCGAAGTGCCACCGGGCGGGGATCCGGATCGTCATGGTGACCGGGGACTACGGCCTGACCGCGGAAAGCATCGCCCGGCGGGTCGGGATCCTGCGGGGAGACGCGCCCCGGATCCTGAACGGCGGAGAAATGGACGGGATGGACGATACGGCGCTGGAAAACACGCTCCGGGGAGAGGTGATCCTCGCCCGGGTCTCGCCGGAACACAAGCTCCGGGCCGTCTCGGCTCTCCAGCGGATGGGACACGTGGTCGCCGTCACCGGGGACGGGGTGAACGACGCGCCCGCCTTGAAGAAAGCCGACATCGGCGTGGCGATGGGGATCGCGGGGACGGACGTCGCCAGGGAGGCGGCCGACATGGTGCTCGTGGACGACAACTTCGCGTCGATCGTCAGCGCCGTCGAAGAGGGGCGCGCGGTCTTCGCCAACATCCGGAAATTCATCTCGTACATCTTCACCAGCAACACCCCGGAGGCGGTCCCTTTCATCCTGTTCGCCCTCAGCGGCGGGCGGATCCCGCTCGCCCTGAACATCATGCAGATCCTCTCGGTCGACCTCGGGACCGACCTCGTCCCCGCGCTCGCACTGGGCGCGGAACCGCCCGAACCGGGGATCATGGACCGCCCCCCGAGGAACCTTTCGGAGCACGCGATCACGCCGGGGCTCCTGCTGCGCGCCTACCTGTTCCTCGGGTTGATCCAGAGCGTCGCCGCCATGGCCGCGTTCTACTTTCTTTTCCGGACGAGCGGGTATCCGGGGCGGTGGATGGACCTCCCCACCGGGGGAGCGCTGTACCGCGCGGCCACGTCGATGACGCTGGCGGCGATCGTGACGACCCAGGTGGGGAACCTGTTCGCCCGGCGGACGGAAAGGGAATCCGCGTTCCGCGCGGGATGGCGCGGGAACCGCCTCCTGTGGGCGGGTATCGCGACCGAGATCTCCCTGCTGCTCCTGATCGTCTACGTCCCCGCCCTCCAGGGCGTGTTCGGCACGGCGCCCATCCCCTGGTCGGGATGGCTGTTTCTCCTGCCTTGGGCGCCCGCGCTGCTTCTCGCGGACGAAGCCGTGAAAGCGGTCATCCGCGCGAAACATCGAATCCATCGAACGGGAGGTGCGCCGTGAAGATCCTCGTCGCCGGATGCGGAAGGGTCGGTTCGGGGTTGGCACGGGCGCTCGCGTTGCGGCGCCACGACATCACGGTGGTCGATGTCGATCCCGCGGCCTTCCATCGCCTCGGCAAGCGGTTTTCCGGCCATGCGGTGACCGGAAACGCCGCGGACCGCGAGACGCTGGCCGCCGCGGGCGCGGAACGCGCCGACGGAGTCGCGGCGGCGACCGGAAGCGACGAGGTGAACGTCGCCTGCGCGCGCCTCGCACTCGATGCGTTCCGCGTCCCGAAGGTCGTGGCCCGGCTCCACGATCCCTTGAAGGAGGAGGAGTACCGGAAGCACGGGATCCAGACCGTCACCCCCATCGCCTGGGGGATCCACCGCATGGCGGACCTTCTCTGCCACTCCCGCCTCGACCCGGTGGTTTCCCTCGGCACCGGCGAGGTGGACATCGTCGAGACGGAGGTGCCGCACCTGCTCGTCGGGAGAACCGTGGCGGAACTCCGGGTCCCGGGCGAGATCCGGGTCGTGGCGATCACCCGCCGGGGAAGGACCTTCCTGCCGGTCGAGGGCGCCGCGTTCGCGAAGGAGGACCGCCTGCACATCGCTCTCCTCGGAACGTCCGCGCACCGGCTGGAGACTTTGCTCGGGATGCGCTGAGCCGCGGGGAACCGGTCCGGAGCACCGCAGCGACGATTCCACCGGAGCCGCCCGGGATGGTACACTTCCGCGTGGGGAAGGACGAAGGAAAACCGGGGGGGAACCATTGGACGACGCAAGGTACCGGGTCGGGCTCGCGACGGCGAGGAACCTCGACCCCGAGGGGCCGGAGCGGCTGGAGGCGGCGTTGAAGGATATCGCGCCCGACCTGTACCGGCACATCGTGGAGTCCGCGTTCGGCGACATCCTCTCCCGGCCCGGCCTGGACCCGAAGGCCCGGGAGATCGCGACCGTCGCCGCGCTGGCGGCGCTGGGGAACGCGCAGCCGCAGCTGCGGTTCCACCTCAATGCGGCGTTGCACGTCGGTTGCACGCGCGCCGAGCTGGTGGAGGTCCTGATGCAGATGTCGGTCTACGCCGGGGTCCCCGCCGCGCTCAACGCCCTCTACCTCGCGAAAGAGGTGTTCGCGGAGCGGGACGGAACAGGACGCACCTGAAGAAACAGGAGGGGACCGCCGCCACCGAAAGGATGCGGCCGCCCACCCATTCCATTTGCCCGGAGGGAACCGATGCGCAGAAAGATCTCGATCCCGGTCCTTGCAATCCTGGTCGCATCCGCCGCCGTTCCGTCGTTCGCTTTCAACCAGCCCCCGCTGAACCTCGGCCTGACGGACATCCTCGACGGCGCCCTCCCCGGCCCGGGGACCTACTTCACCGAGTATATCCAGGCGTACCAATCGGACGATTTCAAGGACCGGGACGGGAACACGATCCCCGGAAACCCGCAGGTCTCCAACGTGCTGGCGATGAACCAGTTCGTCCACGTCACCGGGCACAGGATCCTCGGGGGGCATCTCGGCGTGGACGTCCTGCTGCCCGTGGTGACGATCTCCGGTTCGGGGACCGTCGGGTCTCCCGGCCCGCCGGTATCGACCAACCCCGCGGTCCTCGGCGACCTGGTCGCGGGCCCCTTCCTCCAGTGGTTCGACACGAAGCTCCTCGGCCGGCCGTTCTTCCAGAGGGTGGAGCTGGACTTCACGCTTCCGACCGGGCAGTACGACGACAAGTACCTGATCAATCCCGGCTCCAACCTCTGGACGATCGAGCCGTATTACGCCTTCACCTGGTTCCTCACCCCGCAATTTTCCACGTCGTGGCGGATCCACTACACCTACAACACGAAGAACGACGATCCATTCGTCCTTCTTGGAGCCGGCTCGGTCAAGCCGGGGCAGGCGTTCCACTTCAACTACTCGTTCGAGTACGAGTTCTTCAAGAATTTCCGGGCGGGAGCGGCGGGGTACTACCTGAAGCAGCTCTCCGACGACGAGATCGACGGGCGCTCGCAGGCGGACACGAAGGAACAGGTCTTCGCGATCGGACCGGCGGTCTCCTTCGCCGCGTCCCCGAACTTCTTCCTGGGGCTCAAGACCCAGTGGGAGTCCTCCGCCGAGAACCGGCCCGAGGGGAACCGCACCACGTTCCGATTGACGTACAAGTTCTGAGGGGGCGATGGCGGACGGAGAGATCGACCTGCACGGGCTGACCGTCGCGGAGGGGCTTTCCCGCTTCGCGGCCCACTACAACGCCCGGCTGCGGGCGGGGGACGCCGGCGCGATCCGCGTGGTCCACGGGTACGGCTCCTCGGGCCGTGGCGGCGACCTGCGGGCCGCGGTCCGTGAGATGCTCTCCCGCCACGCGGGCCGGCTCGAATTCGTCCCGGGCGAAACCTTTTTCGACAACCCGGGCGTCACGCTCGTGTACCCGAAGCACCCGCTGCCGTCTCCTTCCCCGATCCCCCCGAGGGGAAGGAGACGGTAGGGACTACCGGCCCCCTTCCCGCTCCGCGGGGAGCAGCCCGGAGAGCAGCTCCCTCAGGCCGGCGAGGGTGTACGGTTTCTGCAACACCCCGTCGATCCCCTTGGCGGAGAAGCGCGCCGCCAGGTCCTCCCGGCTGTAGCCGCTCGTCATCACGACGCGTAAGGCCGGATTCAGGCGCCGCATCTCTCCCAACGCCTCCGCACCGTCCATGTGCGGCATGGTGAGGTCCATCAACACGAGGTCGATCGCGTTTCCCTTTTCCCGGTAGATCCCGACCGCCTCGCGCCCGTCGGCTGCGGTCAGCACCTCGAAGCCGAGGTGCTCCAGCATCCTCGCGCCGAGGGCGCACAGGCTCTCCTCGTCGTCGACCAGGAGGATCGTTCCCTTCCCGCGCCATGCGGCGTTCCCCGGGCCGCCATCTTGCCGGGGCGTCCCCTCCTCGTCCTTCATCGCCGGGAAGAGGATCTTGAAGGTCGTCCCCTTGCCTTGCTCCGTGTACACCTTGAGCGCGCCCTTGTGCGCCCGGACGATGCCGAGCACGGCGGAAAGGCCGAGGCCGCGCCCCGTGAACTTCGTGGTGAAGAACGGCTCGAAGATGCGGGCCCTCGCCTCCGGAGCGATCCCGCACCCCGTGTCGCTGACCTCGAGGTGCACGTAATACCCCGGCGCGAGATCGTCCGCCAGCTCGGTTTTGCGCAGGTACTCCTCGTCGCACCGCGTCGCCCCCGTCAGCACGGTGATCACGCCGCTTCGCTCCCCGATCGCCTCGGATGCGTTGATGATGAGATTCATGACGACCTGGCGGAGCTGGCTCGGGTCTCCCAGGATCGGCGGCAGGCGCTTTTCGGTGTGCAGGTTGAGGATCGCTTTCTTCGATACCGCGGACGAGAGCAGGTGCGCCATCTCCTCGACCAGTTCCGACAGGTCCACCCGTTCGATGTGGAAGGACGACTTCCCCGCGTAGGCGAGCATCTGGCGGCACAGGTCCGATGCGCGCCGGCCGGCGGCCAGGATCTCGGCGATGCTCTCGCGGGCGGGAGACAGGGGGGAGCTCTCCTTCAGCGCCAACTCCGCGTTGCCGAGGATCACCATGAGAAGGTTGTTGAAGTCGTGCGCGATCCCCCCGGCCAGCACCCCGAGGCTTTCGAGCTTCTGCGCCTGCTGGACTTTTCGTTCGAGCGCCGCCTTTTCCTCCTCGGCGCGCCGCCGGGCCTCCAGCTCGTTGCGAAGGTTGGCTCCGCACTCCCTGATCCGCTCTCCGAGGAGGAGGTTGTGTTCCTTCCATTCGCCGTCCCGTTCCCTGCACTCCACGATCCGCGCGGCCAACCCCGCGATGCTTTCCACGAACGGCCGATAGGGGGAGAAAACCCCGGGGTCCGATACGTTCAGGAGAAGTCCCCCGTAGGCGCGGCGGGGAGTCTGAAGAGCGATATGAAAATACCCGTCCCGCTCCCGGGGACACCCGGAAGAGTGATCCCCGTCGCCGGATCCACCGCACGCTTCGCCCGGGTCCAGCGGCCGGACCGGCGGGCCTCCGGAGGTCCCGAGGATCCGCCGATCCTTGCAGACAGCGACGCCGGCGACGCCTGGAAGCCGGTGAAGGCGATCGGCAAGAAACCGCGACATGCTTTCGTCGTCGGGGTGGCTGTGCAGGCCGCCTTGCAGTTCGAGGAGGTTCCTCAGCGCGGCGGGGTCGGGCTCATCCATCGTCGGTCCCATGCATCGGCAAGGCGTCACCTCCCGGCTGCATCGAGAAGCGGGTTGACCCGCAGATAGAATATAACAAGGTTATGAAAAAAATCAAACGATAACGGGATGCAATGTCGTTATCGATACCGACTGCGCATCGGGACCCCCACCCTGTCCCTTGCGGCGGGTCCGCCGGGTTCGGCGAGGCGGGCGGATGGAAAGACAATCCCCGGTCCGGAATGGTACACTTGGGAAAAAACCGGAAAGGGGATTCGGATGAATCGTTTCGGCGTACTGGGCGCCCTGTTCGTCCTCTTCGGAGGAATCGTCGCGGGGGGCGACGCGCTTGCGTTCGGGAACATGTCGAGCGGTGGAAGCGAGGGGGCGAAGGCTCCGGCTTCCACAGAACCGATCCACGTGGAAAAGGCGAAGGGGGAGGACGGCCGCACCGTGGCCGATCTCTACGACCAGAGCAAAACGCTGGACAGGAAGACCGTGGCCGTGCGCGGCAAGGTCGTCAAGGTGTCGCGGGGGATCATGGGGAAGAACTGGGTCCACCTGCGGGACGGCAGCGGGGACGCGGGAAAGGGAACGAACAATCTGGTCGTCACCACGCAGGACGTGCCGAAGGTGGGGGACGTGGTCACGGCCCGGGGCACCCTGTACAAGGACAAGGATTTCGGCGCGGGATACAAGTACGCTGTGATCGTGGAAGAGGCGTCCGTCACGCCGTAGCGGCCCCCCGGGATGCGCGGTCCGGACGATCCGGCGCGGGGGGAGCCGGCGCGGGGGAGCGGACACCCGGTGGGAATCCCGTGCGCGGCCGCGATGGTGTCGCTTCTTCTGTGCCTCGCGGGCGGCCCCGCGCCTGCGGCGGACGGTGCGCCGCCGGCCCCTGCGGCGGACAACACCGCCCAAACCGCGCTCCCGGCCGCGGGCGCCGGGTGGCTGGACCGCTACCATTCCCGGGTCGAGCGGAACCTGTTCGAAACCGCCGCCTGGTTCGACCGGTTCTTCGGCGGGGAACGGATGCAGGTCGCGGAACCTCCCGAATCGCTCCTGCGCTGGATGAACGACCTGCGGTGGGACGAGGAGGAGCGCTTCACGTTCCGCAGCACGCTCCGGGCGACCCTGCGCCTCCCGCGATTGAAGAACCGGTGGCGCCTGGTCGTTTCCGGAGAAACCCGGGGCGACCCGAACGCCGTCCACCCCGAAGACCCGGGGAACCCGGGGGCGGACGTGGGAAGCTCCGTCCGCAAAGGCTCCACCGAGATCGTCTACGACATCGTGCGGACGCCGCACTCCCTGCTCGACGCCGGGGCCGGTGTGCGGGTGAAGATCCCGCCCGACGCGTTCGTCCGCACGCGCTTCCAGCACGCGAGGCCGATCGGGTTCGGCGCGCTCGGCCGGTTCACGGCCACGGCCTTTTGGGACGCGCGCGACGGTTTCGGGGAAACGAACCAGCTCGACCTCGAACGGCCCCTTTCCCCTCCGACGCTGCTGCGCTGGTCGAACTCGATGTCCATCACCGAGGCGAGCAGGTGGTGGACCTGGGGGACGGAACTCTCCCTTCTCCACAGGATCTCCCCGAAGAGCGCGGTCACGCTCGCCGCCGGAGTCTCGGGCTCCACGCACCCCGCATGGATCGCACAGAATTACCGGGTCCTCGCCCGGTACCGCCGCAACGTTTGGCGGAAGTGGCTGTTCCTCGAAGGGGAGCCGTACGTGCGATGGCCGAGAAAGGAAGACGGGAGCCGGGCGGCGGTCCCGGGCGCGACGATGCGGCTGGAGGTCCTGTTCACCGGCACGGAGCCGGAACGCGGTCCCGCCGGAGCCGGGGGAAATTGATCCGGCGGAATCTGGTATGCTCACAGGAAACGCGAAACCGGGAGATCGCCCGATGGACCGTCCGAACCGCCCGCCGTTCCCCACCCGGCCGTTCCTGCTCTTCCTCGCCCTCGCGCTCGGCATCGTCGCCGCCGGCGGGATCTATTTCCGGCAGGAGGCGTCGCGGGTCCGGAAGACCGCCGAGGAACACCTTTCGTCGATCGCGGACTTGAAGGCCGCCCAGATCGCCCTCTGGCGCAGGGAACGGCTCGCCGACGCCGAATCGATTTCGCGGAACCCGCTGAACACGCTCCGGATCCGCCCGTTTCTCGAGTCGCCCGCCCCGGGCGACCGCGGCGGCGATCTCCGGGGCTGGATGGAGTCGTGGAGGAAAACGTACGGGTACCGCGACGTCGTCCTCCTGGACCGCGCCGGCAAAGTCCGGATCTCCGCCGGCACCTCCGCCCCGCGGATCGGCACGTTCGCGGCACCGAACGTGTCGGCCGTCCTGCGGTCGGGAACGCCGATGCTGTCGGACCTCCACCGGGTGGTCGAGCCGGATTTCGTGCATCTCGACCTGTACGCCCCGCTTCTCCCCCCCGGAGAAGACGGGATGTCGCCGCCGATCGGCGTGATGATGTTCCGGATCGACCCGGCCGG
>Ga0334722_10006812_pt1 | contig 11203 bp, 10 predicted proteins | sample C3_bottom_MG_FD_207210 | JGI IMG/M metagenome (GOLD analysis project Ga0334722, IMG submission 207210) | Sediment microbial communities from Yellowstone Lake, YNP, Wyoming, USA - C3_bottom | ecosystem: Environmental > Aquatic > Freshwater > Lake > Sediment | place: USA: Wyoming | collected...
CAGGTCTGCCTTGTTCGCGCCCGTGTATGATAACGACGAGGTGATGGGTTCGTTGGTTGAGACAGCCATATTCTCCCAGTGGTTCCACTCCAACGTACAGTTACACTATGCACGATGGAACGGCGGAGAAGTAGATATTGTCTGTCTAGGACCGAAACAGAAAGCCGCATGGGCAATCGAGGCCAAGTGGTCTGACCGCTACTTCGATCGTCCCGAGGAACTTCGGAGCCTGCTTCGCTTTTGTCATGCTCAGAATCTGAGGGAGGCTATGGTCACCACTCGCACGAAGAGAGGGACAGTTGAAAGGGAGAATGTAGTGCTCAGATTCACGCCCGCGAGCCTATACTGTTACATGCTCGGGTTCAACCTCGTCCACAGACGCTACATTCTAGAAGGTCTTTCCGAAGAAAACGGAAAGAAAGCGAGCGAGCAAAGGCCTCAATCGAACACGTGACCCGCCGGCGAGTTTTGGGTGCCGCTCAGCCATATCGTTCCAATCACGCAAATATAGCCCTTGTCTCGCAAGGCCAGGTGGCGGATAGAGGATCTCCTGAAATGGAGCAGCGCGCAGTCCCGCGGCACACCAACCGCTTGATCCATGAAACAAGCCCCTACCTTCTCCAGCACGCTCACAATCCGGTGGACTGGTATCCCTGGGGGGAGGAAGCCCTTCGCCGTGCCAGAGACGAGCACCGGCCGATTCTGCTCAGCATCGGCTATTCCGCCTGCCACTGGTGCCATGTCATGGAGCATGAGTCGTTTGAGGACGAGCAGATCGCCACGCTGATGAACGAGTCGTTCGTCTGCATCAAAGTCGATCGGGAGGAGCGGCCCGACCTCGATGAGATCTACATGGCGGCCACCGTGACGCTCAATCAGGGACAGGGAGGATGGCCGATGACGGTCTTCCTGACCCCCGACCAGCAGCCGTTTTTCGCCGGGACCTATTTCCCACCCACTGACAAGTATGGCCGCCCCGGCTTTGCCACTCTACTCAGGCGGATTGCGGAGCTCTGGCGGACGAATCCTGACGCGCTCCGGACCCAGGCAGCCCAGCTTACCGACGGACTGCGCCAGCAGTCAGGACCGCTCCAATCTATGCCGGTCGGTGAGGCCGAGCTGGCGGCGGCCGCAGCCCATTTCGCGGAAAGCTTCGACGCCGTCCACGGCGGCTTCGGGCCCGCCCCCAAGTTCCCCGCAGCGATGGCCCTGTCGCTCCTGTTGCGCCACCATCGCCGCACCGGCGATGCCCACGCCCTGCATATGGTGCGGACGACGCTCGACGCCATGGCGAGGGGCGGGATCTACGATCAGATCGGCGGCGGCTTCGCCCGGTACTCGACCGACGAGCGGTGGCTCGTCCCGCACTTCGAGAAGATGCTGTACGACAACGCGCTCTTGACCAGGACCTACCTGGAAGCCTTCCGGGTGACCGGCGACCCGTTCTACCGGCAGATCGCGACCGAGATCCTCGACTACATCCTGAGAGAGATGGCCGCCCCGGAGGGAGGCTTCTACTCCGCCACCGACGCCGACTCGGAGGGAGAGGAGGGGAAGTTCTTTGTCTGGACGCCCGCCGAGATCGAGGCGATCCTGGGTGAGGAGGAGGCGAGGCGATTCTGCGCCTACTACGACATCACGGACAATGGCAACTGGGAAGGGAAGAGCATCGCGAACGTCCGGCGCACGGTCGAGCAGGTGGCGGCGAAGCTAGGGATCCCCGCGCAGGAGCTTCAGGCCTCCCTCGATCGGGCGCGACCGATGGTGTACGAGGCCCGACGGCGGCGTGTCCCGCCCGGCCTGGATGACAAGATCCTGACGGCCTGGAACGGGATGATGATCGGCTCGATGGCCGAGGGGTCTCGCATCCTCGGCGACCGGCGCTATCTTGAGGCCGCCACCCGTGGGGCGGACTTCTTATTGGGGACGCTGGTCCGCCCTGACGGCCGGCTGCTCAGGACCTACCGGGCCGGCAAGGCCCACCTCAACGCCTACCTCGAGGACTATGCCTATCTTTCCGAGGCGCTGATCAACCTCTATGAGGCGGGCGGCGCCCCACGCTATCTCCTCGAGGCGGTCCGCCTGGCCGAGATCCTTCTGGCCGACTTCGTCGATGGGGAAAGCGGCGCCTTGTACACTACGGCGCGCGATCACGAATCGCTGATCTTGCGCCGCCGGGAGGGAACCGACGGCGCCACCCCGAGCGGAAACGCCGTGGCCGCCTCTGCCCTGGCTCGCCTCTCGTTCCACCTGGACCGTGACGACCTGCGGAGCGCGGCGCAGCGGGCCATCACCGCCTATGGCAAGCAGATCGCTCTCTACCCGCATGCCTTTGCCAAGAGTCTCGCCGTCGTAGATCTCCTCCTGGAGGGGCCGGTGGAGCTGGCTTTAATTGGTACCCGCGGGGAGGCCGGCTTCGAGGCGCTGCGCCGGGAAATCAGCCGCCACTACCTCCCCAACCGGATCATCGCCCATCACGATCCGGCCGAGGGGGACCCACCGCCTTTCCCACTACTGGCCGGAAAGGGGTTGGTTAATGGGCGTGCAGCCCTGTATGTCTGCCGGAGCTTCGCCTGCCGGGCGCCGATCACTGATCCGGCGCAGGTGGGCACCGCCCTCAGCGCTCCTGCGCCCACACCCGAGGGGAAGACACGTTCAGTGGTCGGAACCTTCCTATCGGGGAGCGCAACCCAGGAGGGCACCGGCGCGTACGCCTCCCGCTTCACCCGATCGGGTTACGTGCCGCTTGGCTCGACCGGCCTCATCACCAGCAAGGTCGGCTTCGGCGGCTACCGGGTGGACGACGAGACCCCGGACCACAGCGAAGCCCTCGAGGAGGCGCTGCTTGAGGGCTGCAATCTGATCGACACCTCCACCAACTACATGGATGGCGGCAGCGAGCGATGTGTCGGGGCCGTCCTCGGGAAGCTCACGCGGGCCGGGACGCTCCGTCGCGAGGAGGTCATCGTCGTCTCGAAGATCGGCTATGTGCAGGGGCAGAACCTGGAATTGGCGCGGGAGCGGGAGGCGGCCGGGAAGCCGTTCCCGGAGATGGTCACGTACATGGACGGCTGCTGGCATTGCATCCATCCGGCGTTTTTGCGCGAGCAGCTCGAACGATCGCTCACGCGGCTGCAGCTTGACACCCTCGACGTCTGCCTGCTGCACAATCCCGAGTATTTCCTCTCCGACGCCAAGAAGCGGCGGCGCGATTCCCTCGAGGCGGTGCGCGACGAGTTCTATCGGCGGCTGCGAGAGGCGTTTGCCTTTTTCGAGGCCCAGGTGTCGGCGGGCACGATCCGATGGTATGGCGTCTCCTCGAATACCGCCGTGTCACCGGCTTCAGATCCGGAGGCCACCTCGCTCACCCGAATGCTGGCCGCTGCGGGAGAGGCCGGCGGGCCAGCCCACCACTTCCGGTTCCTCCAACTGCCGATGAATCTCTTCGAGGCGGGCGCCGCCCTGGAGCGGAACAGCGGACCGGAGAACCGGCAGACCGCGCTCGAAGCTGCCGTAGAGGCGGGAGTCGGTGTCCTGATCAACCGGCCGCTGAACGCAATGGTCGGGCGCGGGATGCTCCGCCTGGCCGATGCTGACGGCGGTGGGGAGGCCATCGACCTCGAGGCCCAGCTCAAGACCGTTGCCGACCTGGAATCAGAGTGGCGGCGCCTGCTCGCGCCGCATATTAAGACCTCGCCGGAGAGCATTTCCCCTGCTGATTTCTTCCGGTGGTCCGACGAGCTTCGAGGACTCCCTGGTCAGCTTCAGGGCCTTGATCACTGGAAGCAAATCGAAGGCCAGATGATCGCGCCCCAACTGAACTATTTGCTGAGAGCCCTGGATCAAAACCTTGAAGGCGAGCCCCTGGCGCTGTGGCAGTCGTGGCGTCCCCGCTACCTTGGCGAACTGCAGAAGCTGACGGCTGAATTCCGGCGCCAGGGGGCCAGCAAGAGCCGGCGCCAGAGCGACGCAGTGTCGGCGGCGATCGATCCCCTGCTGCCGGCCGAGCGACGACCCGAGAGCCTGTCCCGGAAAGCCCTCTGGGTCCTGGCCAGCACTCCTGGCGTCAGTTGTGTCTTGAATGGGATGCGAACCCCGGCCTATGTGGACGACTCGCTCGGAGTCCTCACCTGGCCCCCGCTCGCCGAGGTCGTGCCGATCTATCGGGCCGTCCAGAACCTCAGGCTCGAACCGACGTAGAAGAGGGCTCAAGGCGGAGGGGAGATTTAACGCTAGACCAGAGGGATGCTTGACTTGGGCGGGGACAGCAGGTACCCTGGGAACGTATGAGGCCCTTTGAACCACTCCCTTCTAGCGATTGAAAGGTGCTTGAAAGATGGTGCTTGGCACACTGACGAAGAGCGAACATGCCCTCCCTGGATACATCCCTCCCCACAAACGGGATAAGCGGCGTGCAGATGGCTACCTGAAGACGCTCGAGAACCGGCAGAAGGAGAAGGCCGCGCTCGAAGAGCAACTGGAGGCGAACCTTCTGAAGCGAAAGGAGTTTTGGAAGCAGAACGGCTACGGGTGGCTCCTGCGGCTCGACCGTTATAGCTCCTGGAAGGAAAAACTCTCCGCCTACAGAGCCCTTGAGCGGGCGCGGGCGCAACTGGTTGAGAAGCTTCGGCAGAAGGCCTTGGATCTCCACCGCAGCCCTGATGACAAGGACGGCGATGGCCTCGTTGACACCGATCAGTACCCGGACAAGATCGGCCAGAAGAAAGCGAAGTTGGGATGGATTGCCCTGGTCGATGAAGCCAATTGCTCCGGATGCAGCGGGCACGATGTCAGGAATGGGGAGTGGGTCACGCCGTGTCAGTCTGTCTGCCCGGTGGACTGTATCTCACACCTGACTCCTGAGCAGGTCGCCGCCATGGGGTACGATCGCAGCGTCCATGGGTATGTGCCGCCTGTCCAGATTCGGTTCGATGAATGTATCAGTTGCGACAAGTGCGCGCAGGCCTGTGCCAGGGACGCATGGAACGCTATCACGATGGTGAAGACCGAGAAACTCGAAGAGTTTTTCGGGATCACCATTACGAACAAATACCCGGGCCGCGCCTCCAACGACATTGACCTCACCATACTCGACCGGCTCACCGACGAGCAATTCAAGACCCTTTACACCGAAGTCTAGCGCCATCGGCAAGACGTCTTCCCTCCGCCCCCTCACCTTTCGCTTGACACCCCTCCTTTGTAAGGAGGGGCGCGGGGAGGTAGAGCGCCGGCTGCTCTACCCCATCCATCCTCCCCTTACAAAGGGGAGGAGAAGACTTCGGGCGAGGGTGTCAAGCCAGTTCGTGAATAGTTCGGGCCTGTAGCCCAGCCGGCGCAACGAGGCGGTTACCAGTATAGGACCTTGAACTGCTTGTGCCTGCGGATTTCCTCAAAGTCCTCCCGATTGCAGGTGATCAGCGTGGCCCCGATGTCTCTGACGGAAAGAGCGATCAGGGCATCGAAGGCTAATTCCCTCACCTTGTTCGGGCCATAGCCTTTTCTTCTCCCGATGACGGAAAGGATTTCGGCGGATTCGAGCCAATGGCGTTCAAGCGGTGTGATGATGCGGACCTTCCTGACCAGCTCGTTGACAAACCGGCGTTCCAGGGTTGTCCTTACGCCGCGGCGAAGTTCGTGGAGCACCACGGACGAGCAGCGGATGATCCATGGGGAGCGCAGGAGATCCAGCGTGAAGCGGCCGCTCCGAAAAATCTCGACGTAAACCGACGTGTCGAGTACGGCGAGGTTACTGGTCGGCAAAGGACTGTTTCCGGCCAACGCCGCTGTACTTCCGGAGGATGGTGTCGTGCGCGGCCTTTTCCGTGGCCAGCGCCAGCGCCTGCTCGATAGCCTCCGTTACGGTCTTCGCACCCAGGACTCTCCGCGCACGGGCCAGTTGGCCCTTATCCAAGCGGACTGTGACCTGCGACTTGGGCATATCGCCTCCTCATGATGTCTTACATCCTACCGAATTATGTATGACACTGTCAAGGAAAAGAGACTTCGTGATCTGGCGATAGAGCGAGCACGCTGGTCACGACAAGGCGAGGGGGAAGAGACGGCGGGTATTTTCGGTGGTGACGCGTGCGACCTCAGCCACGGGGAGGCCCTTGATCTGCGCGATCGCCTCACAGGCAATCAGGATATTCTTCGGCTCGTTCCGCGCCGTTGAGTCCGGGCCCAAAACCGGCGCATCCGATTCGAGGAGGAGCCGATCGAGCGGCAGGTGCCGCACCAGCTTCTGCTTCTGGGGCGAGCGGACGATCGAAGGCGGGATCGAGAAGTAGTAACCCAGCTCCACCCCGGTCAGGGCGGCGGAGGCTTTCCCATCGAAGGCATGCAGCAGGACTCGCTTGGCGCCGTGCTCCCGGAGAAACTCAATGGTGTGGCGACCCGCCGAGCGGGAATGGACATTGAGCGGCAGCTCCAGCTCATTCGACAGACCGATAAACCGTCTGAAAATCTGCCGCTGGATCTCCTGCCGTTCCGGTTCCTGTACGATCCAATAATCCAACCCCACCTCGCCGATCGCCGCCAGGCGATCCCGGTGCGCCCGGATCAATCCGACCATCGCCTCTGCCGCCTCAACATCGACTACCGTCGGATGAAGGCCGGCGCAAGGGCGGATGATGGCGTGGCGGTCGGCTAGCTCAAGATTCATCTGGGCATCTGCCACGGTCTCGCTCACAGCAAGGATGGCCCGGACCCCCACCATCTCAGCGGCGGCCAGGACGGCGGGCAGATCGTCGTGAAACGCCTCCGCGTGCAGGTGCGCGTGAGCGTCGATCAATTCCATCTGCCCCGTCCGATATCATCGCCCCGAAAGTCCCCCGCCGGGGTCATTGCGAGAAGCGAAGTGACGAAGCAATCTCGCAGTGAAAGTGCGGTGAGATTGCCACGCACCCTTCGGGTGCTCGCAATGACGCCCAAATGCTGATGTGAGATTATCTAATTCTCTTCTAGGAAGTGGGACTGTTCTTGACAATGCTGAGATCAGCGCATACTCTCTTCAGCCATCGGGAGGAAAATCCGCATGCTGGAACCGGAGAAGACACGAGCACGCCTGTTGGCCGAGACCGAATGGCTTCACGAGCATCTTGCCGATCCATCGCTTCGGATCGTGGATATCAGGGGGCTCATCCGGCCCCCGGATGCGCCGCACCCGCATTACTACGGCAACCGGAGCGCCTACCTGGAGGGGCACATCCCGGGGGCGGTGTTCGTCGATTGGACGTCAGATATCACAGAGCCGAGCGCGCCGGTGAAGATGACGCTGGCCAACCCGGAGCGGTTCGCCGCACTCATGAGCCGGCTGGGAATCGGCGACGAGCACACCGTCGTCGTCTACGAGGACGGCGCCGGGCAGATTGCGGCGCGCTTGTGGTGGGCCTTGAACTATTACGGCCATCCCGCGGTCAAGCTCCTCAACGGTGGCTTTCGCAAGTGGATTGCGGAGGGCCGGCCGGTGACAGCCGAAATCCCGCGTCACCGGCCCGCGGCCTTTACACCCAGAATCCAGCCCGGTTGGCGTGTGGGCAGTGCCGAGGTGCGGGCCGCCATCGGCGATCCGAGTGTTGTGCTGGTAGATCTTCGTACCCCTCCTGAATTTCGTGGCGAGATCGGACGAGGCGATCGGAAGGGCCGGATCCCGGGCGCGCGCAGTGTTCCCACGGGCACACTCGTGGGCAGCGAATATAAGACTTTCAACTCGGAGGCCGATCTGAGGCGCGCCTTTGAGGAGACCGGCGTCACTTCCGATAAGCGCGCCATCACCTACTGCAACGCCGGGGTTTCAGCCGCGTTCGGCCTGTTCGCACTCAAGCTGATCGGCCATCCCGCCGCCGCCAACTTCGCCGGCTCCTGGTACGAGTGGGAGCGGGACCCGCAGAACCCCACCGAGGCAGGCTGAAGCACGATCTTCACGGCCTCGAGTACCGGACCCCGAAGTCGAGTTCGCCCTTCGGCGCTTCCCAAGTCACTTCGACCGAGCTGACCCGCGCGGAAGGCGGGCCTTTCCGGCACCACGCGATCATCACCTCGACCACCGCCCTATCCCCTTCAAAGACCGCCTCAACTCGACCATCGGAAGTGTTGCGAACCCAGCCGGTGACTCCTTTGGCTGCCGCCTCATCTATTGCGTAGGCTCGAAACGCGACCCCCTGCACCCGTCCGGCGATCCAGACGTGTGCCCTGACTTGCTCCCCACTTTCTGCCATGATGCCGCCTACGGGGACACCACCACGTCCCGGTGCAGTGCCTGGTAGTACCGGTCGAGGGCTCCGTTGGAGCCGATCGCCGCAAAGGAGCGCGCCATAATCGTGTAAACCGCTGATCGCCGGATCTTCACGGCGACGTTCGGGTCGAGAAGGTTTGGCGATCGCTCGACTATCGCCAGCGTCTTGAGGCCGATGAGCAGCGGCCAGGCGCAGGCCAAGCGCATCCGTACTTCCGACCTTGGTATCGCCAATGTGTAAGCCCAGCCATCCTGATAATGGTCCAGGGTAAGGGCGATAAGATCCCGCAGCAGCGGCTTGACCTTGATGATGACTGTCGGGTCAAGCAGGTCGTCAGGGCGAAGGCCAAGCCCTACTAGATCTTGCCTCGGCAGGTAACAGCGCCCAATGCGAAGGTCCTTCGGAAGGTCACGCAGGACGTTGGTCATCTGCAACCCCTTCCCGAACCGGACTCCGAGTTCCCGCATCACGGCTCGATCCCAGTGGGCGAGGGAAGGCCGATGCGCCATGTGGATGTCGGTCCAGAACTCTCCGACGCACCCGGCCACATAGTACGTGTAGCGGTCGAGCTCGGCCCGCGTCTCCAGCGCCACCAGGCGGCCCTCATCCTCGCCGGGGAAGGTGGCGAGGTCCATGACCATCCCCTCGGTCAAGGTGAGGATCAGGTCCCGGACCAACGCCTGGTCTGAGGGATCGAGGGTGTGAAGGAGGGCGAACTCTTCATCGAGGCGGCTGAGCAATTCCCGCTCCCCCGCACTCCGTTCGGCCCCGCAGAGCGCCTGCTTGACCGCTCGAAGCCGTCCAACCTCTCCATCTCTGATTGCCTCTCGGAACAGCGTAAGATGCTCCAGGCGATCGGCGTGGCTGATGAGGGCGGTGTCGGCGATGGTATCGGCCGCGCGGGCAAAGAGATAGGCCAGGCCGATGGGCTGTCGCACGGGGCGTGGAAGGACCTTGAGGGTCAGATAGAACGAACGGCTGACTTGCTTGAGGAGAGTGCCGAGCAGATCGTGAGGTTGCATCGCCTGGGCAGCGCGCAAAGTGGTGTCTCCACCCTTCGCTATCGCCCACCTACCCCTTCAGGTATTTGCCGAACCAGCCGAGGGCTCGCTTCCAGGCTTCTCCGGCCGCCTCCGCCCGATAGGTAGGCCGGTAATCTGCAAAAAACCCATGGGGTGCGCCCGGATAGATCACCAGCTCGCCCGTCTTGTGATGTGCCTTGAGCTTGGCCTCCATCTCGTGGACCGTCGATACGGGGATCCCCTCGTCCGCCTCCCCGTAAAGCCCCAGCACCGGGCAGATGAGCTGTTGGGCCAGGTCCAGCGCCGCCTGCGGGTGGGCGTCGTCCCGCCGTCCGCGCCATGGCCCCAGCGGCCCGTACCATGCCACTGCTGCCTTCAGGTTTTTCTCGTGGGCCGCAAAGAGCCAGGTCATCCTTCCGCCCCAGCAAAAGCCCGTAGCCCCTACGCGGTTCGGGAGGGCCCACGATTTAGCGCCGGCATAACTGACCGCCGCCGACAGGTCCTGGAGAACCTGACGATCCGGGACCGTGCCCACCAGGTTGAGAACCGCCTGGATATCCGGCAGCTTTCCCGCCCCACCCTCGCGGGAATAGAGCTCCGGCGCCACAGCATAATACCCTTCCTTGGCAAAGCGGCGAGCGACATCTCTGATGTATTCGTGCAGCCCGAAGATCTCATGGATGACGATGATGACCGGGTAGCGGCCAGGCGACGCCGGCCTCGCCTCGTAGGCCGGGATCATGTCACTGCCGCTCCTGATCGTGATATCGGCGACGACCAGGCCCTCGGACGAAGTCGTGATCCGGTCGGCTGAGACCGGCCCAGCGGCAAGGGCGAAGCCGGTGGCTCCCAACCCGATCAACAGTTCGCGTCGTGTGATCCCTGTTGCTTGTTTGATCGTTCCGATTTCGTTCACGAGCCTCTCCTTCTTTGTAGGTCCAGAAGCCCGATGCTAACCGGTCTTGTTCCCTATTGAATCGCCGAAGCGACCATCGAAGAAGAATTCCTCGATGGGGCGCCGCGCCCGGGCCCGCTCCTCATGCGCCCGTTCCTCCTCCGTCAGCGCCTCCAGGGCCGCAGGGTAACCAAGCGCCATCATCGCCACCGGCTCGTACCCGTCCGGAACCCGGAAGACCGCGCGCGCCTTCTCCACATCAAATCCGGCCATCTGATGACCGAACAGACCGAGCGCAGTCGCCTGCAGCAACAGATTCTCGGAGGCCGCGCCAACATCATGCAGCGCATGCCGATTCAGCCTGCCATTGCGGGCAAAGGTGAGGTGGGCGATGGAGCAGACCAGGACCGGAGCTTTGCAGGCCCACACATTACCGGGGGTCAGGACACTCTGTGCTTCCTTGAGCCGTTCGGGGTTCTCCTGGGTGGCCACGATATAGCGCCACGGCTGCTCATTATATGAGGAGGGAGCCCATCGAGCCGCCTCAAAGAGCCTCAGCAACACGTCTCGCTCGACCGGCCTGGGCGCGAATGCCCGCGGGCTCCATCGACGCTGAAGCAGCGGTTCGATCGGATGGGCCGTCGGGGCCGGCTTTTCCATGTCCACTCCTAATCTGCGTCGAAAACCAGCCCCTCTCCCCAGTTGGGGGGAGAGGGTGCGGGTGAGGGGTTAGTCCAGGTCGATGTCGCGGGTGGGGCGAGTGATCGGCTCGTCCTTTGCCTTCTTGAGGAGCTCCTTGAATTTCCGCTCCAGGACCTTGCCTTTTTCCTTCTCGGCCTCCATCGATTCTTTGAACCGCGCTTCCCGCTTGCTCGCCTCGCCCTTCAGCTCTTCCACTGCAGCTTTCAAATTGGTGACCGAGGCCGTCTTGGGGGGCGGCTCGTGATGCAAGACCGCTCCAAGCTCGGGATCGATGGTGAGCCTCGCCTGGCAGCAGGAGCAGATCACCTCAATGGTCTCTTTCGCCTCGTCGCTCATGACGCCTTCCCACC
>Ga0334722_10006813_pt1 | contig 11202 bp, 7 predicted proteins | sample C3_bottom_MG_FD_207210 | JGI IMG/M metagenome (GOLD analysis project Ga0334722, IMG submission 207210) | Sediment microbial communities from Yellowstone Lake, YNP, Wyoming, USA - C3_bottom | ecosystem: Environmental > Aquatic > Freshwater > Lake > Sediment | place: USA: Wyoming | collected...
ACCTCGAAAAGTACACTGCCGACACCTCCACCTCCGGGGGGACCAAAACCAACACTTACAGCAATTACACCTGCACGATCCTGTCGGGCAGCGGGACTTCTGCCGACCCCTATCGCCTGGGCGATGTCACGGCCAATGCCTCTAACCGGGGAACGATCAACATCATCGGGCCCGCGACACCGGTGAGCACTCCGATTTACATCGCCATGAACAGCATCACCATCGGAACGGGCGGCGCCATCAACACCTCCTACCAGGCGCCCGACGAGCCGGGAAGCGGCCCCAGCGGCTCGACCGCCAGCTACAGCCCGAATCCTCCGCCCCCCACCAACGCCAACGCCACGGCCTTCGTGATCGACGTCCGGAATTCCATTGATATGGGCGGCCAGTCGAATATGAACTATAATCCCGCCACTCCGGGAGTCCCTTCCCCAGATTACTTGCGGATGAACGTCATGGGCACGGGAACTGCCGTGAGCCTTTCCGGGCAGGCGCAACTGAGTGCCATGATCAGCGCCCCCAATGGTGACGCCGACCTTGCCGGCTCGGGATCGGGCGGGGCGTTCTTTGGCTCGATTCTGGCCAATAACATCACGGACCACGGGAACTACCCCGTCCATTACGACCTCAACATGCGGACCGTCAGCGGACAGCTCTTTACCGCCCAGGTAGTCAGCGTCACGCGGCCGAAATACTAGACGCCCAGTTCACTCCGGCCGGCCAAGCAGGGAACGCGCTACACTTTGGGCTACGCTGTAAAGACGATAGCCTCACGAGGCCCGTCCCTACTCACCTTTCGGCACCTGGCCTTGCTCGCAATCCTTCTGGCATCGACGGCCTTGCCTCCGCCGACCCAAGATGAGGACCTGGGGCCGCTTAGTCCCGCGGACGCGGAACCGCTTAACACCGGGACGCTCAGCAGAACTCGCTTGCCCGCGGCCCTGAGTCAGCCTATAGTACGCAGCCAGTGGTTCCGTGTGCGAAGGGCACGACGCCCATGAGCGACGCCGATCGCCGATCATCCGAACCCCATCTCAACGATATTCCAACCGTGCTGACGGGCACCTGGCCCGACCGCTTGCGGAATGTGTTTGCCCAGAACCTCGAGCCGATCTTTGTGGTGCTCATCGCCTTGCTGGTTCTGGCCGTTTTCTACCTGTTTCCGCAGAACCGCACCGCCTTCCTGAACTTCTTCTACTTGCCGGTGCTCGCCGCGGCGTACTTCATGGGAAAACGCAAGGCGACGCTCGGGGCAACCCTGTGCATTCTGTTCATGGTGCTGATTGCCTATTTCTACCCGCGCTCCTTCATGGTGGAAGGCAGCACCATCTCGGCGCTTCTGCTGGTCTGCACGTGGGGCGGCTTCCTGATTCTTTCCAGCGTCGCGGTGGGTTCGCTGCACGAAAAGCTGGTGAGGGGATTTGAGGAGACCCGGCAGCTCCTGCAGGAACTCAAGCGCAGTCGCGTCACGGAGGAGATGAAGGAGAAAGTGGAAAAGACCCTTTACGCCACGATGGATCCGGTCGTGGCCAAACTTGCCACGGAAGGCAAGCTGCGCTACGAGAAACGTGAAATCAGCATCATGTTCACCGACCTCACCAACTTCACCGCCTATTCGGATCGCATTCGTCCTGACGTGGTATTGGAGGAGCTGAATGGCTTTTTGGGTCAAATCGAGCCGGTGCTGGACTTGTTCCGCGGGCATATCGACAAATATATGGGCGACGGCGTGATGGTGGAATTCGGCGCCCCGGTGGGCTACGACCGCCACGCGCTCCTGGCGGTTCTGGCTGGAATGAAGATGCAGGAGAAGGTCAAGAAGCTGGTTTTGCCTTGGCGGCTGCGGGTGGGCATCGCCACCGGGAGCGCCATCGTCGGCATGATGGGCGTGCGGCGCCAGGCTTACAGCGCGCTGGGGGACCGGGTCAACGTTGCCAAGCGCTTGGAGGAGATCTGCCAGCCGGGTAAAGTCTATATTGACGAGCCGACATTCAAGGCCGTGGAGCCGTTCATCACCGCCCTCAAGCTGAGGAACGCCGGGTTCGGTCGGAAGTCCGACAACGAGGCGCTGGAACGCATCGCCGTGCTGGAAGAGGAATTGGCCCGGGAGGGCGAGAACGCCAAGGTGCTGTTCGAGCTGGGGAAGGCCAATTTCCAATTGCACGACGCCTCCACCGCCATCCGTTTTTTCGAGCGCGCGCTGGCGCTGAACCCGGAATCAACGGACATCAAGCTCGCCTACGCGGACGCCAATATCAAGAAGGAGGAATACGAGAAGATCCAGCTCAAGGGCAAACTCCGCCGCGTGACGGTGTATGAAGTGGTCGGATTGAAAGACCGCTGGCGCGATCCGGCGGTGATCCCGCCGCGTTTGGCGGAAAAGTATCATGGCATGCAATCGCTCATCGGGGTTCCGGAAGAGCTGATTATCTCGGTTGAGGCCCTGGATGGCTCGATCGGCCACAGTCGTTGCGTGGCGCTGCTTTCCTACGCGCTGGCCGATGCCCTGAAGTTGACCGAAGATTCGAAAGCCACGATCCTGCTGGCGGGATACACTCAGGATTTAGGCAAGGAAGCCGTGCCCCATCACATTCTCAACCGTGCCGGCAGCTTGTCGGAGCCGGAGGCGAAGTTGCTGGAAAGATACCCTGCCGAGAGCGTCGCCACGCTAAAGCGGCTGGGTTATGTTGACCCCAAGCTGCACGAAATTATCCTGCATCACCATGAAATGTGGAACGGCCAAGGCTATCCCGATAAACTGAAGGGGGAGGAGATTCCCATCGGGGCGCGCATCACGGCTGTCGCAGAGGCCTACAGCGCCCTGACCTCCTGGCGTCCTTATCGCGAGGCGTGGGACAGCCGCGTGGCCTTCAGCGAACTGCGCAAGGGAGCCGAGGTGGGCCAGTTCGACCCCCAGGTGGTTGATGCGCTGGTCGAGGTCTTCAAATCGCACACCTGAGTCACTCCCCCACCGCGAAAACCTGACCGATGTCACTCCCGGATAGAAGCCAATGTCCACGGAGGCTTCTGTTTTCCTCTGCGGGCAAACCCGCTAGAATCAAATCATCATCTCACGGAGTGGGACCCACCGGCCCTTTCTTGGAGCCGAGGCCGGCAAGGAATCCCCGGAGGGATACCATCATGCACCGCCCGACGAAACAGTTTCTGCGCGAGAACTTTCTGGGATTGAGCCTGACCCTCATCGGTCTTCTCTTTCTCGCCTTGGCGGGAGTTCTCTATTTGAGTCACCGCCAGTTCCCCCCATTCGCCCTGGCGGACGGCCAGGGACTGGACGGGCCGGAAATCCAGGCGCTGGAGGACCAGAATCGCGCCTACGAGCGTATCGCCCAGACCGTGACCCCGGCAATCGTCAACATCCGCACCACGCAAGTCATCAAGGTCCAGCAGTCGCCGTTCTTCATGGATCCATTCTTCCGGCAGTTTTTCGGCGATATGTTCGGCCCGCAGATGGGCATCCCGCGCGAACAGCGGGAGCACGCGCTGGGCAGCGGGGTGATCGTCTCCGCCGACGGCTACATCGTCACCAATAACCACGTCATCGCCCGCGCCACGGAAATCGAAGTGATGCTCAGCGATAAACGCGCCTTCAAAGCCAAGCTGGTCGGCGCCGATCCCCGGACCGATGTGGCCGTCATCAAGATCGAGGGCAAGAATCTTCCCACGGTCCCCTGGGGCGATTCCTCCGCTCTCAAGGTGGGCGCCATCGTCATGGCTTTTGGCAATCCCTTCGGCCTGAACTTCACCGTAACCCGGGGAATTGTCAGTGCCATCGGCAGGTCGGGCCTGGGGATCGAGCAGTACGAAGATTTCATTCAAACCGACGCCCCCATCAACCCCGGCAACTCAGGCGGCGCCTTGGTTAACGTGCGCGGCCAGGTGGTGGGCATTAACACCGCCATCCTCAGCCCCACCCAGGGTCCGGGCGGACAGGGCGGATGGGCGGGTGTGGGCTTTGCCATCCCTTCCAACACCGCCCGGCACATCATGGAAGGATTGATCAAGACGGGCAAGGTATCGCGCGGCTACCTGGGGGTAACGGTGGGCAACTTGAACCCGGCGCTGGCGCGGCAGTTCAAAGTCCCCGACCTTTCCGGCGTTCTGGTCAACATGGTCGAGCCCGGCGGGCCCGCGGATAAAGGCGGGCTGCGGCAGGGCGATGTCATGCGCACCTTTAACGGCCAGACGGTGGACGGAGCGGATCGGTTCCGGGCCCTGGTGGCGGGCGTCAGCCCGGGAACCCAAGTCACGGTCGGCATCCTGCGCGATGGCCAGCCGCTCAACCTCAAAATTATCTTGGGCGAGCAGCCCAGCGCCGCGGCGGGCGGTGCGGCGGGCAAACCGCCCGAGGAAAGCACACTGCGCGGCATCACGGCGCAGGAACTCACGCCCGCAATCCGCGACCAGTTGGGACTTTCACCCCAGACGCGCGGCGTGGTCATCAGCGATCTTGACCAGGATTGCCCCGCCGCCCAGCAGGGCTTGCAGCCCGGCGACGTCATCGAAAGCATCAACCGTCAGCCCGTCCGCTCCGTGGCGGATTTCGACCGCCTGGCGGCCGGCGCCACCGGCGACGTGCTGTTGCGCGTGAACCGGCAAGGGAGTTCGGCGTTCGTCGTGATTTCGCCGCAATGAACCGGAAAGGGTGAAGGGTTAAGTGTAAAGGGTAAAAGGCAAGAAGGGTCACCGCTTGATACAATGCGCGAAGTGATGGGAGGCTCCGAAAGGGGCATGGAATCAAAGCCTCGCGATATTCGCGAGCGGTCGATTGCCTACGCCGTTCGAGCCATCCGGCTTTACCGCGCACTAGAAGGCCGGAGGGACGGAGCTGCGCGCGTGGTCGGAAAGCAGTTCCTTCGCTCTGCGACTTCCATTGGAGCCAACATCCAGGAAGCCCAGTCCGCGGAGAGCCGCGCTGATTTCATTCACAAATATGGCATCGCCCAAAAGGAGGCGAAGGAAAGCCTCTACTGGCTGCAGCTTATCCGCGAGTCGGAGTTGCTTCCCAAAGAACGGCTTACGGACATCTCGCGCGAAACCGAGGAACTCTACGCGGTGATCACCGCCATCATTGTGAACGCGAAACGGAAGGCAGCCGCCCAACGAACGAACTCCGGTGTTGACACGCCCGGCTGATCCCTGGTCGTTCTTTACCCTTTACCTTTTACCCTTTACACTTTGTTCTTATGAAGTACGTCGAGGTCTTTCGCCACAGTAAGCGTGGCGAGGGCAAGGGCTTAAGCGAAGAGGGGCGCGAACTCGCACGCCGAGCCCGGACGCTGCTGGCCCCGCATTACGACGCCTGTGTCTCCAGCCCCAAGGAACGAGCGCGCGAAACCATGGAGGCTCTCGGCTTCGAGCGCTACGAAGTGGATGAAGCCTTCACCGCTGTCAATCCCTGGGAGCCGTTCGACGCCCAAGTCATGAAGCTGGCTCGCGAGCGCGGGATTATTCCCCTTGCCGCCGGCTGGGAGATTCCCGATGCGCTCAGCTACCTCAAGCTGCAAGGCGAGACGTTTCTGGGGGCGGTCAAACGCATCAGCCGCAAGCTTCCGGAGGAAGGCCGCGCCCTGGTCGTCTCCCACGGCGGCATCCTCGAGGCCGCGGCGCTCCACGGCTGCGCGCGCTACGAACTCGGCGAACTGGGCGGCGAGATCGGCTTCTGCGAAGGCGTGGTCTTCCGATTTGACGGCGAGAAGCTGGCGGGTGTCGAGGTGAAACGCCTGGCCCGCCCGGAGCGCGCCCCAGGGCGCTGAAAAGGGCGGGGGCCTAAACGGGTTTGGGTGCAGGCGCCGCCGGGCCGCTGGGCTTGGCGCCGCTGGTGGGTGGCGGGCCGCCGGCGCCGTGGCACTTCTTGTATTTCTTGCCGCTGCCGCAGGGGCAGGGGTCGTTGCGTCCGATCTTTTCCTTGCGGATGACCTGTTGCGGCTTCTCCGCCGCGCCCGCGCCGCTGAACCGCATCTGGGCCTGCTCCCGGCGCTTGCGCCGCTGGTACTCGCGGATCATCGCTTCTTCCTCGTCGGGCGTGCGCAGCAGGAAGAGGATGCGCAGCGCCTCGTCCTCCACGCGGTCCATCATGGCCTCAAACATCGAAAACGATTCCCGCTTGTATTCCACCAGCGGGTCGCGCTGGCCATAGCCGCGCAGGCCGATGCCCTCCTTCAAGTGGTCCATGGCCAGGAGGTGGTCTTTCCACTGCGAGTCCACCACCTGCAGCAGGATCATGCGCTCGTGAGTGCGCATGCGTTCCGCGCCCCACACCTCCTCGCGCTCGTCGTAGCGCCGGCGGACCATCTGCTTCAAGTCCGCGCTGAGCTGGTCCAGAGACTTGGGGTCGAACTTCAGCTCGTGCTGCCGCAGGTCGATCCCGAAGCGGTTCCAAAACTCCGTGTAAAGAGCCTTGGTGTTCCACTCCTCGGCGCGCTGCTCCTTGGGGCAGTAGGTTTCGATCAGCCAGGTGACGGAGCGGTCGGCGGCGTCCAGCAGGTAGTCCTTCTGGTCCATCCCTTCCAGCAACTGGCGGCGCAGGCCGTAAACCGCCTCGCGCTGCTTGTTCATGACGTCGTCATATTCAAGCAGATGTTTACGAGATTCGAAATTCTGCGCCTCCACCGCCCGCTGCGCCGACTCGATGCGCTTGGTGATCAGGCGCGACTCGATGGGGACGCCCTCTTCCATCCCCAGCTTGTGCATGAGGTTGGAGATGCGCTCGCCGGCGAAGATGCGCAGCAGGTCGTCTTCGAGGGAAAGGTAGAAGCGCGATGAGCCCGGGTCGCCCTGGCGGCCGGCGCGCCCGCGCAACTGGTTGTCGATGCGCCGCGCCTCGTGCCGCTCCGTGCCCAGGATGTGCAGCCCGCCCAGTTCCACCACCTGGTCGTGCTCGGCGTCGGTGATGGACTTGAAGCGCGCCACAAAATCCATCCAGCTTTTCCGCCAGGCGGAATAGTCATCCACGTATTTCTGGAAAGCCTCGGGCGGGGAATCGGCGGGCGGGCGCTCCGGAGGCTCGGGGTTGACGCCCTGCTCGCGGTACTTCTCGGGCGAGCGCCGGAACTCCTCGCGCGCCATGAACTCCGGGTTGCCGCCCAGCAGGATGTCGGTGCCGCGGCCCGCCATGTTGGTGGAGACCGTGACCTCGCCCACGCGCCCCGCCTGCGCCACAATCTGCGCCTCGCGCTCGTGCTGCTTGGCGTTCAGGATGTTGTGCTTGGCCTCGCGCTCCTTCAGCACTTCCAGCAGGCGCTGCGGGCAGCACTGCACCTCGATCAGGTAATCGAGCACGGGCAGGTGCCGCTCCTCCGTCCCGCTCACCAGCTCCGCCAGCGGCCCGGCCAGCGCCGCATCGGCGGGCGGAAGCCCGCGCCGCGCGTAGGTCTCGTGGGCGCGCTTGAGAACGGTCCGAAGGAATTCCTCGCCCTGTCCGTTGTTTCCGGCCCGGAGCCCCGCGACCAGCGATTGGTAGCGGCTCGAGCCCAGCAGTTTCTTGACTTCCGAAGCCGTCACCCCGGCGCGAATCAGCCAGTCGATGGCGGCGGCGTGCCGCGCCGCAAGCCTTTCCGCCCACAGCCCGAGCTTGGGGCCTTCCAGCCCTGCTGCCTTCGCCAGGTCCTGCAACTGCTGGGGCAGGATGCCGCTCTTGCGGAGCTGCGCGCTCAGCTTCTCGGATTTCTCGATGGCGATCGTCCCCACCAGCACCGGCTGGCCGCGCAGGTGGTACTCCTTAATCTCCTCGATCACGGCGTTGTACTTCTCGCGCTCCGTGCGGTAGACGACGTCGGGGTGCTCGTGCCGGATCAGGGGCTTATTCGTCGGGATAACCACTACTTCCAGATTATAGATTTTCTCAAACTCCGCCGCCTCGGTTTCCGCCGTGCCGGTCATGCCGGCCAGCTTCTTGTACATGCGGAAGTAGTTCTGGAAGGTGATGGTGGCCAGGGTCTGGTTTTCCTGCTCGATCTTCACGCCCTCTTTGGCCTCGATGGCCTGGTGGAGGCCGTCACTCCAGCGCCGTCCGGGCATCAGCCGCCCGGTGAACTCATCCACAATGATGACTTCGCCGTCCTTCACCACGTAATCGCGGTCCAGCTTGTAGAGGGTGTGGGCGCGCAGCGCCTGGTAAACGTGATGGATGTAATCGATGTTGGCGGGGTCGTAGAGGTTCTCCAGGCCCAGCGCCTTCTCCGCCTTGGCCACGCCCGCCTCGGTCAGGCTGACCTGGCGGTGCTTCTCGTCGATCTCGTAGTCGTCTTTCTCCTTGAGCCGGGGGATGACCTGGTCGATGCGGTAATACTTCTCGGTGGATTCCTCCGACGAGCCCGAAATGATGAGCGGCGTGCGCGCCTCGTCAATCAGGATCGAGTCCACCTCGTCCACGATGGCGTAGTGGTGCGGCCGCTGCACGCAGTCCGCCAGGTCGAACTTCATGTTGTCGCGCAGGTAATCGAACCCGAACTCGTTGTTGGTGCCGTAGGTGACGTCACAGCCGTAGGCCAGGCGGCGCTCGGCGTCGTCCAGGTCGTGGACGATCACCCCCACCGTCAAGCCCAGCAGGCGGTAGATGGGCCCCATCCACGCCGCGTCGCGCTTGGCCAGGTAGTCGTTCACGGTCACGACGTGCACGCCCTTGCCCTCGAGGGCGTTGAGGTAAACGGGCAGGGTGGCGACCAGCGTCTTGCCCTCGCCGGTCTTCATCTCCGCAATCTTGCCCTCGTGCAGCACCATGCCGCCGATGAGCTGCACGTCGAAGTGGCGCATGTTGAGCGTGCGCCGCGCCGCCTCGCGGCAGAGCGCGAAGGCTTCCGGCAGAAGGGTGTCAAGGGTTTCTCCGTTCGAGATTCTTTCGCGGAGGCGCTGAGTGCGGAGCGGGAAGTCCGAGTCGGCGAGCTGCTGCATCTCCGCTTCGAGGGCGTTGATCTCGCCGACCCGCGCCCCCAGCCGCTTCAGCTCGCGCTCGTTCTTCGTCCCGATGATCTTGCCCAGAGCGATCTGTAGATAATTCCCCATGCTTCTCAGCGCCGGCCGCCCGCGCGGCCCCGTTCAACCATTCTACGGCCCCTTACGAGGATTGGCAAGAAACGCGCCGCGAGTGCGGCCGGTCAGCCTCGACGAGTCGTGGTTCCGTCCGCGGATTTCGCCCCCACCCCGCATCAACATTGACATTTTTGCGGGTTTCGGACATGCTGAGGAATTCCTGGGACAGACGGATTCTGCGCCGCTATGAAAAAGATCCTGATTTACGACACCACCTTACGCGACGGCTCGCAGGGCGAGCACGTTTCGTTCTCGGTCGAGGACAAGCTTCACATCACGCGCAAGCTGGACGAGTTCGGGATTGATTACATCGAAGGCGGCTGGCCGGGCTCGAACAGCAAGGACATCGCCTATTTCCAGCGCGCCAAGGAGCTGACGCTCAAGCACGCTCGGCTCGCGGCCTTCGGCAGCACGCGCCACCCGCGCCAGAGCATCGCGCACGACCGCAACATTCAGGCGCTGGTTGAAGCCGCGACGCCGGTGGTGACCATTTTCGGCAAGACCTGGGACCTGCACGTCAAGGTGGCGCTGGGCGTTTCGCTCGAAGAAAACCTGAAACTGATTTCCGAGTCAGTGGCCTACTTGAAATCGAAGGGCCGGGAAGTCATCTACGACGCCGAGCATTTTTTTGACGGCTTCAAGGCGGACCGCGAATACGCGCTGGCGACGCTGCGCGCTGCGGAAGAAGCCGGCGCCGGCACCATCGTGCTCTGCGACACCAACGGCGGAACGCTGACCAGCGACATCCGCGAACGTTTTCGCCTCGCCGCCCAGCACGTCAAGGTTCCGCTCGGAATCCACACTCACAACGATTGCGAGATGGGCGTGGCCAACGCCATCGCCGCCGTCCAGGAAGGCGCCGTGCACGTGCAAGGCACCATCAACGGTTACGGCGAGCGCACCGGCAACGCCAACCTGTGCTCGATCATTCCCACCCTCGAGCTGAAGCTGGGCCTGCGCGCGGTGGGCAAGGAGAGGCTCAAGCACCTGACGGAAGTCTCGCATTACGTCAGCGAGCTCGCCAACCTGATTCCCCGCCACGACCAGGCTTACGTGGGCAAGAGCGCCTTCGCGCACAAAGGCGGCATCCACGTCAGCGCGGTGATGAAAGAGTCCGCCTCCTACGAGCACATCGATCCCGCCCTGGTCGGCAACGAGCGGCGCGTGCTGGTCTCCGAGCTCTCGGGCAAGAGCAACGTCATTTACAAGGCCGAAGAACTGGGGCTCGAATACGACAAGGGCTCGCCGCACGCCAAGGTCGTGGTCGAAAAGCTCAAGGAGCTGGAGCACGACGGCTATCAGTTCGAGGGCGCGGAGGGGTCGTTCCAGATTCTGTTCGACCGGCTGGTGCACCACTTCCCCGAATTCTTCGAGCTGGACGGCTTCCGCGTCATCACCCAGAAGCGCGGGTCAGACGAGTCCCAGTCGGAAGCGGTCATCAAGCTGCGCGTGGATGGCAAGGAGGAACACACCGCGGCGGAAGGCGTGGGCCCGGTCAGCGCGCTCGACCGCGCCTTGCGCAAATCTCTGGGCACTTTCTTCCCCTGCATCCGCGATATCCGCCTGACCGATTACAAGGTCCGCGTGCTTAACGCCGCCGACGCCACCGACGCCCGCGTGCGCGTGCTGATCGAAACCAGCGACGGCCAGGAGACCTGGGGAACCGTCGGCGTCTCGGAGAACATCATTGAGGCGAGCTGGAAAGCCCTCGTCGACAGCATCACCTACAAGCTGAAGAAAGAATACGGCTACCGCCGCCACGAAACCAAAACCCACGCCACCAAGTAGGGCCGGGGCTTGCCCTGGCCAGACTGCCCCGGGAGCGGACCGCAATTCGATTTTGCCAGCGTTCGCGACGGGGTTTATAATCCGGACATGAAACACGTTACGCTCCCCATCGTTATTGAAGCCGATGCCGATGGGTATTTCGTTTCCTGCCCTCCGCTCCAAGGCTGTTACAGCCAGGGCGACACGTACGAGGAAGCGGTCGAGAACATCAAGGATGCCATCCGGCTCCACATCGAGGACCGATTGGCGGACGGCGAAGAAATCCCCGCGCATTTCTCAGTAAGCCTCTCCACCGTCGAAGTCGCCGTCTGATGCCCAAACTCCCCCGGCTGACAGCCCGCCAGATTGTTGCAGTGCTGGAAAAGA
>Ga0334722_10006815_pt1 | contig 11201 bp, 13 predicted proteins | sample C3_bottom_MG_FD_207210 | JGI IMG/M metagenome (GOLD analysis project Ga0334722, IMG submission 207210) | Sediment microbial communities from Yellowstone Lake, YNP, Wyoming, USA - C3_bottom | ecosystem: Environmental > Aquatic > Freshwater > Lake > Sediment | place: USA: Wyoming | collected...
CTCTATCGCCTCCGCATCGTCGGCCAGCAGCATGTTCCCCAATCCGGCGGGGCACTTCTCGTCCCGAACCATATGTCGTTCGTCGATGGCTTCTTGCTCATGGCCAGCGTCGATCGGCCCATACGGTTCGTGGTGGATGCCGCCTATGCCACGCACCCGCTGTTCAGATGGTTGATGACCGCCATGAAAGTCATCCCGATTACCTCGGCAGGCGACACCCGCATGATCCTCCGAGCGCTGCGCAGCGCGGGGCAGGCACTAGACGACGGAGAGATCGTCTGCATCTTCCCTGAAGGACAGATCACCCGCACCGGCACGCTGCTGCCGTTCCGTCGCGGCTTCGAACGGATTGTGAAGGGACGGCAGGTGCCGGTCATTCCCGTGCACTTGGATCGTGTCTGGGGCAGCATCTTCAGCTTTGAGGGTGGGCGTTTCTTCACGAAATGGCCTGAGCGCATTCCCTACCCAGTCTCAGTGTCCTTCGGCACACCACTGCCATCGGACACGCCGGTGTACAAGCTCCGCGACGCGGTCCGCACACTCGGAGAGGAGGCCTGGCGTCTGCGCAAATCCTATCGCCGCCCGCTGCACCGCGAATTCATCCATGCCATGAGGAGGCATCCCTTCCGCTTCGCAATGGCGGACCAGACCCGTCCACATGTGTCGTCGCTGCAAGCCCTGATCGGGTCCATCGTACTCGCCAGAGCGCTTCGGCAACAGTGGGAAGACCAGCGCCATGTCGGCATCCTGCTCCCGCCAACCGTCGCCGGCGCATTGGTCAACGTGGCTGCTCCACTCTGCGGAAAAACCAGCGTGAATTTGAACTACACGGTCGGCAAATCCGGCCTTGAAGCAGCCGTGCGACTCGCCAGCCTCCGCACGATCGTCACCAGCCGAGTCTTCGTCGAAAAGGCCAAGTTGGATTTGCCGGACGGGCCGTCGATCGTGTGGCTGGAGGATGTTGCCCGCACCATCGGCACAGGGCAGAAACTCGTCGCGACCCTCCTCGCCCTCTGCGCCCCTGCGCGGATGATCGAACTCGCCTGCGGACAGAACCGCCCGCTAACAATGGACGACCTGGCCACCATCATCTTCAGCAGCGGCAGCACGGGGGAACCGAAAGGCGTGATGCTACCTCACTTCAGCGTCGACGCCAATGCGCAGGGAGCCAGCCAGGTCCTCCATCTCTACCAGGACGAGCGAGTGCTTGGCATTCTTCCGTTCTTCCATTCGTTCGGCTATCTCGTCTTCTGGTTCGTCATGTTCAACAACGCGGGCATGGTCTTTCATCCCTCCCCGCTCGACGTCGCCGCCATCGGCGAACTCGTGCGACGCTACCGCATCACGTTCCTCGTGACAACACCGACCTTTCTCCAGCTGTATCAGCGCCGTTGTACCCCGGAGCAATTCAGCTCGCTGCGCGTGGTCCTGACCGGCGCTGAGAAACTTCCGTCCCGGCTCGCGCAGGCATTTGAAGATCGGTTCGGTATCGGACCGATCGAGGGCTACGGCGTCACCGAATGTGCTCCTGTCGTCGCCGTCAATTGTCCGGATTTTCGAGCCACCGGATACTTCCAACCGGCGTCGAAACGGGGCACTGTCGGCCAACCGCTGCCCGGCGTGTCTGTACAAATCGTCGATCCCGACAGCTTCGCCTCATTGCCACCCGATACACCAGGGATGTTGCTGGTCAAAGGTCCCAACGTCATGAAGGGGTACCTGGGCCGTGAGGATCTGACGGCCAATGCCATGCGTGATGGCTGGTACATTACGGGCGATATCGCGATGTTGGATGAAGACGGGTTCTTGACGATCACTGACCGGCTCTCGCGCTTCTCGAAGATCGGCGGTGAAATGGTCCCGCATGGCAAGGTGGAAGAAGCCTTGCAGCAGGCCGCCGGCGCCGACATGCAAGTCTTCGCCGTCACCGGCATTCCGGACGAGCGCAAGGGCGAGCAACTCGCGGTCCTTCACACACTGGATGAATCGCAGATTCCCGGCATCGTGGCCAAGCTCACAGCAAGCGGCCTACCGAACCTATATATTCCCCCGCGCACTAATTTCATCAAAGTCGACGCCCTGCCGGTGCTGGGGACTGGTAAGATGGACTTGCGTAGCCTCAAACGGATTGCGATGGAACGAATCCGAGGAAGTGCTGAGATCTGAGTGCTGAGTTATGAGTTATCTGAGCTGATGACTTCCTCACAATTGACCAATGACCAATGACCGGAAAAACCCTTATCGACTGTCACGTCCACCTCGCCGCGCTGCCGGACGGCGACAATGGCTGCTACATCTCGCCGAAGATGCTGCGAAGTCCGCTGTTTCGCTACTTGCTGTGGAAACACCAGCTCTCTCCAGATAAGCCACGAGAGGCAAATCAGAAATACCTCGACGATCTGCTCACTGAATTGCGCGCGTCACGTCACGTCCAGAAAGCCGTGCTGCTCGGCATGGATGGGGTCTACGACCAGAACGGCCGGCTCAATCCGGCAGACACGGATTTTCTGATCAGCAACGATTACGTGCTCAAGAGCGCGAGGGCCTACCCGAATGAATTCCTCGCCGGCGTCTCGATCAATCCACAGCGACGGGACGCAGTCGAAGAAGTCCATCGTTGCGCCGATGCCGGGGCCACGCTGGTCAAAGTGCTGCCCAATGCGCAGCAGTTCAACCCGGCTGAAACGCGCTACAAAGCGTTCTACCGGGCGCTGGCGGAACGGAAACTGCCATTTCTCAGCCACGTCGGGTACGAGTTCAGCTTGATCGGGAAAGACCAGTCCCTCGGCGACCCAGATCGACTCAAGCTGGCACTAGATGAAGGCACAACGGTCATCGCCGCCCACGCCTGCAGCTACGGGTTGATGCTGTACGAGAAATTCTTGCCGACCTTCCAGACATTCGCCAGGAATTACCAGAATTTCTATGCCGACATCTCCGCACTAACGCTGCCCAATCGTATGCGCATGCTGCTGCACCTCCGCCACTATCCGGAGATTCACGAGCGCCTCCTCTTCGGCACCGACTATCCCCTGTCTGTGCTCCACATCGCCGCCTGGGGCCGGGTCGCCTTCGGTACGTTATGGAAGATAGTTCGGACAAAAAACCGCTTCGATCGGCAAGTCGAGGTCTGTAGTGGACTGAAGCTCGGCTTTCGCTCGCTTGGAGATTTGCTCCTTCATTCAACGGCAAAGACGACGCCCTAGCAGGATGCTGAAAAAGTCCGCCAGCTTCGTTCTCGCGTCGCTCAGAGGCTCAACGTGTAGAGGCGAGCCTCTCGGATATCGGAATCACTGGAGGGGTTTTTCCGTTCGCCAAGATCAATTCAACGGGCAAACGGCCCACACGAAGTGCGGTCTGTACCTCCTCGCCTCTTCGCTCGCTGCGGCCTTGCATGGGATATGGCGCGTCTCGGCGCGCCAGGGTTGGGCGGGTGAGAAGTCTGGCCTTTTTGAGCATCCTGCAAGGTATGCTCCTATTATCTCAGACGTGCGGACCAGTGAAATTCTGGCTTGCCCACATCGTTTTTCCGAATCCTGCTAGAGCGAACCATTGATGAGTCAAGACGAGATACTAGCCAGCCTGCGCGAAAGGATTCTGGCCTTCGCCACATTACGAGTATCGAGGGCACAAGCCGAGGATTTGACTCAAGAGGTGCTGGTGGTCCTGCATGAGAAGTACCCTAACGTTGCGGACCTGACCGAACTGGTTCCCCTAGCCTTTCAAGTCCTGCGATTCAAGATGCTGGACGCCCATCGCAAGTCGTTCAGACGAGGCGAGTATAATTTAGAATCCATTGACGATGTGCCCATTGCCGATTCACGAGATAATCCCGAAATGGAATTGGAACACAAACAGACCGTGGAACGTCTGATTCGGGCCATGAGCCAGCTGGGAGAACGCTGTCGCGAACTGTTCAAGTGGAAGTTAGAAGGAAAAAGCTTTCCCGAGATCCAGAAGTTCATGGGACAAACCTCGATCAATACGATCTACACCTGGGACCTTCGATGCAGAAAACAATTGTTGGCTTTAATGGGCGGGGCATGGGAGTGACCATGTAATGTTCAATGGTGAATGTTTAACGATGATTTGTGGAAGGGCCCCGCGTTTTACCATTCACGTTTTACGTTTCACGCCAGAGGGCCATGTCTGAACACGACCTCGAAAAACTGCTGGGCGGATTCGCCGCTGATACGCTGACGCCGGAGGAGAAGCAGACGCTCTATACCGCCGCGCTGCAAGATCAACAGCTGTTCAATGCGCTGGCCGATGAGCAGGCTCTGAAAGAGTTGCTCGCCGATCCAGACGTACGCCGCAGACTCCTCGCTTCATTGGAGCAGAAGCGCGCCTCAGGCGCCGGCGGTGCTCTGTCATGGCTCGATTGGTTCCGCCGTCCAGCAGGCCTCGCTTTCGCCGGCGGCCTTGCGGCAGCTGCCTTCGCAGTGGTGCTGGGGATCAGGATTTATCAGGACAGTCTTAGACAGGCGGCACAATCGGTCGCAACCGAAGACGCAAAGCCCGCATCTCCACCAGCTCCAATATCTCCAAATTCTCAACCGGCGCTGCCTCAAGCCATTGAGCCGCAGGCGAAAGCTAAAGAGAACGCAGCTCCAGCGATCGACCTCCCGAAGAAAGACACGTTGATCGACAAGCTGGCCCAGCGAGAACGGTCCGCGCCGGCTCCAGCGAAGAAAGAACGAGCCTCCGATGTTGCCCGAAACAGTCTGAAACAGCGAAGTGAACAAGACGAAGGCCGCCGGGAAGCCGAAGCGCCCGTTTCTGCCCTCAGCAAGTCCGCGGAGGAAGGGACCTCGTCGGCAGATCAGAAACTCGCGGCAAGCTCTGCACCACCAGCCACCCCGCCAGAGCCCCAACAGATACAAATGCCAGCCGGTGGACGAGTCGCTGCCACCGGCACGCCGGCACTTAGCGCTCGTGCCCTGTTCTATGGAGGCGAGCCAGACCGTGCCGATCCGCGATCAATGGCCAAAGAGCAAGAGCAGGCCACGAAGCCCCTAGCTGAGTCGGCGCCACAAGCGAACCGGCTTGAACGACCACTGAAAGGGCTTTCACAAATGGGCAAAGCAGCGGGCACAGCCGCCCAACTCAGGCCCCTAGGACTCCGCTACAGCTTTGTCGTTCGTGGGGCAGATGGGCAGGAGCGAGAAGCGGATGCGGCGACGGCGTCGAAGAGTATACAGCCGGTATTTCTCACCGTGGAAGCCAATCAGGACGCCTATCTGCAAGTCTGGAAAACGGTTGGTTCCTCAACGCCACAACTGCTATGGCCCGAGAAAGAAGCCGGTCAGATCTCCCTGAAGATTACCGCTGGTCAACGGAAACACTTTCCTCTACCGATGGAGAGCAGACCCGTCACCCTCACGGCTCGTCTCTCCCGAGCCCCGTTCAGACCAATCACGAGGCAAGAAACCGCCATGTTCGACCGGGTCTCTCCCAACCAACTCCTAGAATCCATCACGCCAAGCGGAGCAGCTGGCTTACAAGAATGCGCCACCTACGTCGTCAACCAAGAGCCATCCACAACCGCTCAGATCGCCGTCGATATGACCCTCGGCCGGTAGCGACAATTGCACAGTCTCTACAGCCAGAATGAGCTAGCCCCGATTCAACACGTGCGGGTAGATCATGTTACTCCCCACACGCTCTTACCTTCCGCTCCTCTAACGCCGCAAGAGCTTCTCTTTTGATGGCTATTTTGTCCGCTTTCTCGCCCTCAGGGGCGGCCTTGTCCGTGTCTAGTGCTTCTGCATATAAACGGGCGGCATCAACACAAGCTTTACTAGGAGGCGCTGTGCCTGATCCACATGCCGCGACAAAGATTGTGCAAGCTAGAGCAGCGGTAATAGGTCCGACAAAACGTGTGGTCATTGTATACATCCTCCAATATAGACGCTCAACTACTGTGCATATTGACCGCCATAGTACGCAAAACCGGCCCGAAAATTCCACTGTGATTGTCGTGCCGGTTCATAGACTTCTAACAGGCTGCGAAGAACTATTGTGGCACGGTGCAAATTCAATGGCCCGCACGCCTAGGACATGCCCGGTCTGTCTGGTCTATCTGGTTCATCTGGTTGATCTGGTTCATCTGGTGAGTTTCATTCAACCAAAAAACCAGACAGACCAGACAAACCAAACAACGGTCTTCTTAGGCTGGCGGACTTTTTCAGCATCCTGCTAAACGATATCCAGATAGCCTGATCGGCGTGCTATACAGATCGGCATACCGCTACAAATTTGGGACATTCTGTGTGCTCGTCGACAGTCAGAGCCCTTACAACCACCATCTGCATAGCGTTATCGATCTTGGAGCCGTCCAACTTTGCTTTCGATCGCCCTTTGTAGTTTGTCTGCGGCTCCAGTCACTGCGAGCTCGATGGTCGCTGCCTGATGGCTCACCGCGATAGGCTGGAGACCGGCCAGCCTGGCTTCGAGCAAACACCGTTTGTCGTCCCCCTTCGACTTGTGACTGTTTGTGTCACTGAGGTGAGCCTCCACGCGGGTAATCCGGTCGCCAAAACGGCCTATAGCCCCCTCGACACTGGACTGGACGAGGCGCACGACATCTTCCCGTCCCGTGATGTTGTTGTCTGTATTGACCTGAATCTGCATGAATCCACCCTCCTTGTAGCAATCAATGCACCCAGGAACCCTTTCCTGTCAGGTCATAGAAAGGCTGAATTCCTTCAACCTAACAATCCGACCGGCGCTGTGGGCCTTTCGATAATACTGCTCATCGGCGGTCACGAGCGTCGCACTGGATTCAGTGAACGCCACGGCGTGGTACAAGGTATCGAACACATGCTGTTTCAGCGAAGCCGAAAGATCGCAGGCTTTCTCGTAGACCTCTACACCTGTCACGACAGGAAATTCAAGCGCATGCAGAAGCGAGACGGCTTGACGAGCACGACCTGGATCCAGACGCACAATAACTGCAGCTGCCTCAGCAAGCCAGTGCGGCGGTTGGACGACGGTGACCCGAGACTCTTTGACGAACTGGAGAATCTGGAGGGCCTGGAGGGCGTGTGACTCTTCGGCGCGATCAGCAAAGACCCACTTGACGATAACGCTGGCATCGAGGACGACCGTTGTCACGGTCTTCCGCGTCTCCTGGTCGCTCGAACGGCGCTATCAGTAACTCGTCGTGTCCGTTTTCGTAAAGCCAACAACTTCTCAACGACCCTGGCTCTCCGACGACGACGCTGCCGCTCATCCACAGCCTGCCGCATTAACTCAGTCAACACCGCACTCTTGTTCTGACGGCTAAACGCCTTGTCAAACGCTTCCTTCACATCGGACGGCACACTAAAGTTCACCGTAGCCATAGCGAGACTCCTGTTGTTGAATATTTCAACAACAGGATGGCAGTCAGCGGGCTCAATGTCAAGATTGAAGAAGACCTACGGCAGCTCGACCATGAAGAGCGGCGTAAGCAGCGGGATGCCGCCAAGAGAGTCGCTAATTTCAACGATCTCGTAATTTTCGTTCGATGTCTGTGCGGACATCTGTCCAGAGTCGGCCAACGTTGGGGTTCGCATTGTACGCCGCCAAACGCTCGCGAATGATCTGCAGATGCCACTCGGGCACGGGAACTTGCTCAGAAGTCGCCGCAATCCGGTCCCAGAGCGATTGCACAAAATCAATCTGCTCGTCGACCGAGAGATCGTCGAACCCTGGAGGAGAAGTGGGGCCTATCTTGGACATTGGAAGAACTCCTACGATCGGAAGAATATCGTAAACCGAAGATCAAGAGAAGCGGAGAAGACTGGCGAGGATCGTTTCAGGAGTCAGCCCCCTTTGTTCCACCCCAAGACCCATCCCCTACCGCGCAGATCGCAGTCGAAATTCTCCGGGCCGGTAGTAGCGACCTGCACGGCCTCAAGAAACCAGACCGTCTCCCTTAATCTCCCCTGACAGCCGGACGCCTTACGTGTCAGAAAAACCGAATGTCCCGCTAGTATCCCCTTTAGCAACCCCGTTTATGCGTTCTGCCACTGAAAACGAAAGTAAATAAAATGCTGCTCGGATTGCCAAGGCGTCACGTGGGTCTCTCGGCGAACCTCCTGAAGCTGAAACTCCGCACCCAATTCCGCAAGAATGGACGACTCATCGTATCGCATAACATCAAGGCCGCTGCACTTCGGCGGACCGTCCAGCGCGAACGTGGACAGCACAACAGTGCCGCCCGGATGCAAAGTCCGTCGCAGCGTCGCCACGTATCTGCGACGGTCCTCCGCTGCCGTCAGGAAGTGAAACACGGCTCGGTCATGCCACAGATCAAAACGATGCGGCGGCTGAAACGATGTCACGTCTGCCTCGAACCACTCAACTCTGTCTGCGCGCGCACCAAGCCGTATGCGGCTATGACTCAATGCAACACCGGACAGGTCGAGCACCGCGAGCCGCGTGTGACCGTCATCGAGCAGGAAATCAACGAGCGTAGATGCCCCGCCGCCGACGTCGATGATGGCTGCATCCTTGTCTACGCCAGATGCAGCGATGAGAGCCAGCGACAAGTCGGGGCGGCGCTGATGCCAACTGACATCCTGCGACCCTTTGGTCTGGTACACCTGATTCCAATATTCCTGACGATTCATCTGGTGAGATCAATTCCGCTGAGGGCCAGGCGCCTTACGAGCAATCAATGGTTTCTGGAACCTTTTTCGGCTTCATCCGGAAGGTTAGGCAGGAGTCTATGTAAAATCAGGCACATCATAATCAGCCTCTAATAATATGTGCCCCGGCTCCTTTTCCCTCCCGAGGAGCACTGGATAGGGCTCAAGAGACTCGATGCTCTTCTCGGCCTTGTGACAGTAGAGGACAGCTACGAATAAGCCAGAGATCGCATTTGCACAATTCTCAAAATTGGCCTTATCGAAATGAGCGTTTCGCTGGTGCTTAACGTTGTTGTAGCTTTGCCACCAAGCCGGATTCTTGCTGTGCGACCATGCATCCCACGGCTTGAAAGCGAGGTTATACCGTCTGACCAGAACTTCCTCGATTGCAATATGGGTATGGGCGGTAATGCACGCTCGGTAATCATCGATGTTGCCTCGCTTTGCCGTACCTTCGATGTTCTCGCATATGATCTTGCATAGCACATCGACTTCGGACCCTATCGCGAGGAGTAGTTTCGCATATTCGATTGAGAAGGTCGCGAAGTTCCGGTCCGAGAACTCGACGTACCGCGAGGTCGCTGCGAAATCAGATTCCAGAGCAAGGAAATGTTGCCAGTAGCGGTAGGTTCCCATAACTTTCGAACGCCTCGCCTTCCGCTGTCTAACAATCACGAATGAGCCGCACGCGTCCACGAGCCAGAGCGCGTCGGCTCCATTCGTTGGGTAGGCAGCCGATGCGGCGCACTTACGGCGACCTGTTCTCTGGGAATTCTGGACTCGTACAAAGCACCGCAACCTTGTACCAATCCGCTGCGGGGATCTCGGGGTCGTCGGCGGCCCCGCCGTCCCATATGCCTCGAACCAGGCACGTCACTCCCGCCTTGCGAAACGCGAACGAGGTCCCGTCCGTTCCGTCAGCGCCATACGCCAGCATCTCCTGCCACGCGCCAGCCGAAAAATCCTGACGCAGGCGTAACGCCGCGTCGCCGGTTGCCTGTGCCCGAGCGAAAGATCCCGAAATCGCCAATCCACATCCGAAGACCGGCTCTCGAAGCGTCTCGTCTCTGAAAGTACCGGTACGTCGTTGGATCGAGACGCCAGGGGTCTTCGCGGCAATTTCATACGCTGCATCGCAGGCGGCGCGAACCTCCCTCGACACCGTCCTTGGCGCCGGCGGCCGCTTCTGCAGTGCGGCACCAGCCAAGCTGTTTGGGACAACGAGGAGGACGAACAGCGAGGCCGCCAAGAAGATACGACAGCAAAGCATGAAGATCGCCTCCGGCTGCATGGCGGGGTTAGGCGCAGGCTCCCGCGAGATGAGGGGCAACCTAGCCCTGCCACAGAGCGACAGCATGATTCAGGACTTCGCCCTGGAGATACTGGAACTGGAACTCGAACCCGCCAGGCGTCATACGCTTTGCGACTCCTTGAAGAAGCGGCGTCTCGACTTCCGACACGAAGTCTGAGAGCATGACAGTTCGGTTTGGCCAAGGCGTTGCGTACGAGGCCAGAGGAAGTTTCGCACCCGTCGTGAACAGCCCAATACAGTTTAGGAGTACAAACGCGAGTTGCGCACTAATCTGCTGGCTTGTTGCGAAGACCGGCACGGTGTTCACAACTCCATCAAATAGCAGAACGCGTCCCTCAGACACACGAGCAATGGTGAAGCACGTATCCATCCATTCCAAGATAGCAGCACGGTGGGCGACAAACGAGCGCAAGGATCGGCCGCTCACATCTGTAAAGAATGAAACCAACCAACTAGCCTCAGTGAAGAGTCGCTCCACGGCGGCCATGTGAGTGTGAGGGTGCTGGGCCTTTTTGATCGACCCTAGCAGTTTGGAAAACCTGTCAGACGTATCCTGAGCATTTGGGAACAACTGGTAGTTGAGGAAGAAAGTAAGGCGATCGAGAGCGGCGCGTCCTTGTAAGAGAAGTCCCTCGAAATCTGCACAAGCTCCCTTCCCTTGGAGTGCGAGAGTTGCGTTTGCCTGGTGCTCGAGGGCGGCGCGATCGGCCCGCCCGACTTCGAGTAGCCGATCGTGGTGAAGCTGCATTCGTTGCACTTGAAGAAGCGTCGCACTTAGCTTAGTCAGGCATCCGCTCGCCGCGCTTAGGAATGTCTTACTCACCGCGTCGGCGCCGTCCCATTGACGGGCAAGATGGCGGTTGACAGCCTCGAACTGTGCAACGGCATTGAGTGGAAGAGAGCCGTAGTGGTCGACCTCACCACCCACCGCCACGTATTTGACGCGTTGGCCAGGGACCATTGGCTTGTTCATTGTCACCGGTTAAAGGCGACAGCGCCTAATTATAATTAGCCTGATCCGCATAAGATGCGGATCTCTGGCTTTCTGTCCGTATAACACGCCTTGGGATTTCTTGCCGAAGGCCTGTTAACCCCTTTACCTTCAATTGTTTACTCCCTGCCCCGCGATTTGTCACGGCATCTTATGCGGATCAGCATAAGACCACCTCTTTGAATGGATTCAAAGCCCGTCTACCGGACTACGAACGCCCGCCGGGCCGCGGTTGAGGACATGAATATAGATCATCGTTGTC
>Ga0334722_10006816_pt1 | contig 11200 bp, 10 predicted proteins | sample C3_bottom_MG_FD_207210 | JGI IMG/M metagenome (GOLD analysis project Ga0334722, IMG submission 207210) | Sediment microbial communities from Yellowstone Lake, YNP, Wyoming, USA - C3_bottom | ecosystem: Environmental > Aquatic > Freshwater > Lake > Sediment | place: USA: Wyoming | collected...
GAAGCGCATTATTAACCGCCACGGCGGAACCGTCTGGATCGAGGCAGAAGTGGGTAAGGGAACTACGGTGTATTTTACGCTGCAATAAATTTGTGTTTTTTATAAATTAATGCGAACACCTGGAAAGAAAGATTCCGGACCTGCCTACCGGCAGGCAGGCAAGCCGGAATGACAAACAACCGGTGTTCGACAGACGACTCTCAATAGAGGAGGAGAACATGAAATCCAAGATCATTCTTTTAGTGGAAGATAACCCCGATGATATCAAGTTGACGCTGCGGGCGCTTAAAAAAAGCAACATCATGAACGAAGTGATTGTGGCAGGAGACGGGGTCGAGGCATTGGACTATCTTTTCGGTACGGGCACGTTTGCCGGACGTGATACGGACATCATGCCTCAGGTAGTACTGCTCGACCTGAAGATGCCGAAGATGGATGGCCTGGAAGTTCTGCAGCGTATACGGGCAGATGAAAAGACGAAACTCCTGCCGGTCGTCATTCTCACCACATCGAGCGAGGACCGGGACCGGGTTGAAAGCTATAAGTTAGGGGCCAACAGCTATATCCGCAAGCCAGTGGACTTTAATCAGTTTGTAGCTGCCGTGCAGCACCTGGGACTCTACTGGCTGGTTCTGAATGAAGCGCCGTAAATAACTGCAGGAGTCACTCGTTGCGGTTACGGCGTCCCTTCCGGTTAAGGGCCTTATCCTGGACTACGCTGGGGGCTGTTATGGTGTAAGGTGCCGGCTCCTGATAGGTCAGGCATTTTTTTATTTCTTTGAATGCCGAGCCTTTGAATCTTCGATTCCAGTGTCTTTGGATTAATGCCTAAAATCTCTGCTGCACCGTCCTTGCCGCTTACGCGCCATCCGGTGGTGTTCAGAGCCTGGATGATGTGCCGCTTCTCTGCCTCTTCGAGAGTCCCTGACTGGTCTGCACCCGACTGCGCAATCTTCGGGACATCCAGATGCAGCACCGGTCCGGTGCTGATGATCATGGCACGCTCGGTAACATTCCTCAGTTCCCTGACGTTGCCCGGCCAGGGATAGTCCTGCAGGGCCTCAACGCTCTTCTGCGGGATCGATTCGATCCGCTTGCCCATCCGAGTGCAGAACTCCCGGACAAAGGACCATACGAGCGGCAATATATCTTCCCGACGCTCGCGGAGAGGAGGCACGGTAATCTGAAAAACGTTCAGACGGTAGTACAGGTCTTCCCTGAACCTGCCCTCTTTGACCTCCCTGACAAGATCGCGGTTCGTCGCAGAAATGATTCTGACGTCGACCTTTACGGTCCGGGGGTTGCCCAGGCGTTCAAACTCGCCACTCTCCAGTACCCGAAGCAGCTTGGCCTGCAGTTCCAGAGGCAGGGAGTCAATCTCATCCAGAAAAATCGTTGAGGTATCCGCAAGCTCAAAGCGGCCAGACTGTTTCGACAGCGCTCCGGTAAAAGCACCCTTTTCGCGGCCAAACAGTTCACTTTCGATGAGGGTCGACGGCAGGGCCGCGCAGTTGACTTTAACCATGTGCCGGCCCTTGCGGGCGCTCAGATTATGGATTAAATTAGCGAGCAGTTCCTTTCCGGTGCCGGTCTCTCCCTGGATCAAAACCGTCGAGTCCGTCGGTGCCACGAGTTCTGCCTGTTTCAAAACGATCCTGATCGCTTCACTGTTACCCACGATATCCGTATGTGCGTGTATCAGCTTAATTTCTTCCCAAAGATAGAGATTCTCCTCGCGCAATTTGTCTTTTAACTGCTTGACCTCTCTGAGGGCTTCCCGTAGTGACTCCTCGGCCTTCGTGCGCTCCTCTATTTCCTGCAGGAGCTGCTGGTTTGCCGCGACCAAGTCTTCAGTGCGTTCCTGCACCCGCAACTCAAGCGTATCGTGCGCTTTTCGCAGGGCATCTTCAGCCTGCTTTCTCTCAATAGCGTATCTCATTGCCCTGATCAAAAGGTCGCAGTCAACGTGACCCTTCACCAGGTAGTCCTGTGCACCTTCCTGTAATGCCCGGATTGCCAGCTCTTCATCACCCAGACCGCTCAGCACGACAATGGGGATATTCGGCACAGCAGCATGCGTGCGCACAACCGTATCAAGCCCTTTGCCATCCGGCAGTGAAAGGTCCAGGAGGATGATTCCAAAGCTCTTTGTGCCAAGCAGGGTTATTGCGCTGCTCAGCAGGTCACAGTGCGTCAATTCAAACTGCACCGTCTTTGCCTTGCAAAGCATTCTCTCGAGCAAAAAAACGTCATCGGGGTTATCTTCCACGAGGAGGATACTGATGGGGTTATTATTCATCTTTTGGATCATCCATATTCCAATATATCCATTCCCGGTATTAAAGTCAATAAACAATGACCGCATTTGTCCCGCATGTATAAAGAAGAGCAGCCCAAAAATCATTGAATTGTAGTCTGCAACTTCGGGTTTGATATAATAGCAGTCATGGTACCGCCAATCAAAAGCGTCTCCCCCCGAATTCCAAGAATTGACCCGGAAAATTTTTTCCGGAAACAAGAAGGAGTTGCTCATGCCCGATAAAAAAAAGGCGCTCACCCCTACGTCAAAAACCTGCCCTGCCACGAAGGAGCGCCACGAAGACGAAGAGACGGTCCGATTGAGGCAGGAGCTTGCCGCTACAAAGGTGCTTTTAACCGCGGTGACCCAGAAGCATGATACCGCAAACGAAGAGCTGATGGCCTTGAATGAGGAACTGCAGTCAAGCAATGAAGAAATGCAGAGCATCAACGAGGAAATGGCGACGGCCTCGGAAGAACTCCAGTCCACGAATGAAGAGCTGACCACGGTCAACGACGAACTGCAAAGCCGCAATAAGGAAACAACACAGTTGAACAACGACCTTCTCAACGTGCTCAGGGGTGTCGAAATACCGATAATATTACTCGGAAGCGGGCTGCAGATCAGGAGGTTTAATGACTCTGCGGCAAGGCTGCTGAATCTTATCCCCTCGGATACCGGACGACCACTGAGCGATATCAGGACGAATATCAGTATTGCTGACCTTGAGCAGATGGTCCTCGAGGTAATCACCAGCTTTATCATAAAGAGCAAAGAAGTCCAGGATGCGGAGGGCCGCTGGTACTCTTTGACGATAAGACCGTATAAGACCGTTGACAACAGGATCGACGGCGTTTTAATGACGCTGGTCGATATCGATGAAATAAAGCGGACAGAAGCGGCATTACGGAAAAGCAATACGTTCAATCAGAGTATTATTGACAGCAGTAACGACTGTATCAAGCTCCTGGATCTGGAAGGGCGGCTGCAATACATGAGTTCCGGTGGCCAGCGCCAGTTGGGAATCCGGGACATGGGAAAATACCTGAACCTGCCCTATCAGGAATTTTGGAAAGGCACCGACCATCACGCTTCGCTGGAAGCGATCCATAAAGCCCGGAAGGGACAAACAGGTACATTCCAGGGCTTTTGTCCAACCGTCGACGGTGAGCCAAAATGGTGGGACGTTGCCATTACACCGGTTCTCGGCGAAGATGGAAAACCCGAACGCCTGCTGGCTGTATCCCGCGATGTCACTGAACGCAGAAAGGCTGAGGAAGCGTTGCAGGCAAGTTTGGACCGCTACCGGTCTTATATCGAAGTGACGGGGGCGCTGGGTTGGACCACAAATCCCGATGGAGAGGTCGTGGATGATATACCTTCCTGGCGGCTGTATACCGGCCAGACCTATGAAGAGATTAAAGGGCATGGATGGTCGAAAGCCGTACATCCGGAAGACCTTGAACGTGTATTGCATGCATGGGAAAAAGCTCTTCAGGGAAAAAGCAATTATGAGATCGAATACCGCATACGCAGACACGATGGGATTTATCGTCACTTCATGACGCGTGGCATGCCCGTATTTCAGGAAAACGGCGGTATCCGGGAATGGGTTGGCATCTGCGTTGACATCTCGGAGCGAAAGACGGCGGAAGAGAAAATCATAACACTGAATGAGAGTCTGAATCATCGCGCACGGGAACTTGAACGCGCGTACAAAGATATGGAAAGTTTCAGTTACGCGGCCGCCCATGATCTCAGGTCGCCGCTCATAACAATAGAGGGCTTCTCAAGGATTCTGCTTGAAGACTATGCCGAAAAACTTGATGACGAGGGGAGAGACTGTCTGAAGAGAATCGGTAACAGCACAAAGAAAATGAATCGGCTCATTGCAGATCTTCTTGCATTCTCCAAAATCAGCACGAAAGAGATCCAAAAATCCGTATTGAATATGTCGTCATTGGCGCACAAGGTAGTCGATGATCTCAGGCCTGCGCGTGGTGAACGAATTGTAAATTTTGACATTAAGCAACTCCCGCCTGCATCTGGTGATCGATCAATGATAGACCAGGTCTTTGTGAACCTTATATCAAATGCAGTCAAATTCACTCAAACAAGAGAAGCCGCAATGATAGAAGTTGGTGGTTATATTGAAAATGACGAAAACGTGTATTTTGTCCGGGACAACGGCATAGGATTCGATATGCAGTTGCGTGACAGGCTCTTCGGTTTTTTTCAGAGACTCCATACAGCACGGGAGATTGAGGGGACGGGTATCGGACTGGTCATTGTAAAAAATATTATCGAGAAACACGGCGGGCGTGTATGGGCCGAAGGAAAACCGGATGAAGGGGCGACTTTTTATTTTACGCTGCCGCGAGCGGGCTAGGTTCCCTTCCGCGCACACCTGCAAAATGCGAAGACTAAAAGAGTATCCCTTCAAGTTGATCTGCCGGTAATGGGCCGCCCGTTAAATAGCCCTGAACTTCATCGCATGCATGTGACTGGAGAAACAGGAGCTGCTCCTCTGTTTCAACCCCCTCCGCAACAACCTTCAGCCCCAGGTTATGGGCCAGACCTATCACCGCTTTGACAATCGCAACGTCGTCGGGATTCGTGGCAAGATCGCTGATAAATGATCTGTCTATTTTTATTCTCTTTATCGGCAGCTTCTTGATATGCGTTAATGATGAATATCCAGTGCCAAAATCATCCAGCGAAAGATTAACGCCAAGTTCTGTCAGCCCTCTCAAGATAGAAGTCGTAAGGTCTATATCGTGCATAGCCGTGTTTTCGGTAATCTCAAGGTCAAGCCATTGAGGGTCCAGGCGGGTTTCCCTTAAGGTGCCGGACGCCATAGTTACAAGTCCCATATGCCGAAGTTGGCGAAACGAAAGGTTTACGGTTACACATATGGGGGGGTGTCCGGCCTCCTGCCAGGCCTTATTCTGTTCGCAGGCAGTCTTGAGTACCCACCCGCCGATTGGTACGATAAGCCCTGTATGTTCAGCAAGAGACAGGAATTGTGACGGGGACAACAGCCCCAATTCCGGATGCTGCCAGCGCAGAAGAGCCTCGGTGCAGACCACGGCGCGCGTGGCAACATCAACGATAGGTTGATAGTGCAGGACCAATTCTTCGTATTCCAGGGCACGCCTGAGATTGTTCTTCAGCTTCACTCTTTCCAGCGTTCTTCTGTTAATGGCATGATTATAAAACTGGTAATTGTTTTTGCCAACCTCTTTGGCATGATACATGGCTATATCCGCATATTTCAGCAAACCCTCGCCCACCGCACTGTCATCCGGATACACGCTGATGCCGATGCTTGCCGTAACATGAAGGACATTGCTCGAAATCACAAAAGGCTTTTGTAAGCCTGCAAGGATCTTTCTCGGTACGGTGGACACGTCTTCGCTGCCAAGGATGCCGGACAACAGAATGTTAAACTCGTCCCCGCCGATACGTGAGACGATGTCGGAGTCGCGGACGCACTCTTTAAGCCGTGCGGCAACCTCTATCAGCAGATGATCACCGATGTCGTGTCCCAGCGTATCGTTAATATCTTTGAACCTGTCGAGGTCCAGGAATAACACTGCAAGTTTTCTGTTGTTGCGCCGCGCCTCGTTCATTTCGAGCCTGAGAAGGTCCATGAAAAGAAATTTATTCGGCAAGCCTGTCAGCGTATCATGGGTTGCCTGGTGTCTTATGATTTCTTCCATCTGTTTGCGTTCAGTAATATCAACGGCCATACTCATTATGAGACGTCTGCCGTCGGACAAACTCCCCACGGGGGCAGAACTGAACACCCATATGCGCGTCTCCCCATTCTTTACCTTTATGGGATACTCGCCTTCCTCAGTCCTCGCTGCAATGGAATAGAGTCCTTCTATATGTTTCTTTACGTGTTCTCTGTTTTCATCAAAAGCTTTCTCTGCCCAGAGTTCTATCGTTTGGATATCCTGCAGCTCATAGCCTGTTATCTCTGTCCAAATCCTGTTTATCTGCAGCACCTGACCACCTTCAGCATGGATCATTGTGGGGAATGCTGAATCCATGATGGCCCTTTTGAAGCGCTCTTCCGATGCCTTTAACTCTGCCTGTACCCGCTGACGCTCGATAGCATAGCGAATGGACCGAAAAAGCATATGCGTGTCAATCTGCCCTTTGAACAAATAGTCCTGAGCACCCATATGCAAGGCACTCGCGGCTGTCTCTTCGTCTTCCTGTCCGGTCAAAACAATAACCGGAACCCTCGGCTTGCATTTCTGAAGTCTTTGCAAGGCTTCGAGGCCATTGCTGTCCGGCAATCCCAGATCCAAAAGCACTGCATCAAATGACGCTACCTGTAACAGCGCGATTCCAGAAGAAAGCGTATCGGAAGTCGTGAGTATGACGGATGCGCCGCGCTTCCTTTTCAGGAGTGTTTCTATAAGGATGGCATGCGAAAGGTTATCCTCAATAAGGAGAATGCGTAATGTTGTCTCGCCGCTCAAAATTCAGTCTCCCGCCCATTAAGAAAGTCTATGCATGAATTGTCTGATAGCCGTCCCTGACTCAACAGGATCAATACGTAATGGTTTCATGATCATGGATCTGCCATTTACAGCGACCTGACTTAGTATAAGTCTATCTCTTCTATGGGTTGCTTGCAAGTTTCTGTGTGGGTGCAATACATACGAGACTAAGAGAGGGGTTTGATAATAACCATAATGCCATTATGCGGATGAATTTCTACGGAGTAAGGAGGCCGAGGGATTTGTGAGGTCGGATGCAGTTATAGACGAGCTCACGGGGAAGGAGTTGTACGTCAGTACAGTCTCATATGTATCTGAACTTATTCATTATTTGGTATCGGTCCTTCCAAAGACCCTAAGGGCAAAGCGAATCACCCCTGCCGGTATCCCGGGCATTTCTGTATCCCTCAATCAGGACGACGGTAAAAACGATCGTAAACCCCGCCAGTATCCCGAAGATATTCACAAGCTTCAGGTAAACAATAAGAGCAAGCACCATGAATAGCATGATCAGCCGGAACTGACTGAGGAAGATCATCCGGCCCATACCCTTCCCGGCACCGAGCAGTCCCCGGACTCCACGGACAAGGCCCCTGAAATTAATCAGCGCCAATAAGCCGCCCGCCAGGACGCCAGCAGGCAGGCGCCACCATTCGATAAACGCTGAGGCTATTGTTGCCGGTATGAGTACCAGGACCGAACTGCGGTATATTTTATGTATCAGATCCACGGTCCTCTTTCCTTACCATCCTGAAGATCTCCCTGAACCCGGAAACGATACCCAGCAGCAGAAAGATAATGGTAAGCCACGGCCTGGTCGAGAAGACCCCGTCCAGCCAGTAGCCGATTCCAAGCCCGATGAAGGTCGAAACCACAAGGTTGAACCCCATCATCCCTGCCTTCAGATATTGGCGTGAAAACCCGAGACCCATATATGTTCCTCCAGGAAATAAAAAGAAGCCCTGCCCGATTTTACCGGGCAGGGAAGAGAAATACCCCTTAAGCTCAGTGAGACTCCTTCAGATTGAAGACCGGGAATATCTTGGCGATAAACCAGAACAGTATAAACGGCATGACGAATATCGAGAGTGCCCCAAACAGACCCTCCTTGAACGTCTCCCAGTCATGGGGAATAATCGGCAGGTGGTAATGCATATAGCCTGCGAACGAGAGGGAAAACGCCTGGCCGCCGATGACGACATTCCACCGCATCATAAAGACCCCGAACAACACCAGCAGGACGCCGACAACAGCCCTCCTGATCGTCAGACCCGGCAGCAGGAAGAGGATGAACGGCACAAGGTTGCCGACGCCATATTGTAGAATGAATATGTCAACAAAATCCTTGCCGTAAATAACGCTGCGCAGCACATCCCACGATTTCACGGCCGTATACCCCCTGAATATCAGGTCAAGCAGTTCAAGCGTTATCGCTAAGATAAGGAAGTAGACGAGATAGCGTGCCGTCATCCTGATATCGTTCAGTTCGGCACTCTTGAACTCCTCGGGAGAGCGATAACCCGCATAAGAGGCCTTCTTGCGCGAATCCAGAAACTTCCTGATCTCCATGGTAACGATGTACGTAAGCATGCAGAGCGCAATGCCCGAGACGATGGCCGACATGATAAAAATGACCGGCATCAGCGGGGTCATCCAGAGCGCATTCGCCTTGACCGAGCCGAAGATGAAGCCCGCATACCCGTGCAGGAAGCAGGCTACCGGGATACCGATGGCAGCGAGAACCTTGATCGCTTTTTCGTCCCGGTGGAGTGCCTCTTCACTGATATCGTAGACCCCGAGGGTCAGCGTACAAAACAGCAGAAATTTCAGCCATTCGCCAATGGTCTTGTCCTGCTTCTCTTTTAGCGGCTGGGCGACCTCGACAAAGTGCTTTCGATAGAGGAACCAGAGCTCCGACGCCACAATAGCGCCATAGGTTGAAAAGACGATGCCGAACGCCGCGATCGCCGAGGTGAAATGCGATGTCATCATGACATTGATTCCCCGCAGCGGATGCTGCAGATGCAGCACGATCGGCATCGGTGCGGCAAAAAGCAGGGCAAACGAAAAAACGAGTGCAAAACGCGCCATATCTTTCAGCTGCTTTATGCCGAAGACATGATACAGCGACGAAAGCACAAACGCCCCGGCGACGAGGCCGGTCATGAACGGATACATAACGATCTGGACCGACCAGTAGATATATTCGTTCGGATAGACAAACAGCTCTTTTACTGTCCAGATTTCACCGTGAACCATCTTATCTCACCTCCCTGTCAAGCCCTATATAGAAGACCTGAGGTTTTGTCCCGTACTCTTCTTTCAGGATGCCGACCCGCTCGGTCATGATGATCTTGGTGACCGGGTCGTTCGGATCCTTCATATTGCCGATCTGCCTCGCCCCGAATGGACATGCCTGAACACACGCAGTCTTCAGCCCCTTGGAAATCCGGTGATAACAGAAGTTGCATTTTTCGGCGGTGTGATACTTCGGATGGAAAAACCGCACGCCGTAAGGGCATCCCATGATGCAGTAACCGCAGCCGATACACCATGTCCTGTCGACCAGGACGATACCGTCGGGGGTCTGATAGGTTGCCCCGACCGGGCAGACCTGTACGCAGGGAGGGTTCTCGCACTGGTTGCAGAGCTTCGGCACAAAGAACGCCTTATTGATATCTTCGGGTTTGATGTCCTCATATTTTCCCGGGCCAAGCTCTATCTTGCTCGTTATAAACCCGTCCCGGCCACCCTTGGGAGTATCTGCGTGAAATTTTCCGTCTTTCGTAAACACGTACCGTTCAACCCAGGTCCGGGTGACGTTCGCATCGTAGGGTATCTCATTTTCATTCTTGCAGGCCTTGACGCAGAGCCCGCAGCCGACACATTTGTACGTATCCACCAGGAAGACCCAGCGCACCTTCGCCCCGTCATCCTTGCCGGCAAAGATCTTTCTCGGGTTGACGATCTCAAAGGCCGCCAGCGGAAGCGTTATCCCGGCGACGCCTATCGCTGCTTTTTTCAGAAACTCTCTTCTTTTCATTTCAGTCCCTCCAGTGAAGGCTTGTGCGGGTTATGGCATAAGACGCATTCCGTGTCGGTATTGTGTTTCTCAGGGTCTATGCCCTTGATGCTTGCCCTCCCGCTCGAGGGATAAGCCAATTTTGTATGACAGCGCAGGCACAGCCCCCGGCTTCTGTCAATCGTCAGTTTTTCAGGGTCAGAAGGATGCTCGATAGCCGGGCCGTGGCAGTTCTCACACTGGATATTCATATGCGGAGACTGGGAGATACTTTCAAGCTTGTCGGCGTGACAGTCCTTGCAGTACTCCGATCCCTGGTATTTGACCTTGACCTTTTTCCAGTCCTCGATATTGCCTGTCCGGTACCAGCCATACATGTACCCGTTCTCATGGGAACCGAAGTCCTTCGGGACATAGAAAAATCTGAAGATAAGGGCAAGGACAACAAGTCCAATGACCACAATTAACGGTCTGAAGACGTGATTCTTCATGAAACGCACCTCACTCTCTGCTCTTTATTAGTTATTATCAATTATACAGGTAATTCATCAGATTTAAAGTCATTCTTGAACGCAACAAGAATGACGTACGGAATAATCTCAAAAAGATATGCGGCCACCGTGGCCCAGAAATCCATAATGCAAAGGACCTTCCAGTCTATTACTCCTTCCTTGAAATAAGAGTGTCCGATATAGCAGAGGGTAAAGAAGAACCCCCAGATAATCGGGACGACCACCGAGATGAACACTAACATTCTGTATGGTTTGTTTTTCGCCAGCTTCCAGATAACCGCCGCAAAAACAAAGTAGGGAAGAAATACCCGATAGGCATCATAAAGATTATTGAGTATGAAGCCATTGCCCTCCTTGTTCATCAGAGAAAAAAGAAGCAGCGCGAGGCACCAGAGGACAAAAGGGAAAAAAAGTGCTAGTTGAAAGAACCGCGACTGGGTCATGTTTTACTCATGGGCATAATAAGATTAATTTATATGCCTGCCACCGAATTGTCAACGTGAAGTTTCAATTAACACATGGTTTAGTACAGGTCAATTCATGCAACTGGAAGACCGTGGCTTATCTGTTCAGGAAAAAGGTGAAGCGGATGAGGGGCCCGTCACGGCTGGCCCCTGCATTTTAAGGGCCTATAAAGCTCTTGGGCTCTTTATAGTCATGACACTTGACACAGTCCTTCTTGGCCTGCTCCGGCGTTACCTTCCACATATGCGGCTTATGACAGTCGCCACACTTCAGGTTCATCTGTATATGGAGCTCATGCTTGCCTGTCTGCAGGACGGTGGGGTGGCAGCTTGCCGTGCAATTGGACCAGTCAGGACGCGCCTTGCGATGCGGGTTATGACACGTC
>Ga0334722_10006817_pt1 | contig 11199 bp, 23 predicted proteins | sample C3_bottom_MG_FD_207210 | JGI IMG/M metagenome (GOLD analysis project Ga0334722, IMG submission 207210) | Sediment microbial communities from Yellowstone Lake, YNP, Wyoming, USA - C3_bottom | ecosystem: Environmental > Aquatic > Freshwater > Lake > Sediment | place: USA: Wyoming | collected...
GAACTGCCGGCGCGTGGTCGGCGGCGGAATCGGGATTCCGCGCGCAACGAAGGTGGCTTTCCACTCGCGCATCTCACGGCGTTGCCCGCGCTCAAAGGCGATGAACATCTCCTTGCCGAAGCGCCGGAGCCCCTTGGGTGTGATGAAGAGGAAGTGGTCGTGGTGCCGACACTTCTTTCCCGCCGTGGCGTTGGCGCACCGGCCCTGATTACGGCGCCCGGTGGAGACCCACACGGCGTAGCCACGCTGGACTAGGTGAATCGTGTCCCACTCAAGCCCATTGGCGAAGCGCGTCTCGCCATTCGAGGGTGGGCCGATGAAGATGCAGAGGCTCGGAATCTGGGCGCTCGTCCGACCCTCGGATGAGAGCTGAACGACGGTCTGGATCATGGAGCGCTTGCACGCGGCAGTAAGCGGTTTCACGCCTCGCCTCCGAGTATGGCGAGCACATCGATGGCGCTTGCCGGACGCTGGCTGCGCGAGCAAAGACGGCGCGGCGATCTGAACGAAGGACGGTGGCCCTTGAGATGGTGAGGTTGGTAGTAGGGCCTGCGGCGTGCCGTCTTGAAGATGCCGCACGTCTGCTTGCACGTCGGGCACGGGACGTAGCCGAGAATGGTGGCCCGTCCGATCATCTCAGGCATGGTCAGACCTTGTCCGCGTTGGCGAGCCGGCTCACGGCGTCGGTCTTCCAGTTCGACGTCGTGAGCGTCTTGCCGCTGATCCAGCTGTCGAACTTCTCGCGCGAGCCCCACACGAAGGTGGGCGGCACCCAGTGGAAGAACTGAGCGATGAGCTTGAGGTGCGGGATCAGATCATCCCTGGACCGACCCATCGCCTCGTGGACCGGCACGTTGCAGATGAACGCCATGAGCCCGTCCTGCACGTCCCACTTCCGACGGAAGAGGTAATCGGCGATCTCCTGTCGGATCGCGACGGGGATCTTCTCGTAGTGCTTGCCGTTCAGTTCGGCGAGCACCTGGTCGATCGACTTCTCGACCGGACCACCGTAGTTCTTCTCGTCGGTCATGGAAGCTCCTACGTCGTGAGCCGGAGCGCTTCGTCACGCGTCCAGCCCCAGGTCACTCGCCGCTCGGCGCAGTAAGCGTCGTAGGCGATCTGGAGAACGATGAGTAGCGTCCGCGCGAACCGCTCGCGCTGCGCGACCGTGATCGTCTCTTTGAGCTGCGGCCCCGTGCGCTTGTAGTAGGCGAGGCACGCGGGCCGGAAGTGCTCGAACGTCTCGCAGAACAGGAAGTCCATGGCCGATTCGTAGCGGTCCATGCGCTTCCGCGCGGCGGCCCATTCGAGCGCGCGCTGCCTGTCGGTAGTGACACCGAGCCACGCCTCGACCTCGGGGAAGATCGAGTCGGTCATGCCCCCAAGGAGGCGCAGCTCCAGGGCGCAGACAACGGTAAGCGTCGGTTGAAGCGAGAGTGAGAGCATCGCAACCTCCTTCCTCTGTCCTGAGCTACTGGCGTGCCTGTTCTAACTCGTTGCGTCTCCATCCGACCTACCCCGGAAGCCAATGCTTCCGACGGGTTGGCAACCGCTACCGACGGGAGTGGGAACCCGAGCGAGCCGGCCCCATCTTCGTCCTCCGCCGCTTCTGCTTTCGCAGGATCTTCAACGCAGTCTTCACATCGGTTTGACCCCGCTTCACGCGGTAGAGCAGCGCTTCGACCGTAAACTCGGACTTGTGGCGTTTGACCATGACGGTCACGCCGAGCAGTCGAAGGAGCGAGACAAGCTGCTCGACCGTGAAGTAGTCGTGGCTGAGTCGGAAGGCGCCAGGCTGAGCATCATGCTCATTCTTGAGCAGGTCGCTGAGCACCCCGTAGAGCATCTCGCGCCCGAATCGCTCGGGGTTGCCGAGGAGCTGCGCCCGTTCGAGCGTGCGCCCCTTCTCGGATAGGTCGACGATCACGCTCCGCGAGCGGTCAGGGAGCCTGGTGATGTGGAAGATGAGCGTCTTCACTTAGTAGCCCTCCACTCGCCGCGTCGCGATCAGCTCGTTGTCCTTGAAGAGCCGGAACTCGCAGTAGTCGTCGCCGTCGTCCTTGAACGACGAGCCCCAGACTTCCATGCGCGTCGCCTCGGAAACCTCGCCCGGCGTGAAACCAGGCCCGAACGGCGCCGGTTCGGTCGCTGCCGGCACGAGCTTGTCGCCGGTGAATTCGTCGATCGGGTGAGGCATGGTCAGTGTCCATCGGCCTGGTCGCGGTCGCCGGGCGCCGCAGCCTTCTTGGCCTTCCGTTTCGCCGCGAGTAGCTCCTTCTTGACCCGTTCGAGTTGGTCGATCTGTGCCTTGTTGTGGTTGTGGAGGCGCTCGGCGCGCTGCTCGTACTCACGCATCCGCCGCTCGACCTGACCGTAGGTGATGCTGAGAAGCTGCCGGGCGGCGGGCACGAAGTCCTGAACTTCGAGGGTGGCGATCTCCGGCTCGATGCGATGCAGCTTGCCCATGATCTCGTAGAGCTGCTTTACGACCCCTTGAACCGCGAACGCAACGACCTTCGCCTCACTGGCTGTCATGGGTTGCTGCTGCTTCTTCGTCGGTTTGGGCTTACTCATGGATTGGTGCTACCTCCTTACTCGTCGTCGATCGGATGAGGCATGTCACTCACTTCCGATCGACCACCGCGTCACCTGTGTCACCGGCTTGGGGATGACGAGACCACGCGGCCCAAGCTCCACCAGGAGATTCGAGTAGACCGGCGGATCGTTCAGCTCCGACTCGTCGATGAAGTGGGGCAGTTGCCCGTCGTGATCCTTGAAGAGCTGGTCGATCGCGCGCTGCGCCTCGGCCTCGCCCAGAACTCGAAGACTCGGGCCGCTTTCTCCGAAGTAGATGAGCAAGAACTTTCTCATGTCACTCCGTCTCCTTGAGGGCGCCGACCAGCGGCGCGATGGCGTTCACCAGCTCCACCAGCGTGTCGCGTTCGTTCTGCGCGGATTCGAGCGCCGCGCGGATCGCCTCCTCGGGCGTATCGGCGCTGGCCGTCCACCGGCCACCCGATCCGCCGTCGGTGTTCAAGTAGGCGGTGTAGTGGTCGGGAACCAGCGTGGCGAGCGTCTCGACGAGATGATCCGAGTGCGGAGTGCGCCAGTACTCGCGCACGTTGATGCGTCCGCACGGCGAATGGACTGAGTAGTGCCACCCGAGGTTCTCGTGGACCCGGATCTTCCACTTCGGTCCGAGCCGCGCCGCCAGCTCGGTCGCTCGCTGCGTAGCAAGCTCGAAGGCGGCGTACTTGCACCCGCCGCCACAGCCGGGTGCGCAGTAGATGTCGCCGCGGCGGATGGCCTTCCACGAGAGGGTCTTGGTCTTCGTCGCAGTCATGATCTCGTTCTACCTTCCGTGGAGCCGGTCGAGGCACTCGGCGCAGACCGGGTAGCGCCCGGCCACTTGTGCGCACCCGGGGCAGACCGACAACCGCTGCCGGCGCCGGATGACGACCCCGCGCGCGACGAAGCCGACGATCACGCCGAAGAACCCAGCCGCGAAGAGCGGAGCGACGATCATCGCCATCGCCACGCCCATGAACAGCGCATCCTTGTCCATGACTTCCGTCCTACCTTCTCCCGACGCACATGACTCGGGGCGGCTGCAACTGCACCACGAACCTCTTCGGCGGTGCGACGACCAGCTTGGCGGTCGTCGCCCGCCTCGAACGGGGCCTTGAAGCGGCCTTGGGCGGCGGAGAGACGAGGCGGACGACGGGCTTGGCGACGGGCGGGGCAAGCCGCGCCTCGCGGACCATGCGAGCCCGCGTTGCTTCGAGGAGCGCCGTGGAGACGCCCTCGCAATAGGGGCAGTAGGAGTAGAGCCCGAAGAACCCGTAGAGATTGTGCTTTCCGCAGTAGAAGGACACGTTCACACCTCCGCTCCCAGAACACCCGAACACGCCGGAGTTGCAGCCGTCTTAGACCTTGACGGGCTTGAGCTTGCGGCAGAAGCACGCCTGGAGCGTCGTGGCCCGACCGAGGGCGTCCTTTCCGTGGAGCCACAGGCCGACGCCGCCCGGACCCTCGTAGGTCCGTTCGACGGTGATCACGGCGTCGAAGCCGCGACCAGCCGCGTCGAGCGAGCCGGCCCGATCCCCGACCGCCCACACGACCGGCTTCCGCGCGGGCCGCGCGACGCCGAGCTTGGCCGCGAGCGCGGGCACGAGGTCGACGGCGCAGTCGGCGCAGAGGACGCCGTTGGAGTAGACGCCGGCTTGGGCCGCCACCGCGCGATCGCACGCCTCGCACCGCCCCGCGAACTTGTTGCGCATGTTCGACTCCTCGTCCCGTCAACACCTGAACGGGGAGGAGTTGCAGAGCTTACGCCACCAAAACAGGCCGAAAGCCTATGTGGTTGCTGCGTTGAGGGTTATCCTCGCGCGCGTCGGACGAGCCGAATGAGCCACCAATGGCCGCCACCCGACTCGGGGTGTTCGTCGTCTCGGGGGCTGGGGCGCCGTTGACGAAGCGCGCCGCGTGGCCCTCGACGAAGTGGGCGGCGTTTCCGTAGAGGTCGAACGCTCCGCACCACGATGCGCCGCCTGGTCGCGCCTCGACGATGCGGCCCTTGGCATCGGGAGAACCGACGGCGGCGGTCGAGTGAAGCCAGTAGCCGTGACGCCCATGTCTGGACGTGACGGCGCGCTCGTCGGTGACGGGGTCGTCACCCCACGGGTAACGGGGGCGTCGACGCCGATCGCCGTTGCACTCGGGACAGACCACGAGGCGAGGCACGTCTTCCGCCCACGCTCCGAGGCCGCGCATCTGCATCTCGGTGATCTGGCCCGTCTGGTTGCATCGGGCACACGCCGCTGCTCGGCCATCGCCGCCGTAGGCCGCGATCTCCCACTGCCTGAGTGTCGGGATCGAGCATCCGAGCCACTCGCAGTAGGCGCGTGCGTCGTCGATCGTAACATCGACTACCGGATGCAAAGTTAGCTGTTCACCGGCACCCGTCGCCGCATCCTCGAAGTCGGCCTTGGGTGGCAGTTGGCGGTTCGTCGCTTGGCAGAACACCGCGTAGTCACATCGCGTGGTGTGAAAGCGTGCGATGAGGAACGGTGTGTTGTTGGCGACCGCGCCGACGCGCACCATCTCAATCGGTCGCCCGACCGGAGCGCGCACGAGAAAAACGCCGTGGCGGCTCGGGCAGCACTCAGCTCGGACTGGCTGCTCGTTTCCATCCCAATCGAGCCCGACGCGGAACCTGGCTTGCCACAGCCGCTCCACCGCCGCCGAGTCGCGCGGATCGGTAGCGACTCGTCGCGCCAGTTCGCGCAGTGAGCTGTCGCTCATCGACGGTGCTCCGCTCGGTGGCAGTCGCGGCAGAGCCACTTTCCGCGCAGCCAATTCGGCATCTCGTAGCCGAGGGCATGATGGAATGCGAGCCGCTGCCGTTTCCCACAGGTCTCGCAGCACGCGGGTGCTTTGAGCTTTCCCGCCGCAACAGCGTGCGAAACGGCTGAGCGGGCAAGAATCTTGAGCCGGTTCTTCGCCGCGTAACGCCTTCGCCCCGCCCGGCCCTTGGGCGTGCGCTGGAAACGCTTGACCCTGGCGCAGTGTCGCGCCAGGTTAGCGGCCTGCCACTTCGCCGCTCGTTCCTTATCACACGTCGGGCATCGGTAATCCTTCCGACGCTCGTTTCTTATCCGTGGAGCCCCGTGCCGCGGACAGACAAGGATAGCTCGCATGCGATGAGCGTAGCTGTTAACAACGGGGTCGTCCAGCGAGACGGCGCCGATGCTTCATCCACTACACCGCACCGATGGCCTTCAAGCTCTTGTGCATCTTCTTCGTGATCTTGTCCAGTCCCCCGAAGGCGCGCACGGCGCAGAGCCGGATCGCCGTGATGGCGAGCGCCGGCTGGGCTTGGTCGAGCGCAAACCGGAGGTCGATGTCCATACCCAGCTCCTCGACGAAGCGCTTCTCGGGGCCTGAGAGGATCGGTCCGGTGATGAGGTCTTGCACGAACTCGTCGATCGACTCGATGTTCAGACTGGGCACTGCACAGCCTCCGCCCTTCATCGTCCTCAGATGCTCCTTAGCTGTCGAGGGTCGCGAACCCAACTAGCGAGCCCGCCGCTTCGCTTCCTTCATCGCCTCGATCGTCATCACGAGGTCGTCGTAGATGGCCGTGGGTGGGATCGGCGGGAACAGTTCGTCATAGTTCGGCCTGTCGAGGGCGGCGATCTGGTCGACGGGTGAGAGATCAAGAGCAGCTCTCCACCTCGACTGGTGGAAGCACGGCAGCGTGAGCAGTCCCTTCCGGTCGTTGTAGCCCCTGTAGATGCGGCGCTGCGCGAAGTTCCGATGCAGCTCGGCGCACGGCTCGCCTGGCATGGCTCGGCAGTCTCGGCACGCTACTGCCCACGCGAGGGGGCGCAGGTCGTGTCGCGCGTCGAGCTGCCGAGCCTTCGGTCTCACGACCACCGTTCTACCAGCGAGGTCCGAGAGCGCCTAGAATGGCGGCCATGATGACGGTCGAGATGGTCGAGGCCAACATCATGGTCATCGACAACGCCTTCGACTGGGGCGCGTGTCTCGTGAAGACGGCGGAGGAGTTGAACCTCTGGACGCCGGCTCCGACCGCCGGCCCCACGACCGACTGGCGCGTGAGCGACATCGCGGTCTTGTCGAAGCTCGTCCACCCAGGCTTCGGCGAGTTCGAGGATCTCTTCAAACCCGTCGTCAAGCTCGTCTACGACGCGTGGATCGACGAGAACCCGTGGGCGATCTACGGAGCTGGCGGTCGACTGGTGAACCAAGATACCGGCTACGGGCTGCTCCGCTACGGCGTGGGCGGCTACTACAAGCCGCACATCGACAACGGACCCTACACGGAGCCGAGCATCGCTCGGCGGCAGGTCTCGATCGTCGCCTACCCAGCCGACGACTTCGACGGCGGCGAGCTGGACTTCCCACGGCAGAGGGTCAGGATCACGCCCAAGCCGGGGATGGTCGTGTCGTTTCCGGCGAGCCCTGCTTACCCGCACGCCTCGCTGCCAGTGACGTGGGGCACGAAGTACGCGATCTCCACCTGGATCTTCTGACCTTCCAGGGTTACGGCACCTCAACTACACTCGACGCGAGGTGGTTGTATGCGGTACGCCCTGCTCGTCGGCCTTCTTCTCGTCGGCGTCGGATGCGCATCGGCACCGGGCTACTACGACTCAAAGGGCAAGTTTCACGACCACACGGCGACTGCTCCGGTCCGCTCATGCGATTGCAAGACGTGTGACCGAGCCGATAAGTGCTGCGGACCGCAACACTGTGTATGCTCGCCCAACTAAGCCACTTACACTTTAACGTTGCTTCTGTAGTGTCGAAGCGCGTAGGCTCATCGGAGGGGTTCGATGGGCTTTCAAGACCTCGTCGGCGCGCGGTTCGGTAGGCTCGTTGTAACGACGCGCGAGGCGTCCGATCGAAGCGGCTCGATCCGGTGGAGCTGTTTGTGCGATTGCAGCGGCACCATCGTTGTGCGTGCCACGTCGCTCCGTAGCGGGAACACGAAATCGTGCGGTTGCCTCGTCGGGCATCGCGCGCGGCGCGGTGGTCGGAAGCCGGTCCACGGTCTCGCCGGAACGCGCGAGTACTCGTCGTGGAAACAGATGCTCGCGCGGTGCCGCGACAAGACGCATCCGGCCTTCGACTACTACGGTGGTCGCGGGATCGAGGTCTGCGAGCGGTGGCAGAACAACCCGACCGCATTCTTCGCCGACATGGGGCCACGCCCCGGCGATCACTACTCCATCGACCGAGTCGACAACGACGGGAACTACGAGCCGAGCAACTGCCGGTGGGCGACGCCCAAGGAACAGCGTGCAAATCAACGCCGAATCACGCTCCACTTCCGCGGCGAAACGCACACTGTCGAAGAATGGGCAGCGACGACCGGCATAGCCCTGTTTGCGATCTATCACCGGATTCGGAGAGACTGGCCGGTCGAGCGGATCTTGACCACACCGTCGCGGCGCAACCTCTCGCGCGTCGAGGCCGAGACGCTGCGAGCCAGCGCGCTGGCCGGCGAAACTCGACACGCGCTCGCCAACGAATACGGCGTGTCCGAGGCCCAAGTCAGTCGCATCATCAATTGCCGCAGCCAAAGCGGCTAACGGTCTCCCACTGCGTCTGCAATCCGAACTAAGCCAGCTCCGCGAGTCGGTCGACAACCGATAGCGGCTCCAGGTGCTCGACGCCGATCGTCGCTTCGGCGCCGCTCTCGAAGCGGACCCGGACCGCACCCCTCTCGAAGACGGAGGTGATGATGCCGCGGCTCGGCGGCGTCGAGGCGGAGAAGATGACTCGATCGCCAATCTCGCAGTCCTCGTAGTTCACGCGCTGCACTCGGGCCACTGCTCGCCGCACGTAAGGCACTTCGTTGGCCGGGTCGCCGGGTCGCCGTTCTCCGCGCGCTGCGGCTCGTGTGGGATCTCGACATCGACTTTGCCGTCGGAGAGCGCCGCGCCTAGCTTGAGCGCCGACGTGAACGCGAGCCACTCGGGAACCCGCATCGTGAACTCGCCCCCGACGTTCGCGCGAGTGCAGCCGGGCTTGCCGATGAACATGCGCGAGCGAATGTGAATCCCGCGCCCCTCCAGCGTGAGCAGGCCCTCGACCTTGATGCTGATGGGCTCGGCCCGTTCGAGCGTGGCGACGGCGGAGATGATGTCCGCAGTGGCGACATCCTCTTCGCAAACGTCGACGTGAGCGCCGTCCACGGTCTCCACGGTCATGTTCGGTTCGTGCGAATTCTTGTCGGGCGGGGTGCGCGCCCACGTCTTGACGACCCGACCGGGCACGCTTCGCATGACCTTCACCGTGACCGGGTCGCCGACCCGCAGCTTCATCCGCTTCATCGTGGACCTCCGCGCAGATGCCACTTCCCGCAGCGGCACCGAAGGACGCGGACGACCTCACCGGTCGGCATACGCCCCCACTCGTGGACGGCGTTGCAGAGACACCGGAAGCTGCGCCCCCTCGGATCGTGGACCCAGGCCCAGAGCGGCACCTCGGGCGAATCGGTTGGCCTTCGCAGGATCTTCACGCTCGCGTTCTACCTCGCCTCCGAACGGCTTGTCGTGCGCGATACGGACGCGACATCACCACAAGGCGATTTCCATTTCCCACCGGGACTTACACCGGCGCGTTGTTGTAAGTCCTGGCCGCGCTTGCTGCGGGGTTGCGCCCAAGCTACAGTTCCAAACGTCGCACGGTGGAACATGCGTGAAATCCCACGGAGGGAAGGGAAGGCGCACCATGCGCCAGTTGATCGTTGTCCTGCTGTTCGGAGGTCTCCTCTCGCTGTTCAACTCGGGCTGCGGCTCATCTCACCACGGAGGCGGCGGAAGCTCCCCTCCTCCTCCTCCCGCAACACTCAGCGTCACAACGCCCACGACGCTCCCGGCTGCGGTCCACAGCCAGGCGTACTCGATCCAGCTCCAAGCCTCGGGCGGTCACGTTCCCTACTCGTGGATCACCATCGGCGGCTCGCAGCCGCCGGTGAACCTCACCGGCTCGGGGCTCCTTTCGGGCATACCCAACCAGGTCGGCACGTTCACGTTCACGCTCCGGGTCCTCGACTCGGGCACGCCTCCGCCCCAGACGAGCGCGGACGCGACGTTCACGCTCGACGTGCAGTAGCGTGAACCTCGACAAGATGATCGACCAGCTCCCGGAGCTGACGACCGCACAGGTCCGTCAGGCTCGATCGCTCCAAGAGCAGGCGATCAAGAACTACACGCGGGCGAGCGCCAACTACTCGCCCGCCGACCAGGTCAAGTTCAGCAAGCCCTACATGGATGGCCTGAAAGCGGACCTCGCCAAGATCGACGCCGAGCTGGAACGGCGCGGCGGCTAAGAAAGAGAACCGGCCACCCGGGGTTGGGAACCGAGTGGCCGATTCAAGGGGCGCCAAAGTCGGGCGCGCTCCACCAGCGTCGGGGCTCTACACCCTTAGCACCTACGTTCTACCACGGGCTCCTACTTCTCGAAGCCGAGCGCCTTGTTGGCCGTCTCGACGACGTGGGCCGTCACGCCATCCTCGCGCGCGGTCACGAGCGCACGGGTGAGCGCGGCGTCGCTCCCATCCTTGAGCGCCGCCCTCGCGGCCTCGGCGACGTGCGCCGTCGTCGCGGACTTGTGGATCTCGTTGACCGCGTCTCTCTTGCTCCCCATGGCGCTACTTCTTGAACACGTCGCTGGTGACGTGCTGGATGCCGAGCTGCACAGCCGTCCCGCGGTTCGTGTTGCCCGTGAACGCCTTCTCGGCGAAGTCGATCGCGCGCTCGCGCGCCTCGGGCGTGAGCCTCGACCCGACCGGATCGCGGTCGATGTCCTGGGCGTGGCTGAGCCGGTTCATGCGCTTCATGTCGCTGTCGTGGAACATGACTACCTCCTGAGCGACACCTACCCTGCGGATAAGGCGTCGTCCACCGACCCCTTCGATTTCCGCTTGAACATCGACTTCATCATCGGCCCGAGGCTGTCGTGCTCGGCCTGCGCGAGTGCGTCGACGACCGACATCTTCCCGGATTCCACGTCGGCCCTGATCCGCTCCCGGCGCCGCACGTCGCTCGCGGCGGCCCCCATGAGCGCGCGGAAGCGGCTCGCCGACGCCGCCGAGAGGTGGCATGTGTTGAGGCAGATCATGTCCTTGCCCGAGAGGTGGGCGTCGCACTCGGGGCACTTCCAGCGCGAGAAAGCGCCGTCGAGGAGCAGCTCCTTGCTGATCTTCTTGTCGTAGATCGCCTTCTTGCCATTGATGTAGGGCTGGCCGTCGATGACGACGTGGCCGATGACGTTCCCGCTGCCGGTGACGACCGGCGGCTTCCCGACTCTCTTCCGACGCTTCATCGCATCACCTCACCCCTACTACATGGAAGCGGCGCTCGTTGATGTTGCCTTCATCGTCACTGATGACAACGCAGTGCAGCCTGTCGCCGAGCGGCTCACAGTCGAAGATGCGCTCGGTGAGCGACCCCCGGGTCTCCTTCGAGAAGCGCCTCCAGTTTTTCTTGGAGCACGTCTTCTTGATGAACTCGATGCGGTCGATCGGGGGATCGAACTCGAAGCGGAGCCGGTCGATCTCGGCGCCAGTCATCCACGTCGGGATGAGCTTCTTGATCCGCTCGGCCATCGCCACGCTCTGACTCCCCTCCAGCTCCCACTGCGACCGTCCGTCGAACTCAGCGA
>Ga0334722_10006818_pt1 | contig 11198 bp, 13 predicted proteins | sample C3_bottom_MG_FD_207210 | JGI IMG/M metagenome (GOLD analysis project Ga0334722, IMG submission 207210) | Sediment microbial communities from Yellowstone Lake, YNP, Wyoming, USA - C3_bottom | ecosystem: Environmental > Aquatic > Freshwater > Lake > Sediment | place: USA: Wyoming | collected...
GAAAACGTGACGAGCGGTCGGAACGTTTGCCGAATACAGGCCGAAAAACCATGCTATAGCCGCAGTTCAACCTTCTGCCGTACCACCCACCGCAGCGTCGTGATGTCACGTGCGCTCGGCGTGCTCGCCGACGGCGACGCGTACATCACGTCGAGCGGCGCCGGGCTGTGGCCACCGATGCCTATCGCATGGCCGAGTTCGTGCGTCACCAGCGCCGCCAGTGGGTTGGCCGCGCCCGTGGCGTCGGGATTGATGGTGATGTCCACCTTGACGCGTCCCGGCGCACCGCTGGCCAGCGGGAGTGTGAGTGCGCTGTCGGCGGCCGGGCAGAAGAACGTGACGCCGCTGGCAAAGGCAGGCGGCTCGGCGCAGCCGGCAAGCCCCACCAGGCGCGGCGCGGTGCTCACGTGCACGATGACGTCGGCATCAGCCGCCGAGGCCGCCGCGCGGAAGGAGAACTCATTGCCGCCGAGCGCCTGCTTCCACGCAGTCATCGCGGCCGCCGTGACGGCGCCGAGATTGGTGCCGCCTGGCACCGCCGTCGGGTCGGTGTAGACCGCGATGGCCTGGCCGGTTGGCCAGCGATACAGCACGCCCCACAACTGCGTGGGGTCGTAGGCCGGCGCCTCCACGCGCGGAGCCGCCGCCTCGGAACAGGCGACGACGAGCAGCAGCGCGAGCGCGGCGGGTCGCGAAAAACCCACGCCCCTACTTGCCTCCGGAATAGCCCCGCAGCTTGCGCAGCATTCGCCGGTCATTCGTGATCATGTCATCGCCCTTTGGGGTCTCGAGGACCTTGGGCACCGCGACAAACCGCTGGTCCGTCATGATCCGCCGGAATGCGCCCTCGCCGATGGCTCCCATCCCGATCAACTCATGGCGATCCTTCCTCGAGCCGAGATGAAACTTGGAGTCGTTGAGGTGGAGCAGTTGCATCCGCTGAAAGCCCAGCACGTCGTCGAATCGCGTCATCACGCCGTCGAAATCGTTGGCCAGGTCGTACCCCGCCGCATAGACGTGCGCGGTGTCGAAGCAGACGCCGACGCGCTCCTGCATTGCGGCGGGGAGTCGGCCGAGCAACTCGGCCATCTCCTCGAAGGTCGAGCCGATGACGGTGCCCTGGCCGGCGGTGAGTTCCATCAGCAGCCGCGTGGGACCCGCCACGCGCTCGAGTACCTCGACAATGGCGTCGGCATTGCGCGCGATGCCGCTGGCGCGCTCGTTCATGAAGTTGCCGGGATGCGACACCACCGCGTCGAGGCCCAGCGCATTGCTCCGGCGCATCTCGAACTCGAACGACTCGATGGACCTGGCACGCAGTGCGGCGTCGGGCGACGCAAGGTTGATGAGATAGCTGTCGTGCGCCGCGGAAAAGCCGACCGGAGTGGCGGCGAGCGCCTTCCTGAACGCCTGGATCTCGGAGTCGCCCAGCAGGCGCTCCTTCCACTGGCTGGCCTGCTTGGTGAAGATCTGGATGGCGGTGGCGCCGATGTCCACCGCGCGAGGCGGGGCGCTGGCCACGCCGCCCGCCGTGGAGACGTGGGCGCCCAGAGGCGCGCCGTCATAGATCATGTCGTAGGGAGTCCGGCCGGCGCTCTCGGGAATGACGCCGGTCTTCGGCATCTTCACCGCGAAGCTGTTGGCTGGCCATGCCTCGGGCAGCTGAGCCGCCTCTGCAGCGGCGACCGTGGCTGGTTTGGCCGGTTTGGCCGGTTTCGCCGGTTTCGCCGGTTTAGCGGGTTTCGCCGGTCGCGCCGGTTTGGCAGGTTTGGCCGGTTTCTTCAATCTTGCTGGTTTGGTCGGCTTGGTCGTCGCCGGCTTCCTCGCCGCGCCCTTGCCGGGCTTGGTCGTCGCCTTCACGGCCGGCTTTCGTGGGCCCGGACCCACCGGGGCAGATTTCCTTGCTGCCGTTTTCTCCGGGACCTTATTCTTCGCCGCCATTGTCGTGCCTCTGTGTTCGATCAACGTGCATCTATCAACTATCGACTATCGACTATCGACTATTCGAATTCCTCGTCCCTCCCGCGCAACCGCTTTCCGCACCGCGGGCAGTGCAGCAGATCGCCGCTTTCGTGCAATGCGTACGCATACGTGCGGCCGCAGCCGCAGGCGTCCTCGAGCGCCTCCGATCCGCAGGCGATGCAGTAGACATCGTCCGCTTCGTAGGCGCGGAAGCGCCCACATACGATGCAACGCTTCGCGGTCAGCGGCGCTGGCGCAGCCATTCGAGCGGATCCACCGCGCGCCCCTTGGGGCGCATCTCGAAATGTAAGTGGGCGTCGAGGTCTGGGTCGGTTCTTCCCACCGTTCCCAGCACTTGCCCCTTCTGGACGGACTGCCCTTTTCGCACGTCGAGGCGGGCCAGCGAGCCGTAGACGGAGAAGTCGCCGTCGCCGTGGCTCACGATCACCGTGGGTCCGTACGTCCCGAACGACTCGGCGAGCACGACGCTTCCCGCCGAGACGGCCCGCACCGAAGTGCCCGCCGGCGCGCCGATACCGATGCCATTCCAGCGGGTCGTCGCGTTGTTGCTGTTGATGACGCGGCCAAAGTGATACAGGATGGTGCCTTCCACCGGCCAGTCGAGCCGGCCAAGGTCGCTCGTCCTGATGGAACTGGCCGCCGCCGAGGTGTTTGGACGTGCCGCGACGGCGCGACGGCGCTCGGCTTCGAACGTGGCCAGCAGGTCGGCCAGCCGCTTCTCATCCCGCTGGATCTGCTGCAAGCGCTGTCCCGTCTGCCGGGCCGTCTGCTGGGCGCGCGCCAGCGACCGGCCGCGTGCGTCCTCGAGTTCCCGCAGCCGGCGCTCCTCCTCCGACTTCTGCTCGCGGCTCATCTCCATCTCGCCGCGAAGGCGCACAAGCTGGGTGCGCGTACCCACGATCTGGTCGTTCAGCAACTCCACGCGGCGCACGAGCGCGCGGTCGCGCTGGGCCACGAGATGCAGGTACTTGTAGCGGGCCACCAGGGCGCCGAAGGATTGCGCCGACAGCAGCGCCTCGAGCGAGTAGAGCGGGCCGCGCTTGTAGATCTCGCGCACGCGGCGCTGCAGCATGGCACGCTTGATGACCAGTTCGTCCTGGGCGACCACCAGGCTGACCGTGGCGTCGTCCACCTCACCGCCGAGCGCGCCGATCTGGCCGTCCAGCGAACGCACCACCCGCGCCGTGGCATCGGCCTGCCGCTCGATGTTGGTGCGTTCCTCGCCGAGGTCGTGCACCGTGCCCTGCAGCTGCTGCATGCGCTGCTCCAGGCGCTGGCGTTCGGCGCGCACCCGGTCGAGCTCGTCACGCTGGGCTTTGGTGCGTTCCGCGGCGCTCTGCGCGGCGCTCTGCGGCGCAGGCGGTGGAGCCACCTGCGAGACGACAGTCGACAGTGGACAGACGACAGAGGCCAGCAGCGCCGCAGCGAGGCCAAGCCGCCGCCGTGCCTTGCCTGTCGACTGTCGACCGTCGACTGTCGTCCGCCGCGTCATACGCGCTTCAGGTGCCTTCCGACGCTGAGCGCCGAGCCGACCAGCCCGATGCTCGCACCGGCAAGTACGCCCACCGCGCCCATCCACTGGTCGAAGAACGTGGCCTGCACGACGAAGCGGTTGATGACGATCAGCGCCGTCCAGGCGAGCAGCAGCGCGAAGAGTCCGCCGAGCGTCCCCTTGAGGAATCCCTCGATGAGGAACGGGGCGCGAATGAATCCGTCGGTCGCCCCCACCAGTCGCATGATGGCGATCTCGCGCTCGCGGGCCAGCACCGCCATGCGGATGGTCGAGCCGATGATGATAACGGCCACGATGGCAAAGGTGAGTCCCAGGCTGGCCCCGGCGAGCGTGGCGACGTTGCGCAGGCGGTGCAACTTCTCAACCCACTCCTCGCCAAAGCGGATGTCGTCCACGAAGTCGTACACCTCGATGCGCTTGGCGATGGCCTTGACCGTGGCGGGATCCCGGAACCCGGGCTTCAGGCGCAGCTCGATGGACGCCGGGAGGATCCCCTCCTCGAAGACGTCGCTGAACTCGCCCAGTTCCCGGCGCGCCCGGTCGAGCGCCTGTGCCTGCGTGACGAGCCGCACCGAGGCTGCCTCGGGAAAGGCGGCGATGTCCCCCATCGCGGCTCCCGTGGCTTCCGCCCCGGTCCCGTCGGCGATGAAGGCGCGGATTTCCACGCGGTCTTCCACCTCGCGGAGCGCGTTCCGGATGTTCAGCGCCACCAGTCCGAACAGCCCGAAGGCGAACAGCGAGAATGCGATGGTGGTGACCGACAGCGCGCTCAGCATCGGCGCCCGGCGGAAGGCGAGCAGGGCTTCGCGAAGGGCGAGTCTCATGGTTCGTCCTCCACCGCCGGCAGGGCGGCCGACGGGCGCATGCCGCCGTCGGCGGCCGTGTCGAACACGATCTGTCCGCGCGTGATCTCGATGGTGCGGCACTCGGACCGTCGCACGAGGTCGAGATCGTGCGTGGCCATCAGCACGGCGGTGCCGCTGGCGTTGATGTCACGGAACAGCTGGAAGATGCCGCGCGTGGCGCGCTCATCGAGGTTGCCGGTGGGCTCATCAGCCACGAGGGCCACCGGATCGTTGGCCAGCGCCCGGGCGATGGCGACGCGCTGCTGCTCGCCGCCGGAGAGCTCGCGCGGCAACGCCGTGGCCTTGGCGGCGAGCCCAACCTGCGCGAGCAGGCGCGACACGCGCCCGGGAATCTGCACGGACGGCGTGCCGGTGACCTCGAGCGCAAACGCGACGTTGGCCTCCACCGACCGGTCCTCGAGCAACCGGAAGTCCTGGAAGATGATGCCGAGCCGCCGGCGCAGCTTGGGCACGTCGGCCGGCCGGTACGTGGCCGAACTGGTGCCCCACACCTTCACTTCACCCTTGGTCGGCAGCTCCTCGAAGAAGCACAGCTTGAGGATCGTACTCTTCCCGGCGCCGCTGGGACCGGTGATGAACACGAACTCTCCCTTGTTGACCTGGAACGATACGTCGTGCAGGGCAACGCCGGACCGGGCGAACGTCTTGTGAACGTGCGAGAAGCGGATCATCAGCGATTAACGAAGGGCCTGGTCGAGGTCGGCAATGATGTCATCGACGTCCTCGAGTCCCACACTGAACCGGATGAAACCGTCGGGGATGCCGATGCGGGCGCGTTCGTCCGCCGTCATGCGGGCGTGCGACGAGAAGCGCGGCTCGCTGACGAGCGTGTCGACGCCGCCGAGGCTCGCCGCATACCGTGCCAGCTTGAGCCGCTTGGCAAAACGGTCGGCCGCCTTGGAGCCGCCGCTCAGCTCGAACGCCAGCATGCCGCCAAATCCGTCCAGCTGGTCCACCGCGATGTCGTGATCGGGATGGCTCGCGAGGCCGGGGTAGTGGCAGCGGCGAACGTCCTTGCGCCCCTCGAGCCACTCGGCAATCTGCAGGGCGCTCTCGTTCTGCCGCTTCACGCGCACGTCGAGCGTCTTGAGGCCGCGCTCCAGCAGCCAGCAGGCGAACGGGTCGGGCGTCTGCCCCCAGACGATCTCCTTCTGCCGCACTTCCTCGATGTACGGCGCCGTGCCGCAGACGATGCCCCCGAGGATGTCGTGGTGGCCGTTGAGGAATTTGGTCGCCGAATGGATGACCACATCCGCGCCGTGCTCGAGCGGCCGGAAGTTCACCGGGCTGGCAAAGGTCGAGTCGACCACAAGGGCCACGCCGAGGTCCTTGGTGAGCAGCGAGACGCCGCGCATGTCGAGCACGCGGCAGGTCGGGTTGACCGGCGACTCGATGAAGATGGCACGCGTCTCCTTGCGCAGGCGGCGGCGCCAGGCGCGCGGCTCGAACGGATCGACCAGCGTGACGGCGATGCCCATCTGGGTGAACTCCTCCGTGAGCAACCGGTGCGTGCCGCCATAGATGAACTGGCTGGCCAGCAGGTGGTCCCCGGGGCGGAGCAGCGCGAGCAGGCCGCACGCCGTGGCGCCCATGCCGCTCGACAGCATCAGCGCGGCTTCGGCGCCCTCGAGCAGCGCGATGCGCTTCTGGATGCGATCGGCGTTCGGCGTGTTGCCGTAGCGCGTGTACATCAGGTTGTCGTCGCCGCCCGGCTCCTGCACGTAGTTCACCGACTGCACGAGTGGCGACACCACCGGGTCGCCGGCGGCGTGCGCGCCGTCGCCACCGTGAAGGGCGAGCGTGGCGAGGGCGAGGGGGCGAGAGGTCTTGCGGGTAGAGGCCATGGGTCAGACCGGCTTGGGATTCAGCAGCGGACGTTCGGCGTCCACGCGTACGAGGCGAACGATTTCCGTGGTCGCGAGGCCGGCGACGTCACGCACCACCACGCCGCCGCGGGGCAGCGTGTCGTCGATGGACACCGGCGCCAGGTCGTGCCGGCGCGGGCCGTAGATCCACACGAGGTCCCCGGCGGCGACGCCGCGCATCTGCGCGTCGTCCGACCGCAGCCAGATGGCCGGGCCGCGCTCGGCCTCGCCACGCCGCGAACCGACGAAGCCCACCACCTGCAAGGGCGGATTGAACTTGCTCTTCATTGCACCGTGTCGGCCGCGACCAGCGCCAGATACCCCCCGCTGCCACGACGCACCAGCCGGCGACGTGACAGGGCATCCAGCACCTCGGCCACGAAGTCTTCGCCAAACCCGAACTCGTCGGCCAGCTCCGCCGGCGCGGCGCAGCCGTGCAGGCGCACCATCTCCCATGCGCGACGCTCCGCCGTGCTCACCGCGCCGATCAGGTGCGGGATGCCGTCCTCACAGACGCACACGAGCGCGAGCCCGTGGTTGGAGAGCACCGACTCCACGAGTTCGAGGTGGTCATCGCCGATGCCGCGGAACACCACATAGCCGCCTCGCGTCGGATCCTCCGTCTCGAGGAGGACCAGGAGCTTGGCCACCACCTCGTCGGCGCACGAGTAGTCCATCATGCCGATGCTCGAAAAGTCGAGCGACGTGATGCCCCCCTCGCGAATTGCCGCCAGCTCACGCTCGATCTGGTGGCGCACCGCCATCCCCGTGGGACGGGTGAGCAGGTTGCCGTACGTCTGGTTCACGGCGCTGCGAAGCACCGCGCACACATCGATGGTGTGTCGTACCATGGTCACCGGTCGACCTTTTCCGGAATGATGATCAGCAGTTGCGTCCCGGGCATCGGGGCCAGCCGGTCCCGCCGGGCGACGTCGTCATCCCACTCGGGCACTTCGGCCACGCGCGCAGTCCCGCTGCGCACCATGAGCTTGCCCTGCCACTTGCGGAGGTAGCCGCGAATGCCCTTGAAGCCCTGGCCGCGCCCCGGGTCCGGAAAGCGGCTCGTGCCCTGGATGACCGCCGTTTCGAGCGCCTGGCCGTCGTCCCACCGGTCGGTGAGGGGGCGGCGGTTGCCGCTCTCCAGCGACTGGCGAATGCCGACGCCCGCGTCGCACACGGCGATCTGCACGACGTGGCGGCCCATCCGCTTGCGGTAGTTGTAATTCTGCACGGCCACCCAGCCGCCGCGACCGGCGTGCTCCACGATGTTCTGGCACGCCTCCGACAGCGACATGGCGAACCCCATCACGGCGCGCGACTCGAGGTGCAGGTTCTGCGTGATGATCGCCGCCGCCTTCGTCTGGATGCGCTCGACCACCGTGTGCACGTCGTCGCTGCGCGAAACCGGGGTGACCTCGAGCAGGGTGCCCGACTCTCCGGCGGGACGGGCGGCGGGCACGCTGCCGTGGAGCTCGAACAGCTCCTCGGCATACCGGAAGAAGTTGGCGCGCGACCAGTACGAGGCCGTGTCCTCCCTCTCCGGCGCGCGGAACACCGGCTTCACGGCCAGCGTCTGCGCCAGGGCCAGCAGTGCGGTGAGGCCGTACGGCGAGGACCACGTGGTGTAGCGCGCGTCGAACAGGACCTTCTCGTCAGGCGGCAGCGGCGCCAGCTGATCGAGCACCTGCTCGAAGCTCTGGTCGTCAAGCGACTGCGGGACGGTGATGACGGCGGTCACGAAGGACTCAGTTCTCCACGGAGGAAGTGCGCGAGCCCGGTGGCTCCGCGGTGCTCGACGTTCCGCGCAGCGGCATCGAGTGCCACACGCAACGCATCCGTGATTATATCACCCGCGAGCAGCCGTGAGTAATAGGTTGCGCCGAACACGTCCCCGCATCCCGTGGGGTCCCCCTTGACGTGGGCGCGCCCGGCCTTCGGCGCCAGCAGCGCCGTGCGCAGCGCGCCTCTTGACACCGACAACGAGGATGCTCCGGAAACCCGGTCGCCAAGCCGCTCGAACGAGGGCTGTGCGAAGTACACGGCTCCCCGCGCGCCGAGCGTGACCACCAGCGACTGCACGCCGTTGGCCAGCGCCGTGGCGGCCAGCGCGAAGCCGTCGGGCGCCATCATCGAGAGTTCCTCCTCGTTCACCTGCAGCAGGTCGAAGCAGCGACACCACTCGTCCACGCGGGGGAGCGGGTGCGGGGTGCGGAGTCCGGAGGGCTGGACCGCCAGGACGAGCGAATGCAGGTCGCAGTAGATGGGGCCGTGAAAATGCTGGCGCAGGAGCGATGCCGTCTCGAGGTCGAGTTCAAAGCCGGAGATGAGGTTCACGTACAGCGCGTCGAGGCCTCCCAGCAGGGGCTGCAGCCCCTGCCACGCCCAGCCGGGCACTCCGCCCGTGAGCACCTCGCTGCGCCGCGCGTCGTCGAGGTAGCGCAGTTCCACCCGGTTGTTGGGGTAGGGCACCGATACCGCTGCGGCGTCGGGTGCCATGTGGCGCAATGTCGCCAGGAACTCCCGCGCCTCGCGCGCCAGGTCGTCGCCGACCTTGACGATCGGCACGATTTCCCAGTCGTCGGGAAGCGCGGCGTCGAAGCCGGCCAGCGCGTACGTGATGCCGCCCCACTCCCGCACGGGGGCGGTGCGCACGTCGCGCCCGAAGATGACGTCCCAGACGAATGTGCCGAGGACGCCGACCCGACGTTTCCTCACGCCACCGGATGCTCGGCGAGAAACGCCGCCACCGCGCCCACCATGCCGGCACTGCCCTGCAGCTTGCCAGGCACGATGCGACAGGCATCGACCGCCGGCTTGAAGGCCCGGCGCCGCACCTCGGCGCGCAGCGGCACGAACAGCGAGTCCCCGGCCTGGGCTACGCCGCCGGCCAGCACCACAACGTCGGGATTGAAGATGTTCATGATGTTGGCGACGCCGGCTCCTAGCAGGCGTGCCGTTTCCCGCACCACCTCGCCGGCCACGGCATCGCCATCCTCCGACGCGCGGTAGACGGTGGCGGCCGTGAGCGTGGCCAGGTTGCCGCCGCACATTTCCGTGAGCACCGACTGCTCGCCGCCGGCCAGGGCTTCCCGGGCACGCTCGGCGATGGCCGGCCCCGAGCAGTAGGCCTCGAGGCAGCCATAGTTGCCGCAGTTGCAGCGCCGGCCGGTGCTGTTGATCGTCATGTGCCCCACCTCTCCCGCGACGTCGCTGGCGCCGTGGTACAATTTGCCGTCGATGATCAGTCCGCCGCCGATGCCCGTGCCGAGCGTGAAGCCCACCACGTTGCGCGCGCCCTTGGCGGCTCCCAGCCACCACTCGCCCAGCGTGGCACAGTTGGCGTCGTTGTCGAGCGTCGCCGTCAGGCCGACCTTCTCGCCCACGCGGTCGCGTAACGGAAAGTTGGTCCACCCGAGGTTCGGGGTGATGATCACCATCCCTCGCTCGCGGTCGATGGGGCCGGGCGACCCGATGCCTACGCCGGCGAACTGTGCCCGCGTGGCCCCCGTCTCGCGACAGGTGGTGGCGATGGTGGTCTCCACCATGTCGCAGATGCGGTCGACCACGGCGTCGGCGCCCAGCGCGGCCCGGGTCGGCAGGGAGTGCACGGCGAGTTCGCAACTGCCGTCGGCGGGCATGGCGCCGACGACGAGGTTCGTGCCGCCAAGATCGACGCCGACGATGAATGTGGAGGAAGCTGGCATCAGGTTGTGGTGATGGGTACCAGCAAATTGCGCAGGCGCGCCACCACCCGCGAGGGTTCGAGCGAGCGCATGCACAGAAAATGCCCCAGCGGGCACGTCATCGGACCGTGCGGGTGGCAGGGACGGCAGGCCAGCTGTTCGAGGCCGATCGACTCCGATCGCGGTGCGAGCGGCCCGAATCCGAAACCCGGGACGGTCGGGCCGAAGAGCGTCAGGGTCGGCGTGCCAACCCCCGACGCAAGGTGCGTAGGCGCCGAGTCGTTGGCCACCAGGGCGGCGCAGCGACCGATGAGTTCGGCGCTCGCCAGCAACGACAGGCGCCCGGTGGCGTCGAGCACGCGTCCCGGCGGGCCCGGGACAGCGGCGACGATGGCTTGGGCAAGTGCCGTGTCGTCGGCACTGCCGATCACCACGAAGCGTGCCTCTGCAAGCCCCGCCGCCAGGGCGGCGAAGTGCGGCCAGCGCTTGGTGCCCCAGATGCTGCCCGGGGCCAGGCCGACGAGCGGGCCCCCCGGGCCCCCCCGGCCCCCGAGGGCGAAATCGCCGAGCAGGGCATCCACGGCCGCACGCTCATCGGCGCCGGGGTACAGGCGAGGGCGCAGGCCGCCGGCCGCCGGCGCTGGAGCGTCGTCGCCGGCGGCGAGGCGCCACAGCCGCTCCACGTGGTGGGCGTCGCGGCGATAGTGAACGCGCTCGGTGTAGAGTATCCGTCCGGCGGACGTGTCGAAGCCCACCCGGCGCGCGATGCCGGCGGCGCGCGCCAGTACGGCGCTGCGCAGCGAGCCCTGGGCGAGGTACGCCGCCTCGTAGCGTTCGTCGCGCAGGCGTCGCGCCAGGCGGCGCAACCCGCCGATGCCGGCGTCCGCCCCGCGCTTGTCGAAGACGATCAGCGAGCGCACCGCCGGATGGCCGCGCAGGATCGTGGCGCCGACGGGAGTGACCACCACGTCCACCGGACCGCGCGACGCCAACTCGGCGATGAGCGGCGTGGTGAGCACCGTGTCGCCGAGGAAGGAGGTCTGGATGATGAGAGCAGACAATAGACGACAGTCGACAGTCGACAGACGACAGAAAAGGGAGAGGCGGTTCGGGTAAACCTACCCTCGCCGCCTCAATAGTACTATCGACTGTCGACTGTCGTCTGTCGTCTGTCGTCTGTCGTCTAATCCACCTGCAGCACCGCCAGGAACGCTTCCTGGGGAATTTCCACGGAGCCCACGTTCTTCATGCGCTTCTTCCCTTCCTTCTGCTTCTCGAGGAGCTTGCG
>Ga0334722_10006819_pt1 | contig 11197 bp, 9 predicted proteins | sample C3_bottom_MG_FD_207210 | JGI IMG/M metagenome (GOLD analysis project Ga0334722, IMG submission 207210) | Sediment microbial communities from Yellowstone Lake, YNP, Wyoming, USA - C3_bottom | ecosystem: Environmental > Aquatic > Freshwater > Lake > Sediment | place: USA: Wyoming | collected...
CTTCATGCTGATCGCCGAGGGCGGGACTGTCCTTGCCTGTCCTTTGAACGTGTCACTTTTCAATATCCAGAAGAGCGATCTAATCGACGGCGTGAAGGTCTCCGATCCTGCGCATTATTACAAGGAAACCGTAATCCCGGCTGACATGAACCTGACTTTTTAATTCTCCGAAATATGCAAACATCATGATGTATCCATATGATAGAGGAGGAGTGCATGCGTAAATTTTCACTGGTCGAGTTCTCGGTTGACCACCCGAAACTTATTGTTGCTCTGTCGGTCATTCTTACCCTGGTTTTCCTGACCCAGTTCCCGAAAGTGAGGACGGACACCAATCCCAAGAACATGCTGCCGCCCACGTCCGCTGTCCGGGTCGGGAATGATGAGGTTGAGAAGACATTCGGTTTGTATGAAGACATGATCGTCCTCGGCATCCAGAATGAGAAGGGTATTCTGAATCAAGATACGCTCGGCAGCATACAGCGGATCACCGACGAGATACTGAAGATCAAAGGTGTGGCGGCCAGGGACGTATCGAGTTTCACGACGATCGATAATGTGACCGTCGACGGGGATACGCTGAACGTACGTCCCCTCATGACCACGGTGCCGAAGAACGATAAAGAGATGTCCCAGATGCGAAAAACCCTTTTCGAAAATCCGCTCTTTGTCGACCGAATTATCTCAAAGGACGGCAAGACCACGGCGATCTATGTCCCTCTCGAAAAAGGCGGAAACGGAAAAGAGACCGCCGACAAGATACGGGAGATCGTCAAGAAAGAGAAAGGCGACGAGAACTATTATGTGGCAGGCGATCCCGTGGCGCGGGACACTTTCGGAGCGGACATGTTCAAGCTCATGGCGGTCTTTGCACCCATAGCCGGGATGGTCATGCTGTTGGTCAGATTCCTCATGTTCAAGGACCTGTTCCTCTCCATGACGCTTATGATGGACGCCATGATCAGCATTGTCTGGAGCATGGGACTTCTGATCGGCCTCGGATTTCCCATCCATATCATGAGTTCCATGGCCCCGGTGTTCATGATGGCCATCGCCACGGACAGTATGCACATCTTCAATGAATTCTACTTCCGATACCGGGAGAAAAATGACAAGCGTGCCGCGATCATCGCGACCATGAATGCCGTAAGCAGGCCCGTGCGCAACACAGCATTGGCAACGGCAGCGGGTTTTGGTGTGCTGCTGTTCATGAACATCATTCCGGTAAAAGTCTTCGGCGGTCTTGTGGCATTCGGGACCATAGCTCTGCGTGTCCTGAGCTTCAGCTTCATCCCTGCGATGTTCATGTTCGTAAATGAAGAAAAGATCGAAAAAATATCCCGGTCGGAAGATAGCGAAGCAGGAGGCTCATCGTTCCTTAAAAAGCTTGCGGGTGTCGGTATTCATAAACCCCTGACAACGGTTCTTGTCGGCGTTTTGCTCGTTGTCGTGGCCATCATCGGTATCTCGAAGACGGTTGTGAATAACAATCTCGTGGAATGGTTCAAGAAGGGCAGCGATGTTCGCGTTGCCGACACGGTCATGAATAAGGCCTTGGGAGGAACATCTCTGGGTTATATCGTGGCAATCTCCGACAAGGACGATTACATAAAAACGCCGGAAGCCATGCGCTATATAGAAGGACTTCAGCGACGCCTGGAAAAACTCCCGGTCGTAGGGAAAACGACCTCTGTCGTGGATTATGTGAAGAGGATCAACCGCGTGCTTCACAATGATAATCCGAAGTTCGACGCTGTCCCTGAGAATAAGGAGATGATCGGACAGTACCTGTTTCTCTTCGCCATGTCGGCAAAGCCATCCGACCTCGACAATGTTGCTGACTATCCTTTCCGCAAGGCAAATATCTGGGTGCAGCTCAAGACCTGGGACGCGAAGGCCATGGAATCGGTCATTGCGGCGGTCGATCAATACCGGAAGGAAAACGCTACTCCCATGGAGTTCAAACCAGCAGGTATCGCGTACTTCAATCTGGTCTGGAACCATGAAGTTCTCTGGGACATGGTAAAAGGGCTGATACTGGCACTGATCGCGGTATTCGCTATCCTCGCTTACGACTTCCGCTCTATCAAATGGGCGCTGATCGGCTATATCCCGCTTCTGTTCACGATCCTGCTTATTTACGGTGTTGTCGGATTTGTCGGTAAAGACTTCGATATGCCGATCTCGGTGATGAGCTGCCTATCGCTCGGTATGGCCGTTGATTTTGCCATCCATTTCGTAAGCAGGCTGCGGCAGCGGATGAAAGAAACACCAAGCGAAGCTTTATCCGACGCTTTGCTCTGGACTGCCGCGCGGCCAGGCAAGGGCATCATGCGGAACGCGATCCTGTTTGCCGCCGCCTTCGCGGTTATGTTGTTTGCTCCGCTCACACCGTATATTACCGTGGGCGCGTTCATCGTGAGCATGATGCTGTTGAGCGCGTTGATGACGATACTCTATCTTCCGGCCCTCATTACGTTGACGCAGGGCTGGCTATTCAAAGGGGAAGTGCGATGAAAAGACTATTCATACTGGCGGCGGTACTGATTGCGGTTCTTTCGGTTTCAGGGCGTGTTCATGCCATGACAGCGGACGAGATCATGAGGAAGTCACAGGCGGCCTTTCTCTATCCAGGCGCTGATCTTAAAGCGCGGGTCATGATGAAGCTCATCAGCAAAGGCGGCCAAGAGCGGGTGCGCGAAATGATGATGCTCAGGAAGAACTTCGGCCAGCCCGGCGGCGAGCAAAAGTATTTCATGTATTTCTTTCAACCTGCCGACGTGCGGAACATGACTTTTATGGTCTACAAATACCCCGGCAAGGACGCCGATCGGTGGCTCTTCGTGCCTGCAATCAACATGGTCAGGCGGATCGCGGCCCAGGACAAGCGGTCCAGCTTCGTGGGCTCTGATTTCACCTACGAAGATATTTCGGGCAGGAATCTTGAAGATGATACTCATGCCGTTGTGAAGGAAGAAAAAGCAGGGGATCGTGACTGCACGGTCATCAAGAGCACTCCCAAGGCGGCGGAGATGGAATACAGCTACAAGCTATCATGGATAGATAAGACGACCTTTTTGCCGATCAAGGAAGAGTATTATGACAAGAAAGATGAGTTGTACAGGGTCTTCAGCGCAGACGAGATCAAGGACGTAAAGGGCCATCCCACGATCATGAAGAGATCGATGACTAACCTCTTAAGCGGACATATGACGGAAGTGTCGTTTCTCAAAGCGGACTACAATGTCGGAATTGAAGACAGCCTCTTTACCGAGCGGTATCTCAAGCAGCCGCCAAAGAGGTGGATTGAATGAGCAAGAGACGGGCAGAATTGACGGCATTCCTTGTCTGCTGTCTATTCCTTCTTGTATTGCCAATGTCTGTTATGGCTGCGGATGCTTCCCTGCACGGTTTCATGCAGGGAAACTATTCGCGAGATACCGTGACCGATAACCCCGACGGCGGCGATAACAAGCTGTCCGAGGAACGCGTACAGCTGAAACTTGAAGCTACAGCCGATCAGTTCAGATTGTTCATCAAAGGCGACGCGTTTCACGACAACATAGACAAACATTCCATTCTGGAATTACGGGAGGGCTACGCCGACTACACATCCGAGAAATGGGATGCGCGGATCGGCAAGCAGGTCATCACCTGGGGCGTCGGAGACCTGCTGTTCATCAATGACGTGTTCCCCAAGGATTTTGAAGCATTTTTCTCCGGCAGGCCCTTGGAATATCTGAAAAAGGGCGTCGACGTCGCTAAGATCGGTCTCTATCAGGGTTTTGTTAATTTCGAGTTCATTGTCATTACCTCGTTTGAGCCGAACAACTATCCTGACCCGAGAAGATTTTGGCTGTTCGACCCGATGTCGGGTATCGCGAACAGGGAAATACAAGATCCTTACAAAGACTTCCACAAGGCTGAGACGGCCTTGCGTGTGTACCGTGATGTGGCCGGATTCGATACCTCACTGTATTACTATCACGGCTTCTCGCGCCAACCTTCCATCATGTCGGACAAACCCGTAGCGCCGACCAAGCTCACCCAGTTCTATCCTGAGCTTTCCGTATATGGCGCGAGCGTCCAGGGAAGGGCATTGGACGGCGTCCTGAGTCTGGAAACAGGCTACTACGATTCGCGCCAGGACCGGCAAGGTGCTGATCCGATGGTTCCCAATTCGCAGATGAGGTACTTGATCGGATATCAGCGACAGCTTTGGGAAGACTTCACTTTGGGGCTTCAATATTACGGCGAGTATATGCAGAATTACTCGGCTTACGTACAGAATCTACCAATCGGTTTTCCGAAGGAGAATCGGCACCGCCAGCTTACCTCCATAAGGCTTACGCAATTCATGGTTCATCAGACATTGAGGTTCTCTTTCTTTGCCTTTTATGGATTAACGGACAGAGACTACATGCTGAATCCCGAAGTAAAGTACAACCTCACTGACGCGGTCTGGATAGCAATCGGGGGAAATATCTTCTGCGGCGAAAAACCGTGGAGCCAGTTCGGACAATTCGCGAAAAACGACAACGTTTATACCCAGATACGGTATGAGTTCTAAATGGGATGGAACGATACATATCTCCTGATTGAAGGCATCTGCGAGAAGCAACACGCCTTCCTCTCTTTCGCGAAGTTCCATCCACTGATGATCTGCATCATACTCCTCTAACCGCCTTACCCGTACAATCCCAGCAGTATCTGCGAGACCGCACAGGTCGGAAAACTGTGCTACCATTCCTGTAGTAGCCGAGGAGGAGCTGCCATGGACCTGAACGCGAACACAAAGATCGACGATCTCCTGCAAGAATATCCATTCCTGACGGAGTATCTCATCGCCCGGTCGCCCAAGTTCAAGCTGCTGGAAAGCGCGGTCATGCGGAAGACCATGGGCAAGGTCGCCACGGTGGCGCAGGCGGCGGCCATCGGCGGGTTCGACACCGGCCAGCTGCTCGGAGACATCGCTGAGGAGATCAGGAAGAAGACCGGCAGGGTCGTTACGGCGGGGCCTGCCGCTCCGCTGAAAGACGCCGACGCCCGACAGGAGGTCCTGAAGGGCATCATGCGGGACCTCCATGGGGGCGTGGAGATGACGGTCCTGAAGCACCGGTTCCACGAGCTTATCAAGGACATCGAGCCGTCGGAGATCGCGAAGATGGAGCAGCGGCTCATGGATGAGGGCATGCCGGAGAGCGAGGTGAAGCGCCTCTGCGACGTGCATGTGGAGGTGTTCAAGGAATCTCTTTCGGCACAGGAAGCGCCGGTGGCACCGCCGGGCCATCCGCTCCATACCTTTATGCTTGAGAACCGCGCCGCCGAGGGCATCCTGCATGAGCTCGATCACGTTCTCGCGAAGCTCGGAGACGCTCCGGACAAGGCCGCTTTTGCAAAGGAGCAGCCCGCTCTCGCGAAACTCGTGGAGAGATTGTCGCAGCTCGATCTCCACTATCTCCGCAAGGAGAACCAGCTCTTCCCGGTGCTCGAGGTACACGGCATCACCGGGCCGTCGCAGGTCATGTGGGCGCTTCATGACGACATCCGCATCGCGCTCAAGAGCGCGAAGGCAGGCGTCAGGGATTCGCTTGTTCCCTACGTGCTGAACACCCTCCGGTATCTCTCGAAGAGCGTCCGCGACATGGTATATAAGGAAGAGCATATCCTCTTTCCGATGGCCAAGGACCTTTTGACCGATGCGGAATGGTTGAAGGTGCGCCAGGGCGAGGAGGAGATCGGTTATGCCTGGATCACGCTGGAGGAAGGGTGGACCGGCGCGGCAGGGGAGGAGCCTCCAATGACAAAAGCTGCGGAGGGGACGGTAACGCTCGATACCGGACAGATGACCTTCGCACAGGTCAATTTGATGCTGAAACATATGCCGGTGGACATATCCTTTGTCGATGAGAACGACGAGGTGCGGTACTATTCGGCAACGAAGGACCGCATCTTTCCGCGCAGCCCCGGCGTCATCGGCAGGAAGGTCCAGAACTGCCATCCGCCCAGGAGCTTTGCGATGGTGCAGAAGATCCTGGATGAATTTCGCGCAGGCAGGCGACACAAGGCGGAATTCTGGATCCAGATGAAGGGAAGGTTCCTGCTCATCCAGTACTTTGCGGTGCGCGATGAGAAGGGCGTCTACAAGGGAACGCTCGAGGTGAGCCAGGACGTGACGGATATCCGGAAGCTTGAGGGCCAGAAGCGGCTGCTTGACTGGGAGTAACGGTCAAATCAAATCTCAACTAAAACATACGAACTGCCGATGGGGGGATGGTTAGCAAACACCTCATCGGACACTCGTGATCACGACAGCGATGCGCACGGGGCACGGAAAAATGAAAGGCAGCACAGGGTGCGTCAGTATTCGTACCGGAGGCCCACTGTGTAGATATTGTTGCTTGTCGCGGTGTTCGCAATATTCGAGTCAGCCAACTCGCGGTCGTATTCGGCCAGCAAGGTCCACGCATCATTTATGTCCAGGGTCCAGTCGAGAGAGACGACATGGGATGTGAGCTTGAACGTCGTCACGTTGTTCTTGAAATCGCGTACAAGGTAGCTGTATCCGGCAGAGACGGATTGATCGTCCGATATATCGTATCCTGCCCGGATGCCTGCGGTCTTCCCGGTGTAGTCGTAGGCCGAGGACTTTGCGATGTTCTGTTCGATATCAAAAGCTTCCTTCAGCCAGAGGTCCGTCGATAGCTGCTCCTTGATGCCGGCGGTCAAACCGTACGCCGTGCTGTCGCGCAGGCTGCCTTTAAAATCTTTGCTGGATACGTGTGCTGCCACGCTGCCGACGAACATTTCCGAGAAGCGATGGGTAATGCCCGCGTTGATCGTGCCGATGGTGAAGTCGAACTCATCAAAGGTCCTGTACGCTTTGTGCTCTGCGCTCACAAGAAGGAGCAGTCCGGTCGTTTCTGCCAGATCATGGTCCCACCCGATGTCCGCATAGAAGCTGGTGGAAAAGTCACCCTTCTTTCCCGAGGCTGCCGCTCCACCGCCGCCAGGAACATCATTTAATCCGCCCTTGAGGTGCATGCCCCCGATCGTCTGGCCACCGCCACGGATATCACCGCCGATGTTCGGATTATCAGCGGTCAAGCCGATAACGTTGTCCTCATATGCTTCGCTCAGCTCGGTGGAATACTTTAGATCGGCTGCCGCGCGTCCGGGGAACAAAACGATCGCGACCAGCGACAGAGTGACCGCGCAACGGAATGCGATGGTGAGCAATGCTTTCATGGAATACAGCCTCCTGAGGACAGCGCACAGTATGTTCGAGAACGCATCCGGTTCATCCGGGGATAGCGACAATTCGTTGACGTACAGCTGACGTGGTCGGCCCGGAGCCGTAAATGCAGAGAAAACACACCGACGGAACAAGTCCGGCGCTCGTGATGATAACTCAACCAGATGCGGTTCCACGTATCATGAGCCAATAACTACATCGCGCCGCCTCCGCGGGTCATGGGCCTTCCTTCGCCCTCGAAGGTCTTTGGCGCCGAGGGAGCCGTTACATCGGGCGCCCGCTCCTGTCCGGTTTTCTTATCGGCCTTGCCTGCGCGGGCATGGTCCTTCTTGATCTCCCGATTCGCGTCGTTGCTCATTTTTTTGATCTGACTTACGGTCACTTCAAGCCTGGCCCCCAACTGATGTGCGATCTGGCCCCAGCTCAACGTGGGCAGTCCCTGGCGCAGAGACAGCACGTGCTGTACGTCCGCCTCAGTGACCCCTCCGGGCATCTTCTGCGCAAGCGAGAGAACGATGGATACCTCTCCGTAGCCGGACGTCCGCTCCTTGAGCGACCGGATCAGCGCATCCTCGACCTTGAACTCCGACCTGATCTTTTTAAGCACCGCCTGCTCTCCGTCTGGCTTTGCGGCGGTATCGTTCAGTCTTTTTGATTCCCGCTCGAGATTCTTTTCGGCCTTGGAGATCTCTGCTCCTGCCGTCCCCGCTCCGGCCAGCGCAGCTATGATGCCTACGATAAGAATGAGACGTGATCGCTTCATGCAAAGGCCTCCTTGATCGATTAAGAAAAACAGCAACTCTGCGGCAATGTCACCATCCGTAACGGCGTATTATACCACGGCGCTTTTTAATCATGAACAGAAAATCACAGTCGGGTCCCCGAAAAACCCGGTCTTTACAAGTTGGAAAAAAAATGGTATTTTCAACTTCACTTTTGTCCGGCGTAGGGAAGGCGGCTCGTTCGTTGCGGCCGGAGCCACCGGCGCGACAGGGTTTGCCGAACATTACCACGCTCAGTTATTTGGTCCGATGGACCCGGGAGAGATGCTCATGGAACGAACAATAACCAAGGTCCTGGTCGCGAACCGGGGTGTCCCTGCTGTCCGGGTCATGCATACGTGCCGTGACCGGAACATCCTTACGACCGCCGTCTACAGTTCCCCGGACCGGCTCGCCCATCATGTGTTCATGGCGGATTCCGCCGTACACATCGGCGAGGCCCCGCCCGTCGAGTCGTATCTCAATATGGACCGTATGATCGACGCGGCGCTCCGGAGCGGGTCCGATGCCATCCATCCCGGATGGGGGTTCCTCGCGGAGAACGAGTCGTTCGCCCAGAAGGTGATCGACGCGGGCCTTATCTGGATCGGCCCGCCGCCAAAGGTGATCCGGATGATGGGGGACAAGATCCAGGCGAAGCAGCTTGCGCACAAGGCCGGCGTGCCGGTCATTCCCGGCGTCAGCAATGTCACCGACATAGAGCAGATCAAGAAGTGGATGAAGGACGAGCAGGTCGCGTTCCCCATCATGATCAAGGCATCCTCCGGCGGCGGCGGGAAGGGCATGATCAAGGTCGAGAACAACGAAGGCCTGGCACAGGGCATCGCCCAGGCCCGGTCGGAGGCGAAGAAGTCCTTCGGCGACGACACGATCCTGGTCGAGAAGTACATCGAGCGCGGCAGGCACATCGAAGTGCAGATCGTGGCGGACGCCCACGGGAACGTGGTGCACCTCTACGAGCGCGAGTGCACGCTCCAGCGCAGGAACCAGAAGATCATTGAAGAGGCTCCGTCACCCAGCCTCGACGAGAACCTCCGCAACGAGATATGTTTCACCGCCACCCGGCTCATGCGCGAGATCGGCTATGTCACGGCGGGGACGGTGGAATATATTTTCGATTCCGCCACGAAGAAGTTCTATTTCCTCGAGGTCAACACCCGGCTTCAGGTGGAGCACGGCATCACCGAGCTGATCACGGGCCTCGACATCGTCGGCATCATGCTGGACACGGCCGTCGGCAGGAAACTGCCGTTCAAGCAGGCCGACATCCGGCCGAACCGGTGGGCGCTCGAGGTCCGGCTGAACGCCGAGGACCCGAAGACCTTCAGCCCCTCGTTCGGGAAGATCCGCAGGCTCCAGATCCCCATGGGCCCCAACGTGCGTGTGGCTTCGGGCGTCTATGAAGGCGGCGACATCCCCCCCTATTACGATTCGCTGTTCATGCTGCTCATGACGGCCGGCGCCGACCGCAAGGGTGCGATCCGTGTCATGGACCGCTGCCTCGGCAGGAACCTCCGGGTCGAGGGCGTCAAGACGCTGCAGCCGCTTCTGCTCAGCATCATCCGCCACCCCTCGTTCATGTCCGGCGAGTTCTCCACGAGGTTCATCGAGGAGCACCTGGACGAGCTGATCTCCATGTTCAGCGACGACAACAGCGAGGACGACGTGCTCAGGATCGCCCGCTATGTTGCCGAGATATCGGCACTGGGGCCGCAAAAGTGGATGTGATTGAGCAAACGAATTAACCACGGGCGACTGCGTCGCATACGGTTTAAAACGTTTCGATTTTGATGCGGTATATCTTGTAAGCTTAACCGTGTTCATCCGTGGTTACTGGAAATGTAGTGGTCCTCAGTGTTGTGGGAGCTTCAACAGGGCATGAAAGAGATCATCAAGCTGCTGAACAACAACCGGGAGTGGGCCCGGCGGGTGGAGGTTGAGAGCCCCGGGTTCTTCCGCAAGCTGAGAAAACAGCAGCGGCCCAAGTACCTGTGGATCGGCTGTTCGGACAGCCGGGTGCCGGCGAACCAGATCACGGGACTTTTGCCGGGAGATGTCTTCGTCCACCGGAACATCTCCAACCAGGTCATCAATACCGACATGAACCTGATGTGCGTGCTGCAGTATGCCGTCGAGGTCCTGAAGGTAAAACACATCATCGTGTGCGGTCATTACGGATGCGGCGGCATCGCGGCCGTCAAAAAGAACGCCACGTACGGGATGCTGGAGCATTGGCTCGAGAACGTTCGGGTGTCCGTAAGGAAACACAAACGGATCACGCTCAATGAGATGTGCGAGCTGAATGTGAAGCGGCAGGTGGAGAACCTGGCGCACAATACGATCGTCCAGAAGGCGTGGGACCGGGGACGAAAGCTCTATATTCATGGATGGATCTACTCGATATCGGACGGGCTCATCAAGGACCTGAAGGTGACCCGGAAGGGGCAGGAGCCAGAGGTCAGGAGACTGAAGACAGCATAAAGGATCAGGATCGATTCTCACCGCGAAGGCGCACCAAAAGTAGGCGCTTCTAAGCGAAGGACGCGAGGACGTCAACAACCAGCGAGCAGCTTCTCGGCCCGGTTTTCCTCGCGCTCCTTGCGCCCTCGCGGTTCCCGTGTTTTGACATTCGCCTTGCTTTTTCATCCGGTGCGGTCAAGTTAAGAGGAAACAATGGCAAATAACGTATTCGTAAAACCCGGCATGTCGCCGAAAGAGATCATTGCCGCCCTCCGCGGCCTGAAGGGCGCCTGCTTCACATCCGTCGGCATGCGCGACGCGGGCCAGTCGGACTTCAAGAACCGCCACCGGATCCACGATCTCAAGACCCTGGCGCCGTACTATGACCGTATGGGCCTCTTCAGTGCCGAGTGCCACGGCGGAGCGCGGTGGCACGTGGGGATCATGAACCGGCGGGAGAGCCCTTTCGAGGAGACCGCGCTGCTCCGGCAGCTCATGCCGAACGTGCTGCTCCAGACCCTTATCCGGGAGACCAACCTATGGGGCTACCGGCCCTATCCGAAGAACGTGATCGAGTACGCCGTGGGGCAGGTGGACATCGACGTGTGGCGCTGCTTTTCCTTCCTGAACGACGTGCGGAACATGCGCTCCGTTGCCGAGGTCGTGATGAAGCGGGGCAGGCTGTTCGAACCGACGATCT
>Ga0334722_10006820_pt1 | contig 11194 bp, 12 predicted proteins | sample C3_bottom_MG_FD_207210 | JGI IMG/M metagenome (GOLD analysis project Ga0334722, IMG submission 207210) | Sediment microbial communities from Yellowstone Lake, YNP, Wyoming, USA - C3_bottom | ecosystem: Environmental > Aquatic > Freshwater > Lake > Sediment | place: USA: Wyoming | collected...
TGGGTAAGTTGTGCGTAGCTCCTCAAAAGCGCTCCTTTGACTGGCTGGTCTAAGAAGCATTGAGCCTACCACAGCTTGTCCCTTAATACCAACCTGCAAAGTTGCACTTACAACTTGAATTCGCCCCCGCCGTTAGCGGCGGGCCGGATGGCAAATATTATTTCAGGCGGGCCTAATGCCCGAGGTGAGGTCCGGCGAAGCTGACTACCACCCTTTCATCGACCGACCTCTCGATGGTCTTCTTAAGCTCGTATGCCCTCGAGTCTGGCACCCAGTTCTCTATGGTTACGACTTTTACGTGATGGTGGCGGTGATGGTGGTGGTGGTGTTCCGGGTGATGGTGCCCATGCCCGGCCTCGTCTACGGTGAACGTGTTATGAAACCCCATCCCGTCCATGACTTTCCTGATTTCCTTCCTGTAGTGCGCCATACAAACCTCCAACGATGCTGCCTTTCTGTTACAAAACACTAATAGTAGCCTATATCATTTAGACGGGCAAGTCAAGATTTTTTAGAAGTATTAAGGCTAATTTTTAGAAGGCTTGGCGTTATAAATCGATGAACTCGAAACCCCTTGCAGTGGCGGGTTCCGCGGGCTCCATCCGGCGATACCTGCGGAAGTTTATGACTATCTCCTCTATCGCCACCTTGAGCATGCCCGCTATCGGGACGGCGAGAAGCAGCCCGAGCAGGCCGGACAGCTCACCGCCTATCAGGATTACGAGGAATATCGCGAGCGGGTGGAGGTTCACCATCCTCGCCATGACCATTGGCTGCACTATTGCGTCGTCTATCAGTTTTATGATGAGGAAGGCGAGCACGATGTACATGGCCGTCAGGAAGCTCCATGTGTTCATCACGGAAACGGACACGGCGACCGCAGCGCCCACTACCGGCCCGAAGTAGGGAATGAGGTTGGCAAGCCCGGCGAGCGCGCCGATTATGTAGAAATACCTGACGCCGAGGAGCCAGAGCGCGATGGTGGAGAGCACTCCCACGATGCATGCGTCCAGCACCTGCCCGCGCAGGTAGTTCCCGAGCTGGAGGTCCATCTTGTAGATGAGGTTGAGGCTGAACTCGAAGTACCTGTTGGGCATCATGCCGATGAACTTCTTCTTGAACTCGCGGCCGTCCTTCAGCAGGAAAAATATTATGAACGGGATGAAGACGACATTGGACAGGAGGGAGAACGCTCCGGAAATGTTCGCGAGCAGGCCGTTGCCCGCATCCACCACGGCGGCGTGCAGTCTGTCGGAGAGGTCAACCCTCTCGAACCCGGCCGGTACCGCCTTTTCGTTGATGAAGGTCTCGAGCCGCCCAAGCCCTTCCTTCGCCTGTGAGACCGCGGGTCCGGATTCAACCGACTTTATCTCGGATATTATTACGGGGAGCACGAGGTAGAAGAAGAGGACCGCGGCGAGTATTATACCGATGAAGATAAGGGCCGTGGCGGCGGTGCGGCCGAGCCCCCGTGACTCGAGAAAGCCCGCGACAGGGTCGAGTATATATGCCGCGAGGGCGGATACCATCACGACCTTGACTAGCCCGCCTATCAGGGTGCAGAAGTATACCGCACCCGCGGCTATCAGGAGCATGACGGCCAGTTTTATCCAGCCGGAACCGTTTTCCATCAGGCGGGTTGCACCGTGGTTTATTGTTTGGCCTTAAGCTCGCCCAGCTCAATCTGGAGCGCCTGTACCTGTTCGTTAGACTTCCTCAGCCTGTCCCCGATAAGCCCCGAAAGGCGCGAGACTATCTTGACGCCAAGCCTCGGGTCGTGCTCGATTAAGCCGAAGAGGTCCGGCTGGAAGAACCCAAGCATCTTGCAGTGCGTCTTCGCTATGACGGTCGCCGAACGAGGCGAGTTGTCGAGCAGGGAAAGCTCGCCCAGGAACTCCCCGTCGTGGAGCGTCGCTATGACCTGCCCGGCAGGCTCGTGGATAATGTCCACGGTGCCTTTGACGATGATGTACATGCCGAACCCGGCCGAGTCCTGGTGTATGACGGCCTCCTCGGGCAGATACTCGCGCCGGTGCATTATCCGTTCGACCGAGGACAGCTCGCGCGCGCTGAGACCTTCGAATATCGGGACCCTCTTCAAAATATCAAGGACCGCCTCGTCGGACTTGGGACCCGCCTTGAACAACCCGCTGAAGAATCCTGACATGTCGCCCTTCCTTTTGGATGAGGTTCCAGTAAGGTACTAAAATAGCACTTTGTTGGCAATCATACATTATAAAACGGAATAAAACAAGGGGCTTGCCCCCCAATAATTCATTAGTTTCGAAAGGGCTCGTTTCAAGGAAAATAACAGGCCTTCCCGTTTTTCGTTTAAAAATGAAAGAGGGTCTGATAAAATAGAATAAGTTTAGTACCCTCCAAATGTTCATTTCAGACCGAACCTTGGGCAGGCCCGACATGAAAGAAGACAACGTTAACGCTCCCGACAGCTACGGACGGTCGGCTGAAGCCAAACTGAAAAAACTCACCCGGGTCTATGCCTTCCTGAGCGAAGTGAACAAGCTCATATTGAGGACAAGGGACAGGGCCGAACTGTTCGACGGCGCATGCCGGATAGCGGTCGAAAACGGCCTGCTGACGATGGCATGGATAGGCCTTGTGGACGAGGCGTCCGGCATGGTCAGGCCGGTCGCCTGCACCGGCTGTGAAGAGGGATACCTAAAGGACATCAGGATATCCACAAGCGCGGTCCCCGAGGGCGAAGGCCCCACCGGGACCGCGGTACGGACGGCGGTTCATTCCATCAACAACGACACCGAGAATAACCCGGTAATGATTCCCTGGCGCGAAGAGGCGCTCAGGCGCGGATACCGGTCGAGCGCCGCGTTCCCGCTGATGTCCGAAGGAAAGACGACAGGCGCATTCACGGTATACGCGGCCGAGCCGGGCTTCTTCGACGAGGAAGAGGTGCGCCTTCTGGACGACCTGGCGGCGAACCTGTCCTACGCGCTCTGGTCCCTGGAGCAGGAGGGACTGAGAAGACAGGCCGACGAGACCGCGCGCGGGCTGGAAGAGAGGCTCCGCCGCCTTGCGGAAGAGGCGTTGAAGGCGAGCGAGGGGCGTTACAAGTCGCTTTTCGATAACAGCATTGACGGCGTCCTGCTTACTTCTCCGGACGGGACGATACACGAGGCAAACCAGGCGGCGTGCGAGATGCTCGGGCGCACGGAAGAGGAGATACGCCGGGCAGGCAGGGAGGGCCTCGTGGACGCCTCCGACCCGAGGCTCCGGCAGTTCCTCGACGAGCGGGCCAGGACGGGGAAGGCGAGGGGCGAGTTCCGGGTCTTAAGGAAGGACGGGACGAGGTTCGAGGCGGAGGTCACCTCGTCGCTATACCACGACAAGGACGGGTCCACGAAGTCGAGCCTTGTATTCCGTGATGTTACCGAGAAGAAGGATTTGGAGCGGCAGAAGGCCGACCTGTTCGCGATGGTCACGCACGATTTGAGGTCTCCGCTGACCGCGATACTCGGATACGCCGACCTGCTCTTCATGGACGGTTCGGTCGCGCAGGGCGAGACGAGGGAAACGCTGGAAGGCATAAGGAAGAACTGCGCGAGGCTCGTAGGGATGGTGGAGGACTTCCTTACCTTTTCGCGCATGGAGGCCGGGTCCGCAATGCTGAAACCGTCACTGCTCGATTTGAACGGGCTGATAGACGACACCTTCGAAGAGTTCTCCGCGCTCGTGAAGGACAAGTCGATAAAGGTAGTGTGAAGCCGGAGGGGGCGGGGCTGCCCAGGGCCATGCTCGACAGGAGGCTCGTCGAGAGGGCCGTGCATAACCTTATGCAGAATGCGATGAACTACACGCCAGCCGGCGGGACGATAACGCTGGCCGCCAGATGTTTTCCCGGCGGACAGGACTGCGAATTTATAGAAGTGTCCGTCTCGGACACCGGCCCGGGCGTCCCCCTGGAGGACAGGGGCCGGGTATTCGACAAGTATTACCGCGTGCCGGGCAACGCGGCCAAGGGCTCCGGCCTCGGCCTCTCGGTTGTCAAGTCCGTAGCCGAGGCCCACGGGGGGCGCGTGGCCCGGTGGCGGGAGCGCCTTTAAAATCTACCTTCCAGTTGTATCAAAATAGCGTCTTACCGTCGTCACGTCTTCTTGGCTCAGGCAGGGCGGAGACCGGGGGAGACGGCACGTCGTCGCCGTGGCAGTCGGTGCAGTTGTACTGCGCTGTTATCCCCAATATCTCGGACGGGACCTCGCCAGTCGTCTCGTACTTTCCGTCCTTCCACGCGTTCAATAGCTCGACCAGTCGGTAAGCGACGCTCGCGGTGACGCGCGCGCATCGGTCGCGCCGTTCAGGGCTTTTAAGCCCCTTGCCCGCGGCCTGCATCCATTTTCCGACCGAGACATGGCAGAGCGGGGAGCCGCTCGTGGTCTTGACTATCTCGTCCGTAACCTTCGGCTCCTTCGGCATGTAGACCGGCATCGACGCGTCGGAATACCACTGCATAAGCTCGCTTCCCATCAGCATCCCGTCCGCCGAGCCGGATATCCTCGGGCCGATGATGACGTTCGTGACGATGTTCGCGCCCGCGTTAGAGCCGCATATCGTGCCCCAGCCGGACGTGCCGCCTTCGAGGAAGATGAACGCGTCAACGGGGAACTGCGTGTAGGGCTTGCCGACCTTGTCCCGGAGCTGGCCGAAGACGCTGCTTATCACCGCCCCGCCGCAGTATAGCCTGTACCATTCCTTGTAGGCGATCTCGGCGGTCTTGACCGGGTCGAGCTTCACGTAGGGCCACGGCCACTTCTCGACCGGGATGTCCTTCGCCTCGGCGTTTGAGAGCCCACCAACCTGCGAAAGGGCAGCCCCGGCCCCTATTATGCCCGCCATCGATAACACATGCCGCCTCGACACGTTCTTGACGTCCCTGGACATATCTCCCTCCCCAAATCTAAAGTTATAGATACAGGATGCTTACTAATTAGATATACCTAAGGTTGAACAAAAGTCAAGGGAAAATTGCCGGCAGGCGAAAAAGGACTCCCGTGGGGATATGCCCCGGCTATAACCATCTCCACAGAGCTATGACGGCAAGGACCAAGAAGACCATGACGAGATTTATGTAAGCGAGGACGTAAAATATAGCCTTCGGAATGTTCTTGGGCCGGCTGCCGGTGGTGTCGAGAGTGCCTGCCTTCGGGAAGCCGTCCAGCTTCTCCGGGCCGTGCGGGGCCTGCCTGAGCATAACGGTCAGGTCGTCGCCGGCCAGGTGGCGCATATGCCTGCCCTCCTTCCAGAGACGGCTTCCCGTCAGGTCGTATATGACCCCGCCCACCGATACGAACGCCTTTCTGCCCTCCCTGCCGTCGAAGGCGTGCAGGTCTTCGGGCGTGTATGAGCCGCCCTCCTTCAGGGCGGCCTCGCGCCGCCTTTTCATCCTCGGCCCGATGACAAAAGTGGCCAGAGTCGCCGTCAGGACCATTATCAGGTAAAGAACTATCTTGATGGAGAGCAGGACCCCGAACCGGGTCGTATAGAAGGCCTCGATGGAGGGCATCCGAGAGTATGTGAGAAGCGACCCGGTGACGGCGATGACGGATATGCAGGTCCAGCCGAGGACAAGCTCGCCCTTCGGCAGGCCCTTGGATGCATATGCGGGCTTGAGCAGTATGTGTACGTAGAATATCGTGCCCAGCCATGCGACGCCCGCGAGCAGGTGCAGATACCCCACGAGGAGCCTCACCGCTGTCTTGACCGGGCTCATGGGCCTGAACTCTCCGGAAGCGACGAGGCCCGACTTGAAATCCTCGCCCTTTGCGGTAAGTTCTCCGCCCCCGAGCGGGTTTATATGGCATACACCGCAGTCCCAGCCGGTGCGCCTTGCGTAGTCCTCGTTCGCCCGGGCAGTGCCGGCGGATAACCCGAATGCGGCTAAGAGTATGGTTATGACCAGTGCATATGAGGCAAGACGGTTTTCCATTACAGAAAATATAACATTACCAAGAAATTATATCCACCTGGATTTTTGGTATAATAAAAGAGTCTGCCGATATCCCTTCAAGGAGAATTGATGGAGTCTTTGGACATTCTCATCGTGGACGACGACCCGGAGCTCGCGAGCTTCATGCGGCTCAAGCTCTCGCGCGAGGCGCCCCGGTTCAGTATAACCGTGGCCGAAGGGGGCGAGGAATGCCTCGATTACCTTAAGGGCCATCCGGTAGACTGCATCATCTCGGACTACCAGATGCCCGATATGGACGGGATGGAACTCCTTGTGATACTGAGGGAGCAGGGCTACGACACGCCGTTCATATTCCTGACCGGCCAGGGCAACGAGGAGGTGGCGCGGGAGGCGTTCAAGAACGGGGCGTACGACTACTTCACGAAGGAGATAGGCTTCGCGCATTTCGCGAGGATAATTAATTCGGTTGAGCAGGCGGTTAGGCGGAGGGACGCCGAGAAGGAAATAAAGGACAGCGAGTTCTGGATAAAAGAATCCCAGAAGGTGGCGCGCCTCGGTTCCTACGTACTGGACCTCGGCACCGGCCGGTGGAGCAGCTCGGATATCTTAAACGACATCTTCGGGATAGAAAAAAAATATGATAAAACGGTCGAAGGGTGGGCCGCACTCATACACCCGGACGACAGGGACAGGATGATGAAATACTTCGCCGGCGTGCTCGCGGAGAAGAACCGGTTCGAGGCCGACTACAGGATTATAAGGCCGGACGACGGACAGGTGCGATGGGTTTCTGGGCTCGGTGAACTGGTGCTTGGCCGGGCCGGGACGCCGGTCAAGATGATGGGGACGATCCAGGACGTAACCGGAAGGATAAGGATAGAGGAGGCGCTTCACGAAAGCGAGAAGAGGTTCCGGGCCTTGACCGAGAGCACGAGCGACTGGATATGGGAGACCGATGCGGCAGGAAGGTACACCTATTCCAGCCCGAAGGTCAAAGACATCCTCGGATACGAGCCGGATGAGGTCATAGGAAAAAGCGCGTTCGACTTCATGCCGCCGGAAGAGGCGGCCCGCGTCATGAATAAGTTTGCGGCCCTGGCTTCTTCCGAGAGGCCCATAGAGCGCCTCGAAAACAGAAACGTCACAAAAGACGGAAGGCTGGTGGTGCTCGAGACCAGCGGCGTACCGTATCATGACAAGGAGGGGCGTTTCTGCGGGTACAGGGGCATTGACAGGGACATTACCGCTCGCAATAAGGCTGAGGACGCGCTATCGGAGGCCAGGCGCTTCCTCGCCAGCGTATTCATGAGCATACAAGACGGTGTCGTCGTGCTGGACAACGAGTTCAACATAGTAATGGTCAACCCTACCATGGAGAAGTGGTTTTCGGGGCGGATGCCGCTCGTCGGCAGGAAGTGCTATGAGGCGTTCCGCAACAGGCACGAGCGCTGTGAAAAGTGCCCGAGCATACAGACCATGACCACGGGTAACGCCGCAACGGAGGCGGTACCCTTATACGGCGAGGGCGGCGAAATATCCGCCTGGCGCGAGCTTCACAGCTTCCCGCTTATCGATACCGCCACCGGCAGCCGGAAAGGTGTAATCGAATACGTGCGCGATATAACCTCACGCAAGAAGGCGGAGGCTGAAAGGGAGCGCCTGTTGAAAGGCGTCTCGGCCAGCAGGGAGGGCATCGCCTTTACCGACAAGGACGACCGGTTCATCTATGTCAACGAGGCCTATGCCGGCATATTCGGGTTTGCCCCGGAGGAACTGACAGGAAAGACCTGGAGAGACATCACGCCGCCCGGACTGTTGGGCATGGACGAGAAGCCCCTGGCCTGCACACTGAAAGAAAAGGAGGCCGGCGAGTTCACCATAGAGCTGACCGCCATTAAAAAGGACGGGACCACCGTCCCGGTAGAGGTGAACGCAACGGCGATTTTCGATGAAACGGGCGAATACCAGGGCCACGTCTGCATCGTCAGGGACATAACCGAAAGGAAGAGCCTCGAACGCCAGAGGGCGGACTTCTACGCTATGGTAACGCACGACATAAAGTCGCCGCTCATGTCGATACTGGGCTATTCCGAACTGCTCGAGGCCCGGCCGGAACGATACGACGAGGAGACCAACGAGATAATATCTTCCATACACCACAGCGGCGAAAAGCTCCAGCACCTTGTCGAAGACTTCCTGGCAGTCTCACGGATTGGCGCGGGCAAGCTCGACTTGAAGGTCGTCCCGACCGACATATCGGAGACACTGAAGGACGCTCACAAAGAGTTGAAGACCGCCATACAGAAAAAGCGGCTTTCCTTTTATGCGGATATAGGAGAGGGCCTTCCGGAAAAGGTGATGATGGACCCGAAATTAATACACCGGGCGGTATACAACCTGCTGCAGAACGCGATAAACTACACCCCGTCGGGCGGCGAGATAACGCTGAAGGCGGAGTTCGTGGAGGACGGCGGCGCGTCTTACGTAGCGGTCTCCGTCACGGACAACGGGCCGGGCATATCCGCCGACGAGCAGGCGAGGGTCTTCGACAAATACTACCGCTCCCCGAGGGCCGCGGGTATCAAGGGTACCGGCCTCGGGCTCTCCATAGTGAAGGCGGTCGCCGAGGCGCACGGCGGGCGGGTGGAGCTCGACAGCGAGCCCGGGAGGGGCAGCGTCTTCAGGCTGTTCCTGCCGGCGCGCTCATTAAAGCAGCCGGTGGCATAGCTGCCGCCCGTCTGAATTACACCAGGCCCCTTACATGACGCGGGGCCGGGATGAGAAAGGCCGCCCGCTTAACAGCGGACGGCCTTTTTAGTGTTGAGCCGTATCAGCGTCAGTCCGCTTTTCTCATGGGCTGCCCGCAGCAGACAAGCCCGCCCGCCCCGGCCTTTGTCACCTTGACCTCGTTGCCGCACACGTCGCATACATACGTCTTTCCCAGTTCCGCCATGACTACCTCCTGTTTGTTCTATTCGCGCAAAATGCGCGCGTGGTTAAGCCTTAGCTACCGGACCTTTTCGAACGAGTCCTTGGACGCGAAACATACAGGGCACTGCCAGTCGTCCGGGAGTTGCTCGAAAGGAGTCCCCTCTACCGCCTCGTCGTATTCGTAACCGCACACGCTGCACTTCCACATATACTCGCTACCTCCCTTAGAACTTCTCGTGGTATTCCTTCACCCGTCTTGCGAACGCCCGGCCGAACTCGTAGCAGGCCTTCTCGTCTTCGGGCGACGGCCTGTACAAGACCTGCACCCCCGGCTCGAAGACCTCGAGCCCCATCCTTGCGAACTCGGCGTACGCCTCTTTCACCGCGCCTCCGCCCCAACCGTAGCTCCCGAATGCGCCGACCAGCCTGCCCTTCGGACGGAGCCCCCGGAGGTGCGTCAGGAACTGCGCGACCGTGGGGAAAAGTATGTTGTTCAAAGTCGGCGAGCCGATGAGACAGCCACGCGCCTTCCAGAACTCCTTTATCGCCGCGCTCATCGGCGTGGCCCGGAGCTTGATAATTTTACAGTCCACGCCTTCGTCTTTTATGCCCTGCATTATGGGAAGCGCCATCTTCTCGGTGCTCCGCCACATGGTGTCGTAGACGATGGGCACTGAGAGCTCGGCCTTGCCGGCCGCCATGTCCAAGTAGGCCTGGACGACCTTGCCGGGATGCGACCTCCAGATTATGCCGTGGTCCGGGGCGATCATGTCTATCTCAAGCCCGAGCTTTTCGGCCTCGGCGAGCTTGTTCTTTATTATCGTGCCGAATGGCATGAGGATGTTGGCGTAGTAGTCCAGCACCGCGTCGTCCAGCTCGGAAATGGACTGGCAGGTGACGAACTCGTCGTCGAACCTGACCGACGAGGCTATGTGCTGGCCGAACCCGTCCTGGCTTATCAGGAGCCTGTCCTCCTTGACGTACGTCATCATCGAGTCCGGCCAGTGCAGCATCGGGGTCTCGAGGAAGACGAGCGTCTTCTTGCCGGTCGAAAGGGTGTCGCCTGTCCTGACGACCTCTATCTTCCATTTCGAGATGTCGAAGAACCGCTCGATGCCCTTCCTGCCCTTCTCGGTCATATGTATCGTTGCGTCAGGGGCCAGGTCCATTATCCTGTCGAGGCTCGTCACGTGGTCGTCCTCGATGTGGTTGACCACGACGTGCCTTATCTTCGAAGGGTCCACAAGCGACCTTATGTTCTTTATCGTGATGTCCGAGAAGTCGTACTTGACGGTGTCGAGAAGCGTGACCTCGTCGTCCATTATCAGGTAGTTGTTGTACGACGTGCCGCGCGGCGTCTCGTAGCCGTGGAAGTCGCGTATCGCCCAGTCTACCGCCCCGACCCAGAATATGCCGGGCTTAATCTCAACCGTGTTCATGCCGGACCTCTTTCTACTTGACCCTCGAGCCAGCCGCCGCCCAGTCTATGTTGTTGAAGAATGCGTTTATGTAGTCGGGCCTCTTCAGGCCGTAGTCGAGCATGTACGCGTGTTCGAAGACGTCCATCACCAGTATGGGGTTGCAGCCCGCCGGGTGCGATACGTCGTGCTCGTTTATCCAGAAGTTCATCAGCCGGCCGCTCGCGGGGTCCTCGTAGAGCACCACCCAGCCGATGCCCCGCATCGCGCCGGTCGCCCTGAACTCCTTCTCCCAGGCCTCGAAACTTCCGAAGCTCTCGGCAAGCTTCATTGCGAGCTTCCCGGCCTTGTCCGGGCCGCCCTTCCCGCCCAGGTTCTCGAAGTAAAGCTCGTGGAGCCTCATCCCGTTGAACTCCCAGCCGAGCCTCCTCTTAAGCTCAGCGAACTCCGGCGTCCCCGCCTTGTCGTCCTTCGCCATCTGCTCCAGGATGTCCAGGACCTTGTTCGTGTTCGTCACGTAGCCCTGGTAGAGCGTGAAGTGGTTCTTTAGAAGCGTCTCGCCGAAACCGGCCATCCCGATGAGTTTTGAGTAATCCTTTGCCGCGTATGGCATTATAGTCCTCCTTGTAGGGCAAATTGGAGCGTGCGTGCAGGAACCCCGGCCCGGCATCGCTAAAGCAGTTAAAACCAGATATTTCAGGCCCGCAGAAATAAGGGCCTTCTCAAGGTTATACCGCCCTGCGGGCTGTTTTGTCAAGTAACGGACACAAATAAACGAGGGCGAATTCAAGTTGTAAGTGCAACTTTGCAGGTTGGTATTAAGGGACAAGCTGTGGTAGGCTCAATGCTTCTTAGACCAGCCAGTCAAAGGAGCGCTTTTGAGGAGCTACGCACAACTTACCCA
>Ga0334722_10006822_pt1 | contig 11193 bp, 7 predicted proteins | sample C3_bottom_MG_FD_207210 | JGI IMG/M metagenome (GOLD analysis project Ga0334722, IMG submission 207210) | Sediment microbial communities from Yellowstone Lake, YNP, Wyoming, USA - C3_bottom | ecosystem: Environmental > Aquatic > Freshwater > Lake > Sediment | place: USA: Wyoming | collected...
CATAAAGCAAAATCCTTCCATGATTATGGTAAGCTTCCGGATTGAGCGGGTCGAGTTCGAGAGCCAGTTTTGAGAGACGAATTGACTCATCGAAACGGCCGAAAATCCCTTCATAAATAGACAGACTGCTTACCATTCGACTGTTATTGGGCGCCAGCGAATACGCCTTGCGAAAGGCGATGCCGGCTTCATCAAATCGCAACTCAAGCGCAATGAGAATAAAGCCCATCACTTCATGTGCATCCGGAATAGTATCATCAAGCGCCAGCGCTTTCTGTGCCGCCTCTTTTGACCGAGAATACGCTTCATTGTAGTTGGCATGACCGTAGGCGGCCTGCACAGCAAGGGCTCGCGCCAGGCCCGCCCAAGCGCGCGCGTTTTCCGGATCCAAATCGATTGCCTTTTGGTAAAGATCAACAGCAACATCCAGAGCCGGCTTGGTCATTTGACGTGCCGATTGGTGCGCGCGAAGCGCCAAGGCATAACTCTCGGGATTGGTCGCGCGCTTTGATCCCGATTTGCCAAACAGAGTGACATTCAATGCGGTCGCCACCGACTTGGCAATTTCATCCTGTACCGCAAAGATGTCATCAAGGACGCGGTCATAAGTATCCGACCAGAGATGAAAGCCATCGACGGCGTTAACCAGCTGTGCCGTTATACGTACGCGATTCCCGGCTTTGCGGACACTCCCCTCCAGTAGCGTCCCCACACCCAATTTCTGCCCGATACCGCGCAGGTCTTCTTGTTTCCCTTTGAATGCAAAAGATGACGTGCGCCCGGTGACTTTCAATTCGGGGTTCTTGGCCAGTGTATTGAGCAATTCTTCGGTGAGTCCATCGGAAAAATATTCATTCTCCGGATCGGCGCTCATATTGGTGAATGGCAAAACGGCAATTGATGGTTTTGATGCCGTTATCTGGCCGGAGGATTCATCCTTGCCGGATGCAACTGACCGCCCGACACTGCGAAAATCTGCCGCCAGGTCTGCCGCCGATTGATATCGCTCCTCCGGATTCTTCGCCAAACACTTGGAGACAATGCGCTGAAGTTCAGGCGGAACATCGGATTTGTATCGCACCAATGGTTCGGGGCCTTGATTAACGATAGCCAAGAGCGTGGACGCATTGCTGTCCCGTTTGAACGGAGTCCGGCCGGTTATCAGTTCGTACAGAACAACTCCAAATGAAAAAAGATCAGAGCGATGGTCGATCTCTCTTCCTTCTGCTTGTTCCGGCGACATATAGGCAAAAGTGCCGAGAGTAGAGCCGGCTTTGGTTATTTGTTCGCCGCCTTTTACGAAGGCCAATCCAAAGTCGAGTATTTTGGCGCGACGGTCGGAATCGACGACGATATTGGATGATTTTATGTCACGATGTGTGATACCCATCTGGTGGGCTTTGGCCAGCCCGCCGCTGATTTGAATGGCCAGATTAATTATTTCACTGTTGGCAAGTTTTTTTTCACTGCAATAGTAGCTTAGCGGGCGCCCCTCAATATATTCCATCGCGAAAAACGGCCGGCCATTGAAATCACTGACTTCGTGAATCGTTACAATGTTGGGATGATTGAGTTTTGCCGCCGACTGCGCCTCGCGCGTAAATCTGGCGCGCACTTCACTGTCGTTGCCAAAATGCGCTGGGAGAAATTTGAGAGCCACGCGGCGATCGAGCTTGGTATCCTCGGCCAGAAAGACTTCCCCCATCCCGCCGGCACCGATTTTTTCGACAATACGATAGTGGGACACCAACGTCCCTTTCGACAATACCGTAAAAGTGCTGGTCCGGTCGTTCTCGGATTCGTTTTTCAAAAGCGTTGCCCTTGACCAAATAGTTTCTGATTTAATTCTATGATGTAAAAATAGTCTTATCGCAATGATTTGGCAACACTTGGGATAGGTAAGCCGTAGGTGGATAAAAGCCCTCGCCTGTCTTCTTGTGGGCGGCAGATGTCCTCACTTGTCCTGAGCTTGCCTGCCCTGACTTGTGGTGAGCTTTGTCGAACCAGCCAAGTCGAACGGGTCGAAGGATCTGCCCCTTTTATATTTCAAATCAATAGACGCAAAGCCCACATTAATGGTGGAGCACCCGCCTACCGAACAAATTTCATCTCACCCAATGTCTTCAATGCGTCCTGATAGGTATCGAACGAATACTTGCTCAGCAGATTCAGCGCTTTTTCTTTGTCGTGAGTCAATAGTTCGAGAGCTTGTTGATCGATGGTCGCTTGTTTCATGAGGGCTTCGGATTCCACCGCATCAAGCGCGTGACGAACATTTTGTGAAGTCGCCGTGTATTGTCGTTCGACATGCTCCCGCAGCGAGGTAAACGTCCAAAACGCACTGGTCGGGTCAACTGCAAACAGTTTCTCAATCCTTGCTTGGTACTCTTCTTCGGATGGTGCAGCGCCTTCACCCGAGTAAAAATCAGGGAAGGTTTGTTCGCCATAGTAAAACGGTATATAGCATGACACGCACGGCGAAGACAAGCAGACCCAATAAACCAGGCCGATCTCACTCGGCATGTTGCCCCGCAATTCGGCGATGAAGCTGGTCTGCGTGTAGTCTCTGCAGATCGGTGTAACAGAATTGCCATGTGGACTACCCGACACGGAATCCGAGCCGTAAAGGCGTGTGTTTTCGTAATGGCTGCGCAGCACGGTCATAATTGCCTTGACATCGATCTCTTTTGCCGGCGTGACCGAGAACGGCAGCGGTTCGCCGAACGCGGGCGCTTCAGTCGCAACTAATCGGATGCCGTCCCATTGACGGTCGATGTTTGCGGGATCGGCGGCGTCGTTCGTATTCGCAAAAGCTCGGGCGAAATTGAATGCGCCGTCGGTCTCCTGATTGTACCAGCCGCGCTCGGTCGCATAGCTGATTATGTCTGCCGAACCCAGATAGTTGACGGTGTCGGCTAGGTCGATTGTCTGAACCGTATAGGTATTGGCGATAAGCGCTACCTGATTGTCGGGCACTCTTTGTGCCAGCCAGTGCCGGCCTTGGACAGCGCCGAACATCCAGCCTTCGCGGGGATCGCTTATGATGTATGTTCTTCCCGACCCGGCGTAGCCAAATCTTTCGATCAGATCACCGGCCAGGCGCACTCCCTCTCGGGCGGTTTTGGCCCGTTCGGCAATTAGTCGACGAAGCATCGAGCTGATCCCGCCACCGGTTAGCGACGGTCGGTCTTCCCGCGACGGACAGGCGTCGGAGCAAACACAGACGCCCCATTCATTCAGATAGCTGTCGGAGTAAAGCAGACCCGGCATCTCCGACCAAATGAATGCCCAGGTTTCGGGAACTTGCTCCAGCGTAAGATTGCTGTCCAATTGGACCGTGGCACCTGGAGCGTAAGTACGACGCGGTACTTTGCGATGATTGACTATTTGCGGATTGCCGTCATCCTCGTTGTGCGCCATGGTGACGAAACCAGTGGTCGACGCATTCTTGCCGACCACGATTGAGAAGCACCCGCCATCTGATAAATGTGCGGCTTGCGCACGAAGCCCGCTGCTGAAAATTACTGCTATCGCAAGGACGATTACTGGAATTCGCACACGCATATTGACCTCACTGTCTTGGACCGTACCGACTTGTCGATCGGTTTCAATTCCACTCATCATATCTAATCCGAATATCCTTCTTCGGGCATACCTCACCCATGCCACCTGCGCAGATTTTTTCGACAATACGATAGTGGAACACCATAGTCCCTTTCGCCAATACCGTAAAAGTGCTGGTCCGGTCGTTCTCGGATTCGTTTTTCAAAAGCGTTGCCCTTGACCAAATAGTTTCTGATTTAATTCTATGATGTAAAAATAGTCTTATCACAATGATTTGGCAACACTTGGAATAAATTAACAGAGCCAGAAGTAAGTGGGGATTAAGTAAGTTTATGACCGAGTCCTTTTTGCTCAAAACATAAATATGAAAGAATCGATCTGCTAAACAATTACTTAAGGAGACGTTATGGTTCCGGCAATTACTTCAATTGTATGTCGTTGTTCCCTATACCCTCTTCTGCCAATACACCATGCAGCGGGTATCCTTTTCTGACTAGCTTCGACCTTTTTCTTTCTTGCGCTGAACCTCTTGCTGCCGTTCGTCGCCTATCTGCGACGTCTGCCTCGGTTCGATCTCCTTTTCGAAGAACGACCATATGGATTTGACTCTTTCTTGGTACGTGCTGGTTCTGCAACAGGCTCAATCCAGCGATGCGGAGCGCTTACACCCGGCAATGACGGTACTTGCTTGATTGAGAGGCCGGTTTTTATCAGCCGTTCGATATCTTGAATGTCCTCTTCCTGTTCGAACGTGGCAAAAGAAATCGCCCGGCCGGTCATGCCTGCGCGAGCGGTTCGGCCGATGCGATGCACATAGTCCAGCAAATTGTCGGGCAGATCATAATTTACCACCAATTCGATTCCAACGACGTCTATCCCTCGTGCGGCGATGTCGGTAGCAATCAGTACTCTGTATTTCCCTGACTTGAATCCTTCGAGTGCGTCGCGGCGTTGCCCCAAACTTCGATTAGAATGAATCTCCGCCGCAGAATGTCCTATTCCGTGAACTTTGCGAGTGAGTTTGCGTGCCCCGTATTTGGTGCGGGTAAACACCAGGACCGACCCTTGGTATTCTGCCAGCAAAACTTCCAGAAGCCTCGTTTTCGAATCTTTTTCGATGAAAAAAACCTCTTGCACAACTTTGTCAACCGCTGTTCCAGACGGAGTAATCTCTATATTGATCGGCAACTTCATGTGCTGACGTGCCAGTTCCAAAATCTCCGGTGGCATGGTCGCGGAGAACAACATAGTTTGCCGTTCTTTGCGCATCGCCTGTAGAATTTTGTTTATTTGTGGAGCAAAGCCCATGTCAAGCATTCGGTCGGCCTCATCCAGAACAAGAATCTGAACATCGGAAAGATTCAACACTCGCTGCTTTAGGAAATCCACCAGCCGCCCGGGGGTTGCTATTATTACACGGGGGTTCTTCATCAAGGCGCGTTTCTGCTGTTCTTCCGGCGCCCCGCCAATCACCACTGCTGTTCTTAAACCAGCCGACTTTCCCACGGAATGAAGTGATTCGTTTACCTGTATCGCCAGCTCGCGCGTCGGTAGCAGCACCAGTCCGCGCCCCTTGAGTTGGGCCAATCGTTGAATTATGGGAATGCCGAAAGCAAGTGTCTTGCCGGTGCCCGTCTGCGCAATTGCTATCAGATCCTTGCCTTCGAGTCCGACCGGGATTGTGCGACGCTGAACGGGGGTTGGTTCTGTGAAATTTAAGCGCGCGATTGCTGCCAGCAGTCCCGGAGCAATACCGAGACCGCCAAACCCTGTTGGGTATGAATCGTTTAGCATTGGATTAGGGTACAACTAACCTGTCGCAAATGGTAGTCAAAACTTGCGGAAATTTCTGCCGATTCACTATGCAGCGGGTGTCGGACACCGATTGAACAAAAGACATTAGGCCAATAAATCAGTTGAGATTTTGTGGGGGGGCAGAGGACCTCATCTGCCTCATTGACTGTCTGGCTCACATAAGCCGTGAAATAACCACGATGGGCTTGAGTAGTATCGAAACGTATTGTTAAAATCGTCAACTGTTTTGTAATTCTGCTGGCCTTTCCATGTCGCGATCCCTTTGATCGCCTTCTGGAGGTTGTTCTCAGTGACAAAGAGAGTATCAGGAGTGCATCCATCGAGCTCGCAGAAATTGCCCTGATAAATATATCCATCGCAGAAGTCGGACAGTTTGAAATCGTCGTATCCAAAGCCGTAATATGTAAGAGAATCGCGAAGTTCACCAAACGGCGTGCCGGCGCAATCGAAACCGACCCGCCGATCCGGGAACTGCATAATGACGCTATCGATTATACCCATGACCGGAACCACTAACTGATCGGGGGCAGTCTTAGATTGCCATGGGTAGTTGAGCGCAATAGTCCATGTCCTATTAGGCAGGGAATCATGAATCAAGTTACCGGTCCGATTCAATACAAAGCGGATGAATTTGTTTTCAGAATAATCGTATATCGGCTGAAGGTAACGGGTGAAGGCATGGTGAATGCCGCAGTAAATGAGCGCCTTTTCCCCGGTGGCGACAAACTCCTCGAGAATTATCTTGGCCATGTAGCTGTCGGATTCTCCCCTGTAGAAAACCTCTTTCCAGATTTCGTCCCCTCCCTCCTGGGTAAGTTTGCTGTAGTCAGGAGAGTAATTAAGCGCCACGACACGAAACCGGGGAGCGTCGTGAGGCAGGGAATGATTCAGCTCCCATGCCGCCCGATAAATGTCCTGATACTCTTTGAACCCCCACCAGGTGATATGTCCGAAACAGATCTGGCGAGCCCGGGCTTCATCATATTCACCAGCCGTTATGAGGGAATCTATCTGTGGTTGGAGGTCATGATTGCCAAATTCAATACCCAGATTACAGATGCCGGCCGCATACAATTTCGGGATCACCCGATGGATCAAGAGAATGTCTTGCTTGACCTTGTGATATTCACCGATAAAGACGTAATCATGTGTCTTGAATTTCCCCACGACGTATTCTTCCGGAGATTGCCAGTGATCGTGGAGATAGTCAACAAGCGGAGCAATTGTGGGAGCGGTCTCGGCGATCAAGTCATCCGTCGCACACAATATTGCAACCGCCGACAATGCGCATATCAGGGCCGGCTTCAAAAGACACCCCCTCATTATGCCTCAGTCATTCTACGAGGAGCTGGTCTGTTTCGTTGCAAGGCGGCTGGAGCAGTATCACAATAGGACTCATATCGCCGGAAAAAATTTTGTTACTGACAATTTGCCCCCGTCACTCTCTTGGCGCCAATCTTGCCCTTGAAGAGCTTGACCTTCAGGTCCTGAAGTTTGACCTCAGCAAGTCTCTTGTTCCCCGTGTCCGTGGAAATCCGAGAGCTCTGTCCGTTGGCCGCGTAGTTTATCCACCAAATTCCATCACGGTAATAAATCGTCGCCATGCCCAGAATCTAAACAGTGACGTCCACATTCGCAAGGTCATTGGGACCAAATTGTGACGCATTTTCTTGCTGGTCGAAATCGTGAGCCGTGTGAGACTACGCTATTGGTGCACGGTAATTACCACTTTTCCTCGGGCGTGTCCTTCTTCAAGATATCGGATAGCTTCGGGAGCCTCACTTAGCGTGTATCGTCTATCTATTACAGGCACCACTTTGCCGGCTTCCAGAATCTCTTTGATAAAAACCAAGTCCTTTTTATTTATCGTCGCCACACTCATGCCACCGATTTTCTTACTTCCGATCCTTGACACCAATGATCCTACCAACATGACTATTAACATATGAAATATAGTTGAGAATCCGGCAATGGCACAAATTCCCCTGGGACTCAATGCACGCCTATAATCTGAAACCGAATGGTTTGCCACAGCATCAAAAATCAGGTCATAACGCTGTCCGTTTTTGGTGAAATCTTCTTGCGTGTAATCAATGACATGGTCTGCCCCAATCGAGCACACCATGTCCAAATTCCGTGTGCTGCACACGCCAGTCACTTCTGCCCCGAACGATTTGGCAATCTGCACCGCAAACGTACCCACACCACCGGACGCACCATTAATCAAGACTTTTTGCCCTGACTGAATCTGTCCTGTATCGCGAAGACCCTGCAGAGCGGTGAGTCCCGCGACAGGTACAGCCGCAGCCTGTTCGAATGTCAAAGCTGCTGGCTTTAGCACTAACCTGTTTTCGTTAAAGCACGCATATTCTGCAAAGCAACCGAGGGCTCCGCCAAATACTTCGTCACCCACCCTAAACTGGGTCACATTTCTGCCGACCGTTTCAACTCGGCCCGCTATGTCGGCCCCGAGTATTTGGTGTTTCGGTTTTAGAAGCCCAAAACCCATAAATCGGATGAAGAATGGCTTGCCACGCAGAAGGTGCCAGTCAAGCGGGTTTACAGAAGCGGCATGAACTTTCACCAAAACTTGATTGTCATTGGGGACAGGCTTTTCTACATCTTTGAGCTGGAGCACATCCGGCGATCCGTATTTTTGATATACAATTGCTTTCATGAATATGTCTTTAAAGTTAGCTCGATTTTGCTCACTGAATTACTCCATGTTGACTATATTTCGTCCTTGAAAGATAGCAATCAATCGCTTGGCAGCCAATGCTGTTTTGCCTGGATATTATTGAAAATTGCGACAGCTTAGTCATTATCTAAGGAATAGCCGCACAATCTGAATCATATATTATCATGTACATCATGGGTTTGACACGTTGGCCACCAAAAACGCATCTTACTTAACATTAGTAATAGAAACTCTCTGTAATAAGGATACAAAATTGCCTGATTCCAAAGATAAGCCCAAGTATGGAACTGGAGCCGGTATTGAAGATTCATGGAAATTGGGTGACCAGTACGAGTATTTTATGGGTAGGTGGAGCCGGCTTGTGGCCCGAGCATTCTTAGATTGGCTATCTCCATCATCAGGGCTGAAATGGCTGGACATTGGGTGCGGCTCCGGTGCATTGAGTGAAGCCGTTATCAACAACTGTAAACCCACAGAAGTCACTGCAATCGATCAGTCTGATGGCTTTGTAAAAGAAGTAAAGAAACGACTCGGGAAACTTGCACATTGCCGGGTCGGGAATGCGCTATCTTTACCAGTTGAAGATGCGTCGGTGCACTTTGCTGTTTCTGGTCTTGTTCTGAATTTCATTTCAGAGCCAATCAAAGCTCTAACCGAAATGAAACGAGTAACCACCCGCGGTGGAACAGTTGCCGTATATGTCTGGGACTATTCAGGAAAAATGGAACTCTTGAATCGTTTCTGGGATGTTGCGGTCACAATTGATCCAGCAGCCTCAGCCCTGCATCAAGCCATTCGCTTTCCAAACTCGACTGCTGAGGCGTTACGGCGACAATTTGTAACCACCGGTTTTGTAGACATTGAATCTGTACCCATAGAAATCGAAACACATTTCCGGGATTTCGATGACTATTGGAAACCCTTTCTGGGTGGGCAGGGTGCAGCCCCCACTTACCTAATGTCGCTGGATGAAGCAGATAGGCAAATACTCCGAGATCGTCTTTTTAAAAGTTTGCCAATTCAGGACGACGGTTCAATTCGTATGGAAGCTCGTGCGTGGGCAGTCAAAGGCAAGGCAGAATAAGTAACATCCACGTGATCCTGCCATTACGAAAGATCGGTTAATCTCTTTACGCCGACCCCGGCACAGAATCTAGATAATTTCAGTGTGTTTGAAATAATTGTAAAATAATGGGGGGGGAATCGAACCCCATACTTGCGTTATGGGACAATGACTTACGGGTCATTGTGACCTTTTTTGAGCACTCGCGACAAAGAAGCTATCTGCTGCTTGCGCGTCGAAACAGCAAAGCCGATCCGACCCACAGCGCGACGAAGAAGACATTTAGGTTTACGATCTCGGACACGGAGCTACCAGGATACCGGTCCATCCCGGCGACAAGCGCGATCACGGCGACCAACGCCTGAGCGAGCGCCGTCGCGAACAACGCGCGTGCCATTCCATATGACTGTAAGCGCGCGAGGATGGCACCGATGATTCCGACGGCGAGCACGCCGACATATATCAGGTTGGCGGGGTTGTCCTCAGACCCGATGAGCCCAACGGCAAGGTTCACCCAGACTAGGATGAGTGCTGCCGCCACCGCCACGCCGACGGCGGTTCGGTACGCGAAATTGCCCGCCTTCCTCACTACCAGCTCATACGTAAGACCAGCGCCGAACAGGAGGCCACCAGCGACAGCGAAATCGGCCAGGTCCCAGACCACCTCATCGGTGAACTGCATCGCCAACAACGGCAGTAGCAATATGAACGCTGTCGCGAGCGTAATGCGGATAATGTTTTTGTATTGCATAATCATAAATGTTGTGTTCTCCTTAATAATTCCTGTTGACGTTTCAACGAACATCCAAAGCACGAAAGCTAACAATCCTTCTCCGGCTTCTATTCGTTCTCGGCAGAGATCGGTGAAGGTTTGCTCCATTCCCTCACCGAAGCGTTCACGGTAGGGTTTTGGGTAGAAGCGGAGCAGTTTCGTATACCATTTTCGGTATCTTTTTATTGAATACTTAAATGCCATAGGAGATAGTGTTTGGCGAAAGCCATTTTTGTCTCGCAACCGCCATGACCTCGCGATACCGCTCCAATTCCGCAGCGAGTGCCTTTTGTCCAAGACCAGTGATTCTATAATAGATGCGCCGTTCGTCATCCAATTCAGTGTCTATTCGCTTGTCGCCTTCGCGTATCAATCCAGCCTCAATCATGCGGCCGAGCGACCCATAGAGTGTTCCCGGTCCCATGTTTACTTTTCCTTGCGAGTCCGACTCGACCTGCTTCATAATTCCGTAGCCGTGTCGCTCCTTCGCGGAGAGCGCGAGGAGAATATGAAGCACTGCCGGAGTAAGGGGCTTGTGAGGTTTTTTCTTCTCCATGAATCCACAATATATCCGTAACGGATATATGTCAAGTGGAAATATCTTTTTTACAGATTGAGTGTTTTGTGATCAAATTGTGACCACGATCGTCGTAAGTTATTACATGATATTAAACGATATACAGGGAGGACGGGGGTATAAGCAAATGATCCGGTCCCTTCTTGTGGCCGCAATCTATTGAATTGCAATGGCTTATAACAATTGGAGGTGGGGGGAATCGAACCCCCGACTCGCTATGTGGGACAATAACTTACAGCGTAGCGTGACGAAATTGTGACGTTTTTTTTGACGTAAAACTGGAATGCCTGTAGCGGGCTATAGAGAACCTCAACCATTTGAGAACATACGCGGAAACCATGATTGAAATCTAAGAGAAGGACAGAATTAAGCCAAAGCAAGTATCTGCGAAATGATTGGTTCGGTTTTTCTTAGCCGGGCAGATTCCAACTGGTCTCTGCTGTCCATACTTGTGGAGCCGATTCGCCCCTGACAATTGCCTCTATCACAGGCCCTAGAAACAAATGAATCTTCTCGACAATTTCCTTGAAAGTAAGTGGTGCGTCCTCCAGTCCATTCTTATTGATGAATGCCAACCACTGAGTTTGTTTTTGCTGATTCTCCACAAAATCTGAACTGAAGACGACAGGAGATTTGGAAATGGCCGTACCCCGGGTGTCGAATGTAGCTGAAATAGCATCAAGTAGAGCTGCACCTTCGAAATC
>Ga0334722_10006823_pt1 | contig 11192 bp, 8 predicted proteins | sample C3_bottom_MG_FD_207210 | JGI IMG/M metagenome (GOLD analysis project Ga0334722, IMG submission 207210) | Sediment microbial communities from Yellowstone Lake, YNP, Wyoming, USA - C3_bottom | ecosystem: Environmental > Aquatic > Freshwater > Lake > Sediment | place: USA: Wyoming | collected...
TACTTGCCGCTTGAACGTAACGCTGTGGTACCGCCTGCTTCGCGCCATCGACAGATCCTCCGATTTCTCCCACCGGAACCATCCTATCCGGATCGAAGAATCTGTCCAACTTCAGGGGTTCACTCCAATCGCATGGTCTCAGTCCTCTTTAGCTCTTGGGATGACGGTGATGCATTCACGCAGTGCAGTCTTGGCGTACAGCCATCGCCGTCAGTCATTCAGGGCACAGTATTGTTAGGTGATGGAATGGTGCCGGCGGATGGAACTCAATTGCGTGTTGTCCTTACGCCGATCGAGGATTCGGGTTCTGATCCATCAACGTTCGCTGCGCCGGACGGTTCAGCTCACCGTGGCGCTGCATGGCAAACGCTGAACAAAACTGAGCAAGCGGTTACCGTAGTCTTCGCCGATGTACAACCTGAGCTCACCTCTCGCCGCTCAGGTATTCTCGAAACAACTGTCCTTAGCGACAAGTCCGTACTTTGTATTGGCCTTGGAACCGGCGGCGCACAGGCGGCAATTGAACTCGCAAAGTGCGGAGTGGGGCGCTTCACGCTTGTTGATCGGGACAGGCTGTCGGTTGGGAATGTGGTTCGTCATCCTGGCGGCATTTCACACGTTGGCCGCTTTAAAGTGAACGTCGTGCGCGAACTAATTCACGAAAAGAATCCGGATGCTCAAGTGCTAACGCATCCCATCGAGTTGAATTATGAAAACAGGGGGACGCTTAAGCAGCTCATTGCCAAAGCCAATGTAGTGATCTGCGGCACCGATAACCGTCCGAGTAAACTGTTGGTCAACCAGCTGTGTGTTGAAGCTAATATTGTCGCCGTTTACGGCGGTGCCTTCCGCCGGGCTTACGGTGGCCAGATTCTTCGGGTACGCCCAAAACTATCGCCTTGCCACGAGTGCTTTGTGGCGGCGATGCCGGAGGAAGCTTCAGATGTCGAGATCTCCTCCACTTCTGACGCCAGCGATATCGCGTACTCTGATCGAGCGGTGGCCGTTGAACCAGGTCTGTCACTGGATGTATTGCCGATCGCAACCATGCTCACAAAGTTGGCGCTGTTGGAGCTTCTGGCGGACAAATCAACTTCACTCAGTGTTCTGAATAGGGATTTCGACGCACCCTGGTATCTTTGGCTAAACAGACCAGAGCCCGGCACTCAGTACGCCAGTCTGCCGCCACTGAGCGCGAGCAGTGATGAGATGACAATCAATCGATGGTATGGGATCTACTTCGATCGCGAAACTGCCTGTCCAGTCTGTGGTGATTTCATTTCGACGATCGCTGACTCATACGGTATCGATATGTCCTTGCTTGGCCCGCTCCGGTCTTTGCCTACAAAGGAGTAATGCATCGTGGAACTCGTAAGCGATTTCCGTGCGTTTCTCTCTTTGCTTCAGCCCGGCGACGAGGACGTGACTGCTGCGAAAGCGGCTCATGAAAAAGTTCGCGACACACTGCGAACCGATAGTGAATCGAAAGATGCGCACAAGGATACATTTCTCTCGGGTTCCTACGCTCGGCGTACAGCAATCAACGATATCAATGACGTTGATGTTATATGTGTCTTGGACATCGACCATACGATTACGACGCCAGAGGTTGTTCTGGCGTGGATTCAAGGCGTACTCGCTCGGTATTACAAGGAGACGAGGCCTCAAGGCCGATCGGTAGGCGCTAATGCTGCTAAGAACGTTTGGCTGGACATCGTTCCGGCCACGCCAGTGTCGGCCGAGGACGGGCCGTTGTGGATACCTGATAGGGACGCCCATCAATGGGTGCAGACCCACCCGAAGGGCCAGATTGATGCCGGGTTCAACAAGAACAAGACCACCAACGGGTATTTCGTGCAAACGGTGAAACTGCTGAAGTCCTGGCGAGACAGGTTACCGACCAAATCCTGTCAGTTAAAGTCGTACATTCTTGAGACGCTCATTCGTCAGACTATCGGGAGCCCATCCTCTCTTGCGGCCGCTGTCGTTAACGTGCTCGAAGGCATCGAGCGGAGCTACGGCACCTATTGCAATACCAACCTCGTGCCCAATATTTCCGATCCGGGATATTCATCAGTCAACGTTGCAAAGCGCTGGCCAGCCGAGGAGTTCAACGATTTCATGGTGCAGGTCAAATCGGCAGCCGCCAGGGCACGGAGCGCGTTCAATAGCTCTGACGAGACAGAGAGCCGTAAGCTGTGGCGTCAACTATTTGGTTCGAAATTCGGCCAATGAGGCGACAATGAGCGGTTCCGATAAGCGTTCACGCAAATCAGGTGCCAGCCGTGGTTCTTTGCTTTCCCCAGAGGCCACGGGCGGTATCACAGGAGGAAAGGGCTACGATTTCCAGACGCGCTACGCAGCATGTCATTTGCCGCTATGGCTGATAGAGGGATCATTCCATCAATTATTCTATGAGGGCACCGGCGATATCGACATCCGCTTCATAGATCAAGGGAAGTCATCCCGCACTCACATTCAAGTCAAAGATCACGAAGTCTCCCCCAGCGAACTCAAGGCGGTTATCGAGCATTTCCGAAGCATGGATTCCTCTCTCCCGGAAGTCTATAAGCGGTTCACCCTGGCGTGCCCGTCCCTGTCCGCAACGCTTCGACCTATTGAAACAGGCCTCGCTCGTTTGCGAGGAGCCACACCGTTTTACGACGATGTGCCAGGGGCCCTAGTGCCCACAAAACAGGACCTGGACGAACGGTTCCGCAAGAGGGGCCTTGGTGACCTCATTGATTTCATTCACTCACAGGTCTTCATCGACGTAGGTCATGGGGATTTGTGTCACGATGACCGCGCTGTGGAACTATTCATTGCGCGCTTGCTAGACCACCCAGAGTATTCCGGAAAACTCCGGTCTATGGTGCAACCGGCATTTTCCGAAATAATGAGAGCGATTGAAGCAAGCAAGGGCGTGGTCCTTGAACGAGCTACGATCGAGGGAATCTTGCGATCTGCAGTAGCGACAGGCGTGATTGGCGAGAAGAACATCACACTCTGGATTCAGAACTGGACAAAGGAATCTTTTAATTCGCCAGCAGACTATGCGTTGGACTGGTCTTCGCATTTTGACCGCGCTTCGCGCCGGGTACCGTCCCAGGAAGTGTGGAATGTCGAACTCCTGCCGGAATTGAATTCCCTTCAGAAGAAGATTGTTGCGGAACGAACAGAGCGTTTAATTCGCTTTCGAGGGAAGTGCGCTTTATCGACCGGCATCGCGATGGGAACCGTCTTCCCAGCAGTGGGCGGCTGGGTATTTGAGATACCTCAACCACCCTCGAAGGATGATTGGAGATCTGATGCTCCCGCGACCAGCCCATATGATCTGAGGGTTGAGGTTGTCGACGGCAGCGTCGACGGGACGGATCTGGTTCTTGGATTGAACATCAAGGGCGACGGTCGAGGGGATGTCCTGCGCTATGTGGAAAGTACGGGCAAGCGACCGAGGATAATCGCCTTCATGTCACCACCGTCCCAAGGGGTACAGTCAATTGGAGGGGCGGAGGATGCCTGCGCTTTTTCGCGAGCGGTCCGCGATCATCTTGGTCAGCTCTTGAAGACGCACCAGCTTCTTAAGACCCGTATTTTCTTCTATGGTCCTTTTGCTCTTGCCGTGTTTCTTGGACAGCAGTTGACTTCGGTTGGCGAACTTCAGCTATTCGAGTATCAGGACCCTGGGTATATTCCGAGCTGCTCTCTACGGACATAACTTACAAAACGATGTCAGGCAAACCAGCGCTATACTTAGTCACATGCTGCAACGCGTAATTTCCATCAAGAACGTCGGGCGCTTTAAGAATTGCGCCGCCCTTGGCGACGTGACGTTCCGGCGTTTCACGCTGATATTTGCGGAGAACGGCCGTGGCAAGACAACCTTCTGCGCCATCCTCCGCTCGCTATTTATGAACAATCCGGCTTTCATTATTGGCCGCACGACGCTCGGAAGCATCGAGCGGCCGGAAGTTCAGCTTCTGGCCGGTAATGGCACTATTGCATTTCGCGGCGGCACCTGGAGCTCCGCATTCCCGGACATCGCGGTATTCGACGGAACATACGTCAGTGAAAACGTCTTTGCCGGAGATGTGGTCGGTACGGACCACCGGCGGAACCTTTATAACGTCATCATCGGTGCCCAAGGCGTGACACTGGCCGCCCGCCTGAATGACCTGGAAAACCAGATCAAGGCCAAGAACAACGAAATCCGCGATAACCGGGCGCAGCTGGAGCCCCACATACCGACTGGAATGACCGTCGAGGCTTTCATCGCACTACCGGGGGACGCCGCGATCGACGCGAAAATCGCGGCGAAAGAGCAGGAACTTCAGGCCGTGCAGCGGGTCGCGCTGCTTCAGCAACGCGCTGGCCTTACGGCGGTCACGGTGCCGATTTTTCCTGCGGCGTTTGCGCAACTGCTCGCGAAGACCTTTGCGAATGTTGCGACGGATGCAGAGCGGCGGGTTGGTGAACATATCGCACGCCATGGAATGCAGGGGCGTGTCGAGACCTGGCTTACGAAGGGGCTCGGGTATGTGGCCGCGAGGAATGCCCTTTCTGCGGGCAGGACCTGGCCGGTGTTGAGCTGATCGGGGCTTACAGGTCTTTCTTCAGCCGGGAGTATCATGCGCTCCGGGATGAAGTGACCGTGATGAGCGGACAGGTGGACGGCGCTATCGGAGACCGGGTTTCAGCGGCGATCGAACAAACGCTATTGCAAAACAACAGCAGCGTCGAATTCTGGCAGCCATATTGCGACATCGCGCCACCAGTCCTTCCGGAAGCGGGTAGGATAGGGGAGGTGATGGCGGCGCTCCGGCAATCCGCGCATACCCTTCTTCAAGCTAAGGCAGGGACGCCACTCGATGCCGTGGCTCCGGACGATGGTTTTACGCGGGCGCTCGGTGCCATCGAAGCCCTGCGCACGTCCTTGGGAACCTACAACGCCGCTGTCGCCACGGCGAATGCCGTCATAGCGGCGCGGAAGCGGCAAGCACAGGCGGCGAATGCGCGCGATGTGGAAAACGCTCTCGCCAGGTTGAGGGCACAAAAGGCGAGGCATACCGTGGCGGTACGGGAGCTTTGCGCGTCAGAGACGCGCCTGCAGGGTGAGAAGACAGCCCTTGAAGGGGACAAGGGCAGGGCAAGGGAGCAGCTCGACGCTCATACGCAACAGGTCATCACGCAGTACGGCCAAAGCATTAACCGCTACTTGGAACGGATAAACGCGGGTTTCAGGATCACCACGCCGACGCACACCTACCGGGGCGGGCCACCAAGTACGAGCTACCAAATCCTCATCAATCAAAACGCAGTTGATCTCGGAGATTCGGGGACGCCGGCGGACAGGCCGAGCTTCAGGAATACTCTCAGCGCGGGCGACAGGAGTACCCTCGCGCTCGCCTTCTTTCTGGCGCAACTGGAGCAGGATGCGAACCGGGCCGTCAAGGTTATCGTTTTCGATGATCCCTTCACAAGCCTGGACAGCTTCCGGCGCAATCACACGGCTCACCAGATTCAGAGATGCGGAGAAACTTGCGCACAAGTCGTTGTGCTTTCGCACGACACAGGCTTTCTTCATTTGCTATGGGACCGAGTCCCTCCGGCTGACCGTAAGGCGCTTTGGCTCGCGCGGGTCGGCGAGGAAAACACGACGATTGCGGAATGGGATATTGAACGGGCAGTGCAGGCGCGGTACCGTGCGGATATCGATACCTTGCAGAGATTTGTTTCGCTCGGACAAGGCGAGCCGATGGACGTGATTCAGAAAATAAGGCCGGTGATAGAAGCCTATTGTCGCACCCTTTACCCGACGCAATTCGGAGAGCAGGAAATGATGGGGAGTATCGTGACGAAAATCAGCAACGAAGGCGCCGGCCATCCGCTCCAACCTATTGTCGAGGATCTCGACGAGCTGAATATGTATTGCCGCCGGTACCATCATGGGGAAAATCCGCACGCGGCATCAGAGCAGATTGATAATGCTGAGTTGCAGGGTTACGTGAGGCGAACGCTTAAGCTCGTGGGCTGCCTTCCGTAGCAATTTACGGCTCAATGTCCCGCGATGCTGACCGTTCGTTCCAGGCGTAGGAGAGGGAAGTTGCCAGACAAAAAGTTAATAAAATCGGTTCTGGACCCCCAGAACGCTCTCAATAGCCGGCCTTACGCAGAGGCAATGGAGACGGCCTCGCGGGCCGCGCGTCCCCTGGCAGACGCCCTGCGGGTGATCGTGGAGAACTCCGGAATTACACGAATGCTGGAGAGCGTCAAGCATCACGAGGCGGCGATGCGGGCAGCGTTGGGACCAATTGAAGAGCTGCGACGATCGGGGGTCTTCGATGTCGACTCCCCGTGGCGGCGCGACATGGAGCTGGCTCGGCAGGCGATCTCGAGTTTCGAGGCGCGGTTTCGTCTGCCTGAGATGACGGAAGCCGCGCGTCTGATAGTGGAGTTCCGGACGAGCCCACTTTCGGAATCTCTAGCGAGGTACGCCGAGCAGGCCTCCAGCCTGCAGCGCGCCATGGAAAGCATGCGCACGCCGTGGCTCGACGCTCAGGAAGCGATGCACTCGATGGCCGGATTTGCAGAATTGCAGGGCATCGGCCGTGCGCTGGTGAGCATGCCCTCATTCGGGGACAGCCTGGCGTCGGCATTGCGCATCGACTTGGGGGACTGGCGAGACCCCATAGCGTGGCGGCCCGAGATGTTCACGGATTTGGCGGCGCGGTCGGATTTCTACGTAAGTCTCGGCTTCGACCGGGCGCTGACGGACTTTCCGGCGCCGGCTTTCGAGCAAAGCCTGGATATTGCCGGGTTGCGGCGCGAGCCGCCGCCGTTGGTTGACCGGTATGGGGCTCCGGTAGCGCGGGCCAACGACGACGATAAAGAAGAGGGCTTGGCACGCACCAATATGGCGCACGACTGGTTGCTGCGACTGGAAACGCAGATGCGCGAGTTCATCGACGAACGGATGACGCGAGCATTTGGCACAGACTGGCCCAAGCGCCGTCTGCCGAACGGCCTTTATGAGGCGTGGAAAGAGAAAAAGCGGAAAGCGAAAGAGGCGGGCGGAATGGAATGGCCGTTAGTCGCCTATGCAGACTTCACGGATTACGAACGGGTTATCTGCAGGAGCGACAACTGGCGCGAGATCTTTGCGGCGTTTTTTGGCCGACCGGAGAGCGTGCGGGAATCTTTTCAAAGGCTGTATCCGATCCGTTTGGACACAATGCACGCGCGGCCCATCACACAGGATGACGAGTTGTTGCTGTACGTCGAGACACGGCGCCTGGTGAAAGTGATTATAGGCCGGCGGGGCTGCACCTAAAGAAATGCCTCATCCTTCGACGATAGGCTGCCTTATCTCTCTCTTGGGAAGTTCCGCGATCTGCCGAATTGTCGGATTCTGGACCACGTCGGTCGGCGCTTCGAGCCGCTGGTTCTTCCCGGCCGCGCGCCGCCACTCTTCCCGGAATTCTCACTGGACCCGTTTCCAGACTACGGTTCGCAATAGAAGGGCCGGAAATCGGACGATTCGACGTGAGGCGCGTCGGCGTCGCGCTTGTCGTGCGCGCGGGATTTGTGGATCACGCTGACCTTGGTGCGAGTATACTGGTGTCGAAAAGTCGTGGGAAGGGATTTCGTGGGGCGAAGTGCCCGCGAAGCCGCCCGACGGGCCGTGAAGGTCGATCCGGTCGGAAGAGGTCCGGGGCGTTGGACCGCGAGAGCCGATCAGGCCCGAGATGAAGACGGCCGGAAGGGGGCGTTTCCCCCTCCCGGCCGCGAGATGCGGAAAAAGAAAATTCCTATCTCAAAGAGGGTTAACTATAAAAAGAATATTAGTTGTAAGCGACCCGGCGTTTCCGCTCTCAACCACTGGATTTGCCATGCCATGCCGCGCTGTTATTGATGGGTTGATGGCAGCCGGATTCCGAGTTATACACTTGGCACGCGGATCGGAATACCGCGACACAGACTTGCCAAAGGAGTGGGATGGAAAGCCGATAAAGATATTCGGCACACCGGTGGATGACCTTAACGGCTACCACTATCTGGGGTACCTCTTGGATGTGGAAGCCAATTTTGACGATGTGGATTGCATCGTCTATATCGCGGATCCGCAAAGCATCCGGGCGTGGCGCACCAATGTCCAAGCCCGCATGATCTTTGCCAACAAGCCGCGCCCAACCGTGACCTACGGACCGACTGAGGGTGGACCTCTATTAAAACCAGAATCAACTTGCCTCGCCGAAATTATCACGACTGGCGGCATCGTTTCGACCTATACCCAATTCAGTGCGGATGTAATGACCCGGGCGATTAAAAAAGCGATGGTGCCGGGCAAGCCGTGTCCGGACTTTCAAATTCGCATTATTCCGCATGGAGTTGACCATGCTCCATTTCGCCAGTTCTCGCCGATCCAACGCGCGGACGTTCGCAAGAGATTCGGGTGGACCGACAAGATCGTGGTGATGAATGTAGCCAGGAACTCCGGGCGCAAGATGTGGCCCAGTCTGTTCAAAGCCATCTCGTTGTTGGGGAGCAAGTATCCTAACCTGATCCTCTACGCGCATACCGCGCCGTTCGAGCGTTTCTTTTTGGAAGGCCACAATCTTTCCGAGATCGCCAACAATCTGGATATCGACCAGCGCGTGATTTACCCGGACCGCTCCCTGGACCCGTGGCATGGGGTTCCATTCGAGCGGCTGATTGCAGCGTACAATGCCGCCGACATCTTTGTCACACCATCGGGAGCTGAGGGATGGAACCTGCCCGTATCCGAAGCCGCCGCATGCGGCCTGCCGGTCATCTGCACCACGTACAGCGGAATGTGGGAACAAGCCAGGGATTACGCTATCCCGCTGGAACCGGATGGATACACTACCCATTCCAATGGCAGTGAACTAGCTTACGTCAGTCCGCACCAGATTGCAGATAAGATCGAACAGTACGCAATCATGTGCCCAGAAAAGACCAAATCCTACGTCACGCGTGGTTTGGAGATTTCAAAGTTACGGACGTGGCAATTGCTGAAAGAAGGCATTGTGAAAATGGTCAAGGAGGCAATCGGTAACCTTGACCCCGCCTCTACAGTAATGGACTGAGGACTGCTGATGATTTGGTCACGCTACAACACCCTCTATCATTCAAAGCGCTTCGGCCATTTTCTCTACAACGCCCTCTCCAACACCCTGCTTGAGATCGATAAGGTACACTTTAGTGCCCTTGAAGAGTTTCGGGACCACAAGATCGGTTCCGAAAATTTCGATAACGGATTCCTGTCCCTTCTGCGGGAGCATAAAGTGCTGGTCGAGAAAGGGGAGGAAGAACGGTGGCTCCTTCTCCGTCAGTACCGGCGTTACACACAATGCTTTGATACCTCCCGTCTGGGCCTGACCATCTGTCCTACACTGCAGTGCAACTTCCGCTGTCCATACTGTTTCGAGCACAGCCAGCAAGACTCCACCGTCATGACCCATGAGACTGTGGCGCGGCTGCTCACCTTCATCAAGAATTACAAGGAAATCCGCCATCTCTCGCTTGCCTGGTACGGCGGAGAGCCGTTAATGGCCTTTAACGTCATCCGCAACATCACGGAAAGGATAAAATCCCTCAGCCTTGATTTCGATGGAGTCATCCTGGTGACCAACGGTTACCTGCTTGACAAGGAGAAGTGTGATCTGCTCAACGATCTGAAGATCCACTCCGTCCAGATCACGCTTGACGGTCCTGAGGAGGTGCACAACAGGCGCCGCTTCCTAGCTGGAGGTGGGCCCACCTTCCGACGCATTCTTGCCAATGTGGATACACTGATGGGCTCAACCTACAAAGGGAGCTGCGACATCCGCGTCAACATTGACAAACACAACATTGAAGGATTTTTAGAACTGCGGGCATCATTGCTGGAACGGTTCAAGGGGAAGCAGTTCCTCATATATGCGGGGCCTGTCCAAACCAGCCTCGGGCACTCTTACGATCACACTTGCAGCCTGGATATGCGGGAGTGGGCGAACTTCACCGTCGATATGTACCAACGAAGCGGAATCGTTCCCGCCGGTGACTTTTACCCCACGGGTAACACCGACGGCGTCTGCGTAGGTTCAATGCACAACAGTTTTGTTATAGGCCCGGAGGGAGAACTTTATAAGTGCTGGGAGGACGTGGGCAAGACCGCGATGATGATCGGCAACATAAGCGAGGCTGAACCGATTGCCAATCCGGAACTTCGGGCACAGTATAGCATTGGTACCGATCCATACAGGGACCCGGACTGCCTGGCTTGTTCTGTCCTGCCCATCTGTGGTGGTGGTTGCGTCAACAAGCGGCTGCGGGCCAAACAGTTCGGCGAAAAGGGGATAGGATTCTGCGCACCCTATAAAGAAAACCTGATCAACTATCTCGAAGGGTACATTGACACTTTCCTAAGCAGGGAAATCTGTACTGCAGTGCTCAGCCCGGTTCTCAAAAAATCAGAAAGCCACGGCTACCGTGTGATCTCGCCGGAGAAAAAGAAGGCTGAAGAAAGGCCGAACCCGCTTACGAGCCCTATAGCACGGCAGTGATGGGGCTGAAAAATGGCAAAAGGATTTTTCTTAACCGAACCTCACCCGAAACAAAAAGCATACCACATCCCGCGGCAACCTCCTTTTTCCGTTAATATTACTATCTGACTCCCGTCTTTACTTTCAAAATTTTCCAAATAAAGCTGTATGTCATTAACTTTACAATCAAAACCTTCCTTCCTGATGAACTCTAGTCGCGCCTCGGGCTCTTCAATCGCCAAGACACGCTTTCTGAAAGCCTCGTCAGATTTCATCTTTTCGATGAACGCTTTTACATGTTCTACTGACATAGTCGCCTCCAATTTTTAGAAAATTTTGCAAAACCAGAAACAGCATACCTGAAGCGAACGCATCGTTTGTACTATACGTCCCCCTCAACGCCAATTGATTTTTTAGGACGCCGCGCGCGTGCTCAACTCGTAGCAAAAAGAATTATAATGCAGGTTAAATATCTTATCAAGGCTTCCCGTCCAGACATATAAGTCAAAACGATGTGGCTTATACCTCGCCAAAGGTTCCGTCCCCGACCACGGGAACGATGCAGTATCGGACGGTCACCGCGAGTATGACTACCTCGACTGGATCGCCCGACTGACGTCGCACATCCCGGAGAAGGGCGCCCAACTC
>Ga0334722_10006824_pt1 | contig 11190 bp, 7 predicted proteins | sample C3_bottom_MG_FD_207210 | JGI IMG/M metagenome (GOLD analysis project Ga0334722, IMG submission 207210) | Sediment microbial communities from Yellowstone Lake, YNP, Wyoming, USA - C3_bottom | ecosystem: Environmental > Aquatic > Freshwater > Lake > Sediment | place: USA: Wyoming | collected...
CGCCATGCCCAGCCGAGACGGCCGAAGACCTGCAGCGACTGTCCATCGCCGCCCACGCGCGGCGAAGTCGTGGCGAACTGCTGCGCCGCCAGCTGGATGGCGCCGCCATTATGCAGTCGCTTGCCGAAGAAGCCGCGATAGAGGTTGGTGTTCTCGCTCCCCGTGGTGATCTCGGTGCGCGTCATCGGGATGGTCCGGTCCACCCGCCAGGAGCGCAGGTGCACGCGCAGTTCGCCGGGGCCGCGCTCCACACTCACGTCCTCGTACTGCCAGAGCGGGATCAGGGCGAGGTCGAGCACCTGACCGTTCTGCGGGTCGATCGCATCGACCTCGACGCCGTCGCGGAAGACGCGGACGCGGCCGGGGTCGCCGTTCCAGCTCACGAACTGCGGTGCCGCGATCCAGTTGGCGCGAAAGGCCGTCGCGCCGGGGATGCGTGCCAGCAGGTCGGCGAGCGTGATGGCCCCCGCGGCGCGCAGCGCCTCGCCGCTCCAGTGCCAGCGCCCCCCCTGCTCCACCGGGAGTTCGGCACGCGCCAGCGGCGCCTTGACGGTGTCGGCGGCAAGGCGCCGGCGACGGGCGGTGGCCGAATCGACCTTGGTCGTGTCGCGCGGCGCCCCGGCCTTCCGGCTGCTGTCGGGCAAGGCGCCAGTCGCGCCCGCCCGCTTCATGGTGTCGGATTGCACGCGCGGCGCCAGCGCACCCTTCGTCGTGTCGCGCGGCGCCACGGGCTGCTGCGCGGTGAGCGTCGCACCACCCCAAAACAGCACGAGGGCCGCCAGAAGGCGGCCCTGCGGGCGTCGGCCGCGAAACAGCAGGCCCGTGGTCAGCGGGCCCTTCCGCGCACGAACTCGACGAACGTGCGCACCGGGACCCCGGTGGGACCCTTCGGAATCACCACGAGGTCGCTCTCCGAATACGCCGTGCCGGCGATGTCGAGGTGCACCCACGGCGTCTCGGCGGGCACGAACTCCCGGAGGAACAGCGCCGCGGTAATGGTGCCCGCGCCGCGCCCGCCAATGTTCTTGATGTCGGCGATGTCGCCCTTGATCATCTCGCGGTATTCGTCCCACATGGGGAGCGGCCAGCCGGGCTCGCCACCGCGCTTGGCGGCGGCCAGCACTTCATCCACCAGCTTGTCGTCGTTGCCCATCACGCCGGTGGCGCTGTTGCCCAGCGCAATCACGCAGGCGCCGGTGAGCGTCGCGGCGTCGATGACCGCCGCCGGCTTGAAGCGCGCGCTGTAGGCGAGCACGTCCGCCAGCACCAGGCGCCCCTCGGCGTCGGTGTTGAGAATCTCGATCGTCTTGCCGTTCGACGCCGTGACGACGTCGCCCGGGTTCATCGACGTGCCCGACGGCATGTTGGTGGTGCTGCCGATCAGCCCGACGACGTTCACGCGCAGCTTCATGCGCGCAATCGCTTCCAGGGCGCCGAGGACGCCGGCCGCCCCGGACATATCGTACTTCATCATCTCCATGCCCTGCGCGGGCTTGATGGAGATGCCGCCCGAGTCGAAGCACAGCCCCTTGCCGACCAGCGCGATGGGGGCGTCGCCGCGCCGGCCGCCGCGATACTCCACGACGATGAGCTTGGGATCCTGCGGCGTGCCCGCCGCCACGGCGAGGAACGATTCCATCTTCAGCCGCTTGATGTCGCGGCGGCCGAAGACGGCGACCTTCAGCTTGTGACGCCTGGCGATGTCACGCGCCGTGCGCGCCAGGTACTCGGGCGTGCAGACGTTGCCCGGCAGCTGCTGCAGGCGCCGGGCGAGGTGCTGGCCCTCGCCCATCGCGATGCCCGCGGCAAACGACGCCTGGGACGTGCGTGCATCCGTGGCGATCACCACGGCCTCGGTCAGCGGCCGCGGACGGTCCTTCGCCGGCGGCTGCGTCTTGTAGTCGGAGAAGTCCCACGCCCCGCGCGACAGCCCGAACGCCGCGGCTTCCACCGTGTCGCCGGAGAGCTGCGGCGCCCAGAACGCCATCTTCCGAACGCCCAGCGCGTTGCCCTTGCGGCCGGCCAGCGTGGCGGCACGCGTGATGACGCCGTACGTGTCGTCATTCTCGCCGAGGCCGACGAGCAGGACGCGGGCCGGCCCGCGCCCGGTGCCGACGAACAGCAGCGACTCGTCACGCGCCCCCTTGAAGTCCGCCTGCTTCACCGCGCGGGACAGCACGCCGCCGTACGCCTTGTCGAGCGCCGAGAGCACCCGCGGGAAGACGCCGCCCGCGTGCAGGCCCACGGCCAGCAGCGGCGTCGCCACGCGCGACGGGTCGCCGCCGCGCAGGGAGAGCGTGAGCGGCATGCTCAGGCCCCCTTCATGCCGGCGATGATCGCATCACCGAACCCGGAGGTCGAGACTTCCGTCGCACCGGTCATCTGGCGCGCCAGGTCGTACGTCACGGTCTTCTTGCCAATGGCCGTCTCCATGCCGCGCATGATGAGGTCCGAGGCCTCCTGCCAGCCCATCGTCTCGAGCATCATGACGCCCGACAGGATGACGGAACCGGGGTTGATCTTGTTCAGCCCCGCGTACTTGGGCGCCGTGCCGTGCGTCGCCTCGAATACCGCGGCGTCGTCACCGATGTTCCCGCCCGGCGCGATGCCCAGCCCGCCGACTTCCGCCGCCAGCGCGTCGGAGATGAAGTCGCCGTTGAGGTTCGGCGTCGCGACCACCGAGTACTCGTCGGGGCGCAGCAGGATCTGCTGGAACATGGAATCGGCAATGCGATCGTTCAGGAGCACCGCATCGGCCCGCGCCGTGTGGCCGGCCTGGCCCAGATCGGCCTCGGTCACCACCTGCGTGGGGAACTTCTCCTTGGCCAGCTCGTAGCCCCAGTCGCGGAAGCCGCCCTCGGTGAACTTCATGATGTTGCCCTTGTGCATCATGGTCACCTTGGGGCGGTTGTGCTTGAGCGCGTAGCGGATGGCGCGCTCGATGAGGCGCTTGGACCCGAACGCCGACATCGGCTTGATGCCGATGGCCGAGCCCTCGCGGATCTTCTTGCCGAGCTCGTTCTGCAGGAACAGCCGGAGCTTCTCCGCTTCGGGCGTGCCGGCGCGGAACTCGATGCCGGAGTAGACGTCCTCGATGTTCTCGCGGAAGATCACCATATCGACCTTCGACGGATCCTTGACCGGCGCGCCGACGCCCTGGAAGTAGCGCACGGGGCGCACGCAGGCGTAGAGGTCGAGTTCCTGGCGCAGCGCGACGTTCAGCGAGCGGATGCCGCCGCCGATCGGCGTGGTGAGCGGGCCCTTGATGGCGATCTTGAACTCCTTGATCGCCTCGAGCGTCTCGGCCGGCATCCATTCGCCGGTGGTGTCGAACGCCTTCTGGCCGGCGAGCACTTCCATCCAGTGGATGCGCCGCTTGCCGGCGTACGCAATCTCGACGGCGGCGTCGAACACGCGCACCGACGCCTTCCAGATGTCGGGTCCCGTGCCGTCGCCTTCGATGAACGGGATGATGGGCTGGTCGGGGACGAGGAACTCGCCGCCCTTCGACTGCACGCGCTCGCCTTTGGCGGGCACTGTTGAGTACTTGTACGTCGACATTTTTCTGAGTGGTAAAGGGATGTCCGGAAACTAGGAACCGCCTGCGGGTGGAGCAAGGCAAGGCGAACGAGAAGCGGCCGCGCAATGCTGGCCGCGGCCGCCTTGAACCTCCGCCTGCGCGACGTCAGGCCATCAGCCAGTCGCGCTCCCGGAACCAGGAGAGGCAGCGCTCGTACTCGACGGTGATCTCCGCCAGGCGGACGTCGGCGAGCGCGAGGTTGCCCTCCTTGGCTGCGCGCTCGGCGCCCGCGCACAGCTCTTCGAGATGCCGCGCACCCAGCTGTCCGCAGCCCGAGCGCAGTGTATGAAACGCGGTCGCCACCGCGCGCGAGTCGCCGGCGGCGATGCCGGTGCGCGCCGCCACGAGCCGTCCCGGCGCCGAGGCCGCGAACAACTGCACCACTTCGCGCATGGTGTCGCGGTCGAGCAGTTCGAGCAGCGCGTCGAATTCGGCCAGCTCGACGGGCGAAGGGTCGGTCATTACGGGTCCCGGTGAATGCCATGGTGCGCCGTCGGCGCCGGCGCGCACCGCGGCGCACGCCGTAACCTTATCGGCCGGTGCCGGGAGCGCGCCAGTCGGCCCGTGCCCGTCGGCCCGCGCCACCAGCGCACGTCGCTCGCAAGCCGCGGGCGGCGCGGGGCGTCATTCCCACTCGATGGTGCCCGGCGGCTTGGTGGTCACGTCGAGCGCCAGGCCGCTCACGCCGGGGAGCGCCAGGATCTGTTGGCGCAGTTCGTCGCACAGTGCCGCGGGCAGCGGCGCAGGCGTGGCGGTCATAGCGCGCTCGGAGTGAATGGGCCGGACGATCACGAATTCCCGTCCCACGCCATCCACTTCCATCGGCACGAGCACCGTCGGGCATTGCCAGATGTCACCGTAGAGTCCGTGGCGCCGCAGTCCCTCCATCACCAGGTGATCCGCGTCGCGCAGGAGGTCGAGGCGCTCGCGCGTGACGGTGGCCGCGAGCGGACGCACCGTCCGCGGAGCCGCCGGTCCCATGTTCCAGATGCAGCGATTGATGCCCGGCACCTCCTTGAACAGCTGGCCGGCCGCCTGCACCAACTGCTCCCAGGGCGCGTCGCCGGAGAGCAGCACGGGATGCTCGTACGACCGCAGGTCAGCCTTCACCCCGACCGACTTGATGGGGAGCGCCATTGCCGCCACGCCGTGGCGCGCGGCCACCGCGGCGACCGCGGGCTCGATGGCGTCGAATCCGTCGCGGCGGTCGGCACCGTTTGAACAGAGCAGCCGCACGCCCAGGCCGGGGCCCGGGAACGGATGCCGCCAGAGGAGGGCGTGGGGGATGCCGAGTTTCTCGCCGAGTTCGCGCACCTCCACCTTGTAGAGGTCGGCCAGCGGTTCGACGACGCGCCCCTCGGCGAGCATCTGCTCGATCACGGGCACGCGGTTATGGTGCGTCTTGATGGTGTCGGCGCGCTTGGTGCCGCCCGTCTCGATGGTGTCGGGATAGATGGTTCCCTGCCCGAGCAGGTGGCGCTCGATGCCCAACTGGCGCGCTTCGCGCTCGAACACCTCGATAAAGGTGTTGCCGATGATCTTCCGCTTCTGCTCGGGTTCCACGGCGCCGGCGAGCGCGGCAAGGAAGGTGTCGCTGGCATCGATGAAATGGAGGTTGCGCTCGAGGCCGAAGGCCCGGAACGCCTCGAGCACGTCGCGGCTCTCGTCCTTGCGCATGAGGCCGTTGTCCACGTGCAGCAGGTGCAGGCGCTCCGGCCCGATGGCCCGTCCGAGAAGCACCGCCGCCACCGTGGAATCGACGCCGCCCGACGCCAGCAGAAAGACCGACTGGTCCCCCACCTGCCGGCGCACCTGCTCCACCCGCTCGTCGACGTAGCGCTCCATGGTCCACGATGGCTGGCAGCCACAGACGCCGAGCACGAAGTTGGCGATCATCTCGCCGCCATGCACGGTATCGTCCACTTCCGGATGAAACTGGAAGCCGTAGCGCCGAAGCGCCGGTGACTCTATGGCGGCGAACCGATGCGCCTGGCCGCCCTCGCCGAGCGACGTGTAGCCGACTTCCCGGAACCCGGGGCCGACGCTCGTCACCGAATCGAAGTGGCTCATGAAGACACGCTCGACGGTCGAGAGGCCGGCGAAGAGCGGCGAGTCGCCGACGACCTGCAGGTCGGCCGACCCCCACTCGCGCCCGCCGTGCACGACGGTGCCGCCGTAGTGCTTGGCGATCTCCTGGTGCCCAAAGCAGAAACCGAGGATGGGCACGTCGAGGTCGTAGATGCCCTTGTTGTAGACGGAGTCCTCGCCGAAGGCCGACAGGCTCGGGCTGCCCGAGAGGATGATGCCCTTGTAGTTCCGGAAGAGCTCGATGTCGTCCTCGGGCTGTCGGATCTCGGCCAGCACCCGGAGCCGGCGGACCTTGGTGGCGATGAGGTGCGCGTACTGTCCGCCGAAGTCGATGACGGCAATGGCGTCGTGGCCCATCTCAGTTGCCTCCCGGCGCGGCGATGGGCCAGACGCGGAGCATGACGACGCCGTGCGACGGCACGGTGGCGGCGTACGAGTTCTCCACCACCGACTGCTCGGTGTGCGCCCAGAGATCCCGCACTCGGGCCTCGCCCGTCCTGAGCCCGAGGCGGCCGAAGTTCGCCGTGATGGTCGAGGGCACGGAGGCACGATTGAAGAGCAGCACGGCGCGCGACCCGTCCTGCAGGGGCTTCACCCAGACCTGCAACTCGCTGGGCGAGGCCTGCACGATCTTCCCCTGGATGCCGAGCGAATCCTGGTCCACGGCGATGACCTCGCGGTTCAGCAGGATCTCGCGGATCTCGGCGCCCGAGCGCGTGCTGTCCATCATCTGCCGCACGTCGTTGCCGGCAATCAGCGGGGAGGCCATCATGGCCCAGAGGCTGAAGTGCGAGCGATACTCGATGCGCGTCATGCCGCCGTTGCCGACCTCGAGCATGTCGGGGTCGTTCCACGCGCCGGGGCGCGCCGCGTGCCAGTACTGCGACGACAGGTCCACCAGCGTCAGCACGCTGCTCCAGCGGTCGCCGATGTCGCCGGTGGTGCGCCAGAGGTTGCCGACGGACGGCGCCCACTCCCAGGGCTGGTTGCTGCCCCACTCGCAGATGCTGAACACGATCTTCCGCCCCGAGGCCGCCAGCGCGTCGCGGAAGATCGTGTACTGCGTGCGCGCATCGAGTCCCTCGGAGTTGCACCAGTCCACCTTGACGTAATCGACGCCCCACGCGGCATAGGTCTTCGCGTCAATCGCCTCGTACCCATAGCTGCCGGGCCGCCCCTCGCAGGTCTTGCGACCGGCGTCGGTGTAGATGCCGAACTTGAGCCCCTTGGCGTGCACGTAGTCGGCCAGCGCCTTCATGCCGCCGGGGAACCGCAGCGAGTCGGCCACGATGGTGCCCTGCGCCGACCGCGCCACCTGCCAGCAGTCGTCGATGGTGACGTACTGGTAGCCGGCGTCGCGCATGCCGCTGGCCACCATGGCGTCGGCCGTCTCGCGAATGAGCCGCTCGCTGACGTTGCAGCCGAACTTGTTCCAGCTGTTCCATCCCATCGGCGGCGTGCGCGCCAGGCCATTGTCCAGCGGCGGCGTGCGGCTGGCCGAGACCAAGAGCATGGCGGCGACGCCGAGCGTGCCGAGCGAGAGCATGCGACGCAGGATGTTCGGCACGCGTGGAACTCCTCGATGGGACAGGGTGACGACGCCAGGTTCGGGCCGCCGGAAGATGCGCGCCCGGTGCGGCTGCGAGCAACCGGGCGGCGCCCCGGGGCGCGGCCGCTACCTGAGCACGACCTCCGCCACGGGCTCGATGCCGTTCGTCGTGAAGACCGCCATCGTCAACCGCCCCGCCCGGAATGCGTCGAGGTCGAGCCCGAGCAGCCGCGTCCAGCCGCCGGCGGCCGACATGCCGGGCCCCAGCACGCGGCGAATCACGCGGGTGCCCGCGCCGTCCGACCGGCGGAGCACGATCGCCGTGAGGTCGCGCTGCAGCGCGGGCGCCACGTGCACGGTGTACGAGAGGTCGCTGCTCATCGGCTCGAAGATGAAACGCCCCTCCACACCGCGGGCCTGCGCCGTGAAGGTGCGCGAGGCCGGGGCGCGGCCGGCCACCAGCGCCGGCGCCGCGGGCGGAGGCCGCCGCCGCGGTCCGGCCTGCTCGAAGGCGTAGGCATAGGCCACCAGGCGCGCGTCGCTGAAGGGGCGCCCGAGCAGTTCGAGCCCGGTGGGCAGCCCATCGGCGGTGAAACCCGCCGGCATCGTGATGGCGGGCAGTCCCGTCTGCGCCGAGAGGGCGCACGTGCCGCCCAGTTGCGGATCGCCAACGAGCACGGGCTTGCGCGTGCTCGTCGGGTAGGCGATCGCATCGAGCCGGAGGCTGTCGAGCAACGCAACGATGCGCTCGCGCACCAGGGCCTGCCGCGCGATCACCCGGCGATGCGAGTCGCTGTCGCGGGCACTGGCGGTGTCGGCCGCCTTGTGCCGAGCCTCCAGCGCCTTGTCGTAGAGTCCGCGGTCGAGGATCTCGCGCAGCGACTTCACCGGCGCACCGCCCGGGCGCGCCAGGTAGTCGATGAGGTCGAATTTCGTCTCGAGGATGATGGCGCTGCTGCCGGCGATCAGGTCGTCGAAGTCCGGCATGTTGACCTCGACGACCTCGGCGCCGAGCGCGCGCAGCGACCGGGCGGCCGCGCGAATGGTGTCCGCCACGTCGGCGTCGGCATTGCGGAAATACGGCGCGAACAGGCCGATGCGCGCCCCGCGCAGGGCGTCGGCGCGCAGCGAATCGACGAAGTGCGGCCGTACGCGTGCGCCCAGGTGCGTCGCCGGATCGGCCGGATCCTCGCCGATGGTCGCGTCGAGGCCGATGGCCAGGTCGGTCACCGTGCGCGCCAGCGGACCGGGCACGTCCTGCGTGAGGGCGAGCGGCACGATGCCGTCGCGGCTGAAGAGCCCCATGCTCGGGCGCAGGCCGAAGAGCGAACCGAACGCCGCCGGGATGCGGATGGAACCGCACGTGTCGCTGCCCCACCCGAGCGCCGCGAAGCTTGCCGCCACCGCCGCGCCCGTGCCGCCGCTCGAGCCGCCGGGGCACCGCGAGAGGTCGTACGGGTTGTGCGTCTGGCCGCCAAGCGAGCTGATGCTGGTGACGCCGGCGGCGAGTTCGTGCATGTTGGCCTTGCCGAGAATGACCGCCCCCGCGTCGCGCAGCTTCTTCACGACGAACGCATCCTGCGTCGGCTGGTGACTGGCGAGCGCCAGCGAGCCGGCGCTGGTGGGCAGGTCCCGCGTGTCGTAGTTGTCCTTGAAGATCACCGGAATGCCGTGCAGCGGCCCGCGCACGTGGCCGGCCCGGCGCTCCGCATCCAGTGCGGCCGCCTCGGCGCGCGCCCGGGGATTCAGGCGGATCATCGCATTGAGCGCCGGGCCGGCGTGATCGTAGGCGGCGATGCGTGCCAGGTACGCATCCACCAGTTGCACCGCGCTCACCCGTCCCCCGGCCATGGCCTTCTGCAGGTCGGTGATCGATGCCTCGCGCACCTCGAACGCGGGGCGCGTCGGCGCCGGACGCGGGCCCTGCGCGCCGAGCGCCAACGCCGGGATCGCCGCCAGCGCCAGCACGGCGCGCCATGCCTGTGTCATGATGCCGTCTCCGTCCCCGCGGGGATCTCCACCAGCCGATACGCGTGCCCCGTTGCCGCAAGAAAGCGTTCCACGGATTCGCGCGGCACGGACAACGTGGCGGTGTTGACGTGCGGATGGCAATGCACGGCGGGCGCCTGCCAGAGGTCACGGTCGATGAACACCTCGACCGCGTGCGCCGGGTCGTTCAGGAGTGCGAGCAGCGACACGGAGCCCGGCTCGACGCCCAGGCACCGCTGCAAGCGGTCGGCCGAGCCGAAACTCGGCCGCTCGAACCCGGTGCGCTGGGCCAGCGCTCGCAGGTCCACCGGCTTTGCCGCACCGACGACGACCAGGGCCTGCCGGGTGCCCTTCCGATCGCGCAGAAAGAGGTTCTTCGTGGCCGCGCCGGCGAGCGGCGGCACCAGGCGCTCCACCTCGGCGATGGTGAAGACGGGCGGGTGGTCGCAGCGCTCGTAGGCGATGCCGTGCGACGCGAGGAACGCATAGAGATCGGGCATGCGGCTCCGGAAGCGCGGGGAGTGCCCGCGGCGGGTGTGCGTCTGCTTGCGCTACGTGGCGCCGCTGGGCTCCGGCGCGGATCGCCGCTCGCCCGGCGCGCGCGCACCGCGCTTCGACAGGAGCGCACGCACCTTGGCGGCGAGCGCGCCCTGCGTGAAGGGCTTGGCCAGGAAGTGCGCATCGTCATCCAGCACGCCGTGCGCATCCACCATGCTCCCGGCGAAGCCCGACATGTACAGGTGCTCGACCGTCGGCCGCAGCGCGCGCACCGCCTTCACGAGTTCCTTGCCGTTCATGCCCGGCATGATGAGGTCCGTGACCAGCAGGTCGATGGATGCCCCGCCCGCCTCGACGATGCCCAGTGCTTCCCCCGGCCCGGCCGCGGCGAGCACCGTGTAGCCCAGTCCCTCCAGCGCCCGCGTCGTGAGGTTGAGGATCATCGGCTCATCCTCGACGAGGAGGATCGTCTCGTGGCCGCGCGCGCGCCGCGTGGGGTCCGACACCTCGGCCGCGCGCGGCGTCCCGGCGTGGCGCGGCAGGAAGATCTCGAAGGTGGTGCCATGCTGCACTTCGCTGCGGACCTCGACGAAGCCGTGGTTCTGCGCGACCACGCCGTAGACCGTGGCGAGCCCGAGCCCCGTCCCCTCGCCGATGCCCTTCGTCGTGAAGAACGGCTCGAAGATGTGCACGAGCACCTCCGCGCTCATGCCGGCGCCCGTGTCGGAGATGGTGAGGCGTACGTAGTCGCCGGCCACCGCCCCGGCGCGGCCCGCGCACGCCGCGTCGTCGAGCGTGACGTTGGCGGTGGACAGCGAGATCGTGCCGACGTCCACGATGGCGTCGCGGGCATTGACGCACAGGTTGGCGAGGAGCTGGGCGAGCTGCGACGGATCCATAAACACCGGAGACGTCTCGGCGCCGGGTCGCCAGACCAGGTTGACGTGCTCGCCGATCAGGCGCCGCAGCAGCTTCAGCGAATCGCTCACCACGGCGTTGACGTCGATGACCGTGGGCGCCACGTCCTGCTTGCGGGCGAACGCGAGGAGCTGGCGGGTGAGGTCGGCCGACCGCTGGGCCGCATTGTGGATCTCATCGAGGTCGGCATAGAGCGGATGCGACTGCTCCACCTGGAGCATGGCCAGCTCGACGTTGCCCAGGATCACGCTGAGCATGTTGTTGAAGTCGTGAGCGACGCCGCCCGCCAGCCGGCCCACCGATTCCATCTTCTGCGACTGGCGGAACTGTTCCTCCAGCTCCTTGCGCGCCGTGATGTCCTGCTGCACCGCGATGAAATGCGTAATGGCGCCCGACTCGTCGGTCAGCGGCGTGATCGTCATGTCGGCCGTGAAGCTGGTGCCGTCGCGGCGCCGATTGAAGATCTCGCCGTTCCACACCTGCCGCTCGGAAATCACGCGCCACATCCGGGCGTAGAACGCCGCGTCGTGGCGCCCCGACTTGATCAGCGCGCCGGGCGTCTTGCCCA
>Ga0334722_10006825_pt1 | contig 11190 bp, 8 predicted proteins | sample C3_bottom_MG_FD_207210 | JGI IMG/M metagenome (GOLD analysis project Ga0334722, IMG submission 207210) | Sediment microbial communities from Yellowstone Lake, YNP, Wyoming, USA - C3_bottom | ecosystem: Environmental > Aquatic > Freshwater > Lake > Sediment | place: USA: Wyoming | collected...
GTATCGGGAACGGACTTTTGCTGGCTATTACAGCCGAGCACGAAAAGCACCAGGATGAAACCTGCCAATCCTGTGCTACTGTAATGAGTTTTCATTTGCGAATCCTCTCATCTAATGATTTTGAGTCATTATAAGAACAACGCAGTTGCCGGTCAATAAAACTGACCAACCCCATTCGTAATACTGGAGATCGAGTCGCCACCTACCTAAGCTCAATTCTGCCTACTGACCTAATTCTCTAAAACGCTATAAAACCGACTTTTATTCGACATTGTGAAAAGAATAACAAACTATATTCTTGACACAAGCTCCTACCGACATTATATTCTGTCTCATGGGAAACCATTATTTGGATGATCTTGACAAAAAAATCCTGGAAGTAATTCAGGAAGACGGCCGGATGCCTAACAAGGAAATTTCCAATCGTGTTGGTTTAGTCCCTTCGGCCACATCCGAACGCCTGCGCAAACTCAAAGAAAGAGGATTTATCAAATCCTTCGAGACCCGTCTCAACACCGACAAAATCGGTTACGGACTGGTGGCATTTGTGTTTGTGCGGACGAACGAAATGGCCAGCGGCTTCAAAACCGGAGTGGAACTGGCGAAAATTCCCGAAGTGCAGGAAGTCTTCAACGTGGCCGGCGAAGATTGCTACTTAATAAAAATTCGCACCAAAAATACCCAGTCGCTTGGAAAAATCCTGCGGGAAAAAGTCGGCACTATCGAATCGGTGATTCATACGCGCAGCACGATTGTGATGGAAGCGTACAAAGAAACTTGCCGCATTCCGCTCAACGGACACGAGATTCCTGATTAGGCCTTGCCCATGACCAAACCATCTCGAGCCAGCATCATGCTTGGTTTTGCCTGCATCTATGTCATTTGGGGTTCGACCTATTTGGCGATTCGCTTTGGCGTGGCGACTATTCCCCCATTCCTGTTGGCCGGAGTTCGCTTCTTTATCGGTGGTGCGCTGTTCTATCTCTGGGCCAAAATTAAAGGCGCCCCCAATCCGCAAAAAAAACACTGGCTCACGGCCTTTATTGTTGGGGCGTTTCTGGTAGTTGGCGGTAATGGCCTCGTCAATTGGTCGGAAAAAACTCTCCCCTCCGGCATTGCCGCTCTTTTGGTGGGGATGATGCCTTTCTTCCTGGTTTTGTTCGACTGGCTTCGCCCGCGCGGGAATCGTCCCGGCTGGATTGTCATCATGGGTCTCATTCTCGGTTTCAGCGGAGTAGTGCTATTGGTAAATCCGACTCAAGTCCAGGGAGTTTCCAGTATCGATAAATTTGGCGCTGCTTTGATTCTGGCGGCAACTATTCTGTGGGCTTTCGGTTCTTTGTATTCGCGTCAGGCTAAACAGCCGGAGTCGCATGCCTTGTTTGCCGGAATGCAGATGATGGCCGGAGGTGCCGTCGCTTTTTTGGTAAGCTACTTAATGGGCGAGTTTCACAAATTTGATATTTCGGCGCTGTCACCATTGTCCTTTTGGTCTTGGACCTATTTGACTCTGTTCGGGTCATTTGCCTTTGGAGTTTATTTGTGGCTGCTTCAAGTTTCTACTCCCGCCAAAGTTTCCACCTACGCCTATGTCAATCCGGTTATTGCCATATTTCTCGGCGCCATGCTGGACAACGAACATTTGACCCGTTGGACAGTTGGTTGTTCGATAATAATCATTTCGGCCGTAATGGTGATTATCACGGCCAAAGCCAGAGCACAAAGCGTCAATGCCGAAGCAATTTCAAGGCCGGATGAAAAAAAAGTACCGATAGCGGCCGAGAGTGAAAAAGCGGTCTGTGAGTGCAACTAAAAGCAGGCTATGCCTGTTTTCTCCTGGCCTCAATAAAAGATTTCACGCATAACAGCACGAAAATCAGCGATAACAGCCCCATGATTGATTGGCTTATAGCCGCGCCCGGACGTTCCACTACTCCCCCACCTAACATCGTAATCAAATTGACAACACCTCGGACAGTGGCGGCAAAACCAAGTAGCGCCAACGCCGCGGCCAGGTGCATGGAGTTTTTGCGATTCTTGGGATTCTGTGCCAATATTCCCACCACCATAACCACCAGGCCAAAGAATGTCGGAATCAAAGCGGTTTTATGCTCCATTCCGGTAACAACGAATCCGATGATTCCGAGAAGTATCAATAGTATCGCATAGACATTTGTTATTTTGGGCATGTTCATAAAAATTTCCTCTCTTAACTGACTATTGCTGTTACACGCACAATTGATTATAAAACAAATTCATAATGACTTGAAGCAATAAACTTACCTAACCAAGGATGTCCTAATTATGGCCGATAAACCCAAGATTATAGCCTTAGCCGGCAGCACTCGTTCGGGTTCATACAATAAAAAACTTGCGAAAATTGCTGCTGCAGGCGCCCGCGAGGCCGGTGCTGATGTAACTTATATTGATTTGCGCGACTTTCCCATGCCGATCTATGACGGCGACCTCGAGGATAAAGAAGGATTGCCGCCCAACGGACGAAAGCTAAAGGATATTTTTCTGGCCAACCAGGGACTATTGATTGCCTCACCGGAAAACAACGGTTCATTTTCGTCGGTGCTAAAAAACACCATTGACTGGCTTTCGCGCCCGGTCAAAGAATATCCGCCCTTGGAATGTTTTGTGAACAAATATGCGGCATTGATGGGCACATCGACCGGCTATTGGGGAGCTGTGCGCTCACTGATTCAGTTAAGGCACGTGTTGGGGCATATCAGAGTAACGGTCCTTCCGGAACAAGTTACTATTCCGATGGCCCACAGCGCTTTTGAGAGCGACGATTCGTTAAAAGACAAAAAACTCCACGAATCCACCAAGGCCCTGGGGAAAAAACTGACTGAATTTCTCATGAAGCTAAATTCGTAATTAGCTTTTAAAATGCCCAATGACAAATCTACTCTCATATCGCCAACAATTTGATTCTCTAAAAAACTGCCACTATTTGATTGCCAATTCACTCGGCGCCATGCCTAATTCAGCCAAAGACTGGTCGGACAAATACCTCAATCTCTGGCAACACCGTGGAGTGCGAGCCTGGGATGACGAATGGTGGCCGATGAGTCGTGAAGTTGGCAACAAAATCGGTCGATTGATTAATGCTCCGAATGATTCCATCTCCATGCAGCCTAACGTCACCAGCGCCCAAGCAACTATCTTATCTTGTTTTGATTTTGCTTCTAAGCGCAACAAAGTTGTCATGGTTGAACAAGAATTCCCGTCCCTACTATATCTCTATGAGCGCTGGTTGGAAGGAAATGGAAAACTTGAAATTATTAAATGTCCCACTAACATGACTGCACCTATCGACAAACTCCTGACTGCCATCGATAATTCGACTGCACTGGTTTCAATTTCGCAAGTTTTGTTTCGTTCATCGTATATCGTGAATGCTCAAGCCATTATTGAAAAGGCCCACCAGGTTGGCGCAAAAGTAATGCTCGATGTTTTTCAATCCATCGGCGTCTTGCCAATCGATGTCAAGAAACTCAATGTCGATTTTGCCGTCGGAGGCTGTTTAAAATGGCTTTGCGGCGGGCCGGGCGCCTGCTTTTTGTATGTCCGTCCGGACCTGAACGATTCGCTGAAACCGCGTTTTACCGGCTGGCTGGCTCACGAGAGCCCTTTCGATTTTGATAACACCGGCATGAAATACACATCCGGTTCTTACCGATTCCTCAATGGCACACCGGTAGTTCCGGCGCTTTACACCTGTCAGGGTGGACTTGATATTGTTTCCGAAATTGGAGTAGAACAGATCCGCCAGCGCTCTCTTGAAATGACCAGCCGCCTGATTGAAAAAGCATTGGAAAACAACTGGCAAGTTTATACTCCCCAAAAAACTTATGAACGCGCGGGAACTGTTTCGATCGGCTTTCCCAACGCCTTGGCCATATCGAAAGAACTCTTGAAACGAAATTTTCTGATAGATTATCGCCCCCATGCCGGCATCCGCGTTTCACCGCATTTCTATAATACTGACGAAGAAATCGACGAACTGATTCAAGAAATCCAACGCATAAACAGGAAGTGATCAAAGATGCTAAGGTTTATAGACATTTCACAAAGATTGAGTTCCGGCATTCCAGTCTGGCCGGGTGATACCGAGTTTCAGACATTTTGGAAAATGCAGCTGCAAAAAGGAGACTCTTGCAATGTCGGGAGCGTTACCATGAGTCTTCACACCGGCACTCATGTCGATGCCCCTAAACATTTCCTAAATGACGGCAGCGCCATTTCAGAATTGAAACTGGAAACATTTATGGGACCTGCCATCGTAATGGATTTGACCAATCAGCCCATGGTCGAAAAATCGTCTCTTGCGAATTTAAACAAGAACACGCCCCTGCGTGTTTTGCTAAAGACCATGACTGCTAATAAGGAAATATTTGACAGCACCTTTAGCTACCTTCAGCCTGAAGCTGCCGAGTTTCTGGCTTCACTTAGAATCAAGCTGGTGGGAATTGATACGCCTTCAGTTGATAAACCAGATTCCAAAACTCTGGACACGCACAAGATTTTAGCCAGGCAAAATATTGCCATTCTTGAAAACCTATTTTTGAATGATGTCGATGCCGGTATTTACGAGTTGATTGCTTTCCCGCTAAATCTGGCCGGAATGGATGCTTCTCCGGTGCGTGCAGTACTTAGAAAAATTTGACAGGCTATTCCGAGCTGCTTTCGACTCCGGGTTCTTTTTTTCTGATTCTATCTTTCCAGAAATAAAATCCAAAAACAACCAGAAAATAAAGTGACGTGACCCCGGTTACCATTTTTCCGGTGGCGTATCGTTTCGATTCATACTTAAACAGAACTTCTTTGGCTCCAGCCGGAAGAGCCACCGCCCTAAATGAACCATATGAGCGCATTATCTTGGCCGGTCGGCCATCGACATAAGCATGCCAGCTTTCATAATAATTGTCCGTCATTACCAAAATACGATTAGCCGAGCAATTCACACCAACTACAATCGAGTCCAAATCATACGATTTAATCCAGGCGCTGTCAGCCGCCAGACTGTCAGCTGGAATCGCCAAATCCGGTTCCTCTTCCAAATAAACTTTCTTTCTCAAATTATCCGAACCAGTTAGAACCAGCGGGTATATATCTTGTCGATTAGGAATTACCTGATAGCTATTGACCAAATAGACTCTTTCAAAGGCATTCCGATTTTCAACCAGTCGAATATCTCCAAAACCGACTTCCGCATGCACCGGAATTTCTCCAAAATAATCAGGAGGAAAACCGGCATCGGCCGGAATCATCACATAGCGCGTGCCCACCAAATTCAAAAAGCGCGGATTGGTCCAATTCTTAAGCTCCGATCCGCCGAGCAGGTCATCATACCAGCGCAATTGATTTCCGTGGTAACCGGTCACATCATCGATTCCAAACTGCGGCAGCAGCGATTTTGGCAATTTGGATCCGGTGAGATTCAGCGTGCGAAACTTTCCTTCTTGTTGCGTCAGATATTTAGTCAGCGGAGTAGCTTCAAAATATCTGGCCGGATCAGCCACACCGATAAAGCGGCTGTCGAAACGAACACCGTCAATAACCGGGATAAGAATTAAGCCAGACATTATCAGAAGAGTTTTTGAGGACGACAACTGTCGCCAGGCAATAACCGCTGCCAAACCGGTGAACAAAAAAGCAAACCAAGCGCCACTTTGGATAGCGTCCAGATTTCGAATCGCCAGGTCGAATTTGGTTATACCACGCTGCACCATGGTGGTCGCGGCTTCACTATAGAAAAGTGAAGTCCAGATTGAGAGCATTTTCGGACCGGCGCTGCTGAACAAGAAGGCCAATAAGAACATAAAGGCCGGAAATCCAAACAATAAGTAGTTGAGCTTTTTCCTTCGAGCGGGGTTGTCATTTTTCCAATTAATAATCGTCTGCACTCCCATTCCCGCCAGCAGCGCCATGCAAAAGAGAAAAATAAACATAATCATGCTGGGTGCCCGAAGCGCTTTCACTTTTGGAATGAGATAATAAAACAACTGGAATACGGGCGTCGTCGCCCCCAATGCATATACCAATGCAAAAATTGCCAGCCCTCCAAAGAACCAGGCTTCTTTGCGCCTCCCAAAGAACAAGCCAATCAGCGCCAGAAAAATCGCCACTACCCCGACTGATTCGGAATTATCCTTAAAAGCGTTTTTCCCCCAATAGAATGATTTGTCATAGCGGTCAAATGTCCCCGCAAACTCCGGAATTAATTGCGAGAAGGCTTCCTCTTGGTGGAGCGACCACGATGTCGCCCAGTCCCAGCCGCGTTTGGTATCGGCGCGTGGAGAAAAGTGAGTCGTATAGACATAGCCCGGATAGAACTGAATTGCCGAAAAGAGCAAAGCCACCACCACGGCATAGGCCGCCAATGTGGCCGGTTTGACCAAAGGAACAATTGATTTTCTCTCTTTCAATAAGACGAGTAGCCTGTAAATAGTGTACAGGGCAGCTACCCAAAGAGTGAAATATGACATTTGCGGATGCGGCGTTACTATTATTATCCCCAGAATTAGACCCAGCGTCGTGAAATCAAAGAAACGCTGCCTTTCAAAAGAACGATTCAGAAACAGCATTACCAGTGGGAAAAGAGACGTAATATAAATCTTTCCGTCATGCCCCGGCGATACTAAAGAGACCAGAAACGGTGCGAACATATAAGTAGCGCCCGCAAACAGCGCTGCTGTCTTCCCCAGCTTGAACTGTCGGGCCGCCAAATACATGAATATTCCTGAAAAGTAAATATGCAGGATGAGACTAAACCCCAAATGGAAGTAAAGTGGAATAAAATACTTCAACACCGAAAAGGGGTAGAAAATATCTCCGTGAAAAGCGTCTACAAAAGGCATCCCGCCGAAAACATGCGGGTCCCACTGGGGAATTTCATGATGGGTATTGAAGTAATTCACCAGCATGGACCGATGATAAACGCCGGCAGTCAGCATATCTGTCCCGTAAAGCATCTTCCCGTCCGAAAACAAGAACACGCTGAACAAATAGACCAGCCCCAACAGCATGATGCCGAAGAATAGCGGTACGTAATATGGAGATTCTTCCCAGGAGCTAAACGAATTGGGAGTGACCGACTGCGCCGATTGGGCTTTCTTCTTTTTGCTCAATATCTTCCTCGCGCTGGATTTTGGGTTGGTGAAGCATAATTAACTGCACCTTTTGTGGCAATGTTTTTAATCAGTCCCAAAACGTCTTTGTCAAATCGCCCTTGAGCAACTTTACTAGGAATGTTTTTTGGGACTCTGCTTTTTATCGTTGCCATATGACCAAGTCGAACTTAAACTTAGGTTATCAAAATGAAGACAGACTCCGTGAAATCCATGAGGCGTCCGTCATGAGCGATCAGTTGGTCGTGGCAACATTGGTATTGGTAGCTCTGGTCGGCCTGGCCGAAGTTTTTTTTCAGACCAAAGAATTCTGGAAATAGTCGGCCGAATTTCAGAGTCGACCGCCAGTATTCAACAGGTCAAACTTATCTGGTAGTTTTCGATAACAAAAATCAGTCATTCTTGTTATTATATTGAGTCAAAGATTTAATCATGCAGGACCTATGATGGGCAACAGAACCGAACTACTTAAAAAATTAATTAGCCAAAAGATTTTAATCCTCGATGGCGCCATGGGGACGATGATTCAGTCGTACAAATTGACTGAATCGGAATTCCGCGGATCCAAGTTTGCCAATCATCCCCGCGACCTGAAAGGAAATAACGATCTCTTGTCACTTACTCGCCCGGATGTCATTGAAGAAATCCACCGGGCTTATCTTGATGCCGGCGCCGACATAATCGAGACCAACACTTTCAACGGTACTTCCATTTCGCATGCTGACTACGATACCGAAAAATTTGTTTATGACCTAAATCTGGCATCGGCCAAACTCGCCAGACAAGCAGCAGATGATTTTACCCGGCGAGATGCTTCGAAGCCACGTTTCGTGGCCGGAATTCTGGGACCCACTAACAAGACTTGCTCGATCTCACCCGATGTCAATAATCCCGGCTATCGGGCGGTCACTTTCGACCAAATGAAAGAGGCCTGCGCCGAACAAGCGCGTGGCCTGATTGATGGTGGCGCGGACATTCTAATGGTCGAGACCATCTTTGACACACTCAACGCCAAAGCTGCTCTATTTGCAATAATGGAATTAATGGAATCAAACAGGCTGCGCCTGCCAATTTGGATATCTGGGACTATTACCGATGCCAGCGGCCGGACACTTTCCGGTCAGACCACTGAAGCATTTTGGTATTCGATAAGTCACACTAAGCCGTTCTGTGTTGGATTGAACTGTGCCCTGGGCGCCAAACAACTCCGACCATATTTGGAAGAACTTTCAAATGTTGCCGACACTTTTGTCTCGGTTCATCCGAATGCCGGTCTCCCCAACGAATTTGGCAAATATGACGACACTCCTGATTACATGGCACGGCTTCTTAAGGAATTTGCCCAAGACGGTCTGGTGAATGTTGTGGGCGGTTGCTGCGGAACTACACCGGCTCATATCAAAGCTATTGCCGAAGCAGTCCAAGGCCTCAAGCCGCGTCGGATTCCAGACGTTCCCAAATATTGTCGCTTGAGCGGACTCGAGCCGCTGGTGTTCCGACCCGATTTGCTTTTTGTAAATATCGGCGAACGCACCAATGTTACCGGCTCGGCCCGTTTCGCCAAACTTATCAAAGAAAGTCAATACGAAGAAGCTCTCGATGTGGCTCTGCAGCAAGTCCGAAGCGGCGCCCAGATGATTGACGTCAACATGGATGAAGGCATGCTCGATTCCAAAGCCGCCATGGTCAAGTTTTTGAACTTGATCGCTTCCGAGCCGGAAATCAGCCGGGTGCCGATTGTAATAGACTCTTCCAAATGGGAAGTTATCGAAGCTGGTCTCAAGTGCGTCCAAGGGAAAGGCGTGGTGAACTCCATCAGCTTAAAAGACGGCGAAGAAGAGTTTATCAAGAAAGCTCGTTTGGTCCGACGCTACGGCGCCGCTGTCATTGTTATGGCCTTTGACGAAAACGGCCAAGCCGACACATTGGAAAGAAAAGTCTCCATTTGTAAACGTGCCTATGAGATACTAATAAAACAGGCTGGCCTGCCTCCGCAGGATATCATTTTTGATCCAAATATTTTTGCTGTTGCCACCGGCATTGAAGAACACAACAACTATGCCGTGGACTATATCGAGGCTTGCCGCAAAATCAAGGCGGCCTTGCCGCATGCCTCAATCAGCGGCGGTGTCAGCAATTTGTCATTCGCTTTCCGAGGTAATGATGCAATTCGCGAAGCCATGCACTCGGTTTTTCTCTATCACGCCATCAAAGCCGGCATGGATATGGGGATTGTCAACGCCGGCCAACTAGCCGTTTATGACGAGATTCCACTGGACTTGCGAAATACTGTCGAAGATGTCATTCTCAATCGCCGCACCGATGCTACCCAGCGCCTTACCGAACTTGCCACTACCGTTACCGGTAAGAAAAGAGAAACTACCGAAGATTTATCCTGGCGTGAAAAATCAGTTGAAGAGAGATTGTCGCACGCCCTGGTTCACGGCATCGCGGATTTTATTGAAGATGACACCAATGAAGCGCTTCAAAAATACCGCCGACCGCTCAATGTCATCGAAGGTCCACTAATGGACGGCATGAATGTCGTCGGTGATTTGTTTGGCTCGGGAAAAATGTTTCTGCCGCAAGTTGTCAAAAGCGCCCGCGTCATGAAAAAAGCCGTGGCAGTGCTGGAACCATATTTGGAAAAAGCAAGGGCCTCCGGCCCCAACAGCTATTCCAAAGGAAGAATACTTCTCGCCACGGTCAAAGGTGATGTTCACGATATCGGCAAAAACATTGTCGGCGTAGTCTTAAGCTGCAATAACTATGATGTAACTGATTTGGGCGTAATGGTGCCCGCCGACAAAATATTGAACACCGCCAAAGAAAAAGATATCGACATTATCGGCCTTAGCGGGCTTATCACTCCTTCGTTGGATGAAATGGTCCACGTCGCCAAAGAAATGGAGCGACAGAATTTTGATTTGCCGCTTTTAATCGGAGGAGCCACCACTTCACGTGCTCATACTGCCGTTAAAATCGAGCCGTCCTATCACGGCGCCACAATCCACGTCCCCGATGCCTCCCGCAGTGTCAAAGTCATTTCAGATTTGTTGAGCGCCGACAAAAGCACCGCCTTTATCACCCACATCCGCAAACAATATGACGGCCTCCGCAAGGAACAGACCGAAAAACAAGACACCGCGCAGCTCGTATCGCTTGATATTGCCCGCAAAACTAAAGTTCAAATCAACTGGTCAGATTATACACCCACAAAACCAGCCAAACCCAGCATTACCGTTTTCGAAGATTTCCCTCTCGCAGAGTTAGTCAACTACATCGACTGGACGCCGTTTTTCCAGGTCTGGGAACTCCCCGGCCGCTACCCGCGCATTCTGGAATACGAACACGTCGGCCAACAAGCCCGCGAACTTTTCGACAACGCCAACAAACTGCTCAACAGAATAGTGAAAGAAAAATTGCTCCAGGCGCGAGCCGTGATTGGTTTATTTCCCGCCAACTCAATTGGTGATGACATTGAAGTTTACACGGACGAAAGCCGCAAAAAAGTGTTATCAACTCTGCACCATCTCCGCCAACAAAAAGCACGTGAAAACAAATCGCATCACGCCTGCCTTTCGGACTTCGTGGCTCCCAAAGAAACCAAAATTCCCGACTACATCGGCGCTTTTGCTGTGACTACCGGAATCGGCATCGAAAAGCTCGTGGCCAAGTTCGAGCAAGACAAAGATGACTACAATATCATCATGACCAAAGCCCTGGCCGACCGACTGGCCGAAGCGTTGGCAGAACGATTGCATCAAAAAGTGCGCAAAGAACTCTGGGGCTACGCCAAAAATGAAAACCTCACCAACGATGAACTGATCAAAGAAAAATATTCCGGCATCCGCCCCGCCCCCGGCTATCCCGCCTGCCCAGATCATATGGAGAAACAAACGTTGTTTGATTTACTTGACATCGAATCGAGAATCGGTATCAAACTCACCGAATCGTTCGCCATGTACCCCGCCGCGTCCGTCAGCGGCTGGTATTTCTCACACCCCGAATCATTTTACTTTGGCGTCGGCCGCATTGACAAAGACCA
>Ga0334722_10006827_pt1 | contig 11188 bp, 6 predicted proteins | sample C3_bottom_MG_FD_207210 | JGI IMG/M metagenome (GOLD analysis project Ga0334722, IMG submission 207210) | Sediment microbial communities from Yellowstone Lake, YNP, Wyoming, USA - C3_bottom | ecosystem: Environmental > Aquatic > Freshwater > Lake > Sediment | place: USA: Wyoming | collected...
GTGCTGAATTTTGAGGCTGTCTGATAAACATAAATCGGTATTGAGGAATATGTCAGGATTTTTTTTTCGGTCAAACCATCTAGAGATAGGGGAGTTGAAGAAATAACGCTTTTCACCTGATTAAGATCCATAAGAAGTCCTGCTGAATAGGAAGATGGTCCTTTATAATCCGACCCGAAAATGGCATTTTCGGTCAGACTGTATATATAATCGTTTCTTCTTATACGTAAACCTCCGGTGTTAAAATCAAGACTGTCTCTTCCAAAAAGTAAATTTGAATTAGGAATAAGAAAATTATTTAAAAATTGATATTTTTTTAACTCTGCATCTGTTTTCCATCCTGATTGACTCAAAATATCATGCCATATTTTGCTATAACCATAAGTAATATATTTACCACTTGAAGACAGTGATGAAAGGGCGGGTGGAGGTTGAAGTACTGTGTCAGATCTCAAAAATACATGATATGAAAATGCAATGTATCCCAAATACACAACGTTACATACTAAAAAGGAATAAATAATAGTTTTTAAGAACCGGTCTTTTCTTGTTTTTAAATAAATCTCAAAACAATATGCTGATCCAAGAATAATGAAGAAGACTGCCTGAAGGAGATATTTAGGAGGTGTCCTAAACAAACTGAAAGGGAAAATGTCAAAAATAAAATAAAACGGAGAATTACTGCCCAAAGACAGTAAAATAAAAAATAAACCTAAAAATAAAGTTAAAACAATAAATTTTGATAGTTTCTTTTTGAATAATAAAAAAACAAAAACGGGGATAAAACACGCAAAAAATAATACACCTAAGTGGGGTGAATTCTCCCAAAATATTCCCCATTGTGAAAGTGAATTCGGATAAGTTCCCATTTTAGCACTTCCGAAAGGATAAGGAACTAAAAAGGAAAATATGTGCTTCCAAGGAAGAGAATATAAGGTGGCAAAGCTATAACCTCCTGAGACAACCCTTGATGAAGCCTTTGTTAACATATAAGTTGGAATGAGTTGGGGAAGAGCCATAACAAAGCCGCTCAAGATAATAAATATAAAACCCCATTTATGTTTCCCCCCTAAAACAAGGAGGTACCAAAGAAAGAGGCTAAAAAGAGCAATAAAGGCAACTTGGAAGTGTCCCGCGAAAATCATCTGGGAAATCAGAAATGCTCCAATTAATCCATATATCTTTTTATCTGTTTTGTGCCACTGCAGAATGACAAAAAAAATAAGAGGTACAAGTGAATATGTTTGCAGCAAATTAAAATGAATAAATCTGAATGTAATTGCTCCATTAAACGTAAAAATAAAACTTAGCAATAAAGAAAGTAGTTTTGAAATGGAAAGTTTTCTTAATAATAAATACATCCCCACAGTTAATAAAAACAGCGATAAAACAAATAGCCCGTTATATGCTGTGACAAAATCAAATAACCGCATGAGTATTAAATTTGGCAAAAATAAGGCGCCAATCTGGCCTTCAGCCATAAGTGGAAACCCTCCTTGAAGCTTTTGAGTCCAAAACGGAAGACTCCATTTCTGAATTGATTCCCACAGAAAATATTTTAGGGAAATATTGAAATGAAAAGCATCACTTCGGTCCATGTCAGGAGTAGTAAGCAATTTCCCTTTTAAGAATATGAAGAGAATGAGATATGTTACAATTATCCCCATGAATGGAAGCCATTTAATTGCACTTTTAATATTAAGTTTCGGAATATTACCCAATCTTGGTTTTTTCTCCATTCCGTCTTTTTTTATTCTTGTCATTTTTTTACTGTTCATTTTTTTTATTTTTTCCAGAAAACAACCTCTTCAGTTCGACCAACTTACCTCTGATCTGATCAGTATACTTCTTTTAATATATGGTGCTTATTATTATGGCGGTTTGTATCAACCCTCTTCATTAAAACTCATTGGACAAATTCTTTTTTTCATACTGATTATATATTTGTTTGTCTGGAAAGTCATGTTGAAAAAGAAAATATATTTCATACTGATTCTAGTGGCCTATGTCAGCCTTGCTTTGTGGACAATATTTACCTCGCCTCATCCCCACGTGGATACAGTTGTCGTATTTAAGGAAGCACCGCTTATGTTTCTGCAGGGTAAGAATCCATACAACAGTATGTTTTCACAAGTGTACGCAGGTATCAAGCCTGATTATTACAACCACCTCCCTTTCAGTTTTATTTTCTACATACCGTTCGTTTTGTTGCCCATTGACCAACGAATAGCCTTAATCGTCATAACTTCACTTTCTTTCTTGTTCCTCTATAAATTAATTAGGCCATCCCTTAGGCAAGACTCCCTTTTACCGCTCAGTTTGGTTTTATTCATGCCCGGGTCTTTTTACATGCTTGAACACATGTATCACGAAACAATAATATTTTTCTTTTTTACCCTTGCGGTGTTTACTTTCTCATTTTCCCAAAAAGGGTTTTATTTTTTTATTTCTTTATTCTTTTCTATTAAACAGAATATCCTGCTGATGTTTCCTTTATACCTGAAAAAAGTCGTATGGAAAAACAAAAATTGGATTTTCCTCTTTTCCCCGTTTCTGCTTATTATTTTTTTTCTCATCTGGAATCCGAAAGCATTTCTTGAAGATACGTTGATGGGAATTTCACCAAACAAGGTCACTAGTCCCATCCAGATGAGCCTTGCTCTGGCTACCTTTATGACTCATGCCTTTTCACACATGAATAAACAGGTTATTTATACCTTCTGCACAGTTTTCTTTTTAATTTACTACGCTCTGATACTTATCAGCAAATTTTTAACAAATTCACAGAAAATGATATTTATAACATTCGGTGTTTATTTCTTCTCTTATTACGGCTTTTTTAATAGCTATTATCTTGTTTTATTATTTCTTTTGTATGACTATCTGAAAACATATTTCTTTCCAAAAAATCTGAAACATAAACTTCCGTAAATTGTTTGTTTTGCATTTACATAATGTTTCATTTACAATGATTTCATTATGAAGAAAAGTTTTACCCTCATTGAGCTTCTTATCATAATTGTTATTCTCGGATTCCTGGCCGCATTAATTTCAGGAAATATTCTTAATTCACTGCAAAAAGGAAGAGATGCAAGACGTAAGAACGACCTCTCGCAAGTACAACGAGCATTGGAATTGTATTATGAAGATTACAAAGCATATCCCACGGGTGCTCCTCCTTTTGGTTATGCATTTTGCCAAACAAGCGCGTGCTACTCCACTGAAAAAATTTATATGATGAAAACGCCCACTGATCCTAATTCTACCTACTCATACTCTTATATCGTAGATCCTGCCGGTCAGTATTATTATTTGCTTTCCTGTATTGAAAATTACGTAAACGATAAAGGTCCGGGAGTGAGCAGTACGGGATTTTGTTCAACTCCACCGCCTGCTGCTTGCGGTACTGCGCCTACCTGTGGAGGTTGCGGAACGTGCAAATTTATTTTAGGTAGCCCCAACGCGATACCTATCAGTCCTCATCCGTAAGCTCTTTATAGGTCCTTCATATCCTGTATTACCTGAGCGTTATTCGGACTTACATTTTTGAGTATATATTCATATACTTGTTTTGCTTCCGTTTTCATTTGATATTTTTTTAGCAATTGAGCTTTCAGGTAATAACTTTCAAAATAATCACTTTTCAGCCGAATCGACTGATCTACCGCCAAAAGTGACTGCTGTTCATATTTTTTTTTCATCAGCGGATTTTTTTCCTCATCATAAATAAGAGCATAGTATGTTGCGGCAAAATAGGTAAGCTTCGGATCGGTCGGAGATATCTTCTGAGCTTCATTTAAAGCCAGAACACCATCGTCAAGATATTTTTTATCAAGCGTTACTTGATAAAACAGATAGAGGTTTTTGATCCGCGTCTTCCAATAAAGAATATTCTGAGGAGATTCCTTCAATGACTGATCATTGTAATCCTGTGCACTTTGCATCAATCGCAACGCCTCTTTGGGATCCTTCTGATACACAGCAAGACTTGCCAGATAAAAAGAAAGTTTGTCTTCATATACGTGCTCATGGTGGAACGCAGCGGCTGAAGTGATAAGAGTTATTGCCGTCTGGTAATCGTTTGATCTTGCTGCGGCTTCTCCTTGAGCAAATTTGGTATCAGCAATCCAGTAGGAAACAAAATACTGAACGAAAAATAGCAAAAGCAGTAAAACGCACGCATACCAAACAGCGCTCCCACCACTTTCTTTTTTGCTCAGAGATCCTTTTGTCTCAATGGTTATTGTCTCTTTTTTCTTTGAGAGTTCCAAAAAGTAAATCAAAAGGGGAAGAATATAGAAATACAGATTAATCACGGTTGTTGAAAAACCAACAGAATTGGTTATAAGAATGGTGACCCATGAAGCAAGGAGACATGATTGAAGAAATGAGCCAGATTTGAAAATCCAAATAAGAGCAAAAATGATAACTGCCGCAAGAAATAACACATAAGCTCCCACTCCGAAAAATCCGGTTGTAGCAAAGAAGTTTAAATATTCATTGTGCGCTTTGTTATAAAGATAATCCCATTCAGAGGTTAAATTATGTTCCTGCGGTCGAACAAAGTAGTATGAGTATGCAAATGTCTCAACTCCAGTACCGAACAGTGGATATTGTAATCCCAAGCTAATTGCCCCTTTCCAAACAATTTTTCGGATATCAACCGAACTTGTTACATTAAAGTTGGACACCTGTTTTTGTGTATTTACCGGTACAGGTTCTGTTTTAGACTTTGAATAAAATAATTGTTTATATGTTTCTATTATCAGAAATTTATCAATTTGACCAACGCCTGTTTTGAAAATAACGGTCAGCAGTAAAACAAACGCGCCTAAAATGAGAAGTTTAGTTCGCAGATTAGGTATTTTAAAAGTTTTTGCTTTGATTAAAATTAATGCCAAAAGCGGTATGAGGGATAAAAGAACCGCCATAACCGACGATCGGGAATTGGTAAAATAAACAGCGCTAAGGCCTAAAAATAAAAGGAATCCGTACAGAATATCTTTCCCTTTGTTTCTGAAATAGAAATAAAGATTAATAAAGAAAATAATGGCAATATAGGCTCCCATCCAATTAGGTTGACCTAGGGTAGAAAACATACGAGCTGCCGGATCAAATTGTGCAGTCCAGCAGGAATTATCAAATTTTCCCGAAAATACTACACATGAAAGATCATGTCCAAGTTTTCCGGGGATGCCCCAAAAAATCACAAGGGCTGCCGAAATAACTGAAATTTTAAGTATCCCTTTGATAAAATCATCTCTTTCTTTTGCATTTTCGCTGACAAAGGAAGCAAGGCTGTAGTAAAGAACAAGATAAGTAACAAGTGAAATCAGACCGCCGTTGAAACGACCGTAATACCCAAAAAGCGAAGTGTGGACATCAATGGAAAACAAAGTAGAGAGAACCTGAGAAATAAAAAAAAGGCCAATAAATACGTCAAATGGTGTCCTTTTAAATAAAAGTTTGCCCTCTTGAACTGACCGCATAAGCCAGATACATAAAACGCCGGATGTAATAAGATAAATAAAAATCATCTTATTGAATTCAAACAGTTCGCTTGTATCCTTATACATGATAAAGGGAACAAGAAAAAAAAGAAGATAGTAAAGATATTTTTGTAGGGTGCGCATATGTTGATTTTATCAAATATAGAAAAGTATAAGAAGCATAATATTCCATAACACGCAAAAAGCCGCAAACCAAATACTGACTCTCCGGTGTCGGCTGAAGAAATATGCCAAACCTATCGCAAATAATGGGATACTGCTTATAAAGAACCTGTTTCCAAATCCTGCCGGAACACGACTGAACCAACTTAAAAGCACAAGGGTAAATATGAAAATTCCTGTTAAAGAAAAAGTCCCGATTTGTTTATATTTTTTTTTGCCTACCATTACATACATTCCGATAAGGGCAACGATAAACAAGGGGGACCAAAGAAAGAATCCCCCCTGCAAAGAAAAGAGCTGATTCCAGAACGAAGATAAAGTTGGTAAAAAGAATGAGCCCTTTTCCCCTTGCAAATAGGGGTTTGCAAAAAAGCTTCCATACATTGATTTTTGAAGTAATAACTGCGGAACAAAACCGATAAAAACGCATGCAATAAATACAAAATAATGCATAAAAGTTCTTTTTTTAAACCAAATAAAAAACTGGTTTAATATAAATGGTAGTAATAGTATCCCGTCACTCATTCGGGTAATTGAAAGCAGGCCAAGTCCTAAAGCTGCAAAGGCGGTCAAATACAAAGTTTCTCTTTTTTTTGAAAGGTAAAGATATAGGCTTACTAAAAAAAATGCTACCTGATGAGAAAGCGCCGGCTCAAAGGCGCCATAATAAAAAAGCTGGGTGGAAAAAAACAGAGAAAAGACAACTAAAAAAGAGGTTGTTTTGTCTACAAATGTCCGTATATATTTTTCAATAAAAAATAGCCCTCCCAAAACAAGCACTATACCCGAAACACCGCATCCAAACTCAAATAAAGGGTGAAATATACCTAAACGAAGGTTAAAAAATATATTAATTACCCAAAGTATCATAAATGAAGGTATCCAAAACAGAGAAGTGCCAATAAGCCATGGGCAATTCAATACCCCTGTCTGAGTTGCCCTTATATCCCAAAACACTCTGCTGAATATATATGAAGCGCCTTGAAAATTGGATAAATAATGGTAAATGGGTCTAAAATTAAGATTGTGCTGAAAAAAAAGGGTATGCGCCAACGCAAAATAGCCATTCCCGTCGCCATAAATACCATGTTTGGTTGTAACAAAGTGAAAAAGATAAATAAGTAGAGAAACAAATAAAAGAATGATATATTTTCTCATCGAAGTTGGGTATATAATAATAACATATATGAATTCTTTTCTCGAAAGACTAAAAAGGTTTCCGATCCCATTTCTTACAACTTTCAAAGTTTATTTTGACCTCGGTACTTCTTCAACGCGGATTGCAATCAAAGAAAAGGGAGTTGTCCTCAAAGAACCCACGGCACTAGCTTATAATTCACAATCTCGGGATTATATTTTCTTTGGAAGTGAGGCAAAAAATATACTGGGGAAAACACCGGAATTTTTGAAAATCATACGGCCCATTGTGGGGGGAATTGTTTCGGATTTTGATGCGGAAGTAGCCCTTACCCGTAAATTTATTGAAAAATCCGTATCTCCCTACATATCTCAGCTTTCTATTCTAAAGCCTCCCATGGAAGCACTCGCTGTCTTTCCTGTCATAGCAACTGAAATTGAACAAAAAGCAGTTGAGGAAGTCATATTAAAGGCGCAATGCTCAAGCGTATCATTGATAAAAAAACCGCTTGCAGTTGCAGCAGGATGCGGTCTTAATATTTTTTCTCATAAACCCTCACTTATTCTGGATATGGGAGGAGGTCTCATCGAAATCAGTATTGTAAGTGGAGGTGGCATAGTCACCAATAAAACACTCAAAAATGCCGGAGAACATATGGACAAACTGATTGCCAACTATGTATATTTAAAACACGGGGTTATTCTTGGGGAGGCTACCTGTGAAAAATTAAAAATAGAGTGTTTCCATTTTGCAGAGGAGGAGAAAATATCCCTAGTCAGAGGAAAATCTCTTGAAAATGGCCTTCCGAAATCCGTTAAAGTTAAAACAAGCGATATCAGGGAAGCGTTATATAACAATTTTGTACAAATTGTTGAGGCAATTAAAGAACTTATTGAAATATCGCCGCCTGAGGTTATTGATGAAGTCTTTGACACCGGTATTTTTTTAACTGGAACCCTTGCCAGCATTCCAGGTATAGAAAAGTTTTTCGGAGATGAGATAAAAATAGAGGTATTTAAACCGACTCATTTTGCCGATGCCGCAATATATGGTTTGTCTATTCTGGACAAGGAAAAAAATGCAGTAGATAGAGTTGCAATACTGACTTAATCTGATAAGCTGTATAACCATGAATACAAAGTGGATATTCTTTATCACCATAGGAATAATTCTGCGTTTGGTGTTTGCATATTGCATGACTTACAGCAGTGATTTTATTATTCTGACGCTCCATATCAAAAGTGTTGCCCTCACCGGCAACCTGTTTGATAGTATGCATGCCATGCTTAAAGTAGAAGAAAATCCCCAATTATACGGAAAAATATGGTACCAGATGTGGGGAGTATGGATCCAACTTTTGGCACGATTTCATTTTATATCAATGGACAGTATAAATCTGTCCAAACACATAGTGCCATACCAACAATTTTTGATCAAACTGTTTCAGATGGTTTTTGATGCTCTTATACTTTTTTTTACGTATAAAATTGCAATAAAATTAGCTGTTAAACGGCTTCATTTTATAATACTTTTTTGGGCATTTAATCCACTCTGGATATATATTACCTACAGTATGCTCCAATCCGATATCGCTATGCTCACATGTCTCCTTGCTTCAATTTATATTACGATCAAATATAAAAAATTTAATTATGCGGCGATAATTTTGCTTTCGCTTGCATTTGTTATCAAAATGATGCCGATCCTTCTTCTCCCTATATTTATTCTGTATACGCATAAATCAAATAAATTAACCTTGTTTTCTTTTGTGGAATTCGCGCTAATTACCATTATTATTATGCAACCTTGGAGTAATGACTTTTTATTAATGCGTCAATTCGGTCTTAGTTCACGTGAAGCATTGGGAATTTTTCATGAGACATGGAATGGTGCAAGTGTGTTTATTTTAATGTATACCTCATTTATTTTTTTTCTTTGGCATAAAAGAAAACTTCTCCAATCATCAGGCACGCTCTTTATTGTTGCTCTCACTGCAACAATTTTGATTGTTTACTTAGGTGAAACACACGTGCTCCTTTTTCCTCAGTTTATGACATGGATAATGCCCTTTGCTGCTATACTTGTTGCACAGGAAATTAGTTTATTTCCTGTGCTCATTGCCCCATTTACGAATTTTATATTTGCTGCTGTGATAAATAATGCGTTTCTCAGCGGCGCATTAGCTGATTTAACCGGTATAAAAACAAAAACGTCTATATTGGCAATGTTTTCTCAAATGTTTCATGAGAAATTTCTTACAACAGGATTAAGAACATTATTTGTTGGTTTGTGCGTATTTTTTCTTTACTACTGTATTTTACAGCTTAACAGGCATAAGTTTTTGTTCGATAGAGCTTACCGGGCATTTTCTGAAAAATGGGGCATTTTGTCAATTATTATGTTTTATCAGCTTTACTATGTGTTTTTTTTCCTTGATTTTTTTATTCAGAAAACATATAAATAAATTTATACCTATCGAGGCACCAATTAACGCTTGACATTTGATAGCTCAAGCTATAAAATGGTATGTTGCTTTATAGTAAGCACTTTCTTTTTTGTTCTTTGAAAATTCATTTCAGCAGCGAAACATACACGGTTTGTTGATTTTTTAGTTCGGTAAACGGGTTAGGACACTCGATGTAATCGAGTGGCCTCTTAATTTTTTTAAGAGTTTGATCCTGGCTCAGGATGAATGCTAGCGGCGTGCTTGAGATATGCAAGTCGAGCGCCCCATTTGACCGCAAGGTTGAATGGGAGCGGCGGACGGCTGAGTAATGTACAGGAACCTGCCCCTAGGTAGAGGATAGTCCAGCGAAAGTTGGAGTAATACTTTATGGTTTCACCCTCTGGGTGAATAAAGAGCTTAACCGCTCGCCAAGGGATGGGCCTGTATCCTATCAGGTAGTTGGTAAGGTAATGGCTTACCAAGCCTATGACGGGTAGCTGATCTTAGAGGATGATCAGCCAGAGGGGGACTGAGACACGGCCCCCACTCCTACGGGAGGCAGCAATCAGGAATAGTCGGCAATGGACGAAAGTCTGACCGCGCGACGCCGCGTGTAGGATTAAGCTATTATTTAGTGTAAACTACTGTGGTAGGGGAAGAAGTTCCGCCGTAAGGCGGGATTGACGGTACCCTGCTAGAAAGGAGCCGCTAACTGCGTGCCAGAAGCGTCGGTAATACGTGGGCTCCAAGCATTATCCGGTTTTATTGGGCGTAAAGGGTCGTGTAGGCGGTTTAATAAGTTATCTTTGAAATTCCAATGCTCAACATTGAAATTGGGGATAATACTGTTAAACTAGAGTTTTCTTTAGGGGGATTGGAACTCAAGGAGGAGTAGTGAAATGCGTTGATACCTTGGGGAACACCGATGGCGAAGGCAAGTCCCTGGGAGAAAACTGACGCTGAGACACGAAAGCTAGGGGAGCGAAGCAGATTAGAGACCTGCGTAGTCCTAGCCCTAAACGAATGTCTGCTACCTGCATGATTTTGTATTTATACAATTTCGTGTGGGAAAGGTAACCCGTTAAGCAGACCGCCTGGGGAGTACGACCGCAAGGTTAAAACTCAAAGGAATTGGCGGGGAGGCACACAACCAGTGGAACATGTGGTTCAATTCGATACGAACCGAAGAACCTCACCAAGATTTGACATACAAGCGTCCTATTCTGTGGAAACACGGGAAATTCGCAAGAAGGCTTGCACAGGTGCTGCATGGCTGTCGTCAGCTCGTTCCGTGAGGAGTGCCCTTAAGTGGGACAACGAGCGCAACCCCTATCTTGTGTTATATTTGTCACAAGAAACGGTCCCGACTTTGTCGGGAAGGAAGGAGGGGCAGACGTCAAGTCAGCATGGTCCTTATATCTTGGGCTACACACATGTTACAATGAAGGGAACAATGTGTCTTGCCACGTCGTAAGACGGAGCAAATCACATAAATCCATTCTCAGTGGGGATTGGGGTCTGCAACTCGACCCCATGAACGCGGAATTGGTAGTAATCGTGGGTCAGTCATACCACGGTGAATACGTTCTTGCCTCTTGCACACACCGCCCGTCAAGCCAACAAAGTCGAGCATATTTGAATCCCGATTTATCGGGAGAGGATACGTCCGGCGATGGGGGTTAAGTCGTAACAAGGTATCCGTTCTGGAAGGAGCGGATGGATCACCTCCTTTCTTTTGTTTTTATTTTTCTCATTTAGAGAAAAATCTAAACATATCCGCGCTTTTCTCGCAAGGGGAAAGAGTGGATTCCGTTTGAGTAAACGGAAAATGTTTGATTGAATCATCAAAAACAATCATTTCCTAGCCCGTTTATCGCAACTAAATCGTTTTGCTGCTTGAATGAGTTTTCAAATCTTCTTTTTTTGAAGCAT
>Ga0334722_10006828_pt1 | contig 11188 bp, 8 predicted proteins | sample C3_bottom_MG_FD_207210 | JGI IMG/M metagenome (GOLD analysis project Ga0334722, IMG submission 207210) | Sediment microbial communities from Yellowstone Lake, YNP, Wyoming, USA - C3_bottom | ecosystem: Environmental > Aquatic > Freshwater > Lake > Sediment | place: USA: Wyoming | collected...
CGAAAAGAGCCTCACAATTTGCCTAAATTTAGGCTCTGAAAAGTTTGAACATTTTACATAGCGGTTTTTGCTTGTCATGACAATAGTTTAACACACTTTCTAAGTGCCTAAACGTGTCATGACCCATATTTTATTATTAATGAGGATATTATTATGTCAAAGATAATGATATTTATTGACGGCTCATGGCTTTACAGAAACATCCCGAGGCTGAGCGGGGTGTACGGACAGCAGGACTTCCGGCTCGACTTCGGCAAACTACCACAGGTGCTCTCCGCCGAGCTTTGCAGGCAGCTCGGGACGGACTCGGTGGACGTGGTACGCACCTACCTCTTCGGCAGCTACGCATCCAACTACGACCTCCGGGACGAAGACGCGGTCAGGCGTCAGCAGGACTTCTTCGACATGCTCAAGGAGGAGTACCACTACGAGCTGGACATATACCCGATAAACTTCAAGGGCAGACGCCTTAGGCGCGCGGACAGGGACGCCAAGGACACCTTCGAGCCGCAAGAAAAATGCGTGGACATTTCTCTTGCGACGGCCATGCTGTATTACGCGGCCATACCACACGCATACGACATAGCGGTCGCAGTGGTGGGCGACAAGGATTTTATACCCGTCCTGCAATACGTGCGCAGGCTCGGCAAGCGTGTGGCAATCGCGAGCATCAAGGGCAGCTGCGCGCAGGAGTACGCGGACCCCAAGGACGAGACGAGGGTCAAGGACTTCGACCTCATCTGGCTGGAAGACCTGCTCGACAGGCTCGAACTCAAGTACGAACGGCATGTGCTTGAATGCCAGTCGCCGATGCACAAAGGGGACAGGAGCGTTTCTACCACATTCCACCCGAGGAAGGGCCAGAAGTTCTTCTGCCCGGAATGCCAGGCCGAGTTCACTCGCCAGAAGCACGAGGCCCAGCAGGAGTTCGTCAGCTCGCAGAACGAGACCATGTCGTCCGGCACGAACGGGGACGGCAACGGCAACGGGAACAGTTATGAGGGCACGCTTGTCGGGGTGGTAAAGAAGAAGGTAGCCGACCGGGGCTTCGGGTTCATACAGTCCGACCGTGGCGGCAATTACTTCTTCCACCTGACCGACCTGGGGCCGGGCCTCGAGTTCGAGGACGTGGAGGAGGGCGTAGCCGTCACCTTCGAGGTAAAAAAAGAGCCGAGCCCGGACAAGGCCGGGGCCGCGCAGAACGTCAGACGCAGGCCGGCGTAATTCCTGCATTGGATGTCATTCTGAGGCCCCTTGCGGGCCGAAGAATCTCGGGTTTGGTTTTTTCAACATTAACCCCGGGATTCTTCGCGGAGCCTGCCCTGAGCGAAGTCGAACGGGCTCAGAATGACAAATAGCCTTTTTTACCCCCTCGAATTACCCCCTATCCCCCTCTATGTTATACTATAAATAGGAGTACAAAGGTTCATAGTCCCTTGTCCGTGCATTTTGTAAAGGAGGGGGATATGGTTATAAAGGTAAAAAGGGCGTACGACGAGCCCGAGGGGGAAGACGGGGTCAGGATACTGGTTGACAGGTTGTGGCCGAGGGGCCTCGCCAAGGAGAAGGCGAAGGTAGACCTCTGGCTAAAGGACATTGCCCCGAGCAACAAGCTTCGGAAGTGGTTCTCACACGAGCCGGAGCGGTGGATCGGCTTCCGCGACCGCTACTTCAAGGAGCTGGACGAAAACGACGAGTCCGTGGTGCAGCTCATGCACAAGGCCAAGAAGGGCACCATAACGCTTCTGTACGGCGCGAAGGAAAGCAGGTACAACAACGCGGTCGCCCTGAAGGAGTACATCATAGCGGAGACGTCCACCAAGGCCGCATGAACCGATTTTCCTGCTGAGCCGTTATGACGGGGGTGAAAGCGGAAGGATTATCCTGAACGTGCTACCCTTGCCGGACTCGCTCTCGAGTTCGACGCGGCCGCCGTGCGCTTCGGCGGCGGTCTTTACTATAGCGAGGCCGAGGCCGCTGCCTTTGACCTCCGCTGTTTTCCTGGAGCGGTAATATTTCTCGAATACGGCCTTCTGCTCGTCGGCGGGTATACCCACCCCTGTATCCGTTACAGAAATTATTAACAAGTTGTTGCCTTCGGATACGGCCTTAAGAACGATTGTACCCGGGGCGGGGGTATAATTGACCGCATTGTTAAGCAGGTTCAGGACAGCCCGCTGTATTAACCTGGAATCCACCATCGCCTTCGGCAGGCCGTCCGCTATTTCCATCTTTAAATCAAGCTTCTTTTCCTGCGCGGCCAGTTTAATTTCCAGGCAGGCATCCCTGAGTAGCAGGGCTATATCGGTCGGAGCAGCGTTTAGGACAAGCTTCGCGGCTTCCACCTTCGATATCGTCAAAAAATTTTCTATAAGGCTTGTAACCCTCTGTCCGGATTTGTATATTGCGGCAACCATCTGGTTTGTCTCTTCGTCAAACTTACCGGCATTGGATAACAACATCTCGGAATAACCCAGGATGGTAACAAGAGGAGACCTGATGTCATGCGTAACCATTGCGTAAAAATCGGCCTTCAGCTTTTCCAGTTCTTTTCTTTTAGTAATATCGCGAAAGTTGCACTGGACGACCCTTGCCTGGTTAAACATATATACGCTGCTTAGGACTTCCACCTCTATGATGCGGCCATCGCTGGTTTCCAGGGGCAGGTTTTCATAATGGGCCTGCTCTTTTTTCAACAGCTCCTCAAACACGCTCTTCGTTGATTCGATATTTTTTGCAGGGCCTATTTCCCAAAGCTTATTTCCAACTATCTCCTCGCGTGAGTAACCAAGCATTTCCAGCATGTACGGGTTCACGTCGTAGACCGTACCTTTATCCGCGTCCAGCATCAGTATCCCGTCGTTTGCGCTTTCAAAAAGCCTGCGGTAACGAAGCTCCGAGGAGCTGAGGGTTTCCATGAGTTCATGCTGGCGCACCACGGCAAGCACCAGGTTCTGGTTCATCTCAGCGGCCTGCTGGCGGAACCGCGCCTCCTCGGCCTTATCGGCGGCTTTTGTTTCTTCGCCCATGATATTCCCTTATTTTTTACCAGTCGGCTTAGCCGGTGGCGGTTCTTTTTGGCCGGTCTGGTCAAGCGGCACAGGCAGCCCGGAGGTCAAGGCCCGATAGCCTTTGATGCGTGGGCCTATGATTACTATACCATCGTCGGTGATATCGTATTCACGGATATCGCGGCTGTGCTTGCCGCCCCGCATCTTGATTACGGTGAGGATCGTCCTGATCTGGCCCTCTATCTCGACGTAGCGGAGCCGTATGATGTCGTCGGTGAGAAACGATATAGAGTAGGAACTGAAGGGGGACACGCCCAAGGATTCCGTCGTCTCGACCGTGCTTAAGATAGTCACCCCTATCCCCGTCAAAGCCCCCATCATCCGGTATAGCGATTCCCGGAAGTCCGCCCGGAAGCCGGGGGCCAGCGCCATCTCGAAACCAGCCAGAGAATCTATTACCAGGCGCTTGGCGCCTATCCTCTGGACCGCATCGAGTATCTCCTGCATGGTTTCGTCCACAGAGAGGTCAAGGGGGCGAAGGTAGAGGATGTTGAGCTTACCGTCTTTCTGCGGAGTTTCCAGGTCCAGGCCGAAGTCTTTGGCCCGCGTCGCATATTCCTGAGGACGTTCTTCGAATACGGCCGCAATGGCCGGCTCCCCATGCCGCAGGCCATCGGCGATGAACTGGGTCGCAAGGACCGACTTACCCGACTCCGAGGGGCCTGCCACCAAAATGCTGTCCCCCTCCGGGACCCCGCCGCCCATCATCTTGTCCAGCTCGGCAATACCGGTGGAAAGACGGCTCCGGACGGCTTTTTTCTCTTTTCTACCGGTCAGGCCGAGTGTGCGCGGGAATGCCTGCAGCCCGGCGTCGGTAATGCGGAAGGTATGCAGGCCGGGCACGGAGGCCTGCCCGCGCAGCTTCATTATCTGGAGCTTACGCACGATTGAATTACGCTCCACGCTCTGGTAGAGCCAGAAGAGGCCGTCGGCGACGGTAAAAACAGGGTTGTCGCGTATTTCCACATCCGAATACTCCCCGAGCAGGAAGGTCGTCGCCTGCCAACTGGTCAGGTGCAGGGCAAGCCGCTGGACGAACCCCTGCAGGTCAGTTTCGCTGGTGCCGCCCTGCGCCTTGCGCACCACGGTGCGGAAGGAGTCCACGACGACGATGCCGGGGCCGGCCGCCTCGACCTCTTTTGTAATCTCTGCCAGGACCGCGTCCAGGTCATTCTTCAGCACTATCCGGCTCAGGTTGATGAACCGGATGGAGCTGTTCAGCTTAACATGGTCGAAGAACGCATACTGCTGCTGGTACCGCAGCATTTTCATGGCCGGTTCACCCAGGACGGTGAAATAGAGCGCGGGGTGTTCCGGGGTCGCATTGGCAAACACGAATTGATGCGCAAACGTGGTCTTCCCGCAACCCGGGGAGCCGGCGATGATGTTGAAAGAGTATTCCGGGAGACCGCCGCCCATTATCTCGTCGAGGCCCGGGACCCCGGTCGGCAGTTTGCGGATGCTCACCTTGTCTTGCTTTTTCATAGCTTCTCCGTGTTAGAATCGGTACCCGTGACTGGTGCATCCGGCCACACGTCACGCACCAGCTGCATAGTTAACGCCTCGCCGATAAAGGCGACGAGCAGTCCGAGCAACTGCGCTACAAGTGAGGCGCCGCCCTTTCGGGTCTCGTCCACATCCCGCTCCTGCCCAACCGGGTCCGGAGACTCCAAAGACCCGTCCGCCATGACCCGCATCGAGGCAAGAGACGGGACATCCGCCTTTGACAGCGCCAGGGCGCGGGAAATCAGCGCCCTGTACCCGTCTACCCCCGTGAGTGTAGACAGGGGCCTGCGCAGCTTCTCGCAGACTCGGATGCAAACCGCCACCTGGACCGTTGCCTCAGGGGTGTTGGCCACAGCAGCTTCATCGGCGAGCAACCACCGGGCTAAATTCTGCATCGCGGGAAAGTCGTTCATTTAAACAATATACCCCATAACCGCTAAATATTCGAGGAGTATCGGGAACTTAGCATTCCGCAACAAGGAGGGTAAAATGGATACCTCAAAGGTATTGGCCTGTTCCCCGGCACCTCACGGCCGCCTCGGGGCGGCTTTTTCGCGGCCGAGCCTGCCAAGCACCTCGCGCACCCGCCCCTCCTCCTCACGGCTTACACTGCGCCCCCCGAACCGGACACGGTTGTACAGCTCAGTCACATAAACAACGCCGCCGTACTCTTCTGGCTCACCAGCCGAGAGCCTGACAGCGAACTCCATAGGGGTCACGCCGGGCGGCCGCACATGGCCCCTTCTGCGTAGCAGCCTTGCCATCTCCTCATAAAACGGCACACTTCCGCGCCTGCCCATGACGCCCCGGCCCTTCAGCGCGCGGCGCAGGAGATACGTCGCGACTGCAAGGAGAGCTATCATGCATAGAATCGCCGCGGGCAGGAGTATGTCCCTGCGCGAAAAACCGGGCAAACGCAGCCCGCTATCCCCGCCGAGCCTGTCCGTGTACTCCGAGATGCCCTTCTTCATGCTCTGGTAGGCGCGGGCGAGACTGTTGACGGCCGTCATCTGGTCGCTTAAGTTGTAGTATATTACGTAGCGGTCCCATTTGAAACGCATGAAGTCCAGGGCGTTCGAGAGCCTGCCGAACATGGGCTTCGGCCTGCTACCGGCGGATTCCGGTGTGGGGTCGAACATGACCCACCCCGACTCTGGGAAACGGACCTCGACCCAGGTGTGCGCGTCCTGCTCCCGCACGAGATAGTACCCGCCGTATTCGTTCCATTCACCGCCGTAAAACCCCGTGACCATCCTCGACTGCACGCCGGAAGCCCTGAGCATCAGCGCCATCGCGGTGGCGAAATGCTCGCAGTATCCTGCCTTCGAGTTGAACAGGAAGTCCTCTATCGGCCCCATCTTTTTGTCACGGGGCGGGTCGAGGGTATAGGCGTAGTTGGCCTTAAGGTAGCCCTGTATCCTGACGGCCTTGTCGTAATCGGTCACGGAGCCGGACGTGACCTGCATGGCAAGCCTGGTTATCCCGTCCGAGCCTTCCGGCAGCTGGAGGTACTTCGGGTCGGGCCTGGCCTTCGCGCCCCGCTCCTCCAATTCGAGCTCGGCACGGGAAGGGTTGGCCGGGTCGGAGTATGCGGTATAGCGTATCCGGCTACCCGGCGGGTAGGCAAGGTTCAACGCGCCCGAACGGTCTACGGAAAGTGAGCGGAAGTCGCCGTTAACCCTGCGTACCGGGTACAGCGCAAATATGGTGGTGGTGTCGAGCGGCTCGAGCACCACGTTCTGGACGACCGTATCCCTTGTGGCTGACCTGTCGGCATACTCTTTAGGAATAAAGAAATCCCCGGCGACCGTCCATGCGAGAAACATCCTGCCCGAAAGCGTATCCTGCCAGAGACCGTTATTGTAATTGTCGAACGCCCGCCCCCGCCAGTACATACGGCTCGAAGGCATCTGCACGGAACCGGGCAGTTCCACGCGCATAACGACGGTCGGGTCGAGCTTAACCTGGCCCATCGAGCCGAGCTCCACACGGTCGGAAAAGCCCGAAACCTTTATCAAAGCGCCCGCATGCCTGCTGAAAAACCCTATACCTACCCTCGGTATGGCAAAGAACATGGCAAGGGTGACGGCGAATGCGACAAGAGTAAGAAGCGCCGTGCCGCCGAAGAAAGAGCGGCCTACCCTCATACCGGCGGCCCCGGCGCCCGGCACCGCCCCCTCACCTTTCATGTTCCTGAACATCAGCGCCCACGTGAGCGACACAAAAAACGTCACGAATGCGGCCAAGAAGTATATCTCGGTAGACAGCGCGGTGGAGGCAAGCAGGAGGAAGAAACTGACTGTGAAAAGCTGGACGTAGTCCTTGTCGGCCCTCAAAGACAGGAGCTTGAGCGCTACGAGTATTACAAGGAGGTCCGCCCCGGCCACCGCAAGAGAGCCTCCGATATAGAAGAAGTCGAGCATGGAAAACGACAGCGCGGCCAGGCCGAGCGCGGTCATGGCCCGCTCAGGCAACAGCGCGCGGGCGAACCTCTTCGGGTAGACCATGCCGCCGGCCGCAAGCACTGTTGCCGGGACTACGAGCCAGTCCGGGGCCTCACGGGTGAAAAGGAGCGCCATCAGGCCGGACAACGCCACGAGCCTTGATGAGAATAAATATGCGCGCCCAAGCTCCATTATCCGGCCTCCAGGACCAGGGCGGCGCCGGCCTTATGTCTTGCCCAGCCTGAGCCGTTATCGGCGAGTACAAGCACGCATGTCCCTTCCCTGAACGCATCCAGTAGCGCGTCCTCCGGGCCTTCTTCATGCACGGGTTTTATCCGTGCAAGGGTCTCCATCAAGAGCATAAAATGCCCCCTGCCTGTGCCCGGCCCAATGCTCATCCCGCGCGACATGAACGACACAGGGGCTTCGGCCGTAAACAACAGGTGGTGTACCACGGACGCGGCAAGGACTACCGCCTCCTCGAACCGCCCGGCATAGTCCGGGCCAGGCCTCTCCGGCGCGAAGTTGTCGAGTATTACGGTCACGCCTTCCTTCTCCTGCGCCTCGAACTCCTTGGCCATCAACACAGAGAGCCTTGCCGAGCTCTTCCAGTGTATGATGCGCGCCTCGTCGGTGGGCAGGTAATAACGCAGGCCCCTGATTTCCTGTCCGTGCCCCTTCCTCTGCGCGGGCGCCTCGCCCAGCCCAGCAGTGAGTGTATCGAGCATGCCCTGTCCGAGCGGCCTCACCTGCGGGTATACGAGCCTTGTCTCAGGATGCGGTACCCTGAGCGTCTTGACAAAGAAGCCGAACGGAAACCGGGTGGATATCTCGAAACCGGAGGACAACCACTCACCGCGGTGCGCGACTGCCTCCGACACCCGCCCGTCGCCCTCTTCGCCTGGCCCGACCCTCGCAAGGAACGCGGCCGGGCCGTGCTGACCGCCAGGATACAGGGACGCCACCGAAAGGGCGAGCGAGGGCATGCGTCTTTTGTTGTTACGAAGCGTATAGACTACCGGGAATGGCGTACCGGCATACATCTCGGACGGCAGCCTCCTTTTTGGCACAAGACGGCGAAGCGCCTGCTCGGACAGGACTCCGGAGAGCAGTATCATCGAAAGCAGCATGGCTACCGTCAGGTATAGGAGGTTGCTGCCGGTGTTGATGGCGGCGGCACCCACGGCAATGCAAACGAACACCGTCCTCGTGCCGAGCGGCGTGAAAGCGAGGCTCCTGTTCCTGATGGAGAGGCGGAACGGTTTTTTCCTTTTGAACAGACCCATAAATTTGCCCGATTAGATAATTTAATTCAGTATATTATACCCGAGTAGGCCGTATGGATACCACTTTTGTTTTGACGAAGGGGATTTTATGGTCTAATATTGTCTGCATGGACGCACCGGAAATGATAAAAGCCCTGCTGCAAAACATCGGGGTCGCGGTCAAGGGGAAGCCCGAAGCGGTCAAACTTGCCGTGGCCGCGCTCATTTCTCGCGGACACCTCCTTATTGAAGACGTGCCGGGCATAGGCAAGACCACCCTCGCATACAGCATTGCCCGCTCCATCAACTGTTCGTTCCAGAGGGTGCAGTTCACCTCCGACCTGCTGCCCTCGGACATCACGGGCGTCACGGTGTTCAACCGCACTACCCAGGAGTTCGAGTTCAAGGAGGGGCCGATATTCGCCAACATCGTGCTCGCGGACGAGATAAACCGCACCACGCCCAAGACGCAGAGCGCGCTGCTCGAAGCGATGAACGAGGGGCAGGTTACGGTCGAGAAGGATACCCACCAGCTCCCGAAGCCGTTCATGGTCATAGCTACCCAGAACCCGCTCGAATACCACGGCACCTTCCCGCTCCCAGAGTCTCAGATGGACCGCTTCGTAATGCGCATAAGGCTCGGCTACCCGGATATATCGGACGAGAAGGAGATACTGAAGACCTACACCACCGACTATATCAAAGACGGCCTCAAGCCGGTACTGGACGCACAGGACGTGCTACGCTTACAGGACGAGGCGTCGAGGGTACGCGTGGACGAGGCCCTGATGGACTATATACTTAGGATTGCACAGGCCACCCGCGAGACAGCGGCACTCGCCCTGGGTGTCAGCCCCAGGGGCACGCTGTTCCTCCAGAAGGCGGCCCGCGCCACGGCGCTGATATCCGGCCGGGACTACTGCATACCGGACGACATAAAGAGGCTCGCCGTACCCGTGCTCGCGCACAGGGTGGTCGTGAACGCACGCGGCGGCGGGTTCGGCAAAAGGGGCGAGGACGCGGAGGGCATAATAAGCGATATAGTGAACTCCGTAGAGGTGCCGGTCTGATACCTTATCCTCATTCCCCTTGACTGTCGGCCGATTCCCTCCTATAATTTATTGCATAGCACTTCTTACCAGCCATCCCTTGCAGTAAACGCACCACCTATCTGAAAAGGACGCAAACATGATGAACGCGCTCAAGCTCGGAAGCCCGGTCAGGTCGTTTGTGGTAGCCTTTGTCGCAGCCGCAATCTTTCTATCTTTTATAAATACTGTCCAGGCCACGGGTTCCGGCGTTATCATAAAGACCAAAAAAACAAAGACTCCCAAAACACCACCCAATACGGCCATTTCCAAGGACTTGACCATAACCAAGGTGGACGCGGACCCCAAGCAGGAGACCATAAAGCTCTACTTCACCAACGCGGTCACCATGGACGCACTTCGGGACAACCTGAAGGTCTTCCCTCCGGTTGACCTCAAGTGGTGGGAAAGCACGGTCCAGCCAGACAACACCGTGACAATAAAGGGCGAGTTCAGACCGGGCCAGGAGTACAAGATATCCCTTCCGGAGGGCTTCGAGAGCATCGACAAAAAACGCTACGTCAAAGGCGTGACGGGTTTCAAGATGCCCGACCTGCCGTTCGAACTCAGCTATCCGGAGAAGGGCTACGTGATAGAGCGGGACAGCAGGCAGATGCTTTCGGTATCCGTGACCAACGTGGACGAAATCCTGTTCAGTGGGATGCAGGTGCCGCCCGTCATGCTGCCCGCTGCCATGGAGTTCGTCAAGGAAAAGCAGCAGGACAGGCCGTGGGACAAGATAAAGGCACGCATTGCTTCCGACTTCGCGCTCGTCGTGAAGGCGGCAGGACAGGACGCAGACTTCAAGGTCTTCATGCGCCCGATACAAGAGGACAGCCAGGCGTTCTTCCCCAAAAAAGAACTGAACACCCCGCACATATTCTCGATACCGATGGAGTTCCGGCATGAGAAGGAAAAAGGCTCGCTCGAACTTGCACTGATAGAGAGCAGGAAGTCCGGCCAGCCTGCAAGGACGCACCCGCAGCTATTGGCCGTAACCGACATAGGGATAACATACAAGCTCTCCGGCAGCGGGGCGCTGATATGGGCCACGTCGCTTCACACGGGCAGGCCCGTCGCCGGGGTATCCGTGCTGGCCGTCACAAAGGACAACAACGCGGTATATGCCGGCAGGACCGGCGACGACGGGAGACTTATAATCCCGGACGGGTCCGAGCACAAGACGATGTCGCTTAACCAGCCCTCGTCGGGCATAAAGCCGAAACCTCTTAACGTGAAGGCCGTGGCGTTCATCGTGGCGGCTACGGACACCGACGCCTCGTACGTCGAGGTCAAGCCTAAAGGCAGTATAATCCCTGCCGGCTACAAACAGGGCACCGATACGACCGTTAAAGAACAGCTGTTGAACGGTGACGTGTTCACCGAGCGCGGGGTCTACCGGCCGGGCGAGACGGTCTACTTCAAGGGGACTGCGAGGCGTTACAAGGACGGTGTTATCGCCCCGCCCGAGGGGCTCGAATGCCTGTTCACGGTTACGAACCCGCGGCAGGAAACCGTATATCAAAAAAAGCTGAAGCTCTCGGACTTCGGTACGGCAAGCGACAATTTCAGGGTGGAGAAGTTCCTGCCGCTCGGCACCTACACCCTCGCCATGAAGTACGGGGCCGCCGATGACGACAAGGCGGAGACTACCTTCTCGGTGCACGAGTTCGTCCCGCCGAGGCATTTTACGCGTATGGGTTTCAGGCGAGAGAGCAGGCCGGACAACAGTTACGTGAACCTGACGAAAACTGCGGAGTTCCTCATATGCGATATCGAGGGCAGGTACTACGCGGGCGGCCCTGTCAAAAACG
>Ga0334722_10006830_pt1 | contig 11188 bp, 12 predicted proteins | sample C3_bottom_MG_FD_207210 | JGI IMG/M metagenome (GOLD analysis project Ga0334722, IMG submission 207210) | Sediment microbial communities from Yellowstone Lake, YNP, Wyoming, USA - C3_bottom | ecosystem: Environmental > Aquatic > Freshwater > Lake > Sediment | place: USA: Wyoming | collected...
AGAGAGCATAGAGAAAAAGAAGATGCGACTCTCGGAGAGAGAATCGCAGTCAATATTGAAGATATTATGCTACAACTACACTACAAAAGGTTGTTTGGTTTTTAGCACTTCGTATTCGTATTGCTTGACAAGCGTTTTGTATTCCAGAAAACTAACCCGACCATTGATCTCGTTGAATGCGCCATAGTGCAATTTTTGCTGGAACTCGGCTCTTTTACTTTCGTGCGCAACTATCACCATCCGCGTAAAAAAATCTTGCAGTTCATTGAATTTCAAGAGCGAGTTCTGAATATCTGTTGAATGTTCGACTTCAAAAAAACTATTGGGCATCTTGCGGTTGTTGAACCATATTACATCAACACTTCCACTTTTCTTCACGAGGTAGTCGTGAGTGAAATGGGGAAGTTCATGCAACGTTCGCATTTCGCCAAGTGGTTTGTGGACGAACATTTTGTTCTTATCTTGGTTCGGAACAAAAGTTGAAAAGCCACGCAAATTGCCAATGACAACCAACAGACCTTGATAATATGAGTGTGTTTGCGCTCTAGCCTTGACGGATGTGTCTACTTGCTCAGATAAACCCAGTTTGGTTTTGTAGGAACGCAATGCCCAGAGACCTGGTCTAACTTTGAAGATTTCTGACCGCGTCTGTACTATTCTTCGGATTGACGCAAATGGTGTTTTGGTCTCCCATTTGCACCCCTTCACTTTCATGACTTCAGTGTAGAGCTCTGCAAGCGTTGCTTGCCCACCCAGCTTTTCAAGTGTTTGGATTACAGCCTCGTATTGTTTCATGACGTTAATTCCTCAACCAAATCAGGGCAACAATCTGCACAATCTCATTACTGGTAAATTAATGGAAATCGTTCGGGATTGTCAAGCGCTTCCAATTCAACATCGGCATCAAGCGCTGACCAATGATAGTGACCAGGCGCAATGCGCTTGACAGCGAAAACCTGTTCAATGGTTGCATGCTTGAAAACCGGATAATCAGCGAATGACACAAAGTATTCCTTGTCGCTTTCAAGAAGCCAGAACCCTGCTTCTGTTATACTCGTAATAGGATTATTCAAAATCTGCTAGCTCTCCAAATCCATCGGCTCTCACCAAGTTGATTGCATTATACGCCACATGATGTTTGCGTCAATTGTACCAACGAATGTCATTGCGAGCCACGTAATGGTGAAGCAGTCTCTCGAAGATAATTGAAAGATTGCTTCGTCGCACAGTTCGCTCCTCGCAATGACACCTGGCACAGTTTGCCTTGCCTCGCGCACACTGCTATAATCGATTAGCAAATCTACTTCGGAGGACAAGGATGTCAGCCAACAACCCCCAACAAATACTCGCGATGCTCAACGGACTCGTGCAACCCTGGCACGATGCGATTGCGAATCCCGCGCAAGCCCAGCAACAAGTGTTGCTCCGCCTCTTGCAAATTTACGCGCAAACCGATTACGGCAAACAGCACAACGCCGCGCAAATCAAAACGATTGACGATTATCGGCGCGCGTTTCCCGTTGCGACGCACGACGATTACAAGCCGCTCATTCAGCGCGTGATGGCTGGCGAAACGAGTCTGCTCCTGAACGAGCCGCCGATTGGCTGGGCGATCACGCGCGGCACGACCCAGGGCGAATCGAAATTTATTCCGATGACACCAACCGATTTGAAAATGCGCGTGAGCGCGAGCCGCGCGATGATCAATTATGTCCTGCAATCCAAACGTTTCGATTTGTTCCAGGGCGTCAACCTCAATTTGAATTTTCCATCCGTCGTCGGCAAGATCAAGATGGGCGAGCGCGAGGTCGAATACGGATACAGTTCGGGGATTTATACAAAGTTCGTTTCCAAATCAACGCCAATTCGTTCCGTCCCATCACAAGACGAAATCGATGCGCTCGGCGGCGGCAAGACGCCACGCGATTGGGACGCGCGCTTTGAACTCGCGTACGAAAAATGTCAAAAGGAAAATGTCACGCTCGTCGGCGGTGTCGCGCCAACTGCCGTGCTCTTCGGGCGATATTTGAAACGCGCGCACGGCGTTTATCCGAAAGATTTGTGGAAGACACAGATCATGACGCTGGGGAGCGTCCCAGGTATCAACACGCGCTATCAGCCCGCGCTGAATGCGCTCTACGGCGATGCGACCATTCGCGAAATCTACGGGACGACCGAGGGAATGTTTGGTCAACAGCGCGACGACAAACGCGCCTGGGTTCCGAACTATGATTTATTTTTCTTCGAGGTCGAAACATCGGCGGGCATCAAGATGCTCCACGAAATGAAACCAGGCGAGATGGGGCGGCTCGTCGTATCGACACCCATTCTCGCCCGCTACAAAATCGGCGACACGATTCGCGCGTTCGATGCGCCGTACTTTCGCTGCATCGGACGCGACCGTTGGTTTACGCCAATGCTCTATGCCTGGGAAGAATTCCAGTCGTTCAATTTCGGCAAACTGTAAAACGACCACAGACGGTTGACCGACGACCGCGCTCACAAAGGCGGTCTTCGGTCTGCCGTCGTCGGTCGATTAAATTTTCCACCCCATAGCGCGCAACAGAATCACGACGCCGAGGATGATAAGCACGAGCGCCCAGATCACATTCCAACTGATCAAGTTGCCCAGCCCGATGCTGAGGAACACGAAACCCAGGATGATGCTGCCGACCACGTGCCGTCGATAGGATGGCATCACCAAGCGCACAACCACTTCGCCGAGAATAATTACGCCTGCGCCTGCAAAGATCAAATCCCAGGTGCTGATGCGAAAGGGAAAGACGCCCGGCACGGTGTCGCCGCGCAAGCCCAACCCACCCAGGTATCCCAGGTTGTCGGCGAGCAGTACCAAACCCGCCCAAATAAAAATCGCGCCCCAGATGACGGTGCTCAGCGAATCACTGCGCCCCTTTTCTTCTTTCTCGTGCTGCTTTTCTTCCTTCTCGTCCTTTTGTTTGATAGGTGACTCGGACATGTTCTCCTCCGCGTAAAAAAAATCCTGATGCAAATCGCGCCCATCGCGCGCCCAGCATCAGGTGTCGTGAATCATCAATCGCAGGATTTAACTGTATTTACGAAAATCCAAACTCTTGAACCGCGAACTTTCCTTAGCTCAAATCTTCCTCCGACCAATCAGCCAGTTTCATTAGATGCTTGAGCAGTCCAACTTTTAGCGGCTAGCTGCTGTGAATAGGCACAGATAAACGCGCGACACTTCCTGGTTTACCAAAGATGTGATGACTACCTTGAACACGCAAAAGCGACCAGCCGCGTCGTTCGAGTATCTTTGCGAGTTCCTTACCAGACACAGATTTCATACCGCGATTTCCAATACCCGATCCTTACTAGTCATCTTTTTGTTCCCTATGGTGACGGACAAACAACCCTCGATCGCCTCGTGGAGATTTCGCATCAACTCTTCGATGGTTTCGCCCTGTGTTGCGCAGCCAGGAATCGCGGGAACTTCTGCCCAATAGCCGCCCTCTTCAGCATCGTGAATTACGACTTGGATTTTCATACTCCCTCCAACTTGCAAAAAGTATACAACCGTACCGCCAAAAGTCAAGATGCTGGCATTTCAAAAGTCGCGCAGACCCAGTCTTCTTCGGGCACGATCTTGACGAACGTGAATCCCAACCCCGCATAATATTTTTTCAACGGCTCATTCCCGCCCCAGCAATCGAGTCGCAAGAATTTCTTGCCGTGCTCGCGGACGTGTTGCTTTGCCCACGCCATCATTGCCGCGCCGATGCCTCGTCCGTGCGCGCACGTGCGAATCGCAAAACTGTGAACGTATCCGCCGCCATCGGGATCATCCGCCCACAACTCTTCGTCCGACCAATCGAAACGAAAAGTTCCAATCGCGTCGCCGTCGATGCGCGCCAGGTAGACATCGCCGCGCGCGATTTGCTTCTCCATAAATTCCACAAACGATTGGAGCGATGGCGAATGCCATTGTTGGGTGATGCCTTTGGTGTGCAGCCACGCCGCCGCTTCGTCGAGGATGTCGATGACGACGCGCAACTCGTCGGGCTGGGCTGGGTCGATGGTTAGCTCGCCGAGAGAAGTTTGCGGAATAATCATACCCCGCTCAACGCGGCGGACCCATACTAATAATGCCGACAATGAATGCCATGCCGACGCCCCACAAAAATATTCCCATGATGCAATAAAATACGCGCTTGCCCGTTGGTCCTAAATTGTTGATAAACGTATAGTTGCGCGCGGGCTGGAGAAGCGCTTGCCAATTCAATAGCCCCGTCGTAAACGCGAGCACGCCGAAAAACACAAAAATGCTTCCTGCGATAATAGAGGTCATGTGGTCTCCTTGATCGTTGGACAAATTACAAATTTGTCCTATTGGTCATTTCCGCGCGATCTAAAAATCGTTTGAGCGTTCCATCGCGCGGCGACCAGATGCCCGTAGCAAATTGATCGATGAACGCGCGGTCATGCGTCGCGATCAGAATCGTACCTGGGAACGCTTCGAGCGCGGATTGGAAACGCGCGCGCGATGGAATATCCAGATGATTGATTGGCTCGTCGAGCAGGAGACAGTTTACACCCGACACGACCAAACGCGCAAGCAAGAGCCGCGCGCGTTCGCCGTAACTGAGCGAGCCAATCGCCGTGAACACATCGTCGCCTGTGAATAAAAAGAAATGCAAAAAATTGCGCGCCTCGGTTTCGTCCATCGATGCGATGCCGCGAATGAGCGAGAGCGGCGTCGCGTTCGCGTCGAGCGTTTGCTGTTCCTGCGGCATATAACCGATTTTCACGTTTGCGCCGATGCGTACTGTTCCTTCGGTTGGCGACAACTCACCCACAATGATATTCAACAACGTCGTCTTACCCGACCCATTGGGTCCCACGAGCGCGATACGTTCGCCGTGACGCAGGGTGAGATCGACGTGACGAAATAGAAACCCGTCAGAAACCTGGTTTCTTGCTTCGCCAAACGCAAACCCCACTTCCTCCAATGCCACGACGATTTGACCGCCGCGCGGCATCGGTCCGAATTCGAGTTTCATTTCCCAGGCGCGTTGTGGCTTGTCGACTTTTTCTTCGGTCAGCAAGCGTTCGACGCGTCGCTCGATTTGTTTTGCGCGCTTGATCGTTTCCAATCCACGATTCGCAAAAAATCCTTTGGCGAATTTATCACCCGAGTCCGCCTTGCCGCCTTTCCGAAATTTCGCCAGTCCGCGCAAATGGCGTGCGGCATTTTGCAATTGTAGAATTTCGTCTTGCTGATCCTGCCACGCCGCGAATTGTTTTTCGCGCGCGTTCGCTTTCGCTTCGACGTAATCAGTATAGTTGCCCGCGTATTCCGTCATGCGATGCGTCTGGTCGTCGAGTTCCACAATGCGCGACACCGTGGCATCGAGAAACGTCCAGTCGTGCGAGACGATGATCGCCGCGCCGCGATAGTTGACGATGAATCGCTCCAGCCATTCGAGCGCGGCAATGTCGAGATGATTCGTCGGCTCGTCGAGCAAAAGCAAATTCGGTTCGGCGATAAGAACCTGCGCGAGACCGACGCGCGCGCGCTGACCGCCGCTCAATTTGGTGATCGGCGTTTCTGGCGGCGCATCGAGTCCCAGCCCTGCGAGAATTTCTTCGGCACGATGATCGACCGCATAACCACCGAGTGATTCAAAGCGCGCGAACGCCGCGCCGTAGGCATCGACGAATTCTTCCGCCGCCGATTGTGACATCCGCGCGGCAAGCGTTTCGACCTGGCGACGCGCCTCGTCATAGCCCGCGATGCCCGCGCGAATGTACTCGCCAATCGCGCGCGCATCGTCGAACGCGATGCCTTGCGCGAGATAGCCAACCGTCGCGTGCGTGTCGAGATTCACGCGCCCGCGATCGGGCTGCTCTTGTTCTGTGATGATTTTCAAGAGCGTTGTTTTGCCGCAGCCGTTCGGACCGATCAAGCCAACGTGTTCACGCGCGCTCACGGTGAGCGAAACATCGTCGAGAATGGTTTGGGCGGCGTAGAATTTTGAGACTTGGGTAAGTTGTAACATACAATCTCTGGTCGACAGTCCACAGTCGCCAGTAGATTTTATGGTTGACTGTCTACTGACCACCGTCCACTATTCACTTCTTACCGATCTTCACCAGCACCAATAACGCGCCCGCGCCTATCACGACAAGCGCAATCAATTTATAGGCACCGCTCGGCAGAATCAGCGCGAGGACTCCAAAGAACGCGGTAAAGGTATAGTACAGAATCACGATGGCGCGTTGCGACAATCCCAGGTCGAGCAGACGATGATGCAAGTGCCCTCGGTCGGCGACAAACGGCGACTTGCCCGCGCGCAATCGACTGATGATTTGCCATGCCACATCGAGAATCGGAATACCCAGGACGAGGAGTGCCGTCGCCACCTTTGCGCCGCCGATAATCGAAAGGACGCCGAGCGCAAAACCCAGGACATTTGCGCCTGAACTGCCCATGAAAATCTGCGCGGGCGAAAAATTAAAAAGCAAAAAGCCCAGCGCCGCGCCAATCAACGCCAACGCGAGCAAAGCAATCGAATATTGTTCCAGGTGAAACGTGTGAATGAACAGCACGCCACCCGCGATGACAGACACGCCCGCCGCCAGCCCATCGATGCCATCGAGCCAGTTGATCGTGTTGACCATGCCGATGAGCCAGAACAGCGTAAACAGCGTGGCGAACCATTCTTGAAACGGCAATGCCACGCCGAAAGGATTGGAAACCTCGTTGATCAGCACGCCGAAATATACGGCAATGAGGGCGGCGATAAATTGCGCGACGAGTTGCGGAACTGATTTCAACTCCCGATGATCGTCATAAACGCCGACGACAAACATCAACGCGCAACCGATCAGCAAACCTTTCAGTCGCTCCGGTTCGTTGAAATCAGTCCGAGGATAGGGGAGTGAGAAATAAACTCCGACGAGGAAGGCAATAAAGATCGCCAGCCCGCCCAGGCGCGCGGTAGGTTGATCATGTACGCGGCGCGCGGAGGGTTTATCGATTGCGCCCGTGCGCAGCGCGATTTGTTTGGCGAGCGGGGTCAACGCGATAGCGCCGAGGAAAGCGGTAACAAAGACAAGGATAAAAGACATGGGCTAAACTGATTGCATTCTATCGCACACCCTAGCCAGTGTCAAAATAGCGCAATTGCCTAATTGACCATTCGGGGCTATAATTGCCTCCGATATGCAGAACGATTCCTACTGGGAAAATGAAAACTCGACGGAGAATCCACGCGCGCGTTTTTGGATCATCCTTTTTCTCTTTGTCTCGCTTCTGGCTTGCGTCTCTGCGGCGCTCTTCATTCCCAGCGGACTGGGCTTTTTGACAGGGTATCAAGAATTGCAGGTGCGCAATCACGAGTCCGCCATTGTGCATTTCAATCGCGGCTTGGGCTATCTCGCCGAGAATTATCCCGAACTCGCGCGCACCGAATTTGGAATTGCTTTGCGCTTCGATTCCAACTACGAGCCAGCCCAACAAAAATTGCGCGAAATGCAACCAACGAGCGTCGGAACTCCATCAGCGCCGGAAGATAACGTAGCCGCCACGCTCTTCAACGAGGCGCGCGACCTAGCCACACAAAAACAATGGGGCGATGCGATCACACGACTGGAGCAACTTCGGACGCTCAACGCCGGTTATCGCACCGCCGAAGTGAACGACCTGCTCTTTCAAGCTTACTCGAATGGCGGCAAGGCAGCGGTTGCCTCTGGACAAATCGAATTGGCGCGCGAACGATTCGATGTCGCGCTCACGTTTCGCAAAAACGACCCCGATGTTTTGCGGCAGCGCGACCTGGCGGTGTTGTATCTCGATGGACAGCAAGCGGTCGGTTACAACTGGCAAACGGCGATTCAAAAATTTTCGACGCTTTACCAGCAAGACCCGAACTATGACGATGTGAAAAAGCGTTTGTTCGATGCGTACTCCACCTACGGAGATTTGGCAGCCAAACAAAGCTCGCCGTGTCTGGCTGTCAAAGAGTACGATGGCGCGCTCGCGCTGACCAATGATGCGACGGTCACGCAAAAGCGCGCGCAGTCGATGAACCTGTGCAAGCAAGCCATCAGCGCAACGCCCACGCCGCTCGCACCCGTTGGCACTGAGAATTATATTTGGAACATTTCAAAAGCGATGGACAAGTCGTGTGGCGGCACCGGCGACATCACCGGCGCAGTCCGCGATGCCCTAGGACGATTGTTGACTGGCGTGCCAATCGGTTATTACGCCGATGGCATTCCGTTGGTGGCAACCCGCACGGATGCGAACGGGCAATATCAATTTGTGCTTGGCAAAGACCCAGGTCACTTGCACATTGCGATCTTGGGCGCAGATGGTAAAACTCCTTCGACGTTCACGGATGTAGAATATCCCGGTGGCAATAACGCTGGTTGTCACATCCTAGTCGATTGGCAACGGATTCAATAAAACGTAGAACGCTGTAACGGTTTACGTTTGAGGTGTGAGATGAAAAGGTTGTTGCGCGTATTTGCAATATTAGCGATTCTGTTGGCGCTCACTATGCCTACCATCGCGCGTGCCCAAAGCGGCGCGCATGTGGACGTGCTAACGGTGGAAGGCGCGATTGATACCTGGACTAGTGGCTATATTGACCGGGGCATCGGCGTGGCAGAACAAGACGGCGCTGAAGCGGCAATCATTATTCTCAACACGCCCGGCGGCTCGCTTAGCGCGTTGCAGGATATCACGACGCGAATGCTCAACGCGCGCGTGCCGACCATCGTCTTTGTTTATCCGCAAGGCGCGTGGGCTGGCTCAGCGGGAACGTTCATCACGCTCGCCGGAAATATCGCGGCAATGGCACCTGGGACAACAATTGGTGCGGCGCATCCAGTCGATGGTTCCGGTCAAAATATTCCAAATGACATGCGCGACAAGATCACCAACTTTTCAGTGGGCATCATCAAGAACATTGCACAGGCGCGCGGGCGAAATGCAGAGTGGGCGGCGAATGCCGTACAGAGCAGCATCGCCGCCACGGCACAGGAGGCGCTCGACCAAAAAGTCATCGATTTGATCGCTACCGACGTGAATGATTTGCTGAACAAGATCGATGGCAAAGTGGTCAAGACGGCGGCAGGCGAATTTACCTTGCGCACCCAGCGAATCGGGATCAACAATGTCGACATGAATCTCGCCGAAATTTTTCTCCATACGATTATCGATCCCAACATCGCACTGGTTCTCCTGCAAATTGGCTTGATCGCCATCGCCGTCGAACTTTACAACCCAGGCGCGACCATTCCTGCGATTGTCGGCGGTATCTGCTTGGTACTGGCTTTCGTTGTGCTTTATAATTTGCCGGCGAACTGGGGCGGCGTCATTCTAATCATCCTGTCCGTCATCGCATTTTTCATCGACGTCAAGATCACGAGTGTCGTCTTGACCGGCGGTGCATTTGCGATGTTTGTCTTGGGCGCGCTCTTGCTCTTTACGCCGCTCACGCCACCTTCCCCGACGATGCCGGATTTCGGTCAGGTCTCCGTGTCACCCATTCTCATCTTGGTGATGGGCGGATTAATGGCGGTGTTCTTTGTGTTCCTCCTCGGCGCTGCCGTGCGCGGTCGAAATTTTCCAATCCTCAGCGGCTCAGAATCAATGGTAGGTGCAACGGGCATGGCGCTTTCCGATTTCGCTCCGAGCGGTACGGCGCACGTCAAAGGCGAGGATTGGACGGCGGAAGCGCGCGAAGGTTCGATTCGGAAAGGTGATGAGGTTCAAGTTGTTGCGGTTGAAGGGCTACGATTAAAGGTTGTAAAAAAGTAGGACAAATTCGCGCAAGCGTTTGTCCAATATTATCCAAAGGAGGATGGCGTATGTTTTCCAATTCTACAGTGACGTTGTTGGCGTGCGTTGGGTTCTTGCTGGTCATGGTTGCCATTGTAGTTTTGGCAATGGCGGTCAAGATCGTGCGCGAGTACCAGCGTCTCGTCGTATTCCGATTGGGCAAGTGCGTGGGGCAACGAGGACCTGGCTTGGTGCTCTTGTGGCCCTTTATCGAAAATGCCACCAAGGTTGATTTGCGCGAGCAATTCTTGGAAGTGCCGCACCAGACCACGATCACGCGCGACAATGCATCCATCTCGGTCGACTTTTTGATCTACTGGAAAGTCGTTGATCCGGTGGCGAGCGTCGTGCAGGTCGGCAACTTTGCGGGCGCATCGCAAGGTATTGCGACGACGACGTTGCGCGCCGTCATCGGCGACATTATGCTCGACGATATGCTGGCGCAACGCGAGCACATCAACACGGTTCTCCGCACCAAGCTCGACGAAGTGACGGAACGGTGGGGCAACAAAGTCACCGCGGTCGAAATCCGCGAAATCTTGCCGCCGCGCGAGATTCAAGAAGCGATGACGCGCCAGATGTCGGCGGAACGCACCCGCCGCGCGGTCGTCACCGAGGCGGAAGGTAAAAAGCAAGCGACCGTCACCGTTGCCGAAGGCGACAAGCAGTCGGCGATTCTGCGCGCAGAAGGCGCGAAACAAGCGCGGATTCTTGACGCCGAAGGCTATTCCGAAGCGTTGGCGCGCATCTTTGGCGCAGCCAAGGATGTGGACGCCAAGACGATGAGCTTGCAGTATCTCGATGCGCTCAAGGCGTTAGGCGCAAGCCCGTCCACCAAGTTCATCTTCCCGATGGAATTTACCAACCTGCTCAAGCCGTTGATCGACTATACGGCGAAGAGCGCGGGGGGCGACGGCAAGGGGTAGTCAAAGGTATAGAAAAATTAACTTGCTTTCCCCGAAAATTGGGCGATTTGCTATTGACATCCAAAATAGTTTGTGGGATAATTTTGGCGTAAGGAACAGCAAGTCGCGCGTCTGAGACAAGTTTCTGATCGCCACGGCTAGAGCGTCCAACCGTGGCGATTTTATTTTCATCGCACTTTTTCCCATTATCCGATTCTTTTTTGAAGGGGGGTTTCCAGCATGGCGGATGATCGCAAGCAAGGCACGGTCAAGTGGTTCAACTCATCCAAGGGTTACGGCTTTATCGCGCACGAGGGCGGCAAAGACGTCTTTGTCCACTTTTCCGCGGTCAGTATGGAGGGCTATCGGACCTTGAACGAGGGCGACAAGGTAGAATTTTCCGTCGAAGACAGTCCGAAAGGACCGCAAGCCACCAACGTAGTGAAAGTGACCTAATTCA
>Ga0334722_10006831_pt1 | contig 11188 bp, 12 predicted proteins | sample C3_bottom_MG_FD_207210 | JGI IMG/M metagenome (GOLD analysis project Ga0334722, IMG submission 207210) | Sediment microbial communities from Yellowstone Lake, YNP, Wyoming, USA - C3_bottom | ecosystem: Environmental > Aquatic > Freshwater > Lake > Sediment | place: USA: Wyoming | collected...
CCTGGTCATCCATGACCGCAAGGGGCCGACCTACCATGTCCCTTTCAAGCCGCAGCCGACCGCGCCGGCCCTGCTCGCGTCATCCCGCAAGCCCAAGGTCGCCATCCTGCGCGAGGAGGGGAGCAACTCCGACCGCGAGATGGCGAGCGCCTTCCACGCCGCCGGGTTCGAGCCGTGGGACGTGACCATGACCGACCTGCTCGCCGGGCGCATCGGCCTCGAGGGCTTCCGCGGTCTCGCGGCGGTGGGCGGCTTCTCGTACGCCGACGTGCCCGAGAGCGCCAAGGGCTGGGCCGCGACGATCCGCTTCAACGAGCGGCTGGCGGCGATGTTCGATGCGTTTTACGGCCGGCCGGACACCTTCAGTCTCGGAATCTGCAACGGCTGTCAGCTCTTCGGGCTGCTCGGGTGGGTGCCGTGGCGGGGGATTGCGCCCGAGGTGCAGCCGCGCTTCGTGCACAACACCTCGGGGCGCTTCGAGTCGCGCTGGGCGACGGTCAGGGTCCTGCCGAGCCGCTCGGTTTTGCTGCGCGGCATGGAGGGTCTCGTCTTCGGCATCCCGGTCGCGCACGGCGAGGGGCGGCTGATCTTCCCGGACGCGGCGATGCGGGAAAAGGCGCTCGACGAGGGCCTTGCGGCGGTAGCCTTCGTGGACGACGACGGCCGACCGACCGAGCAGTACCCCTTCAACCCCAACGGCTCCCCCGGCGGGATCACCGGCCTGACGACTCGCGATGGCCGCCACCTCGCGATGATGCCCCACCCCGAGCGCTGCTTCCTCCCCTGGCAGGCGCACTGGCTGCCCGAGCACCTGCGTCGGACCTTGACGGCGTCGCCGTGGCTGAGAATCTTCCAGAATGCGCGGGAGTGGTGCGAACAGTCCTGATTGAAGCCGGATCGCGGTGCTGCCGTGAAGCTGTCGGAGTCGGGTCGAAGACAAACCGCGGTGTGACATTCGTCACACGATATTCACTAGGCGGCAACTAGGATATGGCTGTCGAAATAAATGATGTTGCTTCTTGATTTCGCCCTGGAAGGGGGTCAGGATAATCGCACAATACAAACCTTGTCCCGGAAAGACTCGCACGCAGGATTGCACCGAAAGGAGGTCGTGGTGAAAAAAGTCGCAGCTTTTTCAATACTCGCTCTGCTGGGAGCCGCGATGGCCGTGAACCCGCCCCCGGTCGCGGCCACGGACATCTCGCTCGAGTCGCGAACCTATGTCCCCGCGCGCGGCACCGACGGGGGGAACACCCACGCGCTGCTCTACGAATACCTGAGCCTCGACGCCGAGGACATCGTGCAGCCGGGCCTGTACCTGCGGGTCGGCGGCTGGGGCAGGACCGACCTGGCCGATGAAACTTTTGGGCGCACGTCAAACAGCGAACTGCAGTACGCATTCCTCGGTTGGCGCGCGCCGGTCCTCAACGCCGAAGCCCGTGTCGGGCGCCTCTCTCTCACGACCGGCGTGGCGCGACACGAGGTCTTCGACGGGCTGCTTCTCGGCAGTGACCTGCCGGCGGGGTTCGATGTGACCGTCTACGGCGGGGTTCCCGTCGAGATTGCGGATGGCGGCCGCTCCAAGGACTTGCTGTATGGCGGCCGCGTCTCCCAGGGGATCGCCGGGCTCTATCGTCTCGGCGTCTCCTACCTCAAACAGAAAAACAGCGGGGACGACATGCGCGAGGAGGCCGGGTCGGATCTCTTCCTCGCCCCGCTGCCGCTTGTCGAGGTGACGGGCACCTCCCTCTACAACGTGGCCGACAAGAAATGGGCCCGCCATGATTACCGCCTCGTGCTCGGCCCGTTCGCGAAGCTGGTGCGCGTCACGGGCACCTGGGCTTCCACCGACTACACCGCCTACTTCGTGGAGCCGATGAACCACGCTATGTTGCCGGTCGAGGACACGAAGCTCAACCGAGTCGGCGGCGAACTTGAACTTCTCCTTGGCCTCGGTTACACGGTCAGCGCCGAATATGTTTCGTTCAGCGCCTCGGAGGGCGGAAGCGACGGCAGGATCTATGGCGGACGCCTTGAGTGGGCCGGTTCGGGCACTTCGGCCGGGGCCGGCTACCGGCAGGTCCACGGCGAGGCCCTTGAGGACCGTTACCAGGAGATCAGCGCTCAGGCGACGACGGCCCTCGGGCCCGTCACCGTCGCCTTGGGCGCCAAGCACCTCGCTTATGAGCTGGAGATCAACGGCGAAAAGAACTCAACGACCGGGAGGCTTGGACTGAGCTACGCCGCGAGCAAGTCCCTCGAGCTTTCGGCGTCGGCCGAGTACGGCAAAACCCCCGAATTCGACCGAGAGGTCAAGGGGCTCCTCGCCGTGCTCTGGCGCTATGACGCCTCGACCAAGAAAGGAGGCACCAAGTGATGACCCGATCCGCCATGACCGCATTCGCGGCCGCGCTGGTGCTCGGCGTGACGGGGCTCCTCGGGGCGTGCGCGGGGCCGAAAAGCACCTCTCTGGTCCACCCCGAGAAGGTACAGGGGGCTCCGCCGATCTGCACCTCCTGCCACGATGCCGGCAGTGCGGCCTCCAATCACGATGCGCGCTGGATGAAATCGCACGGCGCGGTCGCCGTGCAAAACCAGCGCACCTGCGAGATGTGCCACAAGATCTCCTCGTGCGCCGATTGCCACGGCAACAAGGAGGAGATCAAGCCCTCCGACAAGCGCACGAGCCGCTTCGATGCGGCAACGCCGCACCGCGGTGACTACCTCACCCAGCACCGGGCCGACGGGCGCATGGATCCGGCATCCTGCTTCCCGTGCCACGGGCGCAAGAACGTGGGGAGGTGCGCCACATGTCACAAATAAGACGGAGTTCTCGGTCACTGGCGATCGGCTGCGCGCTTCTGGTGTTGCTCGCGGTCGGCTGCTCGAAAAAGAATGGCGTCGCGTTCGATCCGGACGCCGGGCACCCGGACGACTTCTTCCCGACGCACCCCGCCGCGTTCCGGAGTGCCCGGGGGGGGTGCCTGGAGTGTCATGGCAGCGATCTGCTTGGCGGTATCGCGGCGGTGAGTTGCTATTCAACCTCCCGCGACGGCCAGGCTTGTCATCCGGGCGGCCCCGGAGGGCACCCTCCCGGATGGCAAGCGTTGCATTCGGCGGATCCCTCCAAGGCGGCAACGTGCGCCCCCTGCCACGACAACCCGGCCAACAATCTGCCACCCAACTGCTTCAACGAAAGCCTCTGTCACGGACCGAAGTCCGGCCACCCCGCGGGCTGGCGGACTGCCCACTCGGGGACCGACCCGGCACAGGCTTCTTACTGCGCCGGTTGCCACCAATCGAGCCCCGGCGTGCCCGGCTGCTTCAACAATACCCTCTGCCACGGCGCAAAAAGTTCGCACCCCGCAGGCTGGCTGCAGACCCACTCCGGAACAAACCCGTCACAGGCCTCCGTCTGCGCCCCCTGTCACGACAACCCGACCAACAGTCTGCCCCCCAACTGCTTCGACAACAGCCTCTGTCACGGCCCCAAGAATCCGCATCCCGCTGGCTGGCTCGGCTCCCACCCCGGGACGAATCCTAACCGGGCGCCCGAGTGCTACGTCTGTCACCACAAGAGTGTCGGAACGCCAAACTGCTTCAACAACACGCTCTGCCACGGCAATCAGGACTGATCAGCCCCGGGCAGGCAAGAGACTGAAGGGGGGCCGCCGATCACGGCGGCCTCCCACCCCTCCTTGGTCTATAATGCACGCATGCATCTTTTGGTTCGCGGGTCCGCGCTCATCGCTCTCGTGGCGGGTATCGCCGTCGCGCAAATTTCCAGCGCCGCCGATACCGCGAAACCGCCCGCCAGGGCGATCGAGTTTGTCATGCCCGCCGCCGGAGCGTTCATCCCCTCCGGTACGGTGATCGCGGCCGGGCGGCTTCCCGAAGGAGCCGGCTTCGTGAACCTGCTCCTCGATGGCGCCCCGGTGGCTGCCGTTGTCCGCGAGGGGCGCACTTTCTCGGTGAAACTCACCCCGAGCCCGGGTTCTCACACCCTGGAGGCGCGGGCCGGGGACCTCGCTGCGAGCCTTCTCTTCACCTCCGGGTCCGGCGGGCGAGGCCGGACCCCCTACCGCTACCACGTGCCTGTGCTGGAGGGGCGCTGCGACGAGTGCCATGCCGGGGTGCGCCGCCCGGCCGCGAAAGCGGAGTCGGAAACCTGCAAGTCCTGCCACCGCAAGCTGGCGATGATCTACCCCTATGTGCACGGCCCGCTCGCCGCCGGCAAGTGCGTCGTCTGCCACGAACCCCACGGGTCGAGCTGGCCCGCGCTAACGATCGCCGACGCCAGGACCATGTGCACCACGTGCCACGATCAGCCCGGGAGTCTCGATCATGTCGAGAAGGCGCGCAGCCGGGTCTGTTATCTCTGCCACAACCCGCACGCGAGCATGAATAAGAAATTCCTCTACGACATCGTCAAGTGAGGACGCCGTGAATGCCATCGTGATCGGCTGCGGCGACACCGGCGCAAGGCTCGCCGAACTGCTGGCCGCCGGGGGGCACAATGTCGTGGTCATCGACCGCAACCCGGAAGCGTTGCGCGCGCTCGGCGCCGGGTTCAACGGCGCCACCGTGACCGGGATCGGCTACGACGAGGAGATTCTGCGCCAGGCGCGCATCGAGACCGCCGACGCGCTGGCTGCCGTCACCGAAAACGACAATGTGAACATCATGGCCGCCGAGGTCGCCACGCGCATCTTCCACGTCCCGCACGTCGTCGTCCGGCTCACGGACCCGGCGCTCGAGCGCACGCTCCAGCAACTCGGCCTCGATTATGTCTGCGGCACGACGATCATCGCCCAGGCGCTCGCCGACCGGATGACGCAGGGGCATGCCCACGCCTTCGCGGTGCGCGGCGATGTCGAAATCATGGAATTTCTGGCCGGGCAGCAGATCGGGGGCCGGCGGGTCGACGAAGTGCAGATCACCGGCGAGTTCCTCGTCTGCCTCGTGACGCGCGCCGGCGCGAGTCTTGTCCCCCGGCCGGAAACCGTGCTCCATCCCGGTGACAGAATCGTCGCAGTGGTTCAGGCCGGCGCCCGGCAGGCGGTGCAGCGCCTCATGGCTCCGCCGCAGGGTCCGCGGCAGGAGAACTGACGTGTTCATCGTCATCAGCGGCGGCGGCAAGGTCGGCTCTTTCCTCGCCCAGGATCTCGCCGGCAAGGGGCACGGCGTGGTGCTCATCGAGCGGCGCCCCGAGATCGTCGAGCGCCTCGCGCGCGAGCTGCCCGCCGGGGTTCTCGTGATCGCGGGCGACGGCTGCGACGCGCGGCACCTGGAGCAGGCCGGGATCGCGCGCGCCGACGTCTTCGCGGCCGTCACCGGCGAAGATGCGGGGAACCTCGTCGCCTGCCAGCTCGCCCGTGTGAGCTACCACGTCCGCCGCGCCGTCGCCCGCGTGAACAGCCCGCGCAACGAGCGCATCTTCCGCGCGCTCGGGATCGAGGCGATCTCTTCGACTACCGTCATCGGGCGGCTGATTGAGGAGGAGTTTGGCATCGGCGAAATCCTCCAGCTCCTCTCGCTGGCCAAGGGCCGCCTTGCCCTCGTCGAGTTGGATCTGCCCGGCGCCGGCTGCCCGGCCTGCGGCCGGCGACTCGCCGACCTCAAGCTGCCTCCGGAGACCGTGCTCGCGACCGTGATGCGCGGGGCCCACGTTTTCGTGCCGCACGGGAATACGCGCTTTGAGCCCGGGGATCGGATCATCGCCATCACCGCCGCGAGCCAGCGCGAAGCCCTGCGCCAGGCGTTCCTCGAGGACTGACGTGGGTCACCCGGTGCCGACCATGGGGCGGCGACCCCTGGCCCGTGCTCTCGCGGGCATCGCCGCCGAGCTGCTGTACGTCGCCGCACTTGCGGGTCTCGCCCTGATCATCGCCGCGGCGGCCGGGCTGCTGCGCTGATAATGCGGAGCTCCCGGTGATCCTGCGCCCTCAACCCGGCGATTTCCTGGTGATCGGCCGCCACACGGGGCGTGTCGTCGTCGGCGTCGGCTTGCTCATGCTCCTGCCCCTGCTCATTGCGCTGCTCGGCGGGGAGTGGAACCCGGCCGTCGACTTCCTGATCGGGGTCGGCGCCTGCCTCACCGTCGGCTTTGCCCTCGAATGGGCCTGCCGCGGCGCGCGCGAGCCGTCCTGGACGCACGGGATGGTGATCGCCGCCGTGTCCTGGCTGGCCGCCATGACCTTGGGCGCCGTCCCCGGCTGGCTCTCCGGACACTACGGCTCCTACCTCGACGCCTGCTTCGACGCGATGAGCGGTTTGACGACAACCGGGCTTTTCCTGCTGCAGGACCTCGATCACGCGAGCAACGGGCTGAACACCTGGCGCCACCTGCTCAGCTGGGCCGGTGGCCAGGGGATCATCGTCGTGGCGCTCGCTTTTCTCTCGAGCGGCAGGGGCGCGGGCGCCTACACGCTCTATGTCGGCGAGGCCAAGGAGGAGCGGTTGCTGCCGAGCGTCGTAGCCACGTCGCGCGCGATCTGGTTTGTCTCGCTCGCCTGGATGGCGCTCGGAACGTTTGCTCTTTTCGCGGCCGGTCTGGCAATCGGCCTCGCACCACACCGCGCGCTGCTGCACGGGCTCTGGGTGTTCATGGGGGGCTGGTCGACCGGCGGCTTCGCCCCGATGAGCGCCAACCTGCTCTACTATCACTCGGCGCTCTACGAGCTGATCGCGATCAGCATCTGCATCGTCGGTTCATTCAACTTCGCGTTGCACTGGGCCGTCTGGACCGGTAATCGCGCCGAGCTGCGCCGCAACGTCGAGCTGGTTTCATTCGCGGTGACCATGACCTTCGCGCTGGTGCTGGTCACCGCCGGGCTCGCGCGTATCGGTGTGTACCCCGACGCGACGGCGCTCTTCCGCAAGGTCTTTTTCCAGGTCGCCAGCGGACACACAACAACCGGGTTCGGGACTGTCTACGCTCGCACCTTCGTCAGCCAGTGGGGGCCGCTGGCGATGCTTGGCTTGACGCTGGCGATGGCGATCGGGGCCAGCGCCTGTTCCACGGCGGGTGGCATCAAGGGGCTGCGCGTTGGGGTGCTTGCGGCCGCGCTGCTGCAGGAGGCGCGCCGGCTGATCTCTCCGGAGCGCGCCGTGGTCGCGCAAAACTTCCACCACCTCGGACCGCGCCATCTCACCGACGCCGTCGTGCGCTCCGCGGCGCTGGTTGCCCTGTGGTACGTCGTAACGTATGCCATCGGGACGGTGGCGGGGGTCTGGTATGGCGCGGACACCGCTTCCTCGCTCTTCGAGGCGGTCTCGGCAGGATCGAACACCGGGCTCTCCTGCGGACTCACCGCTCCGGCGATGCCGGCCGTGCTCAAGATCGTCTATCTCCTCGAGATGTGGGTCGGTCGCCTCGAGTTCATGGGCGTCATCGCCCTGTTCGGCTTCGCAGCGGCGCTTGCGCGCGGGAAATAGCGGCATGACCGGCAGAGGGGAACGCGAGTTCAGGCGCCGGGTGCCGCCACCCTGTGTCGGATCGTCAACGGCAACCGTGTTGCTGCTCTGGCTGCTCGCGGCACCGGCGTCCGCTGCCGTCTCCCCCCGCGTGAACCCGGAATTCGCCGCGCCCGGACCGGGGACGCCAGCCGGGGTCAGGGTCGCGAGCGCGGCGCTGATCGAGAATGCCTCGGCCTGGGATGGCCGCAGCATCTCGTTCGCCGGCGAGGCGGTCGGGGAGGCGCTGCTTCGCGGGGATCATGCCTGGCTGCACGTCAACGACGATGCCTACCAGGTGCGCAACCGCGGGGATGGCCGTCCGCTCGCCGGGTACAACAGCGGCCAGGCGATCTGGGTCCCGGTGGAACTGGCGCGGCGCGTGCGCCTGTTCGGTGATTACCGCACCGAGGGGGACGCGGTGCGGGTGTCGGGTGAGTTCCACGCCGCCTGTCGCGAGCACGGCGGCGACATGGACATCCATGCGACAGGCCTCGAGATCGAGCGCGCGGGGCAGGCCGTCACGCAGCGGCTGCACGGCGGGCGCCTCTGGATCGGACTCGGCCTGCTGGCGTTTGCCGGGGCGCTGCGGCTGCTGCGCCGCCGGGGGCGCGAGCACTGATGATATGCTGGCACAATGAATCAGTCGCTGCTTGAATCCGTTGGGCGCCTGCGCGCTCGCGGAACTCTCACCGACAGCCAGGCCGGCTTCTTCGGCCGCATCGCGCGGGGCGAGCTGGTTTCCGTGCGCATCGAGCTTCAGATTGCCCTCTGGGCCGGGGTGACGCTGGTCGCCGCCGGCGCCGGCATTCTGGTCAAGGACAACCTCGCCCATCTCGGCCCGGTGACAATCGGCGCCGGCATTGCGCTCGCCGCAGCCCTCTGCCTCTGGTACGTCGCGCGCGCCGCGCCTCCCTTCTCGTGGGGCCCGGTCGCTTCGCCGACGCTCGCCTTCGATTACGTTCTCCTGCTCGGGGTGCTGCTGATCGGCACCGATTTTGCCTATCTCGAGACGCAGTACAAGCTCCTCGGTTCGAACTGGCCGTGGCACCTCTTCCTGCTCTCGCTGATCCAGCTCGCCTTCGCCTTCCGCTACGATTCGCGCGCCGTTCTCTCCCTCTCGCTGGCGTCATTCGCAGCCTGGCGCGGTGTGGCGCTTTCCTTCCCGGGCGGCGCGCTGTTCGGGCGGAACGAGGCGGCGATCCGCGTCAACGCGCTTGTCGTCGGCGCTCTGTTCCTTGCCGTCGGAATTCTTATCGAACGCGCCGGGCGCAAGTCGCACTTCGAGCCGGCCTTCGGCAACCTGGGCCTGCTGCTGCTGCTCGGCGCCGCGGTCGCCGGCGTCTATGGCGGGTACGGCCACCTCGACGCGCTCTGGTTTCCTGTGCTTGTCGTGACCGCCGCAACGACCGTCACGCTTTCGTATCGCGCCCGACGGTCCGATTACTTCGCCCAGGGCGTCATCGCCGCCTACCTCGGCTTCCTGCGGCTTGCGGCCGAGCTTCATCTCGAGGTCGGGCTCTTCTACCTCGTGTCGGCGGGCAGCTTCGGCGTGCTGCTGCTCATCCTCTGGGCGCACCGGCGCTTCAAGGAGGAGCCGTGAAGCAGGCTTGGCGCGGGGCCGATATCGCCGCCGAACTACTCGCGGCCGCCCGCGGCTGGCGGGCGGCCGGACTCATCGACGAGACGGCGTTCAGCGCGATAGCGGCCGATCACGTTGCGACCGGCCCGCGGCTCGGCCCGATCTGGCGCGTGCTGGTGTTCCTCTGCGTTGTCGTCGGGGTCTCGACCGCCACCACGATCAGCTTCATCAGTTTCGGGCTGCGAGAGGCGACTGGCGTCGGCGTCCTGATGCTGATCCTCGGCATCGCCCTGGCAGCAATCACGGACGTCGTCATCGACCGCTGCTCGTTCCAGCCCACCGGCGCCGAGGCGGCGACCTCACTGCTCGCCGCGGGGTATCTCTGTGCAGCGGTGTTCGTGCTGCTCGACGATTTGCACCTTAAAGGTCACGAAGCGTTGCGCCTGACCTACCCCTGGTGCGCTGCAGTCTTCGCGCTGGCCGCGTGGCGCTGGGGCTTTCGCCTCTACGCCGGGGCGGCGGCTCTCTGCATCCTGCTGCTGGCGGCCCAGTTCCCCGGCGCCCGTCCAATCTGGATCGCGGTCGCCACGCTTATCGCAGCCTGGGCGACGGTGACGTGCGCAACACGCCAGCTCGCGCCGTCTCATCGGGAGGGCGTGGAACTCGTGCGCATCGTCGCCCTCGCGGCGATCTATGTGGCGATCAATTACTATTCGGTCGACAAGGGCTTCCTCGAGGAGCTCGGCCGCATCGTCGGCGCCCCGCGCCACCGTGCGGGCGAGGCCAGCCTGCTGCTGGCCGGGCTCGGCTCGGCGCTCTTTCCCCTGGCGATCCTCATGTGGGGACTGCGCTCGCGCGACCGCGCCCTGATTGTCGTGGGCATCATTGCCGCCGCTCTCTCTCTGACGACCGTTCGCTTCTATTTCCACGTCGCGCCTCTCTGGGTGGTGCTTGCCGCCTCGGGCGCGGCGCTCGCGGGGACGTCGCTGCTTCTGGAGCGGTGGCTGCGATCGGGGGAGGATGCCGAGCGGTTCGGTTTCACCGCCGCGCCGCTCTACGACGAAGGCCGCCGGGAGCGGCTGCTCCCTGTCGTCGCGGCGCTCTCGATGGCCCCGGCGGCGCGCATAGTTCCCGAAGAGCTGCCCGGCGGCAGCGGCAAGGGCGGCGCGTTCGGCGGCGGCGGCGCGGCCGGTTCATTCTAGCAGGCCTCAAAAATGCCCCGACTGCGGCGTCGCGCTCAGCCCTCCTCACTGCGGTGTGCGCCAGCTCGCCATATTTGCCGGGTTTTCGCGCGTCCGCACCTGGACTTTTTTAGCAGCCTGCCCGTCTCATGTTTTTCAGCAGGTCGCGAAGACAGGTAAATCTTGACATCCGGCTCAAACCCTATTATCTACGGCGGACCTGAAGATGAAACCGATTTTGGAGGAATGTGCATGAAACGCATGATCCGCAACATCGCGGCGCTCGCTGCCGTGCTGGGGTTACTGGCGATAGCGGCGATCCCAAATGCCCCGGCAGAAGAGATGGCCGCGAAGTTCAAGATTGGCGATACGGCCCCGGACTTTACACTCCAGGAGCTCGACGGGCGGCAGGTGCAACTCTCGCAAGCCAACAAGGACAAGGTCGTCCTCCTGGCCTTCTGGTCGTTGCGCTGCGGCGCCTGCATCCAGGAGGCCCCGTTTCTCGAACGGCTCCATAAAAACTATGAGGGGAAAGGGGTGGCAGTTCTCTCCGTGGTCACCGACGGTGTGGACGCCGCCGCCACGAGAACCATCATGAAGGAGGTGGGAGTCTCCCCGAGCTATCCGGTTCTCGTTGACCCGGATTTCACGGCTTCGGACATGTACACCACCTTCGTGGTTCCGCACACCCTGGTCATCGACCGCAAGGGGATCATCCGCTACGTCCACACCGGCTTCGAGCCCGGCACGGAGAAACAGTACGAGGCGGCTCTCGTGAAGGCGCTCGGATCCTGAGCCTCCGGAGGGCGCGGCTGCTCACTTCCCCGGCTTGAGGACTTCCAGGATCTCGCATTCCTTGAAGAGCGCAAACCGCGTCTCGCAGACCGTGACGTACTTGGTGGTCGACATGCCGATGTTCGAGAGCCGCCCCCGGATCACGGCCTTGTCGCCAACCTTGAGCGCGAGAGCC
>Ga0334722_10006833_pt1 | contig 11185 bp, 18 predicted proteins | sample C3_bottom_MG_FD_207210 | JGI IMG/M metagenome (GOLD analysis project Ga0334722, IMG submission 207210) | Sediment microbial communities from Yellowstone Lake, YNP, Wyoming, USA - C3_bottom | ecosystem: Environmental > Aquatic > Freshwater > Lake > Sediment | place: USA: Wyoming | collected...
GTCCTCTTTACGCCAGCCTACAGCTTTTTCTCTAAGACTAGGAGCATTTTCCTTCCATAGGTTTAACCAAATGAGATCCTGATTACGAGGCATATCGCCACTATCAAAATCCCCTTAATATCTGTAAGAGCGTTAGTCTGCTCCTCTTAATTAATAGTAGATTCCTATTATTTTTCGTGATAAAACCTATCCAAAAGTTCTATGAAGCAATAAGGTCTGAGGAAACACGTAAGCCCTACGTATTTTATCTAAACAAATTTTTCAGCCACGCCAAAATAGATGCGGTTCAAATAATCAATTTGCCTCACAACGAGATTGATGAGCTTGTTTTCAACTATCTTGTTAGCTTAAAGATGCGTGTTGACAAGGATGATTTGAGCCCAAATTCAATTAATGCAATAATGTCTCCTATTCAGCTATTCCTAGAACAAAATGACATTGAGTTAAACTGGAAAAAAATTAAAAAAAGATATCCTCGACGAAAGGCTCCTGCAAACCAAGCACCATATCTTGAAGATGAGATTAGGAAAATGTTTAGTGCAACAACTAGTATTAGAAACATGGCTTTCATTCACATTCTTGCATCAACAGGTTGTCGAGTGGGAGCAATTCCTGACTTGAATGTTTCAGATTTAAAAGAGATAGAACATGGAGCAGTAGTAACTATCTATTCAGGAGATATTCAAGAGTACAAAACTTGTTTGACACCAGAAGCATACAGTTGTCTGAAGAATTATTTTGAGTTTAGAAATATTCGAGGTTATCCAGTTACAAATTCATCTCCACTGTTTTGTGACAAATCAAACCATGAAAGAATTACCAGAATAGGTGCAAAAGATTTGATGAGAACTATTCTAAGTAGTGCTGGTCTAAGAGAAAAAAGAAATCTTCGAAAATCTAGTAAAGGAAAATCAGCTAACCATGCATTTAGAAAAAGATTTGAAACTGTACTTGTTAATGCAGGAATTCATTCAAAATATGTTGATTATATGATGGGACATAATATTGGACAAGATCGTTCTTACTTTAAACCAACTGAGGAGGAATTATGGCGTGAATTCAAAAAGGCTCTTCCAACATTAACTATTGACAAATCAGAACAGTTGAAAATAAAGAATGAACAACAACATGAAGAGAAACTAAAGTATGAAATAGAGACTAAAACTGAGATTGAATCTCTGAAAAAAGAGATGCGTGACCAAAAAATTTCAACTTTGAAATGGATTGGAGAAGCATTAAAAGATCCTGATAAATTCAAAAAGAATCTAGATTCAAAAAAATAAAATGGAGTTCACCTTTCCAGAAAACCCAATTACACCGGAACAGTTTGAGACTATAAAGAGAACAGTGAGAGATAATATTTATGGAATTATTGAAGTTATAAAAAAGAATATTCAATCAGAAAATGAAACTGTCATTCCAGATTCAAGATACAACCCTAATCCACATATAATTTACATCTGTGCGGGTCTATACACATATGCAGTAGAGGAATTTGGAAAGCATAAATTATTAGAATCTTGTCAAGTCAACGCCGGTCTGATTGATCTAAGCCCTATTAGAAAGAGTTTTTTTAATCATGATAAAAAATTTGAATTTGCACGAGATGCACTTCCACCACAATGTTTTACTTTATACGATTCGGATCCAGATGACGCGATGTGGAATTTAGTCATAAATAATCTTGCATATCCAGCTGGTTGGGTAAGTGATACTACTGCAGATTTTGCAACTAGGCTTGATTTATTTAATGTCGGAATAGAAAATAACGGTCAAGTACGAGCAACACCTGAAATAAATTTTTATGATTTGCAACATGCAGTAGAAAGATTAGAAAATGAATTTCTATCACTTGGCAATATTATGAATTAAGAATTTTGAGTTTTCTCTTTTTTCTTATCCTTATCATATTTTCTTAGGAGTAATCCACCTATGATGAATAACCCGATACCAGAACCGAATCCGATAGAAATTGGGTAAAAGAAATTTTGTATGATACCAGTAATTCCCCATCCTGTAGCAAGCAAACCTACTCCTATACTAACAAGTCCAAAGACTAGGCTAGCAGTTCCCACAAAGAATACTAAATGATAGTATGAATTAAGAATTTTAGACTTTCTGGATTCTACCAACAAAGTTTGTTATCTACAGGCTCTTTTTGGAAACTACTTGGATCATACTGATACCCTGGAAGAAGTGATTGTTCAAAGTCTTGAACCATGACTAGTCTTTCACTATCGTAAGCAATCCCAATTGACACGGATTTATGCCCAGACTCAAGAATGTTATCACGATGACCCCAGTTAGAGTCTGCATCTTCAAACATCATTCTTCTATTTCCGTCAAGAATTGATTGTTCAGGAGTCATCCAGCTTGTTCCACTTCCTCCAGAAATATTTTCCGCTATAAGATACATTTTATCTCCATTACTCTTATAGCGTAACATAGGTCCCTCACCATTATTAGAAATGTGATGAATGCAACCTTCTTCTAACAATTCCTCTGAATATAATTGAGAGGATACAGCAGAACCTAGGATTAATGTTCTAAGACTTTTTGCAGTTCTGTACTTGTTAATATCGTCAAGTGCGATTTGTTTTAGTTCTTCTAATGTGTATTCTTTAGGCGGTTCATATTTTGGGATTTCCACTTTAGGAATGGAGATTTTAGGAATTTTGGATATGGCTTTGTCTATTTCTGTCTTCTTTTTGATGGAATCAATTTGTTTATTGATATTTGTAGCAATTTCATCTGTTTTTTCTTTGATGGGAATTTGTATCTCTTTAGGTATGACAGTTGGTATGGTCTTAATTGATTCTTTGAGATTTTCTTGATTGATCTCAAATAAACCATTTACAAACATGAACCCAATAATTCCAGCTATCGCAACTCCTGTGATTCCGATTGCTATTTTTCTTACTTGCTTTTTCTTACGTGACTTGCCATAAGTTCTATGACCGCATTTTGTACAATAGAAATGACCCTGCGTGTAGACATAATGATGTTTACAAAACACTAAATTTTACAAGGTCAAACTAGAAATTAAGAATTTTTAGAATTTCTTCTACGAATAAGACGATTAATTCCTACTCCAGATAAACCTGTAATAATAGCAAAAATTGGCATGAACGCTAAAGCACCTTGTGTTTTCGGGTCATACAAGTCGGGAGAATTATACAATGCTAAGTGACTTCTAATTGTTACCAATATCCCAAAGATAAACCCGATAAGAAACACATACTTATCTTTCATCTTTATCAAATGCTGATACTATGAATTAAGAATTTTTAGAATTAGAATGTGATTTGAATTCAGTTAATCTAAAGATTAGGATAGCAGTCAAAATTAAACCAAAAATTAGAGAGATAAACCCCAACATATTATCTTGTTTTGAAATTTGAAACACCCCTAGAACTATGAGAATTAATCCACAAATGATACCTATTTTAGTTCCAGCAATTTTGTCCTTTTTCATTTACAAATTTCTACATTAATCTATGAATTAAGAATTTTCAGGATTGAGGATTCACCTCTATCCTGTACTCCACTCTACTTCACCAGAGTAATGCCAATTATAAGATAGCCCACTATCTTCATAGATTGCCATTTCTATGAATAATTTTAAATTTCCTGATTGAGATGGTTTATCAAATGTATAAAATCCAGATATTGTACTACCAGGTGAAACACCTGAACCTACCTGTAATCCATTTGTGTACTTGTGTTGTAAACCATACCCGCTAGAATCAGTTAAACTGATTGCGGAAGGATAGAATTTAACGCTAGTTCCTCTTTTGTTTGTAGCTTCTAAGTTAACTTGATAGTATTCAACTGTCTTTCCATTCTCATCAGCCAAAACATAACCTGCATCAATCACATGAAACCTAAATGGTCCTGCAGAAAATTCTTTGTCAATAGGAACTGGTGTTTGGTCATGAGGAGAAATGTTGCCATAATCAGCATTAGCATATTTCTCTGTAATTGTTTCAGCATTTTTCGCTTTTAGTTTTGCAACTTCTTTTTCAAGTCGTTCATTTTCTTTTGATAGTTGATTAACTTTGATCGTCAAGTCATTATCTTGTGTTGTTGAAACTTTCAGAATTTTGTTTTCCAGCATCCATTTAATTGCGTTGATAAAATCTTGGTCACTTGCATCTCCATTTATCCAATATCCCACAGTAGTCTTAATCCATGACGGAATTTGTGATTCTTGAGCAGAGATTGATAAAACCGTAAATGTACTAATTCCTATTACTAAAATTACTAAGATGTGCCCCTTCCTTAACACATTATACTATTGACGTACTACAAATTAAGAATTTCAAATCGACTTTATTTTGAATAATCTATACAGGTTTATTTCAAAGATTACCTAATAGTACAATATGAAAAGTTGGGCATTTGTTGTAATACCAATAATTCTCTTAGGAATCATGTATCCTATCTCTGTGGATGCTAAAGAATACTACATCTATGTAGCACCAATGCCGAAACAATGGGAATCTACATTTGGAAGTATTTTGTATGATGCAACAGAATGGTGGAAGGAGCGCGTTCCAGGTACAGAATTTTATCAAGTTGACCAGGTAAGAGATGCAGATTTTGTTTTTCAGTGGGGGAGTCAGCCAATAGAGATTGAAAATGGAAATACCCGTCTGGGATACTATACTACAAATACTGACAATGATTTTGGGAAACCCTACATTCTAATCACTTTGGGATATTTTGTAGATGGAAAATGGAATCTTGTTGATCCTGATTATGCTCTACAAATAACTAAACATGAGATGGGTCATGCTATGGGATTTGGTCATAGTAGTGATCCAAATGATATCATGTATGCTTCACTTGAAAATTACCAAGATTGGTTGAAGCCAAAATCTGGGCGATTCGTTTTAAATGAATTAAATGCCCAACTACCTTCTGGAGAAAATATTGTTTCTTCTCCCTATGTAGGACTAGCTTCTGAGAAGCAGATAGAAGTAAATGAAAAGATAGAGGAAATCAAACAGTCGTTTTATTCGACTCAAAATTCCCTTTACTCTGCTAATTTTAAAAGTCCTAAGGCAGCAGATGAATTATCTAGGGCTTGGAAAGAATTTGAAAATGCGCGACTGTATCTTTTTCAATCTGAAGGAACACAAAGGGAAGGCCATCAACTTTTAGGAGAAAATGAGTGGGAAACTGCATATTACAAGTATGTATATTCTATTAACAAGGCCGAAGAAGTAAACGACTCTCTTATTGAAACTATGAGTATTCTTGAAAACGCTCTGAGAATAGAAAATGATTACAATCAAAAGATGGGATTATCTGGGGAAGTAAAATCAGGCGAACAGAAATTCTGCTTTTTATTTTGGTGCTGGTAATTTTGAGAAATTAATTAGGAATTAAGAATTTTTAGAAAAACCACCATGAATTAGGGTTAAGATGATAATAACAATTTTTCCAAAATCCCAATCTCATTAGCGTGTTTTAAAAGGAAACACGCTGCATCTATACTCAAGTCTGCTACCTTAAATAGAATGTTTCTTAATTTTTCTGGTTGTTTCGTATTTTTAGATTCTTCTTCAAATTCTTTCACTAAGTCTAAAACCTTTTTTTTGTTAGATTCCAAAATTTGTAATGAATTTACAATATCGATAAGATTATTTAGCGACTGTACATTATTTTGAAATACATTCTGAGTTTGAGTAATTATAGTACTTGGAGATGACTGCATTGTTTTATCAACTTCTAAATCTACTGAAAGATTAGATGCCATTTCTCTAAGACGAGTTTTAATTAATTCTAGCAATACTTGTGAATGAGAAGCTTTGTGAGCGTTGTATTGTGGAAAAAATTCGTCTGTTTCCATGTTATCCAATATCTGGTGATGTAATTCTGAGTACGAGTTCCAAATAACTTCGACTCTCTCAAACTGAGGTATTTTTTGTGTATTCTCAATATCAATAATTTGCTTCATCAAGTCATTTAATCTTCGAATTACGTAAGGTGGAGTTTTCTGGTTCATTGATGTAGTTCACTTTCTGAATATTTACAAGGATTTAAAAATAGATTTATTCAAAACGTATTTCCTCAATACCTGAGAGCACAACTATAGGTTCAGATTTTCCCCATTTTACAAGAAAATTATAGCTTTTCTCAATCTGTTCTAGGGCGTCTTTTTCGCTTATCCTATAATCAGTGTATTCAATTGATGTATTATGATTAAATTGCCTTAGTATGTATTGGGCTCCCAAGTTGTCACCATGTGCAATCTTATTTCTTAATTCCACAAACTTTGAAACAATTTCACCATTATCAGATTCAATTAAATCAGAAATGTCAATTCCAACTTCTTTTACTTTAGCAAGTGATTTTGGAGATAAAGTAATCCATTGTTTATATGATTTACCTCTATACTCTTGCATGCGATCATCATGATTAATTGCAGCTTCCACAGCAATTGCTGCAAATAAAATTGATACTTCATATCTACAAATTCCAAAACATTCAATTGCCGCATACCATGAATGTGTGATAAACGATTCATTAATTCGTTCAGGAATTGAGAATCCTTTTGGGGGATGAAGATGTAAAGTAATTCGTTTATTGAATTTTTTCCACTTTGCTAAAATGTTATCATAATTAATTGGAGATGTATCATATTTGAAAAGATCTTTAGTCTCTACACCATCTACTTCTTCTACAGTGACTTTGACTTTTTGCAATAAATTTTAATTGTTTTTCTATGTATTAGAACATATGTTTACAAGAGGTAACATAGAGGTATCATGAAATACGTAGTTTCAGTAGCAAAAGCATACAAACATCGTGGACGACATAGACATTTCAGAGCAAAAAAACATTGGTTTGTGTATTTTTATGAATATGATGAGATCGAAGATAAATGGTATATGAGAAACAAGCAAGTAAATTGGCTACAGGCACTATACTACAAGACACAAAAACGGCACAGATACAAAATTACTTGTACACAATGTGGTACTGTCTTGATTGCTTTGATAAAGTCATTTAGAGATAAACTAGAATGCCCTTACTGTGATAGATGAGACTTTAACCATTCATGATTATATGGGTACAGGAATTTGGCATATGGAATATCACTCTCAGATTTTCTTTTCCATGTAGGATATGGAAGAGGATTAAATTTGGAAATTCTACATTTTGACTTTGAATTATGAACGAAAACTAGCCAATATTCCTCTGGCTTAAATTTTTGTGGTACTTCATCTCTGTATTTCCAATTACGAATACGCTCATCTTTTGCATTTTTCTTCTCAATTTTAGGAACTCCTCTCTTAATGCAAGAGGGGCAAATCTCTGGAACACGCATAGTTAGAGGTTCAATTTTGAGTACTCTGTATCCTTTAAGTTCAAATAATTTTGAAATCCTATCTTTTTCAGTAGCTGGTATGTAAACTACTTCTTCACTCTGCATTTTGACAATTTTAGGATCAGTTGTTTCAAAAGTTACTTTACATGAAAAAGGTAATTTTACATCAAACATTCGAAATTCTGTTCCTTGCTGTAATGCAAGTGATGTATCTTCAAAAGTATTTGATGGTTTTCTTCCCAAGAAAAATAGTGTACCTTCATGAGTATAAAACCGCTACAGATGATTTATTCTCTTAATGAGTACTAGTGGCGATAGGATAACTTGTATTCAGTTATCTAAAGAAACTAAGAGTCGACTAGATAAACTTGGAAAAAAGCAAGATACCTACGAAGACATCATTAAAAGGCTTCTTGAAAAAACATGAAGCCCTCCTTTCCTTCTTTTAGTGTAGAAGAGGATGAGCTAGAGTGTCCAGTATGTAAGGGATTATTGGAACAACATACTGAAGATCAAGCAACTCAATGTTACAATTTACTTTGCAGGCGGTACAAAGATGGCACTTGAGCTAGAATCGTATCCTGCCTCTAAGCGAAGTAACCTTGAAATTTTTGAAGAACTACATCAGGGAACAAATTGGTATACAATTGAACATGATGGATGGCATTTACCAGCAACAGATGAACCAAAAGAAGATTGTGGTAAATGGCTATTCAAAGGATGTTTGAATGTTCTAGCTCATAAAAAATCAGATTATCCTGGTAAAATTTTCCTTAAAACATTTCAAAAGTCATGTTATCGTGCTGATTGTAGTAAATGTTATCGAAAATGGATCTCACGTCAATCAAACAAGGCAACTAGACGAATGGAAGTTTATAAAAAAAAATCTAAAGAACCTGCTAAGCATATTGTAGTTTCTCCACCTCATTGGGAATATGGAAAATCAAAGCAAGAGTTAGCAAAAGAAGCGTATAAAATTTTAAAAAATGTCAAAGGAACAGGAGGGGCAATTATTTTTCATCCGTTTCGTTATGATAAAAATCTAAATCATTGGTATTATTCTCCTCATTTTCATGTGGTTGGTTTTGGATGGATTGAATACACAGAGGAAATTTACAAGGAAAATGGATGGGTTGTAAAAAATCTTGGTGTAAGAGAGTCGGTTTTTTCTACTTTTTACTATCAACTATCACATGCAGGAATAAAGAAAGGATACCATACTCTAGTATGGTTTGGGGATTTATCATATAGCAAATTGAAAATCGAAAAAGAGCCTGATACTAATGCATGTCCGCTATGTCGCGCAAAACTAAGACCTCTTTATCATCATGGATTGTTTGGTTATGTGCCACCACCAGAAACAGAAGTGGAATTATTTGTTGAACCGGAAGGGTGGCACTATCTAGAACCAAAGTCATTTGAAAAGATTACATCAACGAAAGAAGACAAATTTGAGTTCATGCTTCAACGAGATCTTTACTACGCTAATAAAGGCGTCACAACTTGATTCATGTTTTCCCGCTCCTCCTATGCGGGGAGTTTGAGGGGTTAAGACCCCTCAACAATTATTTATTATTGATTATTCATGGCAGGTTATGCTTATTGCAGGATCAGACGTATCTGGAAGTGATGTCGATGGCCAACGACGATTCATTGGTTTTGTGATTGGAACAGCAGAGCGAATCAATTCAATTTTCAATAATTTAGAGATGGATAGACTACATATGTCTCGGTTAGATGAGGATGAACGAGAACATGTTAGAAATACTCTAGATTTTTCTGCCAATGATATCATGGCTTGGTGTTTTAACGTTGAAAAACAAAACATTATTGATTATATTTATAATCACCAAAATTTACGACCAAAAAATAGATACAAAAAGAAAATTTATGATCATTTTGATAGACTTTTGCTACGAATGTTTAGGAGTGAACTTGAAGATTTTACTTTTTCTCATAGTTCAAGGATTGAGGATCTTAATGTTCAGTGTGATAAAGATACACGAGATACAATTAGAGTATGGCATATGAATCCAAATGAAGAGGGAAGAGTGTATGATTTGTCTGATGCGATTGCTTGGTGTAATGAAAGAAATTTTTCTCTAGATGGATGTATTGAACGTGATTTTGGTAATGAACTTAAAAATGAAATGGAAATTGATCTATTAAAATAAGAATGTCAGGACTCACAACTCCCTTTGCGCCACCGTAATCCCCGGTTGGGTTTTCGTTAACCAAAAGGATTCAAGTCCTGATGTTATGATTATAACATCTTTCCTTATAATATCTTCGCTTAACTTCTAAAATGAGCTTGGAATAACTCTGGATAACATGTGTGTACGTATATAAAGAAAAATTGATTATTTTTCGGTTAATTAACCAAGAAATGTGGTTCTAAATACCAATTGTAGATCACAAAGGCAATTAATGCTAATACAAATGATAGCGACATAATTATTGCCTTATTTGATGAACTTAGAAATCTCAAAGGTAGTTCACTAATACGTTTTTTATCTATTTGATGTTGTTTCCATTTATCAGTCAATATCAATACAGCAGAATTCAAGTGATTTCCAATAAGCATCAGGTATGAGAAGCTATGATATTCCATATTTGAAGTCCATGTTTCTGGATGATCACCAGGAATAATCAACATTACATCAGATACAAAAAATGCATAACTTGTAAAGAGTAGTACAGAGCTTATTCCTATGACAAATCCATGGAAGAGTGCTTCCTTAGTAGGTTTTAATAATTTAGGATCGAGGGGTTTTATCTTAGACGTTAGATCAAATCCATTTTGTAAAATAATTGGGATTAAAAATGCCCAAAAGATCTGGTCAACCCATAAAGAGGTTCTAAATGTTCCAATAACATAATTATCTTTGAAAAAGTATGTTACAAAGATAAAGTAAGCCCAAATAGTAAAACCATTAGTGAAATGTTTTGTAATGACAAATTTGGTACCAGAAAAAAACTTTTCTTTGTTAAATTGATTCATTGTTTATTGAATTAGGGCGCGTTAGATTAAAGATCACTTGTTGATAAGCATTTTTTGCAATAAAAAATGCTAAAAAAGAAGTAGAGAGAAATCAGATTATGGTTGAAATATTCAAGATTGAGCCAGAATCAAAGATTGTGCCAACAGAAGGAGTTGCGGATATGATGAGAGCACAAGGTTTTGATGTTGATTGGTCATAAAAAAGACCAATTTTTCTTTTTTTTTAATTATCTAAGCAATTCCGGAACGCAAAGGTTTAAGATTCATGACGACAACATGAAGAGTAATGTTGGGAAAACTTCCAACAAACTTTGTATCAGATGATCCTAATTCATGGTGGAATTTAGTTAAAGATTTAGCTTTTGTGTATACAATATTTAGATTTTTTTGGAATCACCGAATGGAAATAAAAAAGAATTGGAAAAGAATTGAGGACGGTTTAGGGTTTAGTATTGTAGGCGGTGCAGGGGCGTATGGTGCTTCATACCTCTTATACGCAATTGCTCAAATGATTCAGAATATTCAATTAGGAAAACTTGGAGAAATTTCAAACCAACCAGTGGATTATCAGGCCCCATTAGTAATATTGATGATAGGAATAGTTCTTTTTGTTATTTGTTCGGTGTCTATTTTTACTTATAATGCTGGTATACAAATCATCAAAATAATTAGAAACCCCAAGTATTGTGGTGTTTAGGAGTCAAAAAAAGCCACCTTGTATCTGTAATATGATATTCTTTATTGAAAAAGTAGATTTTTAATTCATATTTTATGAGTGATTTACTGATTCTTTGGAAGAATGATTGTAAAGGTAGTTGGATTTGATTTTACAGTAATTGTTCCAC
>Ga0334722_10006834_pt1 | contig 11185 bp, 13 predicted proteins | sample C3_bottom_MG_FD_207210 | JGI IMG/M metagenome (GOLD analysis project Ga0334722, IMG submission 207210) | Sediment microbial communities from Yellowstone Lake, YNP, Wyoming, USA - C3_bottom | ecosystem: Environmental > Aquatic > Freshwater > Lake > Sediment | place: USA: Wyoming | collected...
CGTGGTCGCAGTTGGAGCCGGGAAATACCAGAACGCCGAATTTCATAAAGACCTCATTTTAACCACAGATTAAACAGATTGGACAGATTTTAAAAACCCCGAAAAGAATTAAGCCAAAAGCCTTTTCTTTATTAATCTGTTAAATCTGTCCAATCTGTGGTTCCAGAAAGTTATTCCACCTCGAACCGGTAGTCCTCGATCACCGTGTTGGCGATGAGCTTCTCGCACATCTCTTTTAGCTCCGCCTTCGCCTTCTCCTTGTCCGTGCCGGAAAGCTTCACCTCGACGTACTTGCCGAGCCGCACGTCCTCCACGCCATTGAACCCGATAGACGCGAGCGAGTGCTGCACCGCCTTGCCCTGCGGGTCGAGCACGCCCTTCTTAAGTGTCACGTAAACTTTTGCGTTTAGCATCAATTACCTCGTTGTAGGGGCCGTACCCATGTGTCGGCCCTATTTCTTTGGTGGCGGCGCGCCGATGCTGATGCGCATGGCATCTGTTCATCTTCGGAACCTTCGGCTCCGTAATGTGCGCCGTCGCGCCCTACAGGTCACACACCCGCTTACACACCTCGATATACGCCTCTTCCACGCCGCCCAGGTCGCGGCGGAAGCGGTCCTTATCCATCTTCTCCATCGTCTTTGCGTCCCACAGGCGGCAGGTGTCCGGGCATATCTCGTCGCCGAGGAGTATCTTTCCCTTGTGCTTTCCGAACTCCAATTTAAAGTCGACGAGTATCAGGCCGCGCTTCAGGAAGAACGCCTTCAGTACGCTGTTCACCTTCGTGGTCATCGCTTTTATGGTCTTGATGTCGGCAGGTGTTGCCCAGCCGAGCGCGACCGCGGTGTCGTCGTTGATGAGCGGGTCGTCGAGCGCGTCCGCCTTGTAGTAGAACTCTATTATCGGCTTCTTGGCCTTCGTACCCTCAGGGATTCCGAGCCTCTTTGACATGCTGCCCGCGATGAGGTTCCTGACAACCACCTCTATCGGTACGATGTCTAACTTCTTCACCACCATGTCGCGGTCTGAAGGCCTCTCTACGAAGTGGGTCTTCACGCCCTGCTTTTCAAGGAGCAGGAAGAGCCGCTCGGATATCCTGTTGTTCATCACGCCCTTGTTTACTATCGTGCCGCGCTTCTTTGCGTTAAACGCAGTGGCGTCGTCCTTGAAGTGCTGGATGAGCAGGTCGGGGTTGTCCGTCTTATATATCTTCTTTGCCTTGCCTTCGTATATCATCTTCGCTTTTTTGAGTTTCATCGTCTTTCTCCTAATTGTAGGGGCCGTACCCATGTGTCGGCCCTTTTTAAGCTTGCGTCGGGGACGTTACCTGGCAGGCATCAGCGAACCTGTCCCCCCTCACGTACAGCGTCCTCGTCGGGTACGCCCCGCTTATCCCGGCCTCAGCGAGCTTTCGGTTGATAGCGGTGTTCAGGCCATCTATCGCCGCCCACCTCTGCCTGTACTCGGGTATGTTGTAGAACAACTGGAACACAAGCGCGGAGTCCCCGTGCTCTACAAAATACACTGACGCCGGGGCAGCCCCGGCAAGCTCAGGCACGCTGCCCGCCGCATCTAACAGCGCCCGCTTGACCTTCTCGACGTCCGAGCCGTATTCCACGCCTATCTTCATAAAGTGCGTCTGACCGGGTTCAGGGTATGCGAAGTTGGTCACCACGTTATCTACGAGCTTTGCGTTCGGGACTATCAGTATGTTGTTGTCGAGCGTCTTTATCTTAGTGCTACGAAGCCCCGTCTCCATAACGTCACCAACCTTGCCCTCCGCCTCTATCCTGTCGCCCAGGCGGAAGGGGCGGTCGAGCGCTATGACGAAGCCCGCTATCATGTTCGACAACGTCTCCTTCGCGGCGAGGCCCACGGCCAGGGATGACACGCCAAGCGCGGCCACGACCGTGGAGAAGTTGTAGTTGAAGTGGTCCAGAACCACGATGAGGCCGGAGAGTACGACGAATATCTTTACCAGCTTCTTTACAAGCGGGAGGACCGACTTGCCTATCTCCGGCTTGCCCTGCTCTGCGGCGGACAGGGCGTACCAGTCCAACATCGCGTTTATCACGTCGTAGACGAGCTTCACCACGAGCGCAACGGCTATTACGAACACTACCTTGTCGGCAATGCCGAATACGCCCTCGGAGAGCTCGACATTCAGGCGGTGGAACGAGATGTACGCGCCGAGCAGAATCAGCAGATAATATACCGGTCTCTCGACGACGGCCAGGAGCATGTCGTCAAGCTGTGTTTCGGTGTTTTTGGTGAGCTGGCGGATGAACTTGTCAACGACCCAGATAAACGCCTTGCTCACAAGCACGAACCCGAAGAATATCCCGATGGATATGAATATCTCTGTCATCCAGACGGAAGTCTCAGCGCCCATCACGCACCCTTCCTCCCGAACACCCTCTTGAATATGTAGTCCACGTTCTTCGTGTGGTACTTGAGCGAAAAACACTCGTCGATGTCCGAGGCCTTCAGCGTCTTCCTTATGTCCTTGTCGGCCTTGAGGAGCGTCTTGAAGTCCTTGCCCTTCTCCCATACCTGCATCGCGTTTCTCTGGACGAGCCGGTACGCGTCCTCGCGGGACTGCCCGGCCTCAGCGAGCGCGAGGAGCACCCTCTGCGAGTGTATCAGGCCCTTCATCTTGTTCACGTTATTCATCATGTTACCGGGGTAGACCAGCAGGTTGTCCATGATGCCCGTAAACCTAACAAGCATGTAGTCGAGTAGTATCGTGCTGTCGGGGATTATAACACGCTCGACGGAGGAGTGGCTAATGTCGCGCTCGTGCCAAAGCGCAATGTTCTCGTATGCGGCCATCGCGTTCGCCCTGACCACCCTCGCCAGGCCGGAGAGGTTCTCCGAGGCTATCGGGTTACGCTTATGCGGCATAGCGGACGAGCCTTTCTGCCCCTTGGAAAAAAACTCCTCGGCCTCGTAGACCTCGGTCCTTTGCAGGTGCCTTATCTCGACCGCAAACTTCTCTATGGAGGACGCAGTAATCGCAAGCGCGCTCATGTACTGTGCGTGGCGGTCCCTCTGTACTATCTGGGTGGACACCGGCGCAGGCGTAAGTCCGGCCTTTTTGCAGACGTACTCTTCTACATACGGCTCCACGTTTGCAAACGTGCCGACCGCGCCTGATATCTTGCCGCAGGCTGCAACAGCCCTCGCGTCTTCCATCCTGTCCAGGTTCCTGCGCATCTCCTCGTACCAGAGCGCCATCTTGAGCCCGAAGGTGACTGGTTCCGCGTGTATGCCGTGCGAGCGGCCTATCATAACGGTGTCCTTGTGCTCCAGGGCCCGCCTCTTGAGCACCTCCATCAGCCGCTTTATGTCTGCTATGATGATGTCCGCAGCCTCAGCCATCTGCATGGCGAGCGCGGTGTCCAGCACGTCGGACGACGTCAGGCCCAGATGTATGAAGCGCGCGTCGTCTCCCACGTGTTCCGCCACGTTTGAAAGAAACGCTATCACGTCGTGCTTCACCACCTGCTCTATCTCGTCCACCCGCGCGGGCTCGAATGCGGCCTTCTTCTTTATGTTTACGAGCGCGGACTTGGGCACGCGACCGAGCTTGGCCCACGCCTCGCATGCCAGCACCTCGACCTTCAGCCATTTGTTGTACTTGTTCTCAGGGGACCAAATCGCGGCCATCTCGGGCCTGGAGTACCTCGGTATCATGTTATCTGACCTTTCGTCGTTTCCTTCGCTATCTTGTCCAGGACCCCGTTGATAAAGGTCGCCGATTCCTCCAGGCTGAACTTCTTGGCTACCTCGATGGCCTCGTTTATGGTTACGTTTACGGGTATGTCAAGAAAGTACAAAAGCTCGCAGGTGGCAAAACGGAGGATGTTCCTGTCAATCGCAGAGAGCCTCTCAAGCGTCCAGTTATCGAGGTGCGACTTTATTACAACGTCAACCTCGTCTTTGTGTCTGAACGTGTTCTCGATGAGGATAAGGGCATAATCCCTGTCCTCTTCGCGTCCGGCGAAAGCCTCCAGGAAGACGCCGAGCGCGTCTTCGGTACAGTCCTCCCTGGCTACGTCCAGCTTGTAGAGGAATTGCAGTGCCAGTTCCCTGGCCTTGCGGCGGCTTCCCATTATCTATTTTACGGCCTTGAAGAGGTTGACCATCTCAATGGCGGCCATCGCCGCGTCGAAGCCCTTGTTGCCGGACTTGGAGCCCGCCCTCTCAATAGCCTGCTCTATCGAATCCGTGGTCAGCACCCCGAATATCACCGGCATCCCGGAGTCGAGCCCGACGGACGCCACGCCCTTCGAGACCTCCGCGCTGACGTAATCGAAGTGCGGGGTGGCTCCCCTTATCACCGCGCCCAGGCAAATAATGGCGTCGTACTTCTTGCCGACTGCAACCTTCTTTGCGACGAGCGGTATCTCGAAGGCGCCCGGCACCCTGACGACCGTAATGTCATCATCTTTGGCCCCGTTCCTCGTGAGGGCGTCCACTGCACCGTCAAGGAGCCTCGACGTGATGAAGTCGTTGAACCTCGACACAAGGATGCAGACCTTCATCCCCTTGGCGTTTAAGTCACCCTGCAGTTGCTTAGGCATCAAAGTCTCCTTTACACGTTTTCCAGTATATGTCCCATCTTGCTCTTTTTGGTCTTCAGGTACTTCACGTTCGAGTCCTGCGCGGGTATCTCTATGGGGAGCCTGTTGACCACCTTAAGGCCGTAGCCCTCCAGCCCGACTATCTTCCTGGGGTTGTTCGTCATGAGCCGCATCTTCTTCACGCCCAGGTCGACCAGCATCTGCGCCCCTACGCCATAGTCGCGGAGGTCGGCCTTGAAACCCAGCTCGATGTTGGCCTCCACGGTGTCCATGCCCTTGTCCTGAAGTTCATAGGCCTTCAGCTTGTTGACAAGGCCTATGCCCCGGCCCTCCTGACGCATGTACAGTACGATACCCTTGCCTTCCTGCTGTATTATCTCCATCGCCTTGTGAAGCTGTTCGCCGCAGTCGCACCTGAGCGAATGGAGCACGTCGCCCGTGAGGCACTCCGAATGCACCCTCACAAGTACTTCGTCCTCGGGCGTAATGTCCCCCTTCACCAGGGCCAGGTGGGTGAAGTTGTCCAGGTCGTTCTCATACGCTACTGCGGTGAAATCGCCGTACTCGGTCGGCAGGAGCGTCGTAGCGGCCCTCCTGACAAACGATTCGCGCTTCATCCGGTACTCTATAAGCGCCTTTATAGTGACCATCTTGAGGCCGTGCTCGGAGGCGAACTTCAGAAGCTCCGGGACGCGCGACATAGTGCCGTCGTCGTTCATTATCTCGCAGATAACGCCTGCCGGGGTCAGACCCGCGAGGCGCGCCAGGTCAACCGAGCCTTCGGTCTGGCCAGCCCTCTTTAAGACGCCGCCATTCTGCGCCCTGAGAGGGAAGATGTGTCCCGGCCTGGCCAGGTCTTCCGGGCGGCAGGAAGGGTTAACTGCTGCAAGTATAGTGGTAGCCCTGTCGCCTGCCGATATACCAGTGGAGACACCCTTCTTGGCCTCAATTGATACCGTAAATGCCGTACCGAAAGAGGCTGTGTTCCTGGTCGCCATCTGGGGCAGGTCCAGTTCCACCACCCTGTCGGCCGTGAGCGACAGGCATATCAGCCCGCGTCCGTATTTAGCCATGAAGTTTATGGCCTCCGGCGTAACCTTTTCGGCGGCCATCGTAAGGTCGCCCTCGTTCTCCCGGTCCTCATCGTCCACCAGTATGACCATCTTTCCCTGCCTGATGTCCTCGATGGCCTCTTCTATTGTGTTAAACCTGCTCCTGCCTGTCATGTCTGTACCTTTTGCCTTCCTTAATTAGTAATGCCTGTGTAAAAGGAGATAAATTATAACAACATTGGCCAGTCATGTAAAGAAGAATTTAGGGCCGTCCCGGGCATAAAAAAACCGCTGTCTCACTTGACGTTATGCTATATTAAGAAGGAAGAGGAGGTTTCAGATGCCAGATGTTTCATCAGATAGTGCCAGATACGGGCTTTGCAGGCGGGTATATACCCGGTTACTGGGTGAGAGAGGTGAGTCGCTTGTGGAATACGCGCTCATACTCCTGCTCGTAGCCGTCATGTTCATGCTGATAATCAACGGCTTCGACCGGGGGCCGAAGCTCCTTACGGACATAAAGGCTGCCGCCGGGAGGTAACTTCAACCTCCGGGATGGCGTCTGAGGCGTCTTTCATGGACGCGCCTTTTCGCCTTCCTATATGCCCTTATACCGTAAAGCCCTGCCATATAAAAGAAACCCGACGCGGCAAGCGTGATGAGCGCGTTGCCTATGGCGTAAGGCAGGATGAGCTTTCTGGCCAGCAGGCTCTCCCACAGGTCCGAGTGCGACCTGAGCGACTTCACTATGCCCACCGTCTCTGCGAGGTTGTCGCCCATCACCATCGAGCCGCAGAGGTAACTGAGCGCCCAGAAGAACGGGGCCGTCCAGGGGTTCATCACGAGCGTCCCCACCACCGCCGACACCCTGTTAACCCTGAGCGCGCCCGAAACAAATATGGCTATCAGCACGCCAAGCCCGAAGGTGGGCAGTATCCCAAGCGCCACGCCAAGGGCAAGACCTGCGGCTATCTTTTCAGGCTCGTCGTTCTGGCGAAGCAGCCTTGTATACTGATACCTGAGCCAGCGTTTTACACCGCGCCTGCCTGCACGCGACCTCATATTTTCGACCATATCTAAATTATACTACAATACCAGAATACCAGGCGAAAAGTTCCTGCTGGAAGAAAATGGAAATTGTGACGCCGGACACGAGGAAGGGGCCGAACGGGATGAGGGTGTTTCTGTCCGTTACTTTGAGTGCCATGAGCGAAATACCTATTACAGAGCCAAAGACGGAGCCTAGCATAATAGAGGCGAGCGCTACCTTCCAGCCGAAGAATGCCCCAACCATCGCCATGAGTTTCACGTCACCGCCACCCATGCTCTCCTTGCCCAGGACGGCCTCGCCCACTATGCCCGCAAGTACCAGCAGCCCGCCGCCCAGGAGCGCGCCCATCACGGAGTTCGTCAGCCCGGTCCCGAACACGGGCGTGCCGAGCGCAAAGCCTATGATAATGCCGGGGAGGGTGATGCCGTCTGGTATAATCCTGTGCCTCAGGTCAATGAAGGTGATCACTACGAAGGAGGACAGAAGCGCCATCACCACGAACCCTTTTGCAGTGGGGCCGAAACGGTATAGCGCTGCAACGTAGAGGAGCGCGTTTAAAAGCTCCACGGCGGGGTATATGGGCGATATTTTAGTACCGCAGAACGCGCACCGCCCTCTCAGAAAGATATAGCTGATGACGGGTATGTTCTGCCACGGCCTGATGTGCGAGCCGCACTCCGTGCATGAGGACGGCGGGAATACGATAGATTTACCCAGCGGTATGCGGTAGATGCAGACGTTCAGGAAGCTGCCCACGATGAGCCCTACCGTGCCGACGAATGCGTACAGGAGGGTCATGGCTACTCTTTACCTTCGCCCTGGGACACCCTTTGTATATCGCTGCTGAGAGCTGCGATCCGGTCGCCAAGCTCGTGTACGTCCTTGAGCAGATCTGCCACCTCCGGGTCCTTCATCACGCCGGAAGCCTTTTGCTCCCACATGGCGTACACGCGCTCGCCTAACTTCTGGTTGAGCCTGTCGAGCCTTGTCTCTAACGTGCCCTTCTCTATCATCAGGCGCGCGACGGCAGCCTCGATGCGCGCCCTCTCGGACAGCCCGCGCGACACCCGCGTCACCACCTCGACCCCTTCGTCCAGGCTCTTTTTAACCCTGTTCCAACTTATCATAGGCCGCCTCGCTTTAGACATGTCCAAGTATTCTGAAATATCCTCGCCGTCATCGAACTTCTTGTCAAGTTCCTTGGCTTTCATAATAGCAAACTCCAAATGTATACCTTTTGTCAACTATTAACTTACGCCGATTAGTTTAAGCTTCTCGCGCCACTTCTCCTTGACGGCCTCCCTGAGAGGCTTCATACCGGGCGAGGAAAGCTCAGGGTCGGTATCTATTATACCAAACGCCTCCTTGCGCGCAGCCTCCAATATCTTCGTGTCCCTGATGATGTTGCCGAGCGTCAGCTCCGGCAGGCCGGACTGCCGCGTGCCCATGAACTCGCCCGGCCCACGCAGCCTCAGGTCCTCCTCGGCTATGTCGAACCCGCTCGCGCTCTTGAGCATCGCGGTGAGCCTCTCTCTCGACACGGGAGTATACGCGGACGCAAGCAGCACGCAGTAGGACTGGTGAGACGAGCGGCCAACGCGGCCCCGGAGCTGGTGTAGCTGCGCCAGTCCGAACCGTTCCGCATGCTCCACCACCATCACGGTGGCGTTGGGCACGTCCACGCCGACCTCCACCACCGTGGTGGCTACCAGTATGTCTATCTTACCCGCCCTGAACTCGTCCATCACCTGCTCTTTTTCGGCGGGCTTCATCCTGCCGTGTATAAGCCCTACCCTGTGCTCGGTAAAGACTTCGGCCTTGAGCTTCTCCGCGCCTTCCTTCGCCGCCTTCAGGTCGGACTTCTCCGACTCCTCCACCAGCGGAAACACCACATACCCCTGCCGACCCTGCGCCAGTTCCCTCTTCATCAGCCGGTACGCCTCGCCCCTTGTAGCTTCGTCGAATAGCTTCGTGATGACCTTTGTGCGGCCCTCGGGCATAGAGTCTATGACGGAGACGTCCAGGTCGCCGTATACCGTGAGAGCAAGCGTCCTCGGTATAGGAGTTGCGGTCATCACGAGCACGTCAGGGTTCTCGCCCTTGTCCTTCATAACCGCCCTCTGCATCACTCCGAAGCGGTGCTGCTCGTCAATCACGGCGAGGCCGAGCTTGGCAAAAACCACGCCCTCCTGGATGAGCGAGTGCGTCCCAACGGCGACCGCCGCCGTGCCCTCGGATATCGCAGCAAGCGCAACATCCTTCTCCTTCTTCTTGAGCGAACTCGTCAGTAGAGCTACCTCAAGGCCAAGCGCATTGAGCGGCCTTTTTATGTTTATATAATGCTGCTCGGCGAGTATCTCGGTCGGGGCCATTATAGCTGACTGGTAGCCGGCCTCCGCCGCCTGGAGCATAGCGGCCACAGCGACTACAGTCTTTCCGCAGCCCACGTCGCCCTGCAACAGACGGCTCATGGGTGAGGGCTTCTCCATGTCCGCGCCTATCTCCGCTATGACCTTCCTCTGGGGTGCGGTGAGCGCAAACGGGAGCGAGGTAAAGTATCTGCCTTTCAGGCTGTTGTCGCCCTTCATGGCTATGCCTCTCTCCGCCACCACGCGCCCGTGTTTCATCAAAGCAAGTCCAAGTTCGAGCACAAAGAACTCGTCGAATATCAGCCTCTTGTGCGCGCGTGTCGCCCTCGCCGCAAGAAGCGCCATGTCCTTCTCTCGCTCCGGGAAGTGCGCCTCCCTGACCGCATCGGACAATGCTGGTATCTTGAATTTTTCGTGGAAGCCCGCTGGCAGGAACTCTATTAGCCCGTCTGCGTAATGGTCCACCAGGCCTTTGATTATCGAGCGTATCTGCCTGACGCTGATGCCAGCGGACGCCTTGTATATCGGGACGACCCGCCCGGTATGCACCGTCTCCTCGCCGTCCTCGACTATGACCTCGTACTCCGGGTTGTCTATCACGATGCGGCTTGAGTAGCCGTCCGGCTTCGGCACGCCTGACATTATCACGCGCTGTCCGGCCGAGAAGTTCTTCTTCATGAAGGGCTGGTTGAACCAGAGCCCAGTGATTACCCCGGTCTCGTCCCTGACTGCAAGCTCGAATATCTGCATCCTGCGCCGCCTGGTTGTGGCCACCTCTGCGGAGATGACCTCGCCGGTTACTGTCTCATAAGAACCGTAGGTTACATGCGCAATTTTCTTAAAGTTGCCCCGGTCCTCGTAGCGGTACGGGAAGTAGTAGAGCGCGTCTTTTATAGTGTTTATGCCGAGCTTGGAGAGGAGCTGGGCGCGGCGCGGGCCTACGCCCTTCGCGTACTGGATGGGCTGGGAGAGGTCGTGCGCAAGGGCCGTGTTGCGTATTCGTGTTTCGTGTTCGTGGGAAGATGTGTTTGTCATTGCGCGGACTTATACCTTTTCAGGAGCCACCGTTATTTTCATCTGCGTATAATGTCGTTCATCTTCATGCTCGATCAAGTCAAGGAGATCTTTTAATACCTGCTGCGTTTCAACCAGCACAGATGGATCGTGTTCCGGGTCAGCAATTTGCCCGCTATGTGAATACGTGTGCACGAAGCGAAGAATTCTGGTTTTTTTTGCAGTGTCAAAATCTACATCGTTCAGTTTATTATAAAGCTCCCCTGTCTGTTGAGGCAGCCTGAATGCGAGGAAAGCCTCCAGCAAACGACGAGCTATATTGGGCAAATGATAATATTCCTCGAAGGGATTCACTGAGAAGTTATTGGCTGCTTTATAAACTAGGCTAAAAAGATAGTGATACTCTGATTCATATTGATGTAACAGCTTATCCAATTCAGTTATTGAAATAACTCTATTGGCATTGTCACGACTACTACAAAGCATATAAAAACACGCTGGCCGTTGATTTGCAGACTTCTTTCTCTGCCCCGGCAGATGCTTAAACCAATTCTTCACTAGTCTGAAGAATGCATGATTGTGTGTAAGTATAAACAGCTGTCCGGCCTCCCTCGTCTTCTCCTGCATAAATCCAAATGCATGGTAAAGCGCATTTGTGTCAAGGCTGGATACTGGATCATCTATGACAACAATCCCGTCTTTCAAAGAGAACGATTTATCTTTAAGAGACTTCAAGAAATAAAGGAAGGCAATCGCTGTCTTCTCGCCCTCGCTCAAGTTTTCCGCAACGTCGCCATTTCTAACGATCTGGAAGCCGTTCTCCTTTATCTCAAATGACAGTTCATCTCTCCCAAGGTAAGAATGAAGTTCAGCGTTAAGTTCGTCTGCTGGCTGGCGGCGCTCTTCGATTTCTTTCTCTATTTGTTTAATTTCTATTAATATGTCCCGCATCTTTTGCTTGACCGCTTCAAGGTCGTCTGTTGCAGAAGAAATTGCTTTCTTTTTCTCCTTATAATCACCGAGAACTTCAGCAATAAGGAGTCAATCCCAATCTTCGTTGAAATTTGAAGTGGCCCCGTTGTCATGGTTTACGCGGCGGCCCTTGCCGCCGGT
>Ga0334722_10006835_pt1 | contig 11184 bp, 12 predicted proteins | sample C3_bottom_MG_FD_207210 | JGI IMG/M metagenome (GOLD analysis project Ga0334722, IMG submission 207210) | Sediment microbial communities from Yellowstone Lake, YNP, Wyoming, USA - C3_bottom | ecosystem: Environmental > Aquatic > Freshwater > Lake > Sediment | place: USA: Wyoming | collected...
CGTTTGCCCGGATTATTAATTTTGCAGTTTTAGTGGATGAGCAGTATCTTACGGAATACGCTGCCGATGGGGTAATTGTAGCAACCCCTACCGGTTCTACAGCTTATTCTTTATCTGCTGGGGGAGCAATCCTTGATCCGGAAGTAAAAGCTTTCATTATCACCCCAATCTGTCCCCATACCTTAGGGGCTCGTTCGCTGGTGGTGGCGGATGACAAAGAAATTAAAATTGTTGTTAAAACTTCCCTGGAAAGCAGTATGCTTACGGTGGATGGTCAGCAGGGTTTTGGAATTAAACCGGGAGATGAGATAATTATCAAAAAAGCCCCTTACCAGGCGAAATTTATCAAATTAAAAAATCGTAGCTTCTATCAACTTTTACGGGAAAAAATGCGGGAGGCTAACCGCTACCATGATTAACTTGGAAAAAATAACCGGTATAGCCTGGCTGTACCTCAAAGAAGTTATTGCTCCGGGCGATGTAGTTATTGATGCTACCGCGGGCAATGGCAACGATACGGTATTTTTAGCAGAACTTATTGGGGAAAACGGTCAGGTGTTTGCTTTTGATATTCAGGATGAGGCCTTAAAGATCACTAAAGAAAAACTAAAAAAGGCCTCTTTCGACCAGAGAGTAACTTTGATTTGTGATTCCCACGAATATGTAGCAAAATATGTGCGTACCCCGATCAAAGCTGCGGTGTTTAACCTCGGCTACCTACCCGGAGGAGATAAAAATATTATAACCAAGCCTCAATCTACCATAAAGGCTTTGGCTGCTTGTTATAATTTATTAAAACCGGGGGGAGTAATTACGCTAACGGTATATGTAGGGCATACCGGAGGGGATGAAGAAAGAGTTTTTATTGAACAATATTTACAGGAAATACCGGACAGGGAAGGTTTTGTTATCAAACACGACTATTTAAATCGACCTAATACTTACCCCAAATTATATCTTTTAGGTAAAAGGAGGAATATTGTTTGAAAATCCGTCGTCAGAAAAAAATATTAGAACTAGTTGAGCAAAATGTCATAAGAACTCAGGAAGAATTGGCCGAAGCATTAAAAAATGCCGGGTTTGATGTAACACAAGCTACTGTTAGCCGGGACATAAAAGAATTAGGTCTTGTAAAAATTCCCTTTCAAAAAGACAGTTATCGCTATGCGTTGCCGCAGAAAACCGTATCAGCAGCCTCCATTGAGCGGCTAAAGAGGCTTTTTGCCGACGCCGTCAGCAGTTATGATCAGAGTGAAAATTTAATTGTTATAAAAACCCTGCCGGGGGCGGCTCAGGGGGTAGCCAGTGCCATTGACCAGGTTTCTTTTCCCGAAATTCTTGGAACAATTGCTGGTGATGATACTATTTTAATTATTGTCCGTGACCGGGAAATGGTACCAAAAATTTTGGAACGGTTTGATGAATTTTTAGCATAGGTGATAATATGCTTTTAGCGTTAACTATTGAAAATTTTGCCTTAATTGACCGCGTAAATATAGAGTTTACTTCCGGCTTAAATGTCCTAACCGGGGAGACCGGGGCCGGTAAATCGATGCTAATCGATGCTCTTCTTTTAGTATTAGGACAAAAAGCCCGGGGAGATGTAGTGCGTAAAGGTTCTGAAAAAGCCTTAATAACTGCAGCTTTTTTTTCGGAAAAACTTGCGCAAAAACTTGAACAATTAGGGCTTCCGGCCGATGAATTAAACATTCTTTCCCGGGAAATTTCGGCCGAAGGAAAGTCTATGGCGCGGGTAAACGGCATGGTGGTACCCTTAACTTTATACCGGGAAGTAGCGTTAGGTTTAATTGATGTTATGACGCAGCACGAACAACAGCTTTTATTAACCCCGGCTTATCACTTAAAACTTCTTGACGGAACCGGGGATGAACAATTCCAAAAATTAGCCAGAGCGCTAAAAGAAGCTTTTACTGCTTGGCAGGAGACCGAAAAAACGTATGCTACAATTATTACCCAAGAAAAAGAACGTTTAAAACGGCTTGATTACTTAAGATATTGCATTGAAGAAATAGAAAAAGTAAATCCTTCGCTTGAGGAAGAATTAGAATTAAAAAGTTTACGCTCAAGGCTTATTAATCAGGAAAGACTTCTTAGATCTATTGGGGATGCTTACCGGGAGATTTACGGGGATAGTGATGGAGTAGTTGACCGTTTGGGTCGGATCATTAAAGACTTAAAAGATGCCTTACGTTTTGATGCTTTTGTTGAGGAGCCTCTTAAAAGGGTCGAGGAAGCTGCAACTCTTTTGGAAGAATCGGCCTTAGAAATTAAAAGCTATTTAGAAGACTTAGAAAACAGTGAAATAAATCCTGATGAAATAGAAGAGCGGCTTTATCGCTATGAACTTTTAAAGAAAAAATATGGCCCTGAGATTGCCGATGTTTTAAATTTTTTAGATTCTTCCCGTAAAGAATATCAGGAGCTTATGCAAATTGAAGAAAATAAAAACTTTTACCAGAATGAAGTGGTTAAAAAACGCGAAAACTATTTTAAAATAAATGCTGAGATAAAAGCAAAGCGGCGGGAATTGGCTAAAAAGTTAGAAATTTACATTAAACAATTCTTAAGCGAACTTATGTTACCCCACGCCGAAATTAAGGTTGTCTTTACCGAAACTGCCCCGGGGCCTCGGGGGGATGAAACGGTGCAATTTTATTTTTTGCCCAACCCCGGTGAAGATTTAAAGCCGCTGGCGAAAATTGCCTCCGGAGGCGAATTGTCGAGGTTACTCCTTTCTTTTAAGCTTTATTTTAACCAGGTAGATGAGCATGACACTTTAATTTTTGATGAAATTGAAGCGGGGCTTGGAGGAAGTATTATTGAAGTTGTTGGCGAAAATTTAAAAAAATTATCCAAGAGCCACCAGGTACTTTTAGTTACTCATTCACCAATTATTGCCGGTTTTGCTGATACTCATTTTGTGGTGGAAAAAAGCGTAAAAGAAGGTCGCACCGAAACTCAGGTGAAAAAATTAAAGCAGGAAGAAAGAGTCCGGGAAATTGCCAGGATGCTTGGGGAAAAAGAAATAAGCCCTTTAAATTTAGAACTGGCAGAAAAAATTCTCAAAAAAGGAAATTAGCGGGGATTCCCCGCTAATTTTTTTTGGATATCACTCCAAAAATATATCAACATAATGGCGTAAACAAAAGAAAGAATAAAAATAACAAAAAAACGCCGAAACGGGGTGATATCCTTTGAAAAACAATAAAAATCAAAAAAAATGGTTAAATATCGTTGCTATTGCTCTGGCGTTTCTTTCCTTCACTATCTGGATACTGCTTAATTCCTTGCCCGCAGAAATTAAGCTTATAGGACAGGAAAAGCCGAAAGTTCCCTTCTTTACTTTCCTAAAAATTAGGAATTTTAATGATGACTTAATGGAAGAAAAAATCCCAGTAACGTCCTTAATTCCCGGTGGACACAGCATTGGTGTTTATCTTAAGACCCCAGGAGTTATGGTAGTTGGTTTTTCCGAAGTAGAAACTAAAGAAGGGGAAGAAAATCCTGCACGCAAAGCGGACTTAAAGGAAGGAGATTTAATTTTAAAGGTTAATGATTTTCCAGTAAGCCACGAATTTGAACTTAAAAACCTTATTAATCATTTTGGCGGACAAAAAATTACTTTAACGCTAAGACGTGGTGAAAACATTATCAAAAAAGAAATTACACCGGTATATAGTTTCGAAGAAAAACGCTGGCGGATTGGTATTTTTATTCGTGATAATATTGCCGGGCTTGGTACTCTTTCCTTTTATAATCCTCAGGACAAAACCTTTGGGGCTTTAGGACATACTATCTTAGACCCGGATACCGGTAAAATTTTTCCGGTAAATCAAGGTAAAGTTTTAGCAGCTAAAATTCAAGCAATTTATCCCAGCCGGCGAGGTCGTCCGGGAGAAAAAATAGGTACTTTTTTAGGCAAAAATGTAGTGGGGGCAGTTTACTTAAATAACCGCTTCGGGGTCTTTGGTAAAGCCAGTAAAGATATAGTAAATCCTTACTTTAAAAAACCACTGCCGCTCGCCCTTAATGATGAAGTAAAACCAGGACCGGCAGAAATTTATACCGTCTTAAAAGGCGAAAAAATAGAGAAGTTTACAATTTACATTGAAAAAGTAAGGCCCAATCAAAAAGATGGTCGAAATTTAATTATTCGTATCAAAGATCCCCGACTTTTAAAGATTACTGGAGGTATTGTGCAGGGGATGAGCGGCTCCCCCATCGTTAAAGATGGGAAATTCGTAGGCGTTGTAACCCATGTCTTTTTAAGTGACAGCAGTAAAGGTTATGGTATTCTTATAGAAAATATGCTAAAAGAAGTGTATAATAAAAATAAACTTTGGGGTTTAAACCCCAATTTTTATTTTGTAAAATACTGTCGCTATTTTTCCGAAAAAAATGTTCTGTAAAAAGCAGGAATTAAAAATGGTACTGTCGAAATGTAATGCGGGTAAAATAAAAGGAAAAACTTAGGAGGCGGGGGATGGTGGAACCAATTAAAATTGTCATCGTGGATGACAACCGGGAATTTTGTGAGCTTTTAAAAGAATTTATTTTAAAGCAGGACGACTTTGAACTAAGAGCGGTGGCTTATAACGGAATTGAAGCATTAGAGGCAATATCCAATCACCAACCCGATGTGGTAATTCTTGATATCATTATGCCGCATTTAGATGGGATTGGTGTTTTAGAAAAACTTTCGGAATTTGAAGAGCGGCCCAAAGTAATTTTACTTACTGCATTTGGCCAGGAGTCAATTACCCAGCGGGCGGTAGAACTGGGTGCGGATTACTATATCCTAAAACCTTTTGATTTTTCCGTGTTAGCTTCCCGCATACGACAGTTAGCCCTTGGAGCCGCGGCTGGTAAAGTGGTTACTGTTTCTAATACCAGCTCAACAATCTCCACACTGCCCAAGACTAAAAACCTGGATTTATTAGTTACCAATATCATTCATGAAATGGGCGTACCGGCTCATATTAAAGGTTATCACTATTTACGGGATGCAATTTTAATGGTAACCAAAGAAGTTAATCTTTTAGGGGCAATCACCAAAGAATTATATCCAATGATTGCCCAAAAATATCACACTACCCCCAGTCGGGTCGAACGGGCTATTCGCCATGCTATTGAACTGGCCTGGGATCGCGGAAATCTTGAAATGATTAATAAATATTTTGGTTATACTATAAATTTAGAAAGAGGAAAACCTACTAATTCAGAATTTATTGCCATGATTGCCGATCGCTTGCGGTTAGAGGCCAAGGTTAGTTAGTAAATAATTAAGAATTGCTAAAAAACGCCAGGTTTCCTGGCGTTTTTTACTGTGTTATAATAGGAAGGAAAAAACTTTTTTTGAGGTGGCAGCAAATGGAAATAGCGGGCGTAGCCCTTTTAGACAAAAAAACAAAAAATCTGATAAAACGGCTAAAACCCGGACAAATTGCCGTTATTGACCACGAAGATATAGATGAAATCGCTGCCCGCGGTTTAATTGAAAAAAAAGTTAAAGCAGTGGTGAATTGTGCTTCATCGATAAGCGGGAAATATCCCAATATTGGTCCGCTTTTATTAGTGCAAAATGGAATTATCCTTGTGGATGAAGCACCTCGGGAGCTTTTTACGGTTTTAAAAGAAGGAGAAAATCTTACCATTAAAGATGGAGCTCTTTACCGCAATGGCGAGTTTTTAGGGCAAGGGATGGTTCTTACTCAGGAACAAATTTTAGCGAAAATGGAAGCTACCAAAGAAAATTTAGGCGAAATAATGTTAGCGTTTATTGAAAATACTTTAAACTATGCGCAAAAAGAAACCGGTTTAGTATTAGGCCATTACCCTCCTCCTCCTATTAAAACTGATTTTCGAGGAAGACAAGCTTTAATTGTAGTTCGCGGACATAATTATCAGGAAGATTTAAAGGCTATTCGGCTGTATATAAACGAAGTAAAGCCCCTTTTAATTGGTGTTGACGGCGGAGCCGATGCTTTACGGGAAGCTGGCTATTGCCCGGATATTATTATTGGTGATATGGACAGTGTAAGTGATGAAACCTTAAAGTGTGGAGCGGAAATTATTGTCCATGCTTATCCCGATGGGGAAGCGCCGGGATTAAAAAGGCTTTATGACTTAGGGCTTCAGGCGAAAATTTATCCAGCTCCTGGTACTTCTGAAGATATTGCTATGCTTTTAGCTTATGAAAAAGGAGCAGAGTTAATTGTGGCGGTGGGAACCCACTCTAATCTCTTTGACTTTTTAGAAAAAGGCCGGAAAGGCATGGGCAGTACTTTTTTAGTTCGGCTCTTAGTGGGCTCAAAACTTGTTGACGCCAAAGGGGTTAATAAATTATATAAAAGCCGCCTAAAGGCAAAATATTTAGTGCAGTTAATATTTGCGGCGCTAATTCCTGTATTAATAATATTAGCGGTGTCTCCGGTTACCCGGAATTTATTTAAGGTTTTTCTTATCCAGTTAAAACTCCTCTTGGGAATTTAAGAATTAGGAGGCGAAGGAAATGATAATTGATTTTAAGTATCATGTGGCCTCGCTAATTGCGGTCTTTTTAGCATTAGCAGTCGGGATTTTCATTGGCACTTCATTAGGTTATGACAGTAATGTTGGGGAAGTAATTTTAAAGCAGCAAAAACAGCTTACTCAAGGTATTGAAAAGCGTTTAGACGAACTTAAACAAAAAAATGACCAGTTAGAAGCTTTAAATGAAGAGTTAGAAGTAACCAATAAAGTTTTAAAACAATATCAGGAGGAAACGCTTCCAGCTTTAGTAAAAGATAAGCTTACTGGTAAAAAAGTTGCGATTATCGTTACCGGGTATTACGGCTTAAATGAGGATGTAAAAAATGTCCTGAAAACTTCCGGAGCAGAAATAACCAGTATAACGGAAATTATTCCGGAAGAGCTTACCAATCCTGCGGACATTGATTATATAAAATCCCAACTGAATTGGGAGACCAAAAACAATCAGGAATTTTACACAAAATTTGCTTTAGAAGTGGGTAAAAATCTTCTAACTCCGGGCGATGGTTCAACTCTCTTAACCCTTGCTAAAACCGACACCTTAAAAATTTCTGGAAAATATGGTATTCCTTTAGATGGGGTTCTTATAATTGGCGGAGGTCTTGCTGATAGTGATTTGGTGAATTATTTAGACCTTCCTTTAATAAAATTTTTAAAAACTGTTCCGGTAGTTATTGGTGGAGAGTACAGTAACGTGGAAAAATCGTATATTAAAGATTATCAGAAGGAAAGAATTACTACTGTCGATGATTTAGATTTACCCTCAGGGCAACTTAGCTTAGTGTATGGTTTATTAGGGGTAAAAGGAGATTATGGTATTAAAAATACAGCTAAGCGCTTAGTGCCGCCAATTGCAAAGTAAGGGGGCAAATATGGATAAAAAAGTTTCAGTATTAATTCCCGCGTACAATGAGGCAGGGCGAATTGGAGAAACAGTTAAAGCTTCCTTTAATATTCCAGGGGTTTCTGAAGTTTTAGTTGTAGATGACGGTTCTGCCGACAATACTGCGATAGAAGCAGAGAAAGCCGGGGCTCGGGTTCTTAAACTTCCCCACAATATGGGTAAAGGAAAGGCTATTGAAAAAGGGGCCAAAGAGGTTACCGGCGACCTTGTACTTTTGCTGGATGGCGATTTAGGAAGCTCTGCTGCCTTTGCTGAAAAACTTTTGCCGCCTCTTCTTAAAAACGAGGCAGATATGGTTATTGCCCGTTTTGGTAAACCTCGAAAAAAAGGTGGGGTAGGGCTTGTGAAAAGACTTACCCGCTGGGGGCTAAAAGCTTTTACCGGACAGGTGGTAGAAGCGGTGCTGTCGGGACAGAGGGCTTTTACTCGGGAAAGCTTTTTAGAGCTTTTACCCCTATCGCCTGGGTATGCTTTAGAGTTTGGGATGACCGTGGATGCTTTAAAAAAGGGTTACCGGATAGTAGAGGTACCGGTAGAAATGACTCACCGGGAAACGGGAAGGGATTTAAAGGGATTTTTACATCGAGGTAAACAATTTCGCGACATTTTAATGGAAATTGTCCGGCGGAAAATTTCCGGCTAAGGGGGTGAAGCGGATTTTTACCAAAATATTATATTTAGCAGTAGCTTTTATGGTAACGCGTTTTATCCTACCACCAGTATTAGAATTATTAACATCTGCCGGTCATGTAAGACCTAACTTCCGCCAGGAAATGATTCCCCAGTCGGGAGGGATAGTTTTTTTATTAGTAATGCTTTTACTTTCGCCGCTTATTTTATTATTTTCCCGGGGCGGCTACTGGTTTTTATTTTATTCCGGAGTAGCTACGATGACAGTTTTGGGAGTTCTTGATGATTTTTTAGGTGGTTTGGAGGCTAAAGGCTTAAAAGGGCATTTTAAAAAATTATTTTTAGAGAGGAAGCTTACTACCGGTGCTTTAAAAGCCTTAGGTGGAGCTTTTTTGGCGTTAATGTTAACCATAAACGAACCGTTTAGCTATTTTTTGGTGGACTTTTTTTTAATTGTTTTGGGAATTAATTTTATGAACCTTTTTGATTTACGACCGGGGAGAGCGGGAAAGGTTTTTATATTATTGGCGATTATCCTTGGAATAGCATATTTTACTTATCCTGCAACCGCTTATCTATTTCTTACCCTCGGAATTGTTTTAGCCTATCTTCCCTTTGATTTAAAAGCTGAAGTTATGATGGGAGATGCTGGATCTAATGTTTTAGGCTTTATTTTGGGGTATGCAGGAGTTCTACTTTTTTCTTATCCCGTAAAAATAGGGGCTGTTATTTTTTTAGTTTTACTCCATGTTCTTACGGAAAAATATTCCCTGACCGCAATAATAAAAAACAATCGTCTTTTAAACTATTTAGATGAGCTTGGAAGGTAAGAAGGAATTTTAACAAAAAAGTCGAATAAATATAAAAATTTTAAAAAAGCGGTGAGAAAACCGCTTTTTCTTTTAGAAAAAGAGGGGGGATTTTTTTGGGCGTTAAAATTTCCAAAGAGTATTGCAAAAGCTGTGGGCTCTGCATTAATGTTTGTCCGGCAAAAATTCTTAAGATTTCCCGGGAGATTAACCTTTTGGGCTATAATCCCGTGGAAGTGACCTCTCCGGAAGATTGCCGCGAGTGCGGTTTTTGCTACTTAGTATGTCCTGATGCAGCGCTTCTGGTGGAGGTGACCCGGCGATGAAAGTTTTAATGAAAGGCAATGAAGCTTTTGCGGAAGCAGCAGTAAGGGCCGGTTGTCGTTATTTTTTTGGCTACCCTATTACTCCGCAAAGTGAACTTCCGGAGTACTTAGCCAAGAGGCTTTTTGAAGTAGGTGGGGTGTTTCTACAGGCGGAAAGTGAAGTCGCTGCCATTAATATGGTTTATGGTGCAGCTGCTGCTGGCGGACGGGTGATGACTTCTTCCTCGGGACCGGGGATTAGTTTAATGCAGGAAGGGATTTCTTATTTGGCCGGAGCAGAGCTTCCGGCGGTAATTATTAATATTATGCGGGGAGGGCCGGGCCTGGGCAATATTGCTCCCACTCAAGCGGATTATTTTCAAGCGGTAAAAGGTGGAGGGCATGGAGATTACCAGGTAATTGTACTTGCGCCTTCCACCGTTACGGAAATATTTACCCTGGTAGAAAAGGCTTTTGCTTTAGCGGATAAGTACCGGATGCCGGTGATGGTCTTAGGCGATGGTATTTTGGGTCAGGTCATGGAACCGGTGGAACTTCCACCTTTAAAAGAGATAACTATGCCGCCAAAGCCCTGGGCGGCGACGGGTAAGCTTGAAAGGGAAGACAAAAACCGCAGAATAATAAACTCCCTTTACATTGTCCCGGAAGAAAATGAAAAACATTTAAATCACCAATTTGCCAAATATCAGCAAATTATTGCTACCGAACCGGTTTATGAGAGTTTTATGACCGACGATGCCCAAATAGTTATCGTAAGTTTTGGTACTACTGCCAGGATTGCTAAAAGTGTTGTCTTAAAAGCGCGGGAGCTCGGGATAAAAGCGGGTTTAATCCGTCCGCTAACCCTCTGGCCGTTTCCCAGTAAAGCTTTTTTAGAGGAGAACCTGCCTTTTGCCCAAAGGATCTTAACAGTGGAAATGAGCGGCGGACAAATGGTGGAAGATGTTAAACTTGCGGTAAACGGGCGAACTGGGGTTAGTTTTTTTGGCCGAACCGGAGGCATGGTTCCCGAAATGGGGGAAGTTTTAACCAAAGTTATCGAGCTTTCCCGGGAGGTGAAATAAATGGATAAAAGACCCAAGCTTTTAACGGAAAATAAATTCCACTACTGCCCGGGGTGCCATCACGGGATAATGCACCGCTTGCTGGCGGAAGTGTTAGAAGAGTTTAATCCAGAAAATACCATTGGGGTAAGTTCGGTGGGCTGCAGCGTTTTTATCTATGATTATCTTGACCTTGACTGGGTAGCCGCTGCCCACGGTAGAGCTCCGGCAGTGGCCACCGGGGTAAAAAGGGTTAAACCGGAGCGTCTAGTTTTTACCTATCAGGGAGATGGAGACTTAGCAGCAATTGGTACCGGAGAAATAGTGCATGCTGCAGCGCGCGGGGAAAAGATTACAGCTATTTTTATCAATAACGCTGTTTACGGCATGACCGGTGGCCAGATGGCGCCAACCACCTTAATGGGCCAGAAAACAACCACTACTCCCTTTGGGAGAAATTTTGAAAACCAGGGATATCCGGTAAAAATGGTCGAAATGTTAAGCGTTTTAGACGGGGTAGCGTATGCGGCCAGGGTTGCCCTAAACTCACCTAAGCGAATTTTAGAAGCCAAAAAAGTTCTGAAAAAAGCTTTTATGGTTCAAAAGGAAGGCTTAGGCTTTTCTTTAATTGAAGTACTATCGGCCTGTCCGACCAACTGGGGAGTAAGTCCGGTTGAAGCCCTAAAATGGGTGGAGGAAAAAATGATTCCGTATTATCCGTTAGGGGAGTATAAGAAACCACCGGAGGGGGTGGAGTAATGGTGAAAAATTTTCTGCTAGCAGGTTTTGGCGGCCAGGGAGTGCTTTTAATGGGAGAAATTTTAGCTAAAGCTGCGCTTTTAGAAGGTAAAGGAGTTTCCTGGCTTCCCGCTTACGGCCCGGAAATGCGGGGAGGTACTGCCAATTGTGCAGTGGTTATT
>Ga0334722_10006836_pt1 | contig 11183 bp, 9 predicted proteins | sample C3_bottom_MG_FD_207210 | JGI IMG/M metagenome (GOLD analysis project Ga0334722, IMG submission 207210) | Sediment microbial communities from Yellowstone Lake, YNP, Wyoming, USA - C3_bottom | ecosystem: Environmental > Aquatic > Freshwater > Lake > Sediment | place: USA: Wyoming | collected...
CGCCGCTGGAGCTGCTGGCCGCCTACCGCACCGAGGTCGCCCCCGGCTGGACGCTCCAGGCGGGCGGCGGCGGCGGGCTGAACAAGGGGATGGGCGCGCCCCAGTGGAGGGCCTTCCTCGGAGTGGCCTACAGATAGCACGGCGAGAAATCGAACCACCGGCAACGGCCGGGGGAGGCGACTCTCCCGGCCGTTTCTACTTCTTCCGCGCGACCGCCCGCTTCTTCGTGACCGCGGCGGCGCCGACCGCCTTGCGGTACGCCTTCGACAGCGACTCCAGCATCTCCTCCCGGCGGTCGTAGAGCCGCTTGCGCGGGCGCTTCCCCACCCGGTCGACCGCGAAGGCGCAAAGCAGCGGGAGCGCGACGGTCGAGTCGAGGTAGCACACCACCGCGTCGGGAAGCTTGTCGGGGTCCACCTTCCCCCACGAGACCGCCTCGGAAGGGGTCGCGCCGGACAGCCCGCCCGTGTCGGGCCGCGCGTCGGTGACCTGCAGGAAGTAGTCGTGGCCCTTTTCGTCGAGTCCGAGGACCTCCTGGATCTGCGGCTCGGTCTGGAGCATGAAGTTCTTCGGAGATCCGCCGCCGAGGATCCATACCGCGCTTTTCCCGCCGCGTCGCTTCGCGTCGAAGACGATCGCCGCCGTCTCGTTCACGTCGAGGGAGACGTCGAACGTCACGCCGCGGCCGCCAAGGCGCATCGCGGCGACGTTCATCCCGATGGAGGAGTCCCCCGGGGAGGATGTGTATACGGGGACGCCGTACCGCCACGCGGCGGCGAGCACGCTCACCTCTGCGCGCCCGAGGGCCTCCTCGCGCCGCGCCAGGTACCGCCCGAGCCGGTTGTGGAACTCCGCCGTCCCCATGTGCGCCTGGAACTCGGGCAGGTCGAGCACCTGCCGGAAGAAGGCGTCCGTGTCGAGGAGCACCTCGTAGTCGAACAGGACGTCGTAGATCCGGACGACCCCCTCGTCCCGCAGGACGCGGTCGTCGAGGAACGGCGAGCCGGCGTGCATGGGAAGGCCCAAGCCAAAATGCGCGTCGTGGTACAGGTTCGCCCCGGTCGAGACGACCCAGTCGACGAACCCGGCCTTGAGAAGCGGCACGACGCACGACACGCCGAGCCCCGCGGGGGTGAGCGCCCCGGTGAGCGACAGCCCCACGGTCACGCCGGGTTGCAGCATCCGCTCGGAAAGCAGCCGCGCCCCTTCCCGCAGTCTCCCCGCGTTGTAGGCGAGGAACGTCTTTTCGATCAGATCCGAGGCCCGCATCCCCTTCCCCACGGGCGGGGGGAGGATTCGCGCACCCGAAAGGTACCGCGACCGCTTTTTCATTCCGCGGGCTCGAGGATCGATTTGCCGGCGACCTCTTCCGTGAGGGTGCCGCCGTCGAACACCCATTTCGCCGACCAGGAGATCCGGCCCGCCGACCGCTCCTCCCGGCCGGTGAGGACGTCGACGGACGATTCGAAACGTCCCGACGCCGAGCCGGAGCCGGTGACCCCCTTCGGGGGGGCCGCCAGACCGAAATCGGCCAGCCGGACCGCGAGCTCGTCCGCGGAAGACAGGTCGGGTTGCCCGGAGTAGTTCCCCGACACGTTCAGCAGGTGCTTGCGCCCCTTCGCTTCGAACCCGGTGTACCGCATCGTGGCCTCCACCGGCACGGAGGTCACGGCCGCCCCCGGCCCGAGGAACGGGAGCAGCACGTCTTTCCCCGCCGGCGCCTCCTCGGGGGACAATTTCCGGCCCGAGACCCTCGTGAACGGCTTGGCGTACATGTCCTCGATCACCGCGAGGTACGCCGGGAGCCGGAACGTCTTCCCGAGGATGTCCCCCACCGGCCCCTCCTTCAGCTCCGCCATCCACTTTTCATACGCCTGCCGCACCGCGGAGAAATCGGCTTTGCGGGTGGCGGTGTCGATCGTGAACGACACGGGATTGGGCGGCGAAAACTGCTTGTACGGCGCGGGGACGAACTTTCCGTCCTGCAGGATGCGGGTGTCGACCTCGGTGATCTCGATCTTCGCCACGCCGCCGGCCAGGCCGGTCACCTTCTGCGTGGAGGTGATCTCGAGCCCGACCGTGCGGCTTTTCACGGTCTCCTTGCCGGCCGGATCCGCCAGCACCCGCTTCGTCTCGCTGGTCGACAGGAACCGGCTTTTCCACGCATCCCCCTCGGACAGGCGCAATGCGATGTCGATCTCCCTCGGGAGCTCCGCCTTCCCGTGGGGGCTTCCGGCTTTCGGGGCGGACGCCGGACCGCCCGCCGAGGACGTCGTCGCGACCGTCCCCCGGTTCGCGGCGCACCCCGACGCAAGGAGGATCGCCGCCAGCGCGGCCAGGGGCGGGATCGCAAGGAAACGGATCGAAGAGGATCGGCGCATGCGCACCTCCCGAAAGGAAAGTTTGTCCGCATTATACGCTATAATCGGCCCGTGACCGACGAGCGATCCCACGAGAAGGCCGAGATCGCGGCCATTCACGAGGTGGCCAAGATCCTCACCTCGACGCAGAACCTCGACCGGGCGCTCGGCACCGCGCTTCGCACGCTGCAGAGTTTCCTCGGCTTCGACCGCACCGCCATCTTCCGCCCCGACGAGATCACCCGCGAGATCCGGATGGAGGTCGCCGCCGGCTATACGCCGGAGGAGCGGGAGCGCGGGCGGTACGTCTGGGGCGAGGGGATCGTCGGGAAGACGATGAAGACCGGCGGCCCGATCGCGATCCCGGACGTCCACCAGGAGCCGTCGTTCCTCGACAAGACCCGGGCGCACGGGAAATCCGCCGCGCGGGGGCCGCTCTCCTGGCTCTCCGTCCCCATCAAGATCGGCACGGAAACGCTGGGGGTGCTGACCGCCGAGCGGATCGGGCGCGCCGGCACCCAGGCGCTCGAATCGGACGCGAGGACCCTGACCGTGGTCGGCTGCCTGATCGGGCAGGCGCTGAAACTCCACAAGGCGATCGAGCGGCTCCAGGAGGAGTTCCGGCGGCAGCGCAGGGAATTCGAAAAGACGATCCGAAAGACGTACCGCATCGGGAACATCGTCGGGCAGAGCAAGCGGATGCAGGAGGTGTTCGCCGCGGTTTCCAGCGTCGCGCCCTCCCGCGCGACGGTGCTGCTGCGGGGCGAAAGCGGCACGGGCAAGGAGATGATCGCCCGGGCGATCCACCAGGGGGGAAGCCGGGCGAACCGCCCCTTCGTCGCGGTGAACTGCGCGGCCCTGCCCGAGACGCTGCTCGAGTCGGAGCTGTTCGGCCACAAGCGCGGAGCGTTCACCGGCGCGGTCGAGGAGCGGAAGGGGCGTTTCGAGGAGGCGTCCGGCGGAACGATCTTCCTCGACGAGGTGGGCGACATCCCGCTGCCCACGCAGGTGAAGCTGCTGCGCGTGCTCCAGGAGCGCGCGTTCGAGCGCCTCGGGGAAAACCGGCCGATCCCCGTGGACGTGCGGATCATCGCGGCGACGAACGCGGACCTCGAGAAGATGGTCGCCGCCGGAACGTTCCGCGAGGACCTGTATTACCGGCTGAACGTGATCCCGATCTTCCTTCCTCCCTTGCGGGACAGGAAGGAGGACATCCTGCCGCTGGCGGAGCATTTCCTCGACCGGTTCAACCGGGAGCACGGGAAGAACGTCGCCTTCTCGAAGGACGCACTCGATTTGCTCCTCGAATACCGGTGGACCGGGAACGTGCGCGAGCTCGAAAACCTCGTCGAGCGCGCGGTGGTGATGGCGAAGGCCCCGATCGTGCGGGCGCAGGACCTTCCCCGCGCTATCCGGGTCTCCGCGGGCCGGGCCGCAACCGGCGCGTACGGGCAACCGCCCGCGCCGCAGGCGTCCCCCGCCGAGTCCTCCTCGGAGCCGGCCCATCCGGCGGCGCCCCGGGAAGGGCGGTCCCGCGCCGAGCATCTGAAGGCGATGGAACGCGAGGCGCTCGAGGGCGCATTGTCCGAGGCGGGATGGGTGATCGCCCGCGCCGCGAGGATCCTCGGCTGGACCCCCCGCCAGGTCGCATACAAGATGAAGAAGCACGGGCTCGCCTCTCCGTGGAAGAAGTGACGCCGCCTCTCCGGACGCGGCGCATCGACCCTCCCGTTGCGTCACCGCATTCATGAACTGAAGTCCCCGGCGGGCCGGCGGCCGCGGCGAGCCCGGGGCCTGACCCTCCCCCTGCCATGCATCGAGACCCGGCCGAGCCCGATCCCGCCATCGACGTAGCAAACCGGACATTTATGTAGAACCACCCGGCCCCGTTTTCCCTCCCCCCCATCCGCCTGGCACATCGTTTCCCGTTCCCTTTCGATGTGTTGCCCAACCTCACGCGACGGTCTCCCGCCGGTGGCACGGCCGATGCTCCCCTCCCGGCAGAAGGACAATTCTCGAAGAGGGAGGAAACCATGAAGAGGAACGGAAGGATCACCCATCGATTGCGGATCGCCCTCGCGGCGGGCGCGCTGTGCGGCTTGACGGCGACCGTCGCCTCGGCCACGCCGTCCACGACCTACTGGACTCCTGCAACGACGGACATCCAGGGGTATGGCGTCCCCCACATCACCTACGACAGCTACTTTACCGTCTTCAAGAAAGGGGAGAAAAAAGGGGACTTCCCCACCGACGTCGGCCTGACGATCGGGGTCCTGCCTTACGAAAAGCTACAGATGGAGGTCGGCATCGACCTGCTGGAACCGTCCGACGACCCCCTCTTCTTCAACGCGAAGATCGGTACGCCCGAGGGCGCTCTCTTCAAGGGATCGCCGGCGATCAACCTCGGCATCTTCAACGCCGGCACGCAGACGAGCAAGGACAAGGCCCGTACGGACCAGAACATCGGCCACCTCCTGTTCGGAAAGACGATCCCCGTGCTGGGCCGCCTGTTCGTCGGACCCTACCTGGGCAACGCCGCCGTGCTCAAGAATTCCAAGGGTGAAACGGACAACTACGGCTTCATGGTGGGATTCGACCGCGGTTTCCTGCCCACCAAGGACAAGGCCGGCAACGAGTTCAGCCGCTTGGTCGTCGCTGCGGACTACGCCTCCGGGAAGAACGCCCTCGGCGGCGGCGGCGTGGGCCTCTACTACTACTTTACGAAGGACATCGACCTCCTCACCGGCCCCGTCTGGTTCAACGACCAGGGCATCAACGGCGGTTGGAAGTGGACCATGCAGCTCGACATCAACATCCAGTAGACCACGAATCAACGATTTCCACCGCCGGCCGGGGCCGTTGGGACGGCCCCGGCTTCCCTCCCCCGAGCGGGAGGAACCATACAAGGAGAATCGACATGAAAAGACACCTTCGCAAGTGGACGAACCGGATCCTGTGCCTCGCGGCGCTCCTGCTCGCCGCCGGCACGGTCCTTCCGGCGATGGCGGCGGACGCGCCTAAGGGGGACCCCTCGGGCGCCGCCACCGGCGGGATCGCCGACATCATCGGCGGATCGGCGGGCGCACCGACCGACAACGACATCAAGACGATGTCCGAAAAGGAACCGCTCGCGGCCAAGGTGGCGGACACGGTGGGGCACAACCGGATCGCCATCAACACCGTCTGGACCCTCGTGTGCGGCTTCCTCGTCATGTTCATGCAGGCCGGGTTCGCGATGGCGGAGACCGGCTTCACGCGGGCCAAGAACGCCGGGCACACGATGGCGATGAACTTCATGGTCTACGCCCTCGGCATGCTCGGCTTCTGGTTGTGCGGGTACGCGATCCAGATGGGCGGCGCCGGCCCCTTCGCCACGCTGGGCGGTGGCGCGACGATGAACGGCGAGTTCACGATCAAGATGTTCGGCAAGGAGTTCGGCCTCTTCGGGACCAAGGGGTTCTTCCTCTCCGGCGAAGCCTACGACGCCGCGGCGTTCTCCATGTTCCTGTTCCAGATGGTGTTCATGGACACGACGGCTACGATCCCGACCGGCTCCATGGCGGAGCGGTGGACCTTCAAGACCTTCATGGTGTACGGCATCGTCGTGGGGGCCGTCATCTACCCGCTCTATGCGAACTGGGTGTGGGGCGGCGGCTGGCTCGCCAAGCTGGGGAGCAACTTCAACCTGGGGCACGGCCACGTCGACTTCGCCGGCTCCTCGGTGGTCCACATGACCGGCGGCGTCCTCGCCTTCGTCGGGGCGAAGCTCCTCGGACCGCGCCTCGGCAAATTCAGCAAGGACGGCACGCCCAACGCCATCCCTGGGCACCACATCCCGATGGCGGTCGTGGGCTGCTTCATCCTCGCCTTCGGGTGGTTCGGTTTCAACGCGGGGTCGACCCTTGCGGGCTCTGACCTGCGGATCGGTGTCATCGCGACCAACACGATGCTCGCCAGCGCCGGCGGCGCCTTCGCCGCCTCCATCTACATGTGGCTCCTGTACGGCAAGCCGGACATCAGCATGGCCGCCAACGGATTGCTGGCGGGCCTCGTGGCGATCACCGCCCCCTGCGCGTTCGTCACGGCCCCCGTGGCGGTGCTGATCGGGACGATCGCGGGGATCCTGCTGTGCCTGGCCGTCTTCTTCGTCGAGCGGACCCTCAAGATCGACGACCCGGTGGGCGCGATCTCGGTCCACGGGGTGAACGGGGCCTGGGGCGTGCTCGCCCTCGGCTTGTTCGCGGACGGCACCTACGGGGACGGCTGGAACGGCGTCCCGGGAACGGTGAAGGGACTCTTCTACGGGGACGCCTCCCAATTCCTCGCGCAATGCATCGGGACGCTGACGAACATCGTTTACGTCGCCGCCATCGGGTACGTCGTGTTCAAGCTCCTCGATCTGACGATGGGCTTGCGGGTCGACCCCGAGTTCGAGGTCGAGGGGCTCGATCAGCACGAGGTGGCGGTCGTCGCCTACCCCGACTTCAACCTGAGAAACTTCCCCCGCTGAGGCGGACGGAACCCCTGACGGGAGGAGAGCCATGAAAAAGATCGAAGCGATCATCAAGCCGTTCAAGGTGGACGAGGTGAAGAAGGCGCTCAACGAGGCGGGCGTCACCGGGATGACCGTCCTCGAAGTGAAGGGGTTCGGGCGCCAGAAAGGGCACAGCGAGATCTACCGCGGGGCGGAGTACGTGGTCGACTTCATCCCCAAGGTCAAGATCGAGGCGGCCGTCCCCGCCGAGCTGGTGCCCACGGTGGTCGAACGGATCCTGACCGCAGCGCGGACCGGAAAGATCGGCGACGGGAAGATCTTCGTCTACGACCTCGAGGAGGTGATCCGCATCCGGACCGGAGAACGAGGAAAGGAAGCGCTGTAACGCCGTCGCGATCGCGACGGCGTCCTTCCGGGGGAGCGGCGCGGACACCACCCCTCCTCCCGCGCCGGGGTTCTCCCCCGGAAGGATCCCCCCCCGCGGGACAAGCCGCGCCTGGTGTATACTGCGCGGATGGAACCGAAGGAGCGAATCCCCGTTTCCCTGTTCTTCACCTGCCTCGCCGACGCCTTCTCCCCCGGCGTCTGCCACGCGGCCGTCGAGGTGCTCGAACGGTTCGGGGCGCAGGTTCGCGTGCCCCTCTCGCAGACGTGCTGCGGCCAGCCCGCCTTCAACTCGGGAAACCGGAAGGAGGCCCGGGCGATGGCGCGGAAGTTCCTCCGCTCCTTTCCCGACGATGGGTACATCGTCACCCCGTCGGGGTCGTGCGCGGCGATGGTGAAGCACGGCTACCCCGTCCTGTTCCGCGACGAACCGCGCATGTTGGCCCGCGCGCGGGCGGCCGGCGAACGCATCCACGAACTTTCCCAATTCCTGGTCGACGTCCTCGGCGTGACCGATCCCGGGTCGGATTTCACCGGGAAGGTGACATACCACGATTCGTGCCACCTCCGGCGGGGGCTGGGCGTGGTCGAGCCGCCGCGGAGACTGTTGCGCGCCATCCCCGGCGTGCAGTTCGTCGAGATGGAGGAGAGCGACCGCTGCTGCGGCTTCGGCGGGGTCTTCTCCATCAAGCACCCGCAGATCTCGTGCCGGATGACGGAGCGCAAGATCGAGCGGATCCTCGCCACCGGCGCGTCGTACGTGACGTCGGGGGACCTCGGGTGCCTGCTGAACATCGGCGGGCTGATCTCCCGCTACGGCTATCCGGTGAAGACGATCCACCTCGCGGAGATCCTGGCGGGGGGCGCCCGGGGGACGTCCCCCGCCGCGGCCGATGCCGCGTCGACGGATCCTCTCCCGGGGAGCCTCCGGGCGACGGGCGACCGCTGATGGAACTCAACGCGAACGCCTTCGGCAGAAACTCCCGGAAGTCCTTGGCCGACAAGGGGCTCCAGGAAGCGCTCGGCCGGACCACGGGACGGTTCTCCCTGCACCGGGCGGCGGCCGTCGCCGCTTTCCCGGGATTCGAGGCGGCGCGGGAGCGCGCGTCGCGGGTGAAACAGGACGTGCTGGACCGCCTCGGCGCGTATCTCGAACGGTTCATCGCGGAGGCGGAGAAGCGGGGCGCGACCGTCCACGTGGCGCGGGACGCCGCGCAGGCGCGGGAGATCGCCGCCCGGATCGCGCGGGACGAGGGGGTCACCCTCGCCGTCAAATCGAAATCGATGGCCGCCGAGGAGGTCTCCTTCAACGAGGCGCTGGAGGCGGCGGGCGTCACCGTCGTCGAGTCCGACCTCGGGGAATTCATCATCCAGCTCGCGGGCGAACCCCCCTCCCACATCATCGCCCCCGCCGTCCACAAGACGAGGGAAGAGGTCTCCCGCCTCTTCGAGCGCCACCTCGGGGAGGCGCGCACCGACAGCATTCCCGCGCTGGTCGCGATGGCCAGGAAACACCTGCGCGCGAAGTTCCTCTCCGCGGGGATGGGCGTCTCCGGGGCGAACTTCCTCGTGGCCGACACGGGGTCGATCGTGCTGGTCACCAACGAGGGGAACGGGCGGATGGGGACGATCCTTCCGCGCGTCCACCTCGCCGTCGCCGGGATCGAAAAGGTCATCCCGCGGATGGCGGACCTGCCGGACTTCCTGCGGGTGCTGCCGCGCAGCGCTTCCGGGCAGGCGATCTCCTCCTACGTTTCGATCGTGACCGGGACGAAGCGGCCGGGCGACCCCGAGGGACCGGAGCGGATGCACATCCTCCTGCTCGACTGCGGCCGGAGCGCGATCCTCGAGGGGAAGTACCGGGAGGTGCTGAAATGCATCCGGTGCGGCGCGTGCCTGAACGCCTGCCCCGTCTACCAGAGCGTGGGAGGCCACGCGTACGGGTGGGTCTACTCCGGCCCGATCGGCGCCGTGCTGACCCCGCTGCTGGCCGGCCTGCCCGAGGCCGCCGCCCTTCCCGACGCGAGCACCCTGTGCGGCGCGTGCGCGGAGGTATGCCCGGTCAAGATCCCGCTGCCGGACTTCCTGCTCGAGCTGCGGTCCGACGCGAGGGATCAGGGGTTGAAGACCCCCGGGGAGATCGCGGGGATGAAGGGGTACGCGGCGGTGATGAAGCGGGCCGGCCTGCTCGAGGCGCTGGAGCGGGTGGCGGGCGCGCTCGGGCGGCTGTTCGCGAAGGGGAAAGGGATCGCCGGATTGCCCTACCCTCTCTCCGGGTGGACGGAGCGGCGGGACTTCCCGTCCCCCGCCCCGCTGCCGTTCCGGAAGCAGTGGAAGATCCGGCGCGGGGCGGGAGGATAAGGCGATGGACGAACGCGAATCGCTGTTGCGCCGCCTGCCGGGAGCGGGAAAAGGCCGCACCGGGGAGGCGGGCGCTCCCCCGCCGGAGCGTCCGCTCCTCCCGGCGGACATCCCCCCGGCCGACCGCTTCGCGGAAACCTTCACCGCCTCCGGCGGGGTCGTCCTCCGGGGAACCGTCGAAGAGGCGCTCCCCGCGTTGGGCGAGGCGCTGCGCGCCGAAGGAGTCACCGCCCTGTTCTTTCCCGAGGACGACGAGCCGGCGCGCCGGGCGGCCGAGGCGCTGGTGCCGTTCGGCCCGTTCACGGTGACGACGGGCGTTCAGGTGCGGGGAGGGGATCCGGCCGTCACCGCGGGGATCCGCACGGCCGACGCGGGGATCGCCGAAACGGGGACGATCGTCGAAACGAGCGCCGGGGGAAAGACCTTGCTGCCCGGCCTGCTCGCGGACGTGCACGTGTCGGTGCTGCCGGCCTCCCGCGTCGTCGATTCGCTGGGGGACGCACTGTCCCCGTTCGCCGGCGACCCGCCGCGCAACATCTCGTTCCTGTCGGGCCCGAGCAAGACCGCCGACATCGAGCAAACCCTCACGACCGGAGCCCACGGGCCGAAAAAAGCGATCGTCCTGCTGTCACCACCCGAACGCGCGGAGCAGGAATAGCCATCCGGTGATCGTGACGGCGGAGGCGGCGGTGGAGACGATGACGATCGTCCCCGCGAGGTCCGTGTCTCCGCGCAGGCGCGCCGCCATCACGTAGGTGACGACGGCGGTGGGGCAGCCGAGCATGATCGTCCCGATCCGCAGGTCGTCCCCGGACACCCCCATCCACCGGTACGCCGCGATCCCGATCCCGGTCAGCACGATCACCTTGAGGACCGCCGCGAGAGATGCGACCGCGAACCCCTTCCGCGCCCGCTCGAACGAGAAGGACCCCCCGAGGCAGAGCAGCGAGAGAGGCAGGGTGGCCGGCGTGAGCGACCGCAACGTCCGGTCGATCATCCCGGGGAGGGGAAGTTTCATCACGCTCCAGGCGATCCCGGCGAGGCAGGCGAGGATGATGGGGTTGAGGACGACCTGCCGCCCGATGCGGGCCGCCGTGGCGGCGGCCCCCTCCCCCCTCCCCGCGCCGTGGGGCGCCACCAGGGCCACGATGGACAGGCTGTTCAGCAGGGGAACGAGAAACCCGAGGAGGATCCCCGCCTTCCGCAGCCCCTCGGGACCGGTCGCGTTGAAGGCGATCGGAAGTCCGACGTAGGCGAGGTTGGCCCGAAACGACCCCTGGAGGAACGCCCCCGTCCCCGAAGGATCGAGACGCAGGAGGCGGGATGCAAGGACGGCGAGAAGGCAGGTCGCCAGCGTGGCGGCGTATCCCCCGACCACCAGGGATCCCCGGAACGCCTGCCGGAAATCGGTTCCGCCGATCTCGTGGAAGAGGAGCGCGGGGAGGAGGATGTAGTAGACGAGGGAGTTCGCCGCGTCGATGAACCCCGCGTCGAGGAACCGGTACCGGCGCAGGACGACCCCCAGCGCCACCACGAGGAAGACCGGGATGACCGACTGCAATATGTCCAGGCGCGCCCCCCGC